>Ga0209202_1000052_pt1 | contig 162208 bp, 108 predicted proteins | sample AD_UKC032_MetaG_FD_184416 | JGI IMG/M metagenome (GOLD analysis project Ga0209202, IMG submission 184416) | Active sludge microbial communities of municipal wastewater-treating anaerobic digesters from USA - AD_UKC032_MetaG (SPAdes) (version 2) | ecosystem: Engineered > Bioreactor > Anaerobic... | reverse complement strand
CAACGTGTCGATATACGAATACTTTCGTCTATCCTGCTTATATCAGATTGTGGGTTGAGTGCTGTTATTCAGTTTGTTAAATCACTCTCATGAGCAAAGATAATACATAATTAGTCTTCTTGTATGAAATAGTTAAAAATTTTATAACTCCAACCTATCCAGAGGATTAACTATCTGATCTAATCCTTTGGTCGTGATGTGAGTATAGATCTGGGTCGTTTTAGGACTGCTGTGCCCCAACAAACTTTGTATATACCTGATGTCAGTGCCATTCTCCAGTAAATGAGTTGCAAATGAATGCCTTAGAGTATGCAGGGTCACACTTTTTCTTATCCCGGCCCTTTTGCAGGCAGCTTTTAATATCGTTTGAACGCTCCTTTCAGAGTACCTACCCCCCATCTGCCCCACGAACAGGTAATCGACGGGATGATACAACAAATAATATTCCCTTAGAATTTGCAGCAAACGCGTTGAAAGGAGAGTGACGCGGTCTTTATTTCCCTTGCCACCTTTGATACTGATCAGCATTCGCCTTGAATCGATGTCTTTGATCTTCAGATTTAAGGCTTCACTGATCCGCAGCCCACCCGAATAGATGGTCATGATCAGGCATTTGTGCTTGAGATTGCTGATGACACCAATAATTCTTTTCATTTCTTCTTCACTGAGGACGACCGGAAGGGTCTTCTCCTTCCTGGGTCGTTCAATGTAATAGACCTTTCGGGGACCCTTAAGTACCTTCTCATAGTAAAACTTAATGGCATTGATAGCCTGATTCTGATAGGAGGTAGATATCTGACGTTCCTCAACCAGGTATCGCAAGTAGGAAATGATCTCAGGCTGCTGTATGTCATCAATCTCCTTCATATAGAAGTAGTTGATGAACTCTTTAAAACAATCAATGTAGGTCTTGATGGTGTTTTCACTGTACCTGAGCACCTTGAGCGCTTCAATGAATCGATCAGGGACTTGACGGTAATTGGGAATATCTTCGGGTTTTAATCTGCCTTTCCGGCTAATTTGTTTTAGATCTTCCACATAATCGTATTTCCATCCATTGATCCTGCAAAATTCTACGATTTTTTTAAGTATGGATTCTGTATGAGGAAGTGTCCACCAACGGTTTTCGGCATCCCAGTGGTAAAAAGGCTGCTGGCGGATCAGCTTCACCAGACCCTTTTCGTAGCGAAAAATCAGACGTATTCGCCCATGGTGGTATTTTACCACTAACAGACAATTACGATCCACCTCAGGGCCTTGCCCTATCTTCTCTTTTCCCTGATCTTGTCTATCCGCCTCTTCATGAAGCCTGGGACCGAAATAGTTCCGTATCTGTTGCAGGTTTTCATTCTTATTGGTAATGGTCCAGTAAAAGGAAACCGGATCCCAGCGGGCAAACTTCAACGTACGGAGAAAACGAATATCAGCCTCGTTCTTCTTCATTTTCAGCAAAATAAACCTTGGTGTACATACCAGGTTCACAGGGAAAACTGATTCTTTCCCGGATGGTTGGTTCTCGGTCATTGCGTATATTTTATTAATTGGAGGTATTGATGCGGAATTACTTCTTTGAGTCCATTATATCATATATATGCACCAAACAGGGCAAAGTGGAAAAAAAAAGCAGCACTGAAGCCAAAATGTATAAGTACCTTCTGGGATCGTTTAAACTTAACCACACTTTTTAACCATGTACCTGTGCGCGGGTGATCGCCTTCAGTGGTTCACCTGTTGCGGGAATATGAGAAGAAAGGTGATGCTGTTAGCGGATGCAGCCTGCCGGCCGTCCTGTCCTGGAGGATGAGCCGCATTGCGCGGCTATTTGTACCTTTGCAGCCGGCACAAAATTTCCGATCCATGGAACAAAACGAAAACCGGCGCACGGAACTGTCAGCACTCGGAGAGTTCGGACTGATCCGGCGCCTGACTTCCGGCATCAGGACAAAACATCCCGCAACGCTGCTGGGCATAGGCGACGACTGCGCCGTGACCGATCAGGAGGGCCATGTGACACTTGTTACTACGGACATGCTGGTGGAAGGGGTTCACTTCAACCTGAGCTATCATCCGCTGAAACACCTGGGCTACAAAGCCGCCGTGGTCAATATCTCGGATATCCTGGCAATGAACGGCATACCGCGCCAGATGCTGGTGGGTATGGCCGTCTCGAACCGCTTCTCCGTGGAAGCCCTGGAAGAAATATATGCCGGACTGCTTGCAGCCTGCAACAAATACGGTCTGGACCTTGTCGGCGGTGATACCGTCAGCAGCAACAAGGGACTGGTGCTGTCGCTTACGGTGCTGGGAGAGGCAGAAAGGGATGCCTATATCAGAAGATCCACCGCCCGTAAGGGCGACCTGATCTGCGTAACCGGCGACCTGGGAGCGGCATATGCGGGACTGCTGATGCTGGAAAGGGAAAAAAAGGTCCTTGAAGCAGACCCCGGCATGCAGCCCGAGCTTGAAGCACATGCCTACATCCTGCAACGGCAGCTGAAACCGGAACTCCGGACGGAACTCCGCCCCCTGCTGGCCGAACTGAAGGTGAAACCCACCTCCATGATCGATATTTCCGACGGCCTGGCCTCCGAAACCCTGCACCTCTGCCATGATTCAGGCCTGGGTTGCGCCCTGTACGAAGAAAAAATTCCCATCGACCAGGCAACGGCCCGTGCTGCGGAACTGTTCAACATCAACCCTATCACCGCTGCCCTGAACGGCGGAGAAGACTATGAACTGCTCTTCACCATCCGCCAGGAAGATTATGAAAAAATCCGCCCTGTTCACTGGATCCGCGTAATCGGCCATATGACGGAAGCCGGAAAAGGTCACCTGCTGATCACCCGCAGCGGACAGGCCGTCGGCCTGAATGCCCAGGGATGGGACGCTTTTATACCGAAAGAACAAAGGAATGCGGAAAAAACGTTTCCAGAGTCATCGGTATAAAGAATCTAAAAAAAATAGTTTAGCACCCTCCCGATGACTGCACCCAAAAAAAGACCGGAATCCATTGATCTGATACTGAAGACACTGCCACACAAACCAGGCGTCTACCAGTTCCTGGACGATAAGGATGTGATCATCTATGTCGGCAAAGCCAAAGACCTGAAAAAAAGGGTTTCTTCCTACTTTAACAAAGACCGGCAAACCTGGGGCAAGGTATACTGGATGGTGAAACGGATTGCGGATATCCGTACCCTGGTGGTGGATACCGAACAGGATGCCTTTCTTCTCGAAAACAACCTGATCAAGAAGTATCAGCCACGGTACAATGTGCAGCTCAAAGACGATAAAACCTTTCCGTGGATATGCATCAGGAATGAACCCTTCCCGCGGGTGTTTTCCACCAGAAATGTCGTAAAGGACGGATCGCAATACTTCGGGCCTTACGCATCCGGCCGCCTGATGAACACCCTGCTGGAACTGATCCGGCAACTCTACCCGCTGCGGAACTGCAATCTGAACCTCAGCCCGGAAAACATCCGGAAAAAGAAATTCAGGCTTTGCCTCGAATACCATATCGGAAACTGCAAAGGACCCTGTGAAGGCCTTCAGACGAAGGAAGCATATCAGGAAATGATCACAGAGATCAGAGACATTATCAAAGGGAACCTGCAGGGAGTGGCCGAACAGCTTAAAAACCTGATGCATGCCTATGCCGGCCGCATGGAATTCGAGAAGGCACACCTGGTGAAGGAAAAGCTGATGCTGCTGGAGAAATACCAGAGCAAATCCACCGTGGTGAACCCGCAAATCGCCAACGTGGATGTTTTCACCATCGTGTCTGACCCCCAGGCAGCCTATGTGAACTTCCTGAAGGTTGTCAATGGTGCCATCATCCAGGCACATACCGTAGAAATCAAAAAGATACTGGACGAACCCGACGACGAATTGTTCAGCAAGGCCATCTTTAACCTCAGGGAACGTTTCCAGAGCAATGCCAGGGAGCTGATCGTCCCTTTCATTCCCGCCGACAGAATCGAAAACCTGGTGTACACCTGCCCTCAGCGGGGAGATAAAAAGAAACTGCTCGAACTGTCGGAACGCAATGTGCAGTATTACCGGACTGATAAAGAGAAACAAAAAGAGCTGGTCGATCCGGAACGGCACAGCAAACGGATACTGGAACAGGCGAAGAAGGACCTCCGGCTGCCCGATCCGCCGGTCAGGATAGAGTGTTTCGACAATTCCAACCTGCAGGGCAGCCAGGCGGTCTCAGCCATGGTGGTCTTCACCAACGGACGTCCCGATAAGAAAGAATACAGGCATTACAACATCCGCACGGTGACAGGGCCGGACGATTTTGCCTCGATGGAGGAAGTGATCCTGAGAAGGTATAAAAGAATGCTGGACGAAAACAAGGCGCTTCCCCAGCTCATCGTCATCGATGGCGGAAAAGGACAGCTTTCGGCAGCCGTGAAGAGCCTTGAAAGCCTTGACCTGAGAGGGAAGATCTCAATAATCGGAATCGCAAAAAGACTGGAGGAGATTTACTTCCCGGGGGATCCCCTGCCGCTCTATCTCGACAAAAAATCGGAAACACTCCGTCTGATCCAGCAACTGCGCGATGAAGCCCACCGCTTCGGGATCACCCATCACAGGAAAAAAAGACAGAAGGAAACCATCCGCTCCGTGCTGACAGATATACCCGGCATCGGCTATGAAACGGCTCAGAAACTGCTGTGGAAATTCAAATCAGTGAAGAATATCAGCAAGGCCGGCTTCGATGACCTGGCCGGGGTGGCCGGCAAAGCCAAAGCCAAAATCATCAGCGATTACTTCAGGAATCAGCCTTCCTGACCCCGGACTTAGGCAAAGACACCCTTCAATGAAAAGAACAAGCCTGTGCTTTCAGGTAAGCCAGGTTTGTATGGTGTATCTGCTGGGCGTAAGGATCGATGAAATACAGGGCCTCCCCTGCGCGGAGCTTCTTCAGATAGTTCAGGTTGTCGAGAAGCAGATCTCTATCGGTATTTTGGGCATGGCTGGATATCATATACACATCTTTCAGGCTGCGGTAGCTTTCGAGGGTCGCGATATAGGCATCCAGGTCGGGAGATTCGATATAGGGAAGGGGTGCTTCCAGGTTGTCGCCCACGAACACGATGCCATCCTCATGGTCGAAGAAAGTGATGCTGTCTTCGGTATGCCCGGGTGTATGGACAAGTGACACATGGTCGTCAGGGTCTTCCCAACGGTTTTGGAATACCTCGGTGGGCAGGTGCTTGATCACCTGGCCAAACTGAAAGGTCTCATTTTCTTTCAGTTGTTTATCCCAGTGCATCTCCATGAGTTCCCTGCACCTGCCGTGTGCAATGATCCTGCTTTCAGGAAAAGCGCAATTTCCCCAGATATGGTCCCAGTGAAAATGCGTATTCACCACCACCACGGGCTGTTGCGACGCAAGCTCTCTGATCAGCTCCGTTACCTCCTGCATGCTGTCGGGACCGCAATACGTATCTATTACGTATGTGTGTTTCGCGGCAAAGCAGACATAGGTATGGGCAATCCATTCCTGTACTTCGTCAAACAGGATGAGCATTCCCCGTTGACCGCAGCTTTCAGCATGCATGGGAATCTATTGCGGCAGGCTTTCCCTGTAGGCAGCTGCATTCATCAGTGCTGCCGTCTGCGAAGCATCGGTGAGCCTGATACGAATGATCCAGCCCTTGCCATAAGGATCCTGGTTCACCAGTTCCGGACTTGACTCGAGATCCGGATTGAAATCCAGTATCTCGCCGGAAACCGGCATGTACATATCGGCTACCGTCTTCACTGCCTCGATGGTGCCAAAGCTCTCTCCCTTGTCGAGGGTTTCTCCCACCGTTTCCACTTCAATAAAAACGATGTCCCCCAATTCATGGGAAGCGTATTCGCTGATACCAACCAGCGCTTCATCGCCTTGTACCTTCAGCCATTCATGGTCTTTGGTGTACAGATAATCAGCCTGAATATTCATATGCCTTTTTTTTCCAAAGGTAAAAAGTTTTCAAATGCTGCACTGATTTTGCCGCAATAATCCCGGGACTGCCTGAGGGTCATTACCGCCCGGGCTGCCGGCAAGTGATCAATCCTTTTAAAAATGAGTGTAAAAGCTTGTCAGCCGCGGTTAAACTTTATTTCTTCCGGACGATTCCAGAAATTCTGAGCAACCTGGCAGAATGGTGAACTGTAAGGATATCAATTCTATACTTATCAACAATCTTGTAAACGACTCTGTAACTTCCCATGATTAATTCCCTGAGCCAGGAAAGTCCGAACTCAGGAACAACTCTTCCAGCTTTTGGATAAGATGCAAGGAGCTGAACCGATTCAAAAAGAGATTGAACAACTTCCTTTGCATATCTTCTGGAATCATTGGCAATCTATTCCCCGATATCTGACAGATCCTGGATCGCCTGATCTGTCCAAACTATTTTAACCACTTTCTTAGTCTTTTCCTGGCTTCATCATGAGTGCAGACCTTGTTATTGACAGACTGATCCAATCCTCGTTCGACTTTATCAATGAAAACCAGTTTGTCAACTAATTCGTCCAGGGTGAAAGTCTCCGGGAACTTCGATATTGTCTTGATTACATTATCCTTGTTGAGCATGATATTCCTCCTTTTCTTCACAAATATAACACAATCTCCAATAATATCAAAGATCTATTTAAGCTCACGTTATTTAAAACCCCGGGTCGCAATTTTTTCGCAAACTCATGCCGTGTCGGCATATTTAAGCGTGACTATCAAACAGATACCTGGTCAGAAACTACTGGGCCAGAGTAAAGCGGAGGGTGATTCCGCCATTGGTGGTGGAATTCGGGAATTGGCTGGAAATAAAGGGATTATTAATCACTTTATCGAAGAACAACCTTACATTGAACCGCTGGTTGATCATATACTCTGCAGAGGTATTCACCGAAATCACTCGCTGGCCTGAGGAAATCTGGTTGACATCCTCGTCGATGCGCCTCAGTACCGTTTTGTTGTTCTTGAGAGAGAAGTCGAGTTTCACGTTCAGATCGCTCTTCAGCTTGGTCCGTTTTCCACCTCCCACCGGCCGGACGGTGAACTGCACATCTTTGAAACGATAGCCCAGACCCACGATGAACTCGTTGCTGGTGACCTCGGTAAGCTGGTTGTTGGTGAAACTGAGCGAGAGGTTGCGGCTTGTCTTGATCTCTATCTTACTGAGCAAACTGTTATTCCAGGTCATGTCGATGTCGATCAGCGGGCTGAACTGCTCGGTGATGGCTACGGCAGCAATGTCATATTCAGAGATATAGTTGTTGATGTCGTTCACCTTGCTAGGGAAACCGTCTGTTTCCTGGTACAGCAGGTTGGTTTTAAAATTACCGATATTATAGGTAGACCGGTAAGCATGGGCCAGGTTGATCGATTTGAAATACTTTTTGATGAAAGGAATCCGCGACAAACCATTGTAAGTGATCCGCCAGTTGGGCAGGGGAATGGACGGGAAGGTTCCGAGGCCGACATTTTCCGGTGGTGAGCCCCTGTAGGCCGCGAGGAATGCCGGAATAAGCACCTCCTGCGAAGTGGGTCCGTAACCCTTGGGGTAGCCGGTGCTGTCGGTGACAGTCCCGTCCCAGTTCGGATTCTGCTCTGCAAGCCTGAAAGCTACCATCCTCCTGTAATCCTTCAGCAGTTCAAACACTGCCGACACATTGTCCTTGTTGTCCTTCCGGAAAGAGGTGTTCCACATCAGGTAAGACATGCTGAAATTTCCAGAGGTCTGAGGCGCCGAACTGATGAATTCGCCGTCGGATCGGGCAGTATAGTACTCCTGGTGATTTTCGGTATAGGTTCTGTTGGCAGTCAGTTCAATCCTGAAATCCCTGACAGGTTCCAGGGTGGCCCTGACATTGAGGTTTTCACTGTACTTGGTCATGTAGGCCGTATTCACCACCGTATCGGTCGAAAGCCATTCCCTGAAATCCTCCGGACCTGAAGGCTGCATGCCAAATACAAAACCTGCTCCCGGAGCATCCAGCTTCCAGTTGTTTCCAAGGTACTGGGGTTGCGGCATAAAACCCGGAACCGTGGTTCCTTCCCCGAGGGTATAGTTGAAGGAAGCGTTTTTCAGACTGATCAGAAGTCGCAGGGTATTGTCGGTAAGCAGCTTCCACAGAGGAATGCGTTCTTTCTCCTTCCCGGATGTATCGGGTTCCGGCATATTTCCCTGTTTCTGCTTTGGTTCAGGCTTCTGCCCCCTGGGCGCTGCCCCTCCCCTGGGCCTGGGAGGCTCTGTCTGATTCAGGTTTTTCAGGTAAGGAACCTTGTTATACAAAGTCGACATGTTCAGGCTTCCGTTCACCTGCTTCTGACTTGCATTTTCAATGGTGTTTCCCACCCTTGCCTGGATAGACCTTGGCGAGGCAGTCCACTTATAATCTCCTCCGTATGATACCGTCATATTCATAAAACTCAGTACCGGTATCTTATTGATCGGCAGATTATAACTGACATCTATGGACTGGGTGAAGGCATTCATGGTGCCAAAGCCGAAAATTTCCTCGCGGATGCTGTCCTTGTAGGCCTGGTAATCCGGAGCACTCTTGTCGATGGCGCCGGGAGGTTCGTGGATGTATGCCGCGGCATTGGCCATATAATCAATGCGAATCGACTGCGTCAGGTCAAACTTCAGGTCATAAACCCTGTTCCAGTCCCACTTCTTGATATAGGTCGGATAAATGATCACATCGGCCGTGCTCTTGTTCCTGAGGAGGCGTTCGGAATACTCCCGCTGCATATCGGTGCGGAACGACATCAGCTTGGGCGAATAATAGAAGTTGATATCGGAAATAAGCTTGAAAACCTTGTATTTATTGAAGAATTGCACCCGCGACAAGGGCCTTACGTTTTTGGGATTGTTGGTGAAATTGTACCCGATGCCGCCCCTGTAGGTCTTTTTAATGTCGTATTCGATGTCGATGTTTCTACGGTAGATTTCGGCATAGGCATAAGTGAAATCGAAATTTTCAATCTCGTAGAAACGGGGATTCTTGGAAGCAGTCGAGCGTTCCCTCCTCACATTCATGAAGTTAATGTTCTTCCTCCGGGTATAATCGATGGCGATGCTGCGGATGGAATCTCTTTCCGATTTGGAGTCGTAAGTCTGGAGATCTTCGCTGAAGATCACGTCGGGATTCAGCGGATTGTACTCCGGGATGCTCCGTTTTTCCGAATAGTCAATGTGCATGGGAATCTTCAGCGCGGCCTCCTTGGGAATCAGTTTTCCCAGTTCCAGGTTGGTGGCAATGTCGAACTGGGAGGTGGTTTCCTTCTGCCTTTCATTGACTTTCTGTTCGATGCTACCGAAGCCTGCAGTGCTGTGAAGGCCCGACACCACCACATTTCCGAGATCTGCCAGTGCAGTGTTGATCCTCGCCGTGGCCGCCCAGCCGCCTTTCTCGTCGAAATCAGTGAGTCTGAGCTCATTCACCCAGATCTCCGCACACATGGGCCTGCCATTGTCCTCGTCGTTCGGATTGTGCTTCTTTGGGTTTCTGACTCCTATCATCAATGCTTTCACATCGCCGAGGTTAGGCATACCCACCACGGTGATTTTGTTCTGGCCGTCGAAGGAGATATAGGGCATACTGGTGGTGATGACAGAACCCGGCTGCCGCATGGCAATATTCCTGTCCTGCTTGGCCTGGATAAGCTTGTCCAGGGCAATGTCCATCACATTCTCCCGCGGCCAGATACCATATACATCGGTGGCGCTGAGGTACCATTCGCTGAAGGTAAGCGGAACCTCATACTCATAGTAGTTGTCGGTGAAATCTGAACCCAGCCTTACAAACACGGTCAGAGAACCTTTGGGATATACGTCATCTGCCGGATTGGGATCATCCAGGCCTCCGAATGTCTTTTCAGCGTGAATGAACATCTTGAGTTTCTTAAACTTCCGTATGTCGAAGTCGGAAGTCTTATAGGCTGCACGGGCATCCCCGTCGATCAGGTTACATACTTTCAGCACCATCGACTGTTCGTTCAATTGCTGCAGGTTGGTGGTTCCCAGGTTGATCTCGCGCTCAATATCAGGTGGTAAAACATAAGGGACGGGTACCTTTTTGCCGTTTTCCTCAATGCTCACCGTCGAAATATCGAAAGAGGTCAGGCTGTTTTCGTCGTTTGGAATATATTCACCGGGGGCAAGAATCTGGTAACGGTACTTTCTCCACTCACTGCGCACCAGTTCAAAGGTAGCCATTCGGCAGACAACCGGTTTGACAAAGCCTTTGAAGTACACCCTCATGAAGCGGATCGACTTGAAATCCTGGATATTGCCAACCACTCTGTCGGGACTGGACACGGGAATCTTGAACTGATACCAGGTAACCGAACCGGTCTGACCGTTTGCAAGCGGAATGCCCTCGGCAGTGTATTGGTCGGCAATATAATTCATTCCGACCTTCATCTTACTGGTATCCAGATCAATGCGATACTGATAATACCTTTCCTCCTCACTCAGGGTATTATCCCTGTTGATATCCTCTTCGTTGGGAAGGATGGTTCCCTGGGTGGGATAGTTTTCCGGGTTCTGCTGGTCGGTGGGTGAGTTGCCGTCGGGTTGATTATAAAGCTTATACCGTTCAAGCACACTGGAATACTTTGGATCATTGTCATAATCGCCACCCCTGAAGTAATGGAAATTGTCGCCTGAAGGGTCATTCACAGCCAGGTTGTATGCAGCGGTGCCGGTGCCGATGGCATTGGCTATTCTTGCGAGATAGGTATTTTCAAAGAAGCTGAACTCATCTTCATCTCTCAATCCGTCATAACCCACATCCTGGAATGGCCTGGCATCAGGGTTGTTGTCGAAAGCATTGACGAGTGCAGGCAGGGTCGGTACCCTTCCCCAGATGGTGGTATCCACGTTCACCACTGTTTCGGAAGTGGGAAGCCCCTGTTCAAAACTCTTCCTCGAATCTCTTAAGATATCCTCCGAAATGTCGCCAAGTTCAAGATAAAGCTGCCCGGAATTGGCGGGATCCTGATCATCAGTGAAAGGATCCATCATCCAGAATTCAATATATTCTACGTTGGTAGCCTCGAAATCGGTGGTTTCAATTTTCCGCATGATCCCTCCCCAGCGGGTTTCCGGGTTTTTCAGACTACCGTCGGGATTGAGTCCGGCCGATATGCCGCCCGCGCCTTCCACATCGTAGTTATACGGGCCCCTTTCCTGCGGATAAAAGGCGAGGTTGAAGACCGGCAGGTTCATGGGAATGTTGTTCTGCGATTGTTTGTTGGGAAAGACCTCGGTTTCAAGCACATCCCTCACAAGATTCAGGGATATCTCATCCTTGCTGACATTGGGCGGACGCTGGCTGTAACCTGTCCTGTCGTAAAAGATGGGATCGATAATATAGTAGGCGAGCCTGGCCCTGTTGTACCCGTATTTCAGCCCCGTACCCTGTAAGCCTTCCGGGAATTGATCCTCCTGTCCCTGGGGTGTACTGGCGAGAAACCAGGTACCAATGTTTTTCAGGTCAATGGTTGATTTACTTCCCTCAAAATCATCAATATAGGTAGTGCCGGCCGTACCGACAGCCTTGGAATGCCCCGGGATAAAGTGTGCGAACTCCCCTTCCAGGGTAATCCTGGACGGCGTTTTGGTGGAATAAAAAGGCAGTTTATCCAACAATTTGGTCAGGAACATGGACTCCTTCTGATAACTCACATCAAATCCCCAGATCGTATTGGAAATGGGTTCATCCCCGTAATTGACCTTCTGGGTGAGTGGACGTTCGGTAAGGTTGATCAGGGTGGCACCCAGGTTCAGATCCTTATTCACTTTGTGGTCGAAGTGAACCCCCCACAGCCGTTTGGTCTGTATATTAAACATGGTATTGCTTTCGAGGGTGATCTTGATCGGGGTGCCTGAATTGAGGATCCCTTCATTGATGATCTTCACCCGGCCGAGGGTATAATCCACGGTGTAGTCCACATTCTCGGACAGGGGAATGCCGCCGGCGGTAACCTTGACCGATCCCTGGGGCACATTCATCGCATTCAGCGAAATTTCGCTACCTGAAGTGGATTTATATCTGCCTTCGATAAGGAATTTATTCTTGTCGGGATATTGCTGCGCTCCATTCTTGGTCATGGTATACAATGAGTCGTAGCAGTACTTGTCGGCAAGCTGCTGATCCCCGATACTGTCGCGCAGGGTCTGGCCGAATGGTTCCAGGGTGGGGAAATAGATTCTTCCGTTGGATGCATTGATGGTGCCTCCTGTTCTGGCTGCACCGTCGATAAAGTCGAAAACGCCGTCGCCGGGCGGATTGAGCTGGGGATCCAGGTTATCGCAGTTCATGATCTGGATCAGCGGCTTGCCGGAAATTTTACCTTCTGTCAGGTAACCCGTCGGAATTCCGTTATCATTGCCGGAATACAACACATTCAGGATGAAATCCTCCCTGTTAACCTGGTAAGCCCCGATGGCATAGACGTTCTTCATCATCAGCTTCCACATCGGCAGGCGGGTGTTCACGGCGGTGCTCTTCAGGAGTTTGACCACCAGACACTTTGGAGACGCTATTCCCTGGTCAGAGAACTCCCCGACCTGGAAAATGGAATCCTGCCCGATCACAGTGTACTGGTAGGCAACGGCCAGGGTCTGGTCGGAGTTCAGGGTGGTATTGAGTGAGATAAAACCGAGCTTGGAATTGTAGCTATACTCCGACTGGCTTAGTTTTCTGGCACTTTCAATCTTCATATAGTCTTCGCCCGAAACAAAGCCGAAACTCCCTGAAAGGTATTCCGTCACCGTATTGATGTCTCTGATCTTGGCAGTATCGATCTGGTACATCAGGTCGTTGGAGACATTGGACGGGAAGGGGAAACCGGGCATGGTGTGGATCATGGAATTTGCCGGGGAGGATTCTCCGAGATCGGCAAATGCTACGATATTTCTGTTATCTGTAACAGCCGGGCCTATGTTGGTAACCCAGACCTCAATTTTCGTAATGTTGATGGGCGAATTGATGATAGGCAGGGTGGAAAGTGCCACATCGTAGTTATTCCTGAAATACTGACCCATGAAGAAGTGCCGGTTTTCCTCGTACTGGTCAACCGTGATGGAGAATGGGCGGGTTTCGGCGCCGCCCTCCACGTTGATGGTCTGGCTTTCGCTTTTCTGCTGCGAAAACACTGCCGTCACGCCCGTTTTTCCGAACTGCAGCTTGGTTTTGATACCGAAAAGGCTTTGGCTACCGGTGATCAGGGTGCTGTTCAGCGGAAGTGTCACATCCCCGGCTTCGATTAGTTTGATGATTTCGTCTTCCTTGCCTTCGTATTTCAGTTTGAGTTTGTTTTCGAACTCAAAGGTGGCTTCGGTATTGTAGTTGGTTCTGAATTCAATTTTATCCCCGATTTTGGCGATCACGCTCATCTGGATTTTTTCCTGGAAATCGAAGTTGGTTGTCCTTCTCTGACGGATGTCGAGGCTGGGATCATCGCGGCGGTTTGAAATCACCCCGAAAGTCAGTTCAAATGAACCCTGCGGCCTGATATCCACTGTATTGCTTCCAAAGATCCTATCGAATACCTCGCCGCCCACTTTCAGCTGGGGTACCAGTCCGCCCTGCCTGCTGCCGCCCTGGGTGGCAGAACGCGATTTCCAGTAATCATTGACAGAATTCTTCAGGTCATAATTCAGGTACTCGTCAAAGGTCATGGTATTGGGTGCACCCAGGGGCTGATTTCCGAGATTCTGCTGGAAAATATACTGGTTATTCTCCGGGTCATATTCGACACCGGTGGTGATATTGGACGGATTGCCCAGATACATGGGGGAAGAAGGCGGGGGCCCCATGAAGAGGGGATCGGGTTGCGGAATGGGATAGATCAGGTTCAGGCTGTCGGGCCCGGCGGTATCGGGATCGGGAACAGGAAGCGACGGCAATTCAGGGAAAGCAGGTCCGGGCAGACTCCAGGCCATACTGAAAACGAATGGGATCAAAAACAAAAAGAAAACAGCGGAGCGTATATGTTTCAGGGTCTTCTCCAAAATCCGTGGATGAAAAGTGAGTAAACGTCTTTAATGCTACATTATTTTAAGGGCCGATTTAATCAGGTCTTCAAGACTGACTGCATTTCCTCCCTGTTTCAATACCAGTTGCACGGCTTTTTCTGCCTGATTTCTGGGAAATCCCAGTTGAATCAGTGCTGATAACGCTTCCCTGCCGGGGGTATTGTCCGATATTACCGGTATCTGCCCCTGCCCTGCTTCCTTTCCCAGCTTATCCTTTAATTCCAGTATGATCTTTTGGGCGGTTTTGGCCCCTATGCCTTTCACAGCCTGAAACTCACCCGAGGCTCCCCTGTGAATGGCCGAAACAATCACAGGCGGAGACATCGCGCCCAGGATCATGCGTGCTGTATTGGCCCCCACACCCTGGACCGTGATCAGGTAACGGAAGAGTGTCCGCTCGTCCTGATCCATAAAGCCAAACAAGGAGATGGCATCTTCCCTCACGATCTGATGCACGAACAAACGGCATTCTCCCTCTGAAGGCAGCCTGGAGTAAGTATGCAGGGAAATGTTGAGATGATAGCCCACTCCCTGACAGTCAATAACCGCATGGGTGGGGGTTTTCTCCACCAGCTTCCCTCTGATAAAATCGTACATATCAATTTCTTAGGCTTCCCGCAACCTTTGCTGAAAGCGACTGCAAAAATATAATTTTTTCCTTACAACAAAGGGGAAGCCTTTGTTTTATCGCTGCAGCAGAAACATCGATTATAAAACTGCCTTTCTTCCGGAATCAGTACTTTTGGATCAGTAAATCCGGACATGAAGCAAGGCCTTGTACAACATGGAAATATCATCCTCATATCCCTGACCGGGCTTATCTTACTATGGGTGAGCCTGAATATCAACGGGAAAAAGGATTACGGGCATGGGCTGGTGGAAGCCGATGCCAAGGGGTATTACGCCTGGCTTCCTGCCATCCTGATCTATCATGACCCGGGTTTCGGTTTTTTCGATCACATCGAACGGGAAAAATACTACAATCCGAATCTGTTTTATGAATACCGGACCCAACACCAGGGTCAACCCATTAATAAATACTGGGCGGGCACGGCACTCTGCCAGTTACCGTTCTTCCTGGCCGGACACACCCTCACCCTGCTGTCTGATTACCCTGCTGACGGATATTCATTATATTATGTGAAGTCCGTCAGTTTTGCGGGTATTGTTTACGTTCTGATCAGTATCTTTTTGATAATCACGATACTGGCTTATTTTCAAATCAGCAGGAAAAACAGTTTGCTGGTGATTACCGCCCTGGTTTTCGGGACCAACCTGTTCTATTACACCGTCATCGAGTTTGGCATGTCGCATGTATATTCCCTGGCTTTCATCAGTTTGTGGATCCTTTCGCTGCTCAGGTTCATGGAAAGGGAAAAAATGAAATATCTCCTGATCATGGGTTTTGCCACAGGGATGCTGATCCTCATCAGGCCTGTCAACATACTTATCCTGGCATCTTTAGGCTTTGTTTCAGGAAATCCGGCCGGATTTGCAAAAGCTGCCTTCCGGAAACCCCGGGCCCTGACGGCGGCCGTCCTGCTTGCCATCGGTGTGGTATCCTTACAGGGAGTTCTGTTCATGCTGCAGACCGGGGATTTTTTCGTTTATACATACAAGGGAGAAGGATTTAACTGGCTGCACCCCCGTATGTTAGACATCCTCTTTTCATGGAAGAAAGGCCTGTTCCTTTATACCCCCCTTTATCTGCTTGCCTTAACAGGCCTGGTGGTCCTCTGGAAAAAGGACAGGCGGCGCTTCTGGTGGTGGTGGATGTTTTTCATCCTCCAGTTATACGTATTCTCTTCCTGGCACAACTGGTATTACGGAGGAAGTTTTTCGGGGAGGGCTTACGTAGAGTACCTGCCGCTTTTCGGAATACTGCTGGCATTATCCCTGCAGCACCTTCAGCCCCGCCCGCTACGGTTCATCATTACAGGCATGACCCTTTTGCTGATCATCCTCTGCCAGATCCAAACCTACCAATACAGGCACGGCCAAATCCACTGGTCGGATCAGACACGGGAAAAATACCTTGAAAATTTTCTGCGTATCGACAGGCTGTAGAATGCTTGCCTTCAGAACAACCGGAAGCTTTCAGTAAGCTCTGGCGAAGACCACCCTAGCTGTTGAAGGAGCACCCGAATAAATACATTTACCGGGTTCGGGTTTCTGGTCAAGCGGAATCACTCTGATGGTGGCCTTTGTTTCATCTTTGATCTTCTGTTCGGTTTCTGCCGTACCATCCCAGTGCGCGCAGATAAAACCGCCTTTTTCATCCAGCAGTTTCACAAATTCGTCCCAGCTGTTTGCATAGCGGGTGTTGTCATCCCTGAAAGTAAGGGCTTTGTTGAAGAGGTTTGACTGTATACTTTCAAGCAGGTGCCTGACCTTGATCCCGATATCTGTCATCTGGTAGGTTTCCTTTTCAAGTGTGTCGCGACGGGCCACTTCAATGGTGCCGTTCTGAAGGTCCCTAGGCCCTATGGCCAGACGCAGCGGTACACCCCTGAACTCATGTTCGGCAAATTTAAACCCGGGAGTAAAGGTATCCCTGTCGTCGTACTTCACCCTCACCCCCTCCTTTTCAAGGGCTTGCTTCATGGGCAACACCACGGCATTGATGGACTGAAGTTCTTCCTCCTTCTTGTAAATAGGGACGATCACAACCTGGATGGGCGCCAGTTTCGGAGGCAATACCAGGCCATGGTCGTCGGAATGGGTCATCACCAGGGCTCCCATCAAACGGGTGGACACTCCCCAGGAGCTGGCCCAAACATAATCAAGTTTGTTTTCCCGGTTCAGGAACTTCACATCGAAAGCTTTGGCAAAATTCTGGCCCAGAAAATGCGAAGTTCCGGCCTGTAAAGCCTTCCCATCCTGCATCAGGGCTTCAATACAGTAGGTTTCCTCTGCACCGGCAAACCTCTCATTCGGGGATTTCACACCCTGAAGCACGGGCATCGCCATCCAGTTCTGGGCAAAATCAGCGTAGATCCCGAGCATCTGCTCCGTTTCGGCGATCGCTTCCTCCCTGGTGGCATGGGCCGTATGCCCTTCCTGCCAGAGAAACTCCGTAGTCCGTAGAAATAGCCTGGTGCGCATTTCCCAGCGGACCACATTCGCCCACTGGTTCACCAGGATGGGAAGATCACGGTACGACTGTATCCAGTTCCTGTAAGTATCCCAGATGATGGTTTCCGAAGTCGGCCTTACGATGTACTCCTCTTCCAGCCTGGCATCCTCATCGACAACGATGCCTTTACCGTCTGGTGAATTTTTCAGCCGGTAATGGGTCACTACGGCACACTCTTTGGCGAAACCTTCCACATGACTGGCTTCCCTGCTGAAGAAGGACTTGGGAATGAACAGCGGGAAATAGGCATTCGAATGTCCGGTGGCTTTAAACATGCCATCGAGCACCGATTGCATCTTTTCCCAGATGGCAAAACCATACGGCTTGATCACCATGCAACCTCTCACTGCGGAATATTCGGCAAGATCAGCCTTGATCACCAGATCATTGTACCATTGGGAATAGTTATCCTCCCTTGTTGAAAAATTTTTAGCCATCTATGATTGTGGTATAATATTTGCTTTTTATTTCGTCCGGGTGTGCAAAAATAGTAAAAGACACCACACAAAACCTTGAGGAGGAAATGTTATGAAAACTTTGACCATCATCCTTGCCGGCGCTGCACTTGCACTTGCTTCCTGCAGCACTGCCTACCAGGCAGGCATTCCTTATGACGACGTTTATTATTCTTCAGGAGATAACATCCAGCCTGCCCCCGTTCAAACGGCCCCCATCCCGGTCGAACAGGCTGCCCCGCGTGTACAGGATCAGTCGTATACTCCGGCTGAACAAAACCAGGAATATACCGGCGGTGAATACATCCCGGAAGACTATCAGTCGAACTACACCACCTCGGAAAGCTATACCAGTCCCGACGGTACTACCTATATCACAAACAATTACTATAGCGGTGAATATGATCCGGATGATCAATACGACTATTACTACTCCAGCAGATTAAGAAGATTTCACAACAACTGGTATTGCAACTCATACTGGGACGACTGGTACACCAACCGGTACTGGTATTCTTACGATCCCTGGGACTGGGGCGTCAGCATTTATTTCGGATACCCGTGGATCTGGCCCTCCTGGTCGTATTATTATAACTACTGGACACCCTGGTATTACACCGGAATCGGCTGGGGCCTCGGTTTTGGCTGGGGTTATCCCTATTATTACTCTCCTTTCTTCTGGGGTGGAAGTTCATACTGGTGGGGATACCATAACGGTTACTGGGACGGATACTGGGCAGGCAGTTATGACTGGTACTACAACAGTTATGACGGCAACACCAATCATCATTACGGTCCCCGCACACCGAGAACCAGCACCAGCGGTTCAGGCAGAACAGGCCGCGATAAGCTGAGTTTCGGCGAACGTTACGAAAAAGCCATCGCGCTCGAAAACACGGGCCGTTCTTCCGGCACCGGGCAGGACATCCGCCAGACAAAAACATTGGTCCCGGCCGCGGAAACCCGCCAGTTAACACCTGCCGAAAAAGTCGACCGTTTTACTCCGGCAGAAAACATCCGTCAACAGCCGGTAAAGGAGCAAACTCCAACTGAACGGTACACAGAAACAAGCCGTCAGACCAACGCAACCAGCGACAAGCAGGAAAACCAAACCCAGAGACAAACCACTTCGCGGCAGCCCGCTGCCACAGAAACACCGGCCACCGGCAACACCAGGCCCGTACAGCGATATACCCCTGCTCCCGCTCCTGACAAAACCACAACGCCTGCAAGCGGTCAAAACAGGACAGCATCTGAGACCAGAACTCAGGCTCCCAATCCCCAGGGTCAGGACAGGCAGGTGCCCCAAAGGTATTATGCCCCTAAGAATACCACCCCTGCCAATTCGGGTCAGCAGCAAATGAAGGGACAGGATACCCGCAGACCTGTTGCCCCGCGCAAGGAATACCAGGCTCCTGCCCAGGAAAGATACACCAAACCAAAAAACTACACGCCGCCCAACTACACCAAACCCAAATCGAGCCAGGAGTATGTCAGCCCGAAAACCGACCGCATGCCTTCTGCCCAGCCCGGGAGGGAACCTTCCAACCCGACCTATACCAAACCAAGGCAGCAAGCGCCCAATTACTCTGAGCCCCAGCGGGGTAACAACCGCCAATACACCCCGGCCCCCAGGCAGGAAAGCACTCCCAGGAGTTCTCCTCCTTCCGGCTCCGGTTCCGGCAGCAGAGGCTCATACTCAGCTCCTTCCCACAGCGGTTCCTCATCTGGTTCCTCGGGTGGCGGACGCAGTTCGGGATCATCGGGTTCATCGGGTTCAGGATCAAGGGGAAAACGTTAATCATTAACCAATAATTCACCATCAATATGAGAAAAACAGCTTTTATCCTGTTATTGGCACTATTTTCACATGGACTGCTATCTGCCCAAAATGAAGATGACGCGCTCAGATATTCATACCTGACTTTTGGGGGTACCGCCAGAAGCCTTGGTGTAGCCGGTGCCTTCGGTGCCCTCGGTGCCGACTTTTCAACCCTCAGTGTGAATCCGGCAGGAATCGGACTTTACAAAAAATCCGAATTCAGCTTCTCTCCTTCCATGTACGTTGGAAAAACGTCCACCCGTTACACCGGAACTACTTACGATGATACCCGGTATAATTTCAACTTCGGCAACCTTGGCCTGATACTTACTTCCACCACCAATACAGCCACCAGCCAGGCAGGATGGAAAAACATACAGTTCGGCCTGGGCATTAACCGTACCAATAATTTCAACGTACGCATGGTGGTGGAAGGTGAGAACAAGCAGAGTTCGATGCTCGACACCTGGGTGAAATATGCCAACGGCACCCACATCGACAACCTCAACGCCTTCGATCTCAATCTGGCTTATTGGACATACCTGCTTAATCCCGACAGCATGAGCGGTCTTCCCAACCAGTATACCAGTGCGGCCCCGGCAGGCGGGGTTATGCAGCGCCTGGCGCTCAATGCCACGGGTTCCATGAATGAATGGGTCATGAGCATGGGAGCCAATTATGATGATAAACTGTATATCGGTGCCACCCTCGGATTCCCTTTCCTGCAATACACCGAAGACCGCACCTATAACGAAGAGGCCCTGGACGAAACAACAGGCTTCGACCAGTTCCGCTCCTTTACTTACCACCAGCACCTGGATGTGGATGGCTCAGGCTTCAACTTTAAATTCGGCCTTATCTTCAAGCCAACTGATTTTATGAGGATAGGGGCTGCCATCCACACTCCGACCTACTTCTATAACATGCGCGAAACCTATTCATCCTCAGTTAAATCCTCGTTCGATAACGGAGACAATTACAAAGAAAACTCCCCGGAAGGAAAATACGACTATAAGCTGAACACCCCCATGCGGGCCATCGGCAGCATCGCCTTCATTATTGGTAAGCATGGACTTGTCAGCGCCGATTATGAATTCGTGGATTATTCAGAAAGCAGGTTCCGTTCTTCCGATGCCGAAGTGTACTTCGATGTGAATGATGCCATTCGCAATAAATATACCACCGCAGGCAACCTCAGGCTCGGCACAGAATGGAGACTGAACGAGTTCAATATCCGCGGAGGCATGGCCTTGTATGACAGTCCGTTCAAATCTTCCATCAACGATGCTGCCCGTACATCCTATACTTTCGGACTTGGTATGAGACAAGCCACCTATTTCCTCGATTTTGCCTATGTGTATACCACCTCCGAAGAAGATTACTACCTGTATGATGCTTCCATCGCTCCCCTTCAGCCTTCGAAAAACACCAACACCAACCAGCAATTTGTCATGACCCTGGGCTTCAAATTCTGAAACCTCCGGTCAACAGCCTGATTATCATCCATATACATCCTCTTTTTACGGACCCTGCTCCGGTTTGTTGACCGTTGCGGGGTTTTCCGTTTTGTCCCAGACCATTGCCAAAAAAAGCCTTTTCGGGATTATATGCTATCTTTGTGCCCATGATCAAAGAGATCAGATATCTCATCCTCAAGGATATGATGCTTGAATGGAAGCAGAAGTATGCCATCAACGGCATCCTGCTGTATATCCTCTCCACCATTTTTCTGTGTTCCCTCGCCTTCGAAGGCCTGCTTGAACCGGATACCTGGAATGCCCTGTTCTGGGTCGTATTGCTTTTTGCAGCCGTTAACGCCGTATCCAAGAGCTTCGTCCAGGAGGCGCCGGGAAGACAATTGTATTACTATTCCCTTGCAAGACCGGAAGCCGTGATCCTGGCCAAAATCATTTATAACATCCTGATGATGTTGTTGTTATCCCTGTTGTTCTATCTTATTTTCACCCTTTTCCTGGGTAACTTCGTTAAAAATCCCGTCTTGTTTTTCCTTGCTGTCATCACCGGCAGCACAGGACTGGCTGCACTCTTCACCATGATCTCCGCCATCGCTTCCCGTACCAATAATAATTCCGCCCTGATGGCTATTCTCGGTTTTCCTGTAATCCTGCCACTGCTGCTGCTGATGATAAAAACCTCACGCGCTGCCATCCATCACATGAGCTGGGAAGGATCGGGATTATGGCTGCTGTCGATGGGCGGCCTCATCATCATCATCATTACCCTTTCCACCCTGCTGTTTCCTTATCTCTGGAGAGAATAGGCAATCGCATACCGAAATTTTCCTTACTTTTGCAGTCCCTAAACCAACGCCATTGCAATTACATAAACACTGGTGGAAGATCCTGAGCATCCTGCTGCTGACCTATACCGTCATTGCCGGATTTTTGATTGAGGTACCCGACCTTCCGATCATCAGACAGAGCATCCGCAACCTCTTTTTCCACGTCTGCATGTGGTTCACCATGATCATTCTGTTCACGGTATCCATGGTGTACAGCATCCGTTATCTCAGGAACTTCAGGCCTTCCGATGATGCAGTGGCTTCGGAAGCCTCCCACACCGGACTGCTTTTCGGATTTCTCGGTCTGTTCACGGGTATGCTCTGGGCCAACTTCACCTGGGGAAAAGCCTGGACCAATGACCCCCAACTGAACGGTGCTGCCGTTTCCATGCTGGTTTACCTTGCATACCGTGTGTTGCGCAACTCGCTCGACGAAGTCCACAAAAGAGCCAAAGTCGCGGCTGTATATAATATTTTTGCCTATGTTATACTGATCATCTTCCTGTTCATTCTTCCCAGAATGGCGGAAGGATCCCTCCACCCGGGCAAGGGCGGCGATGAAAGCATGACCGTAAAGGGACTGGACGACCGCATGCGGCTTGTCTTCTACCCGGCCATCCTTGGATGGATATTACTGGGCACCTGGATACTTAGTATCAGATTGAGAATCAGAAGAATCCGCGAAAGACTCCAAGAACATTAAAACTACAAACCATGGCAGGTAACGATAAAATATTCGTAGTCATTATCGTGTTGTTGCTGATCCTGGCAGGTATTTTTTTATACCTGGGATGGATGGACCGGCGACTCAGAAAATGCGAAAAAGAACTTGAAGACAAAAAGCAGCGCCATGAAACTTAAACATATCCTGATTATTCTGGTGGTGGCTGTTGCCCTGGGTGTGATCATCAGCACCTTCACCAACACCAGTACCTATGCTGATTTCGCCCAGGCAAGGAAAAAGCCGGGCAGGGAACTGCATATCATCGGCACCCTTGATACCACGGAACCAGTCATTTATGACACCAGGGTGGATGCCAATGTCTTTTCGTTTTATATGATAGACAACAAAGGGGAGAAGCGGAAGGTGATCCATAAAAACAACAAACCCCAGGATTTCGAGAAATCCGAACAGGTGGTAGTGATCGGATCCATGCAGGGAGATACCTTTCTGGCAAACAGCCTTCTACTTAAATGCCCCTCCAAATATAATGATGATAAGAAACCGACAGGTTTCGGCGAGCAGGAGTTCACTTCAGGCAGTAAGTGAACCGTACGATCCTGCAATTACTGCCATTGCCTAAGCTGCCCCCATGTGGACCCTGTTAGTCAGATTCATCCTGCGTAACCGCCTGGGCATCCTGATCGGGATAGGCCTGGTTACAATATTTATGGCCTTTATGGCCGCCAGGGTTGAGCTGTCGTATGAGATGGCCAGGGTACTCCCGCAAAAGGACCCCACCTATATCCTTTACGAACAGTTTAAAAAACAGTATGGTGAAGATGGCAGCGTGATGTTCCTTGGCATCAGGGATCCCAGACTTTTTGAACTGAAGTTTTTCAACAGCTGGTTCGACCTGGGAGCCGATCTGAAAAAAATGGAAGGGATTGAAGAAGTTGTTTCCGTTGCCAGAATCTATGAACTGCTCAGAAACGACCAGACACGGAAGTTCGATTTCAAACCCCTCCTCTCCTCAAAACCAGGCAGCCAGCAGGAACTCGACAGTATCAGGGAGCGGATATACCGGCTTCCGTTTTATGAAGGACTGTTGCTGAATAAAGCCACACATGCCACCCTGATGGCCATCACCCTTGATAAAACCAAGCTGAATTCCAAAAGCAGGGTAGCCCTGATCGGTAAAATAAGGGAGATCACAGAACACTTCAGCAGCGAACAAAACGTGGAGGTGCATTATTCGGGTCTTCCTTACATCCGCACCAAAATTTCGGAAAAAGTCCAGCACGAACTCAAAATCTTTGTTGTCCTTGCCCTGGTGGTCGCTTCCCTGGTATTGTTTTTCTTTTTCCGCTCCTTCAAAGCCGTACTCTTCCCCATGTTCATCGTCCTGATCGCCCTCACCTGGGTACTGGGAACCATGGCCATCTTCGGATATAAAATCACCCTGCTTACCGGAATCATCCCCCCGCTGATCATTATCATCGTGGTGGAGAATTGCATTTTCCTGCTGAACAAGTTTCATTACGAATACCGCTCGCACGGCAACAAGGTGAAATCGCTGGCACGTATCGTCCAGCGGGTAGGCTATGCCACCCTGATGACCAACCTGGCCACTGCGGCGGGATTCGCCAGTTTTATCGAAACACGGAATAAACTGCTGGTTGAGTTCGGCGTGGTGTCTTCCATTAATATTATGGTGGTTTTCATCCTGACCCTATTTCTGATCCCCATTTTCTTTTCTTACCTGTCGCCACCGAAAACCAGGCACATCAAACACCTTGAAAATAAATACACCCTGGGCATACTGGAAAAAATCGTATACCTGGTCCAGTATAAACGAAAAGTGATTTACGTGGTTTCCATCCTGGTTACCGTACTTGGAATTGTCGGGGTGACAAAACTCAAAACATCCGGCAATGTGGTGGATGATGTGCCGCGACGCGACCCCCTGTCCATGGATCTGAAATTCTTCGAAAAGGAATTTAAGGGAATCCTTCCTTTCGAGATTGCGATCAACACAGGAAAAAAGAAAGGGGTGCTGCAACTTGCCACCCTGAAACGTATCGATGCCCTGCAGGATACCCTTGCGAAATATCCGGAGTTTTCAAAAGCTTTATCCGTTGCGGAAGTGGCCAAATTTGCCAAACAGGCATATTACTACGGGAACGACAGCATGTATTCCATGCCCAACAGCCAGGAAAGAAACTTCATTTTCAGTTACATCCCGGACATAAAAACCTCAAAACGGACGATAATCAACAGCTTTGTCGACAGCAGCATGCAGCACACCAGGATCAGCGTGCAAATGGCCAATATCGGAACCAACGACATCCAGCGGATCAGGGACGATCTGCGACCGAAAATCGACTCCATCTTCCCTCCTGCAAAATACAAGGTGGAGATGACCGGGACCAGTGTGGTCTTCCTCAAGGGGACCCGCTACCTTGTGAATAACCTGATGACCTCCCTCCTGCTGGCTGTCCTTACGATTGCCCTGCTGCTTGCATTGTTGCTCAGTTCGGCTAAAATGGTTGTCATCTCGCTCATCCCCAACCTCTTACCTCAACTGCTCACTGCAGCCCTCATGGGATATCTGAGCATTTACATCAAACCATCCACAATTCTGATATTCAGCATCGCACTCGGGATCTCCGTCGACAACAGCATCCAATACCTGTCCCGTTACCGCCTGCAACTCCATCTCAACAACTGGAACATCAAAGAGTCTGTGGTGGCTGCCCTCCGCGAAACCGGCTACAGCATGATCTATTCGTCGACGGTACTTTTCCTGGGCTTTGCCATGTTCACCCTTTCTTCCTTCGGAGGAACACAGGCCATGGGATTCCTGATTTCATTCACCCTGCTGATTGCTGTGCTTGCCAATCTTTTCCTGCTGCCTTCCATGCTTCTTTCCCTTGATAAACTGATCACAACCCGCGATTTTGATGAACCCCTGCTCGAGATCCTTGAAGAAGAAGAGGAAGAAATTGATACCGGAAATTCTAATGAACAAAATAAGCTGCCCGCACAGTAACCGGCCGGCCCAACTTCCGTACAAGGTCACAGCATCTCATACAAAGCTGAAAAAAAACTTATGAAAGGCATTATCCTGGCAGGCGGAAGCGGCACCAGGCTTCACCCCATTACCCTGGCAATCAGCAAACAACTGATGCCGGTCTACGACAAACCGATGATCTATTATCCCCTCTCCGTGCTGCTGATGGCAGGAATCAGGGAAATCCTGATCATCAGTACCCCTAACGACCTGCCGCATTTCAGAAGCTTACTTGGTGACGGAGCCCGGATCGGGTGCCGGTTCAGTTATGCAGAACAGGCTGTTCCCAACGGTATTGCGCAGGCATTCGTCATCGGGGAGGAGTTTATCGGCAACGACAAAGTCGCACTGATCCTTGGGGATAATATCTTCTATGGCACAGGTTTACAGGAACTCCTTCAGCAAAACAACGACCCTGAAGGCGGCGTGGTGTTCGCTTATCATGTCAACGACCCCCAGCGATACGGCGTTGTTGCCTTTGACAAAGAACAGAAGGCTGTCAGCATAGAAGAAAAACCACAGCAGCCGAAATCCAATTTTGCGGTTCCGGGTCTTTATTTCTATGACAATTCGGTAATCAGGATCGCCAGGTCTATATCACCCAGTAAACGAGGCGAATACGAGATCACTGACGTAAACAGGGTGTATCTGGAGGCAGGCAGGCTGAAAGTGGGCATCCTCAGCAGGGGAACAGCCTGGCTTGACACCGGCACCTTTAACTCCCTGCTCCAGGCTTCGCAGTTTGTTCAGGTGATCGAAGAACGGCAGGGACTGAAAATCGGATGCATTGAAGAAGTAGCTTACCGCATGGGATATATTGATGAAACGCAATTGACGGAAGCTGCAGGTCCTTTACTGAAAAGCGGTTACGGCGAATACCTGATGAGACTAATCCAACAAGAAAGGTATGACTAGCAGGATACCGGCATCGACCACCAGGACAATCCTGATCACGGGAGGCGCAGGTTTTATCGGGAGTGCTCTTGCAGCAAGGCTGATCAGCGATCCCGACAATTATGTGGTGATCGTCGACGATCTTTCGACAGGCAGCATACGCCGATTGCCCAACCTGCCAAAAACCAACTGGAAATTCATTCGCTGCAATGTAAACCACTACACCGACATTGCAGAGGTAATGCATGCCTTCTCCTTCGATTATGTTTTCCACTATGCTGCCATGGTGGGTGTGCAGCGGACCCAGGCCATGCCCATCAGGGTTCTTCAGGACCTGCACGGTATTGAGAATATTCTAAGCCTCGGGAAAAACTCAGGGGTTAAACGGATATTTTTCGCCTCATCCTCAGAAGTTTACGGTGAGCCGGTGGACCTGCCTCAAAATGAACACACCACACCGCTCAATTCCAGGATTCCTTATGCCGTTGTGAAGAATGCAGGCGAGGCTTTCCTGCGTTCTTACAAAAAAGAATACGATCTGGATTTCACGATATTCCGTTTTTTCAACACTTATGGCCCCATGCAGGACAAACAGTTCGTGATGAGCCGTTTCCTTTACCAGGCACTCAGAAATGAAGCCCTCACCATTTATGGCGACGGAAGCCAGACCCGGACATTTTTATACATTGACGACAATATTGAAGCCACCGTGAATGCTTTTTACGGAGACCATGTCATCAATGATGTGATCAATATCGGAGGTGAACAGGAAGTGAGCATGCTGGAACTGGCAGGAATGATGATTAAAACCACAGGATCGAAATCTGACATACAGTTTCTTCCTCCACTGGAGGAAGGAGACATGACACGCCGCTGCCCTGATATCACCAAAATGAAGCAGTTGATTTTCCGCAGGAAACCCGTTTCCATCGTTGAAGGCATATCAAAACTTGCTTCCAGTCCCGATTTTATCATCCAACAGTTTAACGGCATCAAGAAATAAGCCCAACCCGGTATGCACACCATTCCTTACCTTCAGGAAACCATCAGCCAGGCTTTTGACCAGCTCGAATTGCCTTTAACTCCCCGCGAATTATACGATCCCATCCATTATACCCTGTCGCTCGGAGGTAAAAGGATCAGGCCACTGCTGGTGTTGCTGGCCGCCGACCTTTTCGACGGCAAAGCGGAAGACGCCCTTCCGGCCGCCATCGGCCTGGAGCTGTTCCATAATTTCACCCTGCTGCATGATGACCTGATGGACAAGGCGCCCCTGAGAAGAGGAAAAGAAACTGTATACCGCAAATGGGGAGAAAACACCGCCATTCTCTCCGGTGACACCATGTTTGCCCTTGCCGGCGACTACCTTGCCCGCATGCACCCGTCGGTGCTTCCTGCAGTGCTTCCCCTTTTCCATCGCACTGCACGTGAAGTATGCGAAGGTCAGCAGATGGATATGAACTTCGAAACGATGGAAGATGTATCCATCGACGATTATATCCTCATGATAAGGATGAAAACAGCGGTACTGCTCGGCTGCTGTCTGCAAACAGGAAGTCTGGCGGCTGGTGCGGGAAACAATGATGCTGAAACCTTGTATAATTACGGTGTACACCTGGGGATTGCTTTTCAGATCCAGGACGATCTGCTTGATGCATTCGGAAGCGAAGCCACCTTCGGGAAAAAAACCGGAGGCGATATCATTGCCTGTAAAAAAACCTTTCTTTACCTCAAGGCACTTGAAACCGCCGGTGTGGAAAGCAGGAAAAAGTTAATGGAACTTTACAGGGATACACTGCTCGATGATGAATATAAAATCCTGTCAGTCAAAGCCATGATGAGCGAGCTGCATATTCCCGACCTGTGCAATGCTGAAACAGACCGATGGTACCAAAAAGCCATCACCTATCTCGACAAGGTTTCCCTGCCGGATCACCGGAAGGCAGCACTCCGGGAATTCGGTGACAGGCTTATGGAAAGAAAACACTGAGAACTGCGGCAAAGGCCCGAACCCTCAGCCGCCATTGTCTTCAAGCAAAGCGTGTAAGGTTTCCCAGCGATGCATGGCATCATCAAGCTGTGCCTGGACTTTTCCAAACTCCTCAAAGACAAACGTATCATTCAATTCCCCGGCAAAGGCAGCCGGATCAGCGAGCATTTGCCTGATTTCCCCGAGCCGCTTTTCATAGGCCGCGATTTCCTCTTCACATTTTTCAATTTGATTTTCAATCTTCCTGATCTCACGGCTTTGCTGTTTCTTCTTGATATACAACTCCTTATTTTCAGAAACCGGGGAGGATTGCCCGGCCGTCTGCGCTTGCTTCTTACGGTTAAGTTCATGCAGATCCTGCAATTTCCTGGCCTCCAGAAAATCATAAATATCTCCCAGATGTTGCCTGATCCGGTGTTGCCTGAATTCAAACACTTTTTGCGTGAGTCCCTGCAGGAAATCACGGTCGTGCGACACAAGGATCAGGGTTCCCTTATACTGCAGAAGGGCATTTTTTAGGATATCCTTGCTTGCCATGTCAAGGTGGTTGGTCGGTTCATCCAGGACAAGCAGGTTGGCGGGTGTCAGCAGCAGCCTGGCCAGCGCCAGCCGCGACTTTTCGCCGCCCGACAGCACTTTCACTTTCTTGTCGATGCTGTCGCCGCTGAAAAGGAAAGAACCCAGGATATTCCTGATTCTGGGACGAATATCCCCTACCGCGACTTCATCGATGGTTTCAAACACGGTTTTATCCCCATCCAACATCTCGGCCTGGTTCTGGGCAAAATATGAGAGCGACACCTGGTGGCCGAGCTTCAGTTCTCCTTCGCAGGGCAATTCTCCCGTGATAATCTTAACCAGCGTGGTTTTCCCCATACCGTTCTTACCCACAAAGGCGATGAAATCTCCCTGGATCACCTGAAAATCCAAATCCTTCAGTACCAGCTTTGATCCGAAGGATTTCGATACAGCCCGGGCCTCTACCACGACCTTGCCTGAATGCGGAGCCGGTGGGAACTGGAAATGGATGGCAGAACGGTCGATTTCATCCACCTGCACCCTGTCTATTTTTTCCAGCAACTTCAGACGCGACTGTACCTGCCTGGCCTTGGTATTTTTGTACCTGAACCTTTCGATAAAGCGTTCGATCTGTGCAATCTGTCTTTGCTGGTTGGAAAAAGCCGCCTGTTGTTGTTCAAGCTCCGCCTCCCGCTGCACCACATACTCAGAAAAAGACATGCGGTAATCATGGATTTCCCCGAGTGCAATTTCGATGGTCCGCGTCGTAATCCTGTCGAGGAATGCCCTGTCGTGCGACACCAGCACCACTGCACCCGGATAATCTTCAAGAAAGCTTTCCATCCATTGGATAGATTCTATGTCGAGATGGTTCGTCGGCTCATCAAGCAACAAAAGGTCAGGCTTACGAAGCAGTATCTTTGCCAGTTCCACCCGCATCTGCCAGCCACCGCTGAAGGTTTTCAGATCCCTGTCCAATTCCTCCTGCTCGAAACCCAAACCTGTCAGCACCTTTTCTGCATCAGCCTGCCGTGTATGCCCTCCGATCAGGTGAAAGCGTTCCACCGCCTCATGATGAGCCGCAACAAGTTTCAGGTAAGCTGGTGCATGAAAATCATGACGGCTGGCAATCTGCTGTTCCATCAGGCTGATCTTCTTTTCAAGGGCGATGGCTTCGTCATAGGCCGTCAGGGTCTCCTCCATCACGCTTCCTTTTCCGGTCAATACCATTTCCTGAGGCAATAAGCCTGTAGTCAGGTAATTAGGTCTGCTGACATTCCCGGATTCCGGTTCAAATTCTCCGGCAATGATCCGCAGGAGGGTGGTTTTCCCCGATCCGTTTTTCCCTACAAGACCGATCCTGTCCCTCGGATTGATGATAAAACTGATGTCATCGAAAAGAGGCTCACCCGAAAAATGTACACTTACTTCATTAATCCCAACCATGGCGGCAATAATCGCGCAAAAATACGTTTTTTCTGCTTGCCCGACCTGCAAGGCATGATGGTGTAAGTGATCAATACTTGACAGTCCGCCAATTATCACTACTTTTGGCAAAAACAAAAGCGATGGAAGACCAGCGATCCCCCTTAGCCCGCCGTGATTTTCTCCGTGGTGCTGCCGCAGGCAGTGCCGTTGCACTGCTCGGAGGCTTACTGCCGGATGCCTTGCAGGCCGCCCCCGATCTTGAGAAACCGGCGACCAACCTCCGGGATGCCACCAGACATCCGAGAAACGAAAACTCTATGCCCGGCGCTTTCCCGGGTAAAGTGACCGAAGTCTACCATGACAAGGTTTTCAGGGATGGGGTTCCCGACCAGGCCATCGTCAGCCAAATGCTTCAGACAGCCTTGCTCGGCCTGTTGACGCCTTCTTCGTCCAGGCAAACACCGGCAGTATCATCCTCTCCTCCTGATGAACTGCTTGAAGCACTTTCCCGCCTGTGCCCCCCTGCTGCCATCACCGGTATTAAGGTGAATCCGGTGGCAGGCAAAGAACTTTCGACTACCCCCGAGGTTGTCCGCGCCCTGACGGATCTGCTCCGCCAGGCAGGTATTCCGTTAAAAAACATTGTGATATGGGACCGCCGGGAGTTTCAGCTGGCTGAAGCAGGTTTCACTTCAGAAGCTTTTCCGGGTATCCGTCTCACCGGGACAGAATGCCAGGATGAAAAAGGAGCTTATTACGGTCCCGACGGGAAGTTGCTGAGCGAACACCGCATCGATAAAAGCTGGTACTATTGGGCCGATGTCAGCGAGGAATACGATGAAGAAACCCTTCCTTACATGGTGAACTCCGGGAAGTATTCCTACTTCAGTCGTATTGTCACCAAAGAAGTCGACAAGATCATCAACGTCCCTGTCCTGAAAAATGCAGGAGCCTCGGTAACCCTTGCCCTGAAGAACCTGGCATACGGGGTGATCACCAATACCGGGCGTCTGCATAAACAACTGTGGTCAGAAACCTGTGCCGAAGTATGCGCCTTCCCTCCCGTCCGTGATAAAGTGGTCCTCAATATTGTTGACGGACTGAAAGGCTGTTTCAACGGCGGGCCTTCCGCCAACCCCCAGTTCATCAGGCAGTTCAATCTTCTGCTGGCTGCTACCGACCCGGTTGCCATAGACCGCATCGGTTACGACATCATTCTTAAGAGACGAATTGCCGAAGGAATACAGAAAGAAGAAAGTCCGCGCGGCAGAAAATTCCTCGAACTGGCCTCAAACCTGAAACTTGGTATCGCCGATGCAGCGCAGATCAACCGAATTACAACTCATCTGACATGAGAGCTTCTATTATCCTGTTCCTATTCACCCTCCCCCTGGCACTAAACTGCACAGCCCAGGAGAAGCCACTGCAGTTTGAACCCATCGATGTACGTCCGGGTTTTATCGCCGCAAAAAAACAATATAACGATTCCTCCCTGTGGGGATTTATAAACGGAGGTGCCGATCTTTACCTGGAGTATGGCTTCAAAAACCTGGTCCATCATGAGATCGTTTATAAAAATGCCTATTTCAAAGCATCGGTCTTCCAGATGGCCGATGAGGCCGCCGCTTACGGGATTTTTTCTGTTTCCGTTCAAAATTGCCAGACCTGGGATTCCATCACCCATGTGGCCTGCGTGAATCCTTACCAGGTGCAGTTCGCATTCGGATCCTATTATGTCTCCATTACCAACATCCGCGGAGACGCGGCCACCAGGGCACATGGTGCCGAACTTGCCATTCGCCTGATCCGCAAAGCCTACTACCAACCCTATATACCGACGGGGATATTTGCAAGCAAACTCCTTTCCCCGTATCATCGACAATTCAAGATCATGCGGGGACCCCTGGGCATTGAAAATGCCCTTCCCGACTGGTCTGAGCGCTTTGAAACCGGATCCAGGTTCGAGATCCATGTCCTGCCGCTTGAAGACAGCAACGGAAGCATCCATGTGGCACGTATTGCCTTTGAGTCAGAACCTCATCTGCGAAGATTCAGAAACTCCCTCCATATCAACGAGAAAGTAAATGAAGCATATTACAGAGGCAAAGATGGCGACATCACCAGAGAGATGATCTATCTCAGTCCGCAGGTGTGCCTGCTGCTCGAGATCAAGGGTAAACACGAGCTAAGCGAATCCCTTCTTGAAGCTTTCAAAGAAGTCGGAACCAATGCCTCAAATTAATCTGACTGTCAGATTATTATCTACACACCATTCTGCTGCATTCCCACACCCTCACCCTCACTCACACTCACTCGCTCTCCAGCCTCCCCTGCAAATCCTCAATCTCTCCGGCGGCAGCATCAATGAGTTCCTCCTTCTTCCGGATGCTGTCTGTAACAGATTGAATCTGAGCTACCACCATCAGGCGTGCAGGATGGTCGGAAGGTTTCTGGTCAAGGATGTCGAGTTGATCCTGGAGGGCTTCCAGCCTTTCTTTTTCACGGCTGATCTCCACCTGGAGTTCCAGCACACGAACATTCAGATCCCTGAGCCGGAATTCCATTTTCACTTCCCAGTTCTTTTGTTTTTCCCTGAAATACTGATCAGTACGTTCCCTCAGGATGGTGAACGCACTTTGGAGACGCGAATAAAGCTCTTCCCTGTGGTCTTTGTGCATGCGAATGCCTTTGAACCCGGCCTGGATCCTCTTCAGAAATTCTCTTGTTTCGCGGAATTCCATTGATTCCTGTGCCTGCTGCAGTCCGTCAGCCACCAGCTTTCCCAGGCGCTTGTAGTTTTCCGTCCCTTCCTGTTCGAACTGTGAACGCTCACTGTCCTGCCGACGGTTGATCTCTGTGAAAGCCTCCTGAAGCGCGGCGTACAGCTCATCTTTCTGCTCACGAAGCAGGATGCTATCCTTCAGGCGTGACTGCATGTCCCTGATCCTGTCCCGGACTTCTTTGAAATGCGTGACCGTACCGGCCTCCTTCAGTATCTCATCCGTTTGCTGCCTGAAATACTCATAGTTCTTCCCGGCCACTTCCCTGTTTTTCTCCCTTTCCCTGTCCATTCGCCCGTTTAGGGTGTCGAATGCCTGTTGGAGCCGGGAATAAAGCATTTCGCGTTTTTCCTTTTCCATGCGGATACCCCGGAAAGAAGCCTGTACGCTGATCAGGAATTCACGTACGGAGGCAAAGTCGTCATCGCTGCCGGCCCTGATGAGTGCTTTATCCACCATCGGGGCAAGCTCCCGGTAATGATCTTCAGAAGCCTGGAGGAAACTCAGATGTTCACTGTCCTGCCTGATTTTTACTTCGTCGAAAGCCTGCTGCAATCTCGTATACAATGTTTCCCTCTGTTCCGGAATCATTCGTATCCCTTTAAATTCCTGCTGGACATCGATCAGGTATTTCCTGGCCTCCCGCCAGTCGAACTCATTTGCAGCCAACTTAACAGCCTCCTCAAGCTTCATCTTAAGCTCCAGGTAGTGATGTTGCGATTCCAGCTCAAACCTGAGCCTTTCCTCCTCCATCTTCCTGTTCACCACGCTGAAGGCTTCCTGTAATTCCCTGTTCAGTTCCTCACGCGCTTCCGGCTTCAGCCTGAAATCCCTGAAAGCAGCCTGCGCCTTAATCAGGATCTCCTTCGCTGTCCTGAAGTCGGTCTGATTCCTTGCATCACGCAAAGCCTGATCTAACAACACCTTTAATTTCATGTAATTAGCTTCCCAGTCCACAGACTCCCTGCTGTTGAATACCGATTCTTCCATATCATCCCATTAAAAATCCCTGCAAAGAAAATTAAAAAAAGCGCGTGCGGGCATCAGCCAGGTTGATCCCTGCAGAAGTTCAGAAACAAACTTTCTCCCGCCGCAATTGTTTCCATAGCTTTGTAACCGGCAATCCGGTTGCTTGTGAACCTTAGTATTCACATTAATCTTAAACTGACATGAAGAATATCTTTACAGAGATCAAATGGGCCGTTATTTTTATGGTCATGCTGCTTTTATGGATGCTTCTGGAAAAAGTGGCCGGGCTGCACGACACGCATATTGACAAGCACCAGTACCTGACCATGCTCTTTATCATTCCGGCCATCCTTGTGTATGTACTGGCAATCCGGGATAAGAAAAAGCGCGATTTTCAGGGACAGATCAACTTCAAACAGGCTTTCGTTTCAGGGGTCATCATCACGGTGATTATTGCCCTGTTCAGTCCGTTGACACAATGGATCATTTCCTTTGTGATCACTCCCTCCTATTTCGATAACGTCATTGCGTATTCGGTGGAGAGCGGTTATCATGCCAGCCTGGAAGAGGCCAGGGATTATTTCAACTACCGGAATTACGCTATCCAGAGCATCATCTGGGCCCTGGTGACCGGTATCGTGACTTCGGCCGTGGTGGCGTTTTTCCTGAAATCCAAAACCGGAAAGACTTGAAAACCCTTGAATTCAGCGTCTTTTCAAGGCAAGCCCTGAGATAGCATGGTAATGACGATGCCGGTCATGACAGCCTGCGGCCGTGAGATTCCTGAGCATCTTTTCCAAGACATCTCCCATCATGGCTGGAATTGAAAAAACCAAACCATCCATCGGGAAAAGGAAGTTCCTGAGATTGCTGTTCGCATAATTTTGCTATTTTTGAGTCAGAAGCCATTCTGAAACTTAAACCGGAGGGCATGAGGAAACACCACATCATCCGTAACCTGTTCTTAATCATATTGTTACTGCTGTCAAGCATCCTGCAGGCTCAGGTTTACCTGCCCCTCTCAGACAATCTCAGTATTCCCGGCAATTCAATCGTTAAAATTGCAGCTGGTGTATATCCCATGAGTGACTCCGGGCAGGACGGACTCATACAGGTGAACAATGTTTCCAACGTAGTGATCGACGGTGACAGTGTTGAGGCGGACGGCCTTGACTCCGGTGGCTACCTCATCCGCATCACCAATGCCAGCCATGTGACCATCAAAAACTTCAGCCTGGCGCAGCGTTTTAAATATGCTGTATCTATCTCAAATTCAGATCATATTACCATCACTGCCTGCAATTTTTCGTGGAATAAAGTTGATTCGGCAGGTTTCATCAATGTGTGGTCAGGCCATACGGAAGCGCTTGGTGGAGGAGTGCTCTGCCACCAGTGCGACAGCGTGAATGTTTTCGGGAACATCATGAAATACCAGAACGACGGAGTGGCGCTCTACAACAGCAAAAATGCAAGCATCCGGTTCAACGATTTCAGCTGGAATACATCATACGGCATCCGGATGTACTTTACAGACAGCTGCCATCTGCATAACAACAATGCACATCACATTAACCGCCCTTATACCGATCCGAGCGATTGTGCAGCCCTGCTGATGATCGTCAGCAATGCAAACCTGGTGGAATACAATGACCTGCGTTACTCGGGCGACGGGGTGTTCCTCGGACAATACCAGTACAGCAACATCCCCAACAACAACATTTTCAGGTATAATGATTGTTCCGGTTCCCCGCACAACGCGATTGAGGCAACCTTTGCCGGAGGTAATGTTTTCAGACTAAACGACTGCAGCAGAAGCCATTACGGCCTTTGGCTCGGATATTCCTTCAACAATACCGTTGACAGCAATCTTATCGAATACAATCATCACAGCGGGATCGCCATAGACCGGGGTTACCAGAATACCATCACTTCAAACTGGATCAGCGGGAATCCCGAAGGAATTGTTTTGTGGGAAGGAAGTCCCATCAGTGGCTATCAGAACCAGACCTCGCATCATTACCGCATCGACTCTAATTTCCTTTCTGCCAATTCAGTGGCTGTACAGGCTGAAAACACCGAAAATCTGCGCATGAGAGGCAATCAGTTCGAAAAAAACCACACGGCTGTCAGGATAACGGGCGATACAGCCGGGGACAGTCTCAACGGGAACTTCTTCGATAAAAGCCTTTCATTTGAAATCGAGAACCTTTCGCCGGATCTGCTGGAAGCAAACGGCAACATCTTTTATATTGCCGATCCCCAGTATATTTCAGGAAAGATTTATGATCACCAGGATGATCCTGCAAAAGGAACGGTAAACTGGCAGATTTATACCGGCCTGGTTAACCCTGTTTATGTAACAAGCCCACCCGTTGAACTTTCCGAGCCCCCTTCAGAATGGTTCTCTTACCCTGAAATTGGCTGGTGGCTCGGCAACCCTCAGGCAATCACCATCAGTTGGGACACGGCTGATAAAATCATGGGAAATGCATCCGTAAAATTACAGACAGGCACAGGCTGGTTCAACGCCTTATCATACCGCGACACAGGTTCAAGGATACCACGCTGGGATCTGGGCAATTACGGTTACCTGAGCTTCTGGCTGAAATCCCAAAACTCCAACCTGGGCGGATTTCAATTTTTCAAAGTACGTCTCGGCAGTGTGGAAGGCGGCTACTTCGAATATTCCTCCACCGGATCCGTTTTGAACCAATCACTCAACCAATGGAAAAACTATGTGGTTCCGCTTTTTGGCAGCGCATCCTGGCCGATTACACAAACAGGACCCATCTTCTGGCATGACGTGAATTACCTGGAAATCTATACCGACACATACGGTGTTGGCTATGAACTCCTTCTCGATGGCGTGGAATTTCTCCTGGCCACCCCGACAAGCGGGATCCGGAACAATGAAACGGAAATCCGGATCAGTCCGAATCCGGGCGGGCCGTTCAGGACAATGACCATTGACCTTCGTAACAACGAAAACCTGCATCTCAGGATTTTCAACCCCTGCGGGCAAACCGTCAGCAGCATGTTGCTTGAGGAGATCCCTGCAGGAAGGCATGAAACCGTCCTGGATTTTTCATGCCTGGCGCCAGGTTTATACCTGTTGTACATCCGTGGACAGCATTGGGAAAAAACTGAAAAAATAGTGATGATACCATGAGTGAGTCTGGCACAAAGGCCACACCCCATATATGGATGAAAACCAATACACAGCAATCAGATTATTTAGACTGGTTTCAAATTACCCCCTGCCTGTGACTACATGAACAGGAAAACATACCTTTGTATCTAGAAAAGTGAATACGAGAAACATAATTAATTCTCACCCAGTATGATACGTAAAATGCCTCTACTTTCCTTCCTGATGATCATTATTGTGTTGATCGTGGCCGGATTCAGCGGTGATATCACCGAGTATGGCGGTGGCTCACCCGGGGGCTATACCGGTTCACCCGCAGATGCCAAAAACTGTGTGCAGTGTCATGGCGGCAGTGCAACAACAGTCAACGGCTGGATCAGCTCGGATGTGCCTCCAACCGGCTATATTCCCGGAACCAGTTATACAATGACCGTGACATTGACTGGCAGCGGCAAAAAAGGATTCGAATGTTCACCGCAGTCACCCGCAGGTGCCCTGATGGGGTCTCTGACTGCAGGACCAAGCACACACCTGGTAAACGGCAATAAAGCAGTAACGCAGAACTCATCCCCTTCTTCCAATCCATATTCGTGGTCGTTTGGATGGACAGCACCTCCGGCAGGCAGTGGTCCGGTGACCTTTTATGCGGCCTTTACCGTCGGGAAAACGGTGACCAAGCTTTGTACACTTCTCGTTCCTGAAACAATTACTGTTATAGAAGAACGACATTCCCGTCCCATGCTCGTCGCCCCAAACCCTGCCCATGATTACCTCAGTATATATTTCCCCTCTGAAATGCCCGGATCAGTGAAGGCAGAACTTTTCGACCTTTCCGGAAAGGCGGTCCACCTTCTTTTTCAGGGCCCGTTAAACAGCAGTGAACATCTTTCCAGATTACTCCTTCCATCCAGCCTTCCCTCCGGGCTATACTTCCTAAAGCTCAGTGGTGATGCCCTTCTTGAATACCATAAGATCATCGTCCAATAATAAATTATTCCATCATGAAACATTTGTTTTACCCTTGCATTTTATTCCTGATTGCAGGATTAATCGTATTCACATCGTGTGAATACGATAGTGTCAAGCCTGAAACGGGCAATCTTCCTGACACCGTCAGCTTTGCCAATGATCTCATTCCCATTTTCAATGCAAGCTGCAACATGAGCGGATGCCACGGCACGGGCAATACTCCCCCGGATCTGACTCCCGCCAATGCATACAATGCACTTACGTCGGGCGGATATGTGAATATCGCCGACCCCGTGGCAAGTCCTTTGTATACCAGCATGAACACGGGCTCCATGAAGCCCTTTTCCAAGCCTTCAGAAACAGCACTGGTGCTTGCCTGGATCAAACAAGGCGCCCTTAATAATTAATCAACCATAAAGAAAATAATATGAAAGCAACAAGTGTACGCCGGATCAGCAGTTTCATCCTGGTCCTTTTCATGACATCCGGATTCACCACCATCCTCTGCGCACAGGAGGAGGGAGCCACCGGCAAGGACAACAGACCGGTAAAACCATTGTTTGAGAGCGGATACCTGATCGATAACCAAACGACCAGGATTTATCCTTCAAAGACGCTGGAATATGTGATCCACCATCGTTTCGGGACAACCGAGAAAGGCATGTCCGATCTTTACGGAGTGTATTCCACCTCCAATGTCAGGATGGGTCTCAATTACAGCATCACGGACTACCTGCAGGTCGGCATCGGGACAACCCGTAATAAGAAGTACCAGGATGTGCAGTGGAAGGTGAAGCTGCTCGACCAGACCCGCTCCAACAGCATCCCCGTGAAAGTGGTTTATTACGGCAATGTCGCCCTGGATGCCAGGGACAAAGAAATCTTCGGCAAAGACTACAAATTCGTTCACCGGGTTTCTTACTTCAACGAACTGATGATCGGCAGAAGAATTACCGACAACCTATCCGTTCAGGCCTCTGTAAATTTCACTCACTATAACATGGTTGACTCCCTGCTGGAACACGACAAGATCGGCGTTTCCCTGTCGGGGCGTTATCGTTTCTCACCACAGTCGGCCATCATCGCACATTACAACATGCCCCTGCATATCGAAAGCATGCAGGAATATAAGGAACTGACAAACAAACCCATGCCTAACCTGGCTTTTGGCTGGGAAATCTGTACCAGTACCCATGCATTCCAGATATTCCTGGCATCGGCCAATGGCATCCTTCCCCAGGACAATTACGGGTTTAACCAGCTTGATTTCAGCAAGAGCAAATGGTTGCTCGGATTCAACATTACCCGTCTCTGGAATTTCTAATCCACCTAATCACTGATCATGAAGCGATACAAATGGGTCAGCTGGCTGATTTTCATATTGATCGGTTTATCATTCGCCATTGCGCTGATACCGAGGGCCCCTGAAAAAGCTGAAGAAACCACCGGCCTTCAGGCATATGCCCAGATTCCTGCCGACAGGGTCTACACCAACAAGGAAGACAACGAGCAATGCCTCAAATGCCATGCGAAGAACCATGTGGAATACATGGCCGAGGACGCTGAAAAGCCTTATAAACAAAAGATGTACACTGAGTGTATCATCGATACGCACTCCTATTATACCTCCAATCACTGGAATTTCAAATGTATCGACTGTCATACCGATGAATATGCCAGCTTTCCGCACAAGGCAGAACTCAGGTTTGAAGCCATTGCCGGCTGTATGGACTGTCACGGGGGAGATCCCCAATACGAGGAGTTCATGTTTGACCAGATCGACCAGGAATACCAGAAAAGCGTTCATTTCAAGCTGCAAAGCGAGAGTTTTTCATGCTGGTCATGCCACGATGAGCATTACTACAAACTGAATGCCCGCAACCGCAAGGATGATATTATGAGTGCCATTCAGTACGACAATGATATATGCCTGAGTTGCCATGCCAATACGAAAAAATACCAGCTCATCGCCAACAAGATGAACCCCAATATTCTGGAAAAGCACGACTGGCTTCCGAATCAGCCCAACCATTTCAAACATGTACGCTGCATAGAATGTCATGCCGAGATAAATGACACCCTGATTGTGAGCCACAACATCCTTCCGAAGGACAAAGCCGTGAAAAAATGTGCCGAGTGTCATTCAGGTAATTCTCAGTTGATGGCCTCCTTATATAAATATCAACTGGAAGAGATGGGGGCTTTCAGACTGAAAACCTCAGGTCTGATGGATCAGCCCGTGCTTATCGGCGGACAGCGTAACACCCTGCTGAAGCTGATCGGCAACCTGGCGCTCTTTGGCGCGATCGGTGCCGTGCTCATTCATTTTGCCATTCGTTTATTCCGTAAAAGCTGACCCGCCATGGAAATGAAAAAAATCTACTTTTATCCGGTCTGGCTGAGATTATGGCACCTGGTAAACGCCATCATGTTCCTGATCCTGATCTTCACAGGCTTCAGCATACAGTACGCCACTGCCTCTTCTTCCTGGATCAGGTTTGATATTGCCATCGCCATTCATGATATTGCCGGCATCATCCTGACTATCAATTACCTTGTGTTTATATTCGGAAATCAGGTAACCGAGAACGGAAAGTATTACTGGCTCACCAAAGACGGCGGCTGGTCGCGTTTAAAGAAGCAATTGCATTTCTATACTTTCGGCATTTTTAATAATCAGCCACACCCCTTTCCCCTGAACGAACACAGGAAATTCAACCCATTGCAGAAACTCACCTACATTCTTGCGATGTATCTGTTGTTGCCCATACTGATTATTACCGGTCTGGCCCTTTATTTTCCGCAGATATTTGATTATATCGGACTTCAAAGCCTGGTAATTGCAGATATGATCCATATAGCCATCGGGTATTTCCTGAGTATTTTCATGGTGATTCACATTTACTTCTGCACGGTCGGTCATACGATGACGAGCAATTTTAAGAGCATGCTGAACGGGTGGCATGAAGTGCATGATCACCCTGAAGATCATCCCTAAAGACAATAATATGGAAGATAAATCCAACTCACGCCGTCAATTCCTGAAACTGGGAGCAGGCGCCGGAGCGTTTGCCCTGGCAGGGCTAACAGCCGGGAAACTGTTGTCTGCCGGGCAGGAAAACAATGCAAACAGCGGTAAAAAGATCAAGGTACTGACTACCGACGGAAGGGTGCTGGAGGTGGACGAAAGCCAGCTGGCCGACCCCTCCCTGGATGTTGTTGTCGATAAGGACAGCAGCCATCTTGGAATCGAAAACCGCAAATTCGTGATGGTCATTGACCTGGCAAAATGTAAAAATGCCAGAGCCTGCGTAGAGGCATGTGTGGAAGGACATCATCTTCCCAGCGACCATGAATGGATCAAGGTTTACCTGTTGCAGAATTCCGAAAGAGAAGCGCCATACTGGTTTCCCCGTCCCTGCTTCCACTGCGACAATCCCATGTGTGTAAGTGTTTGCCCGGTGGGCGCCACTTACAAACGCACTGACGGGATCGTACTGGTGGATAACGAACGCTGCATCGGATGCAAATTCTGTATGACGGGCTGTCCCTATTCCGCCAGGGTCTTTCACTGGAATGACCCGCCCGAACTCCATGAAACAGCCCCCTATTCTCCGGAAACCACCTTCCCGCACAAGGAGGGTACCGTTGGTAAGTGTGTCTTTTGCGCCGACCTGCTCAGAAAGAATGAACTGCCCAGATGTGTGACAGCCTGTCCCATGGGAGTCATCTATTTTGGTGATATCGTGGAAGATACCGTTACCAATGGCATGGAAACTGTCCGCTTCAGCGAACTGATCCGCGACAGGGCCGGATACCGCCACCTCGAATCCCTGGGTACAGAGCCCAGTGTTTACTATCTGCCGGCTGTCAACCGTCAGTTCCCCTATGAACGGGGGTTTGACGGCCTGGATCCCAAACAGAAGGAACGTTACGAGAACACTGCTGCATACAAAATCAATCCCCTGCTGAAACATGAATAATGCAACTGCCTTAAAAACAGGTTTATGGAAACAATTTGTTCCCTACCTGGAAAGAACCAGCAAGTGGTGGTACATCCTGTTCGGCATCTTTTTCCTCGGTTTCATTTTCGGCCTGGTCGGTCTGTACACGCAGATCACTGAGGGTCACATCGTAACCGGGATGCGGGATAATGTGGTATGGGGAATGTATATCGTGAATTTCATCTTTTTCATGGGTCTCAGCTATGCAGGCGCATTGATCTCGGGGGTCCTGCACCTTTTCCGGTCAGAATGGCGGGGTCCCATCATCCGGATGGCAGAGCTGACCACCATTTTTGCCCTGCTGATCGGTCCCTGTTTCATTCTTTTCTGTATCGGACGGCTCGATCGGCTGCATTACCTGATCATGTTCCCGCGCATCCAGTCTCCGATTACCTGGGACGTGATCGCCATCTCCACCGACATCATCGGGTGCATCATTTTCCTTTACCTGTCCTTTATCGAGGATTTTGCCAAACTGCGTGACCGGACAGAAGCCAGGTTCTCCGGCTGGAGAAAGAAAATGTACCGCATCCTTGCACTCGGTTATACCGGAACACGGGAACAAAAAAAACACCTGCACTGGGCCCGTAACGTCATGGCCGCCATGATCATCGCCATCGCCATCATCGTTTATTCCGTTCTGGCATGGATCTTCGGGGTTACCCTGCAACCCGGGTGGCACTCCACTATTTTCGGCCCCTATTTCGTTATCGCTGCCGTTTATTCAGGAACCGGACTGCTGATCATCCTGATGGCCCTTTACCGGAAAATTTACCATCTCGAAGCCTATATCACAAAAGGCCATTTCGTGAAGATCGGCGTGCTCCTGCTGATTATCGCAGCCTTTTACGGATACTTTACCTTCAGCGACTACCTGACCAAATGGTATGGTTCCGCAAAAATGGATAAAGTACTCATAGACAAACTCTTCACAGAGTTTTACTTCGTTTTTATTTTTTCCAATTACATTGGTATCCTGCTGCCAATGATCATTATGGCCATTCCCGGCCTCAGGACGATCCGCAATATCACCCTTGCCGCCATCGTGGCCGTTGTGGGATTATGGTTCAACCGCTATCTGATCGTCATCCCGACGCTGGAAACGCCCTACCTCCCGATTCAGGATATCCGGATGGCCTGGATCCATTACTCCCCCACCTGGGTCGAATGGGCGCTTTTTATCGCAGGGGTCAGTGTATTCTCCATGCTGATGATGCTGGCTTCCAAGCTTGTTCCCATCATTTCTGTGTCGGAAATGGAAACAGTGGAGGAAGAAATAGCACTGAAAGAAAAAAATGTTCAATCTGCAAAAGCCTGAGCCATGAAATACCTTATTTCAAATTCCTTTTCGGGCATTGTCACCCTGCTGCTGACCATCACCTTGTTTCCCGGCTTCCTTTTTGCCCAGTCGCAGGAAGATGAAACAACAGAGAAAAAATCAACTTCACTGTCGCTGGTGTTAACACGAAAAGCCGGCGGTGATTATCAGATGAAAGCCAGCCTGGCCATGATGACGGAAACAGGCAGAACCTTGCTGAAAGGGGTGGATATCACCTTTGCCGGCGGAGACGATTTATCCCAGATCATCGGAAAACAAAAAACAAACCTCAAAGGCAGCACCGTATTTACCTTTCCTAAGGACCGGCTTTCGCTTCCAAACGAAGAAGGGTTTCGCACCTTCGGAGCGGTGTATGCCGGATGTGACACATTGGAACCCACTGAAGACCAGATTAGTGTAAAAGATCTCATGATTGAGGTCACTTCTGTCGAGGAGGATTCTGTGCGTAGCATTCACGCGGCGGCCTGGTCGGTGGGAAACAACGGAGACAAAATTCCCCTCACGGAAACCGACATAGTTTTTTATGTTCCCCGGATGTTTTCCTATTTGAAAATCGGAGAGGCAACGCTGGACTCCAGCGGAACGGCCGTGGTTGAATTTCCCGGGGGACTGCCCGGTGATGAGACCGGCCATATCACCGTCATTGCAAAGGTGGAGGAGCATGATGTATTTGGCAATGCTGAAGGAGAGACCAGGGTCGGATGGGCCGTGCCTGCAAGGCTGATCATGAAAGATTCCTACAGGGCATTGTGGTCACAGATTGCACCCACCTGGATGATCGTTACCCTCATTATCATGCTTGCCGGTGTGTGGGGTCATTATGCCTACGCTGTCTATAAACTGGTAAAAATCAAAAAAACGGCACGAAAGTTGTCAACTTAAGCAAACAATAACCAAACACTAATCAATTAAAAAGGAGGTTTTATGAAATCAAGATTCTTATTTACCAGCATCGCTTTCCTGCTGGGAAGCTTTGTCCTTTTCTCCTTCACGCTGGTTCAGCAGCAGAAGGCAAAAGAGTGGCCCACGCCCGACAAGTATGCCAAGATGAAAAATTCGGTGAAATCCGATGCTAAGAGCATTGCTGCCGGCAAGGCCCTGTGGAACAAGTACTGCAAGTCATGCCATGGCTCAAAAGGCCTGGGCGACGGAACCAAAGCCGCCGGACTGAAGACCTTTCCCGGTAACTTCGCATCCAAGGAATTCAAAGCCCTTCCTGACGGAGCAGTTTATTACAGGAGCTTTATCGGAAGAGGTGAAATGCCCAATTATGAGAAGTCCATTCCTGATGAGGAAGACCGCTGGCATCTGGTGAACTTCATGAGGTCACTGTCGAAGTAATCGGATCAGTGTTCTCGATAGAAAAAGGGTGTCTCCTGACAGGAGCCATCCTTTTTTTATTGGGGGAAGGGTATTCCAGAGAATCCGCGAGTAAACAATTTTATACTGAATCTGAGTGAAAATGCGAAGCAATTTTTGTAAGATTCATTATGCATATTCCCTAAACGGCGCTTTATTCACAAATCCACAAAACGGGCGTTTCGGCCCCGGTTTTTATGCCGCTGCTAAACATTAGGGTACAGATACCTGTTTATCAGCGTATGAGAATGGCTTTCCGTTTAAAGATGAAAAGGATGTTTTGCCATGCTTACCTTTGTGAATTGATTTCATATCCGCTTATCAGCATGAAACCTAACAAGTACCTGATGGCTTACCGCCTTGCAGCCCTGCTGGCAGTAGCCATGATCTCTTTATTGCCTGACACCCTGGCCCAGCAATTGAGCCTTGAAAAAATCAAACAGGATGTCTTCAGCCTGGCCTCAGATACGATGAAAGGCAGGAAACCGGGCACGCCGGAAGGGCAACTGGCCTCCATGTACATTCGCAGGAAAATGCAGGAAACCGGGCTGAAAATGTTGGAAAGCAACGGATTCCAGAAATTCGACGTGGTATACGACGTAAAGCTGGGAAAGCTGAATTCCTTGACTTTTGAAGGGTTTGAAGGAAAGGCAGGATTGAATTACACCCCTTATTCCTTTTCGGAAAACGCCAGGCTTGATGCGCCCGGTGTGTTTGCAGGTTACGGCTTCAGTATCCGGCAGGACAGCCTGATCTGGGACGATTACCAGGGGGTTGATGTAAAAAACCGATGGGTCATGATATTCAGGGGTGATCCTGAATCGGACAAGTCCGACAGCCCCTATTCAGCATTTGCCGATGAGAGAGGTAAAGTACTGACGGCCAAAGACAAAGGCGCAATTGGTGTGATCTTTGTAACAGGAGAGAAACTTGACTCCAGGGATACCGTCGTACCTTTGCAATATGACAAAAGCGGAGCCAAAGCAGGGATCCCGGTGTTGCATGTTACAAGAGCCGTTGCTGACCATATGCTTGCAAGGACCGGGAAAAAAGTGGCTGAACTGGAGAAACAGCTGATTGAAACCCGGAAACCCATGAGTTTTCAAATCCCGCTGCAACTGAAAGCGACGGTACAAATTGCCATGCAACAGGCCATGACAGTGAACGTGATCGGGATGCTGGAGGGTTCTGATTCTGTGCTAAAACATGAATATGTTGTCATCGGCGCCCATTATGACCACCTGGGTATGGGAGGCCCCGGTTCCGGTTCCAGGATGCCCGATACGCTTGCCATCCACAATGGTGCCGACGACAATGCCAGCGGCGTGGCAGGGGTGATTGCCCTGGCAGGATATTTCGCCGCCGCCCCTGTCAAACCTGCCCGGAGCATGATATTTGTGGCATTTACAGCCGAAGAGAGCGGTTTGCTCGGATCAAAATATTTTGTGAAGCATTGTCCGGTTGACCTGAAGAAAATTACAGCCATGATCAATCTCGACATGATCGGAAGGTTGCAGGCAGACTCCGGCAGTCTCATGATCAGTGGTACAGGAACTTCAGCGGAAGCCATGGATATCATTCAAAGACACGCAAACCATCTTCCATTCCGGCTGAAATTTTCACCTGAAGGTTACGGCGCATCCGACCACAGCAGTTTCTATGTGGAAGATATCCCGGTTTTCTTTTTCACCACGGGAGCCCATGATGATTATCACACCCCTTTCGATGATGCAGAAAAATTGAATTTCCAGGGCCAGCAGTCAATTCTTGCATTCATCGCCGATATTGTTAAAGACATTGCCAGCAGGGATAAGGCGCTTTCTTTCAGGGAAGCCGGGCCCAAAGGATCACAGCAGGGATACAGGCGTTTTAAAGTGACACTTGGCATACTGCCTGACTTCGCCGGTAATAATAACCACGGTCTGAGGGTGGACGGCGTGAAAAAGGAAGGACCTGCGGAAAAGGGAGGCATGATGAAAGGGGATGTGATCACAGCCATGAACGGAAAATCTGTGGGTAACATCTACGAGTACATGGACCGGCTGAAGACGCTTGAACACGGACAGACCGTCATCGTGGACATCCTCAGGCAAGGGGAGAAAATGGTCCTGCTTATCCAGTTGTGAGGATGTGTCACATGGGGTGCCACTATTTTTCCGAACTTTGCAGCCCGGAAAACAAGTGATTTATGTTGATTAACTATATACACTGGAATGCTGACCCGGAGATATTCCGGATCGGAAGCCTGGCAGTACGCTGGTACGGCCTTTTCTTCGCTCTTTCCTTTTACTTCGGTTACCTGATCATGGCGAAGATTTTCAAAAAAGAGGGATACTCCCAGAAACAGCTCGATCAACTCGCTGTGTATATGATCATAGGCACCGTCATCGGAGCAAGGCTGGGCCATTGTCTTTTCTATCAGCCCGATTACTATCTGTCCCGGCCTCTGGAAATACTGAAGATCTGGGAGGGTGGACTGGCCAGTCACGGTGCGGCCATCGCCATTCCGCTGGCCATGTACCTTTTTGCCAGGAAAAGCGGACTATCCCTGCTGTGGATACTGGATCGCATCGTGATCGTTGTGGCCCTGGCGGGATTTATGATACGCATGGGGAACCTGATGAATTCCGAGATCTACGGGTATGCCACGAACCTTCCCTGGGGATTTGTCTTTGTTCGATCCGACCTTTCCCTGCTTCCAAGACACCCAACCCAGATATACGAGGGGCTCACTTATATAGGAATCTTCCTGATCCTGATGCTGCAGTATGGCAAACATCATAAAAACCTCCCGGAAGGCAAGCTGTTCGGCCTCTTCCTGGTTTTGCTTTTCGGAATGCGTTTCCTTCTGGAATTCCTCAAGGAGCCACAGGTCGAATTTGAAAGCAACATGATGTTGAACATGGGGCAGCTTTTGAGTGTTCCTTTTATCCTGGCAGGCATTTACCTGCTGGTCAGGGTCAGGCTTAAACCATTCAGGCCATGGCCCCGGAAAAATTCCTGATTTTCAAAAGTCTGCAAATAAACACACCTTATGTACCAGCTAGTATTGATCAGGCACGGAGAGAGTGTCTGGAATAAAGAAAACCGTTTTACCGGATGGACCGATGTGGATTTGTCGCCTGCCGGAGTGGAAGAAGCCAGGGAGGCCGGCAGCCTGCTGAAGGAAGAAGGCTTTGATTTTCCGTTGGCCTATACATCTTACCTCAAACGGGCAATTAAAACGCTTCATTACATCCTTGAAGAAATGGATCTACTGTGGATTCCGGTGAAAAAAACCTGGAGATTGAACGAGAAACACTATGGAGAACTTCAGGGATTAAACAAATCGGAGATGGCCGCCCGTTACGGAGAAGAACAGGTTCACATCTGGCGCCGCAGCTATGATGTTCCTCCGGCTCCCCTGAATCCGGATGATCCCAGGCATCCGGTTCACCAGGACAGATACAAAAATATTGGAGCAGAAAACATTCCTTCCACAGAATCACTGAAAGATACCGTTGCAAGGATCGTTCCCTACTGGCAGGACGAAATGCAGCCGGATCTCCGGAAACACCGCAGGCTGCTGGTTGCCGCTCATGGTAACAGCCTCAGGGGCATCATCAAACATCTGAAACAGATGTCGGATAGTGACATCATTTCACTTAACCTTCCGACAGGAATCCCCTATGTATTTGAATTTGATGAGAATATGCAGCTGACAAAGGATTATTTCCTGGGTGATCCCGAGAAGATCAGGGAGCTGATGGAGAAAGTGGCCAGCCAGGGGAAAGCCAGGTAGATCAGGCTTTTTTCATTTCGATCAACAGCTCGAGCATTTTAACGGCCGCCTCGGGGATGGGGGTACCTGGACCGAAAACAGCCACCGCTCCTGCATCGTAGAGGAACTGGTAATCCTGGGGTGGGATGACGCCACCGACAATCACCATAATATCTTCCCTTCCCAGCTTGTGAAGCTCCTCAATAACCTGGGGTACGAGGGTTTTATGACCTGCTGCAAGGCTGGATACACCAAGGACATGAACATCATTCTCCACGGCCTGCCTTGCTGATTCGGCAGGTGTCTGAAAAAGCGGGCCGATATCCACGTCAAAACCGATGTCGGCGTAACCTGTCGCCACGACCTTGGCACCCCTGTCGTGCCCGTCCTGTCCCATCTTGGCAATCATGATCCTGGGCCTTCTTCCTTCGAGGGCAGCAAAACGGTCGGCCAGTTCGCGGGCTTTGCTGAAACTATCGTTATCCATAGACTCTGCTGAATAAACTCCTGATATTGAACGTATTACAGCTTTGTACCTTCCAAAAACCCTTTCCAGGGCATACGAGATTTCGCCAAGCGAAGCCCTTTTTCTGGCGGCATCCACAGACAAGGCCAGAAGATTACCTTCGCCACTTTCAGCACAACGTGTGAGTGCTTCGAGGGCTTCGGTAACGGAAGCTTCATCCCTTTCTTCACGAAGCATTCTGAGACGCCGGATCTGTGCTTCCCTAACCGCGGTATTATCAACTTCCAGGGTATCGATGGGTGCTTCTTTGTCGAGCCTGTACTTATTCACCCCGACAATGGTTTCCCTGTGCGTATCAATTCTTGCCTGCTTGCGAGCAGCAGCTTCCTCAATCCGCATTTTCGGGATACCGGTTTCTATAGCCCTGGCCATTCCTCCCAGGGCTTCCACCTCGGTAATCAATGCCCATGCCCGGGCAGCTATCTGTTGTGTGAGGGTTTCCACATAATATGATCCGGCCCAGGGATCCACGGCCTTACAAATATTGGTTTCTTCCTGCAGGTAAATCTGAGTGTTCCTTGCGATCCGTGCAGAGAAGTCTGTCGGAAGGGCAATCGCTTCATCGAGTGCATTGGTGTGAAGCGACTGGGTATGACCAAGGGCTGCTGCCATGGCTTCCACACAGGTACGGGTCACATTATTGAAGGGATCCTGTTCAGTAAGGCTCCAACCCGAAGTCTGGGTGTGGGTGCGCAATGCCATGGATTTGGCATCCTGCGGGCTGAACTGCTTCACAATTTTGGCCCACAGCATCCTTGCGGCCCGCATTTTTGCAATCTCCATGAAATGATTCATCCCGGCTCCCCAGAAAAAGGAAAGCCGGGGAGCAAACTGATCAACCGGAATACCTGCATTTACACCCGTACGCAAATACTCCAGCCCGTCGGCAAGGGTATAGGCCAGTTCAATATCAGCAGTCGCCCCGGCTTCCTGCATGTGATAGCCACTGATGCTGATACTGTTGAACTTCTTCATAAACCGGGAGGTAAAGGAGAAAATATCTGCAATGATCCTCATGGAAGGAAGCGGAGGGTAGATATAGGTATTCCTTACCATAAACTCCTTCAGGATATCGTTCTGAATGGTTCCCGTAAGCTTTTCCATGGGGACACCCTGTTCCTCCGCGGCAACAATATAGAACGCAAGCACCGGTAACACCGCACCGTTCATGGTCATCGAAACCGACATCACATCCAGGGGAATCTGATCGAATAAAATCTTCATATCGAGGATGGAGTCGATCGCGACACCGGCCTTGCCCACATCTCCCACCACCCTTTCATGATCCGAATCATATCCCCTGTGCGTTGCCAGGTCGAAGGCCACCGACAGTCCCTTTTGTCCGGCTGCCAGGTTGCGGCGGTAAAACGCATTGGATTCCTCCGCAGTAGAAAAACCTGCATACTGTCGAATGGTCCAGGGACGCAATACATACATGGTGGAATACGGCCCGCGGAGAAAAGGCGGAATCCCGGCGGCATACTGAAGGTGTTCCATCCCTTCAAGGTCGTCCGGTCCATAAACCGCACGCAGCGGAATCTGTTCAGCAGTCATCCATTCTTCTGCAACGGCATGTTCATGCAGCCATTGTTTAAAATCTGCCTGCCCTGAAGTAAGTGCCTGATATGAAATATTTCTGAAATCGGGTCTCATGGTTCTGGTAGTTTTGGGTGTTTAGTCTGTCAGTCCGGTCAACCGGTGAAATAAGGTGAGTGATTCGAGCAGGTTGGAGCGCAGGTGGATGAAATGCTGTATTCCCGCGGATTTCAATTCTTCGGCTCTTTCTCCCGGAGAACCGGCCAAAACTATGATGCCCCCGAAACCACGTTCACGCAGCTTCTGACATATCTCCGGTACAATGAGCGGATATTCCTCATCCGAACTACAGATCACCAGGATATCCGTTCCGGCATCCAGACAGGCTTTTACGCCTTCTTCAATTTGTACAAAGCCAGGATTATCAAGCACCTCATATCCGGCACAGCCGAAAAAGTTGGAAGAAAACACTGCGCGTGCTTTCCTCATGGCAAGATTCCCTGTGGTATAAAGGAAGACGAGTGGTTTCTTTTTCCCCGAAGCAACTGCCGCTTCAGTCACAAGTCTCAGATTTTCAATATCTTCCGAAGCTCTTGACTGGACCAGTGCTTTCACTCCGCCAGGCATTGCAGATGCCTGAGTCTGAATACTAATCTGCTCCCTCATCTCCTCCAAAGCGTTCGGGAACTGGTTTGTACCGAGGATGAAAGTCTTTCTGCCGGCAACATCCGCCTTACGCCGGGTGCGGCATTTTTCAATGCTTTCCTGAATACTGTTCCGTCCGAATGCAGCCAGGAAACCGCCGGCGGCTTCTGTATCACGGAACAGATCCCAGGCTGCGGAAGCCAGGTTATCTGTCAGCTTTTCAATATAATATGATCCTGCCGCAGGGTCAATGATTTTTCCAAGATAAGCCTCCTCCCTGAGAATGATCTGCTGATTCCGCGCCAAGCGCAATGAAAACTCATTTGGCACCGCATAGGCAGCATCAAAGGGCAATACACTGATCTCATCGGCACCCGCAATGGCAGCCGACATCACCTCGGTGGTGGTCCTAAGCATATTGACATAAGGATCATAAACCGTCTTGTTCCAGGTGCCTGAGCAGGAATGAATAAACATACCCGGAATAAGTGATTCCGCAGCAACATACTGTTCCACAATCCGGCTCCACAGCAAACGTAAGGCCCTGATCTTAGCTATTTCAGGAAAATAATCCGAAGCTGTGGCACAGGTGAAATGCAACAATCCGGCAATTTCTTCCGGTTTCAGTCCCTGTGCACTCAAGCCCGCAAGATATTCATTTCCAACCGCCAGGCCATAAGCCATTTCCTGTACAAGAGAAGAACCCGCATTATGAAAATACTGTGCATTGACAGACAATACTTTGAATCCAGGTAACACACCTCTTACTTTAAGTACCAGGTCAGCCAGGTGTCGGAATTCCCGATCCCAGTCAGGGGATAGCCCGCCGCGTAATATCCATTGCCCGACCGGATCGAAGGCAAAAGCCCCCTTCAGTTCCCTGTTGTCGATTGCATGTTCCTCACAATAACGGATCAGGAAGGAAGTAACGAGAGAGATATCAACAGGAGCCGTAAAATGGACAAAGTGCTTATCCAAACCAATCCCCGAAACCAGTGCTACGAAATCATCATACGTGCTCATTCCGGAGGTACAAACACCAGGTGCCTCTACACCTCCCTTACAAATACCGGCAAGGATTTTTCCGGCTTTTTCCGGGGTGCTTTCGCTAACATCCTGCCGGATAAGCCAATCATTAAAGGTTGTCTTATTCCCCCTTACATATGGGTAACGGCCCGGAAGCCCCCCCAGGTGGGTAAGCCCGTTCAGATCTTCGGCCCTGTAATAGGGTTTGAAGGCAAGGCCGTCATAGGTTTTCCAAATGAGTTTCTTTTCGTAATCCGCACCTTTCAGGTCATTGATTATCAGAGCTTCCCAGGTTTCAGTGGGGATGGGCGGAAATTCCCCAAAGTGTAGTTGATTATTGTCAGCTTCTTTCATAGGTAGATTATTCAGTGAATATGAAGCCATTAGTAAAATGGGTGCAAAGTTAGGCAGAAATCTTGGTTATGTGATGAAATACTTCTAAGTTTGAAACCCGCTCAGCGTCCTGACCTCTGTTTGTTTCATGTCAGTGAAGCCGGGCAGCAGGCTCACGGACAAAAGAAACATATCATGAAGGTTGCCATTGCAGGGTACAGCGGTCTGATCGGATCCGCGCTGGTCCGCACTCTTGAAGAGAAAGAAGTCAGGGTTGTCAGAATTACAAGAAACCATCTGTACGGTGAAGCATCAAGTCTTACAGACCTGATCGGAGGATGTGAGGTGGTGATCAATCTGGCGGGAGCGCCCCTGATAAAACGTTGGACCAAATCGAACAGAAAGCAGATTTACGACAGCAGAATCTTAAGTACCAGGGCTTTGGTGCATGCAGTCAGCACCATGGAAGCCCCACCCGCCTTATTCGTGAATGCATCAGGAGTTGGAATATATGAGGACAAGGGGATTTTCACGGAATCCAATGCCCTGCTTTCCGGAGGTTTCATCGGGAAACTATGCCAGGACTGGGAAAGAGAGGCTTCGGCGGTGGAAGATCATTGCAGGCTGGTCATCTTTCGTCTGGGCGTTGTACTTGACAGACAAGGCGGTGCCCTCAGCCGCCTCCTGCCTTTTTTCAGGGCAGGACTGGGAGGAAGGATAGGAAATGGCCGGCAGTATTTTCCATGGGTTCATCTCAGTGATGTGATCCGGGCTTTCCTTTTTGTCATGGAGGATAAGCGTTGCCATGGCGTATATAACCTGAGTGCTCCCCAGGTAATCAACAACATTCAATTCACCCGCGCTCTTGCAGGAGTGCTGAAGCGTCCTGCCCTGATCCCTGTTCCGGCCTTTGTGCTTTCCCTTTTATTTGGAAAAGGAAGTCAGGTGCTCACCTCGGGTCAGGGTGTATTACCCCAGCGGCTGACCGAGCAGGGGTTTTCCTTTCATTTCCCGGATATAAATCTGGCATTCAAAGACTTATTACAGACATGACCTTGAAGGCAAGGATAGCCTGTTTGTTTTATCTGTGCTTAGGGTCATTTCTTCCAGCAAGTGGTAATGAGATACAGACAATAACCCAAATCCTTCCTCCCTGGGGAATCGAAACGGCATTCTCTTCCGGCTTTATCATACCACATCACCTTGACATGCAGGTATATACCAACCGTCACCTCTCCATCATGGAGTTCAGTCTGCGTATCCCGACTGATGGCAGCAGGGCCTGGCACCATGCGTATCACTTTCCTGAAAGAGGGTGGAGCTATCTTTATTCTTCCCTGGGCAACAGCGAGATCCTCGGTGATGTCCATGGCATTCAGACCTGGATCAGATTTCCTTTGGTAAGGTCTGGAAACAGTTCCTTGCACCTGAAACCGGGTTTGGGATTGGGCTGGTTCAGAAAAGTGTTTGATCCGCGGACAAATTATAAAAATCTGGCTATCGGATCGCATCTGAATGTGAACCTCGGTCTATCGGCTGAATACCGGATTGAGCTGTCAGAACAATGTTTTGCCGGTCTTCGTGCCGGGCTTGTCCATTTCAGCAATGGCACCATTGTTACACCCAACTACGGAATTAATATTCCCACCATGGGCGTCACCTTTGGATGGCAGCAGCGGCGCGTATGGAAGCCGGCCCGAATACATCAGGATACTTTGAAGAATAAAACCTTGATCTGCATCGGGATGGCTGCCGGTACCAAGCAAATACTGCCTGCGGGAGGAAGATCCTATGCCGTTGCCTCCTTCAGCCTTTGCGCAACGTACAGGTTCTTTGCGAACGGTGCCCTGGGGGCAGGTATCGATTTCTTTCTGGACAGTTCAGACGAGCTGATTCTGAGCAGAAAAGGCAAGGAAACGCCTCACAGTCTCAGCCTTGTGAAGCCGGGTCTTAAAGTGATCAGATCATGGGAAATCGGACGTTTCGCATTTGATTTTCAACTTGGTTGTTACCTTGGCGGTAAGGATCAAAGCGACGGATCGGTCTACGACATTCTGGAAATGAGATATTTCATGTTTAAACAGTGGTATCTTTCCTGCTTCCTGAAGACGCATTATGCCAAAGCAGATTTTATCGGATGGGGAAGCGGATGGGCATTCGGAAAATGACGTTTACAAAGACCATATGGACAAATACCGGTTTGTACCGTAGGCAGATTCTGGCAATTTATGGCCTGGTATGGATTAGTATATGTCTTTTCTCCTGCAGCAAAGACCTTGGTGATTGCCTGAAGGGACAGGGCAAAACCAGGGAAGAAATCAGGTTGACCTCCCCGTTTACATCGGTCAGGCTTGAGGATAACATCGACCTGGTGCTGGTCAGGGACAGCATATGCATGGTCAGGATATCAGCCGGGGAGGGGATTATCGGGGACATCCTTACGGAAGTCCGCGATGGCTGGCTGAAGATCCGCAATATCAACCACTGCAACTGGGTACGTAAGCTGAACCCGGCTATCACTGCAATGGTGCATTACATCAGCCTCGACACCCTCAATTATGCAGGGGTTGGAAACGTATCCACCCTGGATACCATCAGAGCAGGAACTTTCACCCTGGAGATCAGGGATGGTGCCGGCAGCATCTGTTTGCTGCTGGTGGCAGACACTGCATTTATCAATGAACATGACGGCACATCAGACATTCACCTTGCCGGCAGGGCAGACAGGCAGTATGCGTTTATCAACGGCTATGGCCCGCTGATGGCATATGACTTTCAGACTAACTTCACCTATATCCATAGCCTGCGGACCAACGATTGCTACATCCGGGCAAGGCAACAGGTAGAGGCAAGAATTGAAGCTTCCGGCAATGTGTACTGCAAAGGAAATCCCTGGCATATCGTCACATGGATCACCGGCAGCGGGCAACTTTTTTTGCTGCCCTGATCATGTTTTCTGATGCGGTTCCCGTATCAACATGACTACCTCAAACGTGGTGAAAATGAGATAGTAAATAAAAAAAGCCACGGCAAACGGCAGTGCATCCTGCCTGTGAAGCAGGATATAAACCACGATTACGCTGATAAAAAAGAACAGTTTCAGGAAAGTGGCGGCCATGTAATACTGCATAAACCGGTTAAACCGCTTACTGACAGCCTTCAGCAGGACATAATGGACCACGATCTGGACAGAGAAGAAAAACAACAATAAATAATAGATGGCGGGAGTGATCCAGGCCGCCGGCAACAGCAGATTCAACAAATAGGAAATGATGGCGAGGAGCGCCGTCAACAGCATAATTCTTCTGACATACTGGAAAAAGGGAGTGATGGCAGCGCTCATTGTTTTCTGATTAGATCTTTGGTAACCAAGTAAATGGCAAGGATTACAGAAGCAAGTGACATCAGTACCGTCAGCAGTGGTGGGTGCCAATTCAGCCAACCATCCAGTTTCAGTCCCACAAAGACACCGAGGAGGATGATGGCCAGCATTTCAAAAGCAATGGCAGAATAGCGGGCGTAATTATGGAGCGGTGGTTTCTTTGATTTTTGCCGGTTCATGCACAGGAGGTGGCGGAATATCCTTGATGCCGATTGATTCCATCTTACAGGACCCGGTAAACATGGCTCCCGGTTCAATGGCAAGTTTATTGGTTTTAATGTCTCCCACCAGACGGGAGGATGATTTGAGGGTCAGAAGCTCGGTAACACTTATCTGAGCCTTGATATTGCCTGAGATGTCTGCATTCTGGCAGGTGATCTCACCTTCGACGATGCCGGTGTTTCCCACCACTACTTTACCTTTGGAGAGGATGGATCCGATAAGAGTGCCGTCGATCCGCATATCGCCGTTGGCCGTAATATTGCCTTTGACGATGGTTCCGGCCCCCAGCAGGTTTATGGAAGGGGACTCCGTTTCCTGATTCTTTGCCATAGTATATTGTGTTTATATAAAATCAAATACACCCCTCCCGGTGAGAGCGGTAAGCAAAAATAGAAAAAAAACTGCTTCGACCGCAAAATACGGAAATTTTTCTATGCTTCTGACTTACTGTGGATAATTTTCCCTGTAAAATTCCAGGTATTTGTCCACATCCTTACTGCGGTAAAAAACCTGATAGTTGTCGACACTGATTACAAACACCTGGTAATCATCACTATTCAGGTTAGAGAAAACATAGGCATTCCCGGTAATCCCCACAAGATAATTCATAGCTTCTTCTTTGCCCGGGAAGTTACTGACGGTTATCAGCTGCCGGTTATCATCCAGGTAAAGGTTGGAGGTAGAGAGTTTGTCAAGACTCGAATACTTCTGGTTATGATCTGAAACCCTGAGTTTTAAAGCATTGATATTGACATTTTTCATACCAACCACGATCACAAAAAGATGAATTGCTTCGGGGTTGAAAACAAAATTCCTGGCAGTTGCCACAGGTTTATCGCCTGCGGAAGCAGTTGCCACCGGCACTGAATCGCCGCTATTCAGATAATCGAGCACTTTCTGGGCAAGCGCTTTGAGTTCGGAAGAGGGATGCTGAGTGATGAAACGGCGCAGTGCAACCGTCATCGTATCTTTACCATGGACTTTACCCCTGGAAACAGACTCAAGGTAATCGAATCTGGCATTGAGAGATTTGTCGGAAGTAGCGCCCCTGGCCTGCCCGCAATAATTTAAAACCTTGTTGTACTGCTGGTTCTCATATGCAGCATATGCTTCTTTATATAAATTGGCTGCCTTGTTTTTCCTGGCGAGGATTTCTTTCTTGTATTCGGGATTCGCGATGATCTTTGCAAAATCCGAATCGGGATACTTACTCGTAATCAAGTTCTTATAATAATCTGCCTTGCTGTTTTCTTTTTGTTCGAGGCACATTTCGTAAATACTGTAGGCAGATTTCAGGAAATAACTGGTATCAGCAGGGAAACGGCTGATCAGGCTTTCATAAGACAAGACCGACTGAGGGAAATCCGACAGACCGTGATAGTATATATTGCCCAGGTTATACAGTGCTTCTTTGATCTTCTCGTTCGATTTGGCCACCATTTCTTCAGTCAGGGGCAGGTATTGCTCATATGTTTTCCGGTCCTTGGGATCCTTGGAAAGGGTGTCAGCCTCATTCTCGGCATTTTCAAGTGCAAGTGCGCCATCTCCGTCGTCCAGGATCATCTGTTTGTCGGACAGCCTCCAGTTATCTTCCAGTTTCCGCTTGCCCCATTTCTTTTCGAATTCGGTGAATCCCATTGATACGGCGGCAGGGTTGTAAAAATACCATGTTGCTCCACTGCCTCCACCCATCTGGTTGGCGCCGGGATTGTTCATCCTGTTGCGGTACAGCAGCGACATCCCCATGGCATGTTCGGAGGCCGCAGCCTGTTTCTTCATTTCCTCTTCCTTGACCTTGGCAATCAGTTTGTCAATAAAAGCATTCCTTTCCTTTTCGGGCATGCGGGCAATCCGCTGAAGGCTGTCCTCGGTTTCAAGAATGTTGAGATTTTTCACAAGTTCATCGAGTACCTTCGCCCTTCTCCTGACACCCGCAAGGTCGGGATACTCGGAAGGAAGTGACTGAACAGCTGTATCATAATAAGCCTGTGCCGGTGGATACTCAGGTTCCAGATAATAAATATTGGCAAGCTTGAGGGATGAAATTCCTTTTTGGTATTTATTCCTGGTCGATGTTTTCACCGATGACGCCAGATATTCTTTTACCAGTGGCTTATCTCCGTCTTTTTCAGCAATTTCTGCAAGAGCATAATAAATCTGGTCCAAATATTCATTATTCTTCTCATCCTTAAGCATTTTCTTAAGGGTGGCAACTATTTCCCTGCTGTTCCCGGAGCTGGCATCGTAACATCTGGCCAGGTTGATCTTGGCATTGAAAACCAATTCATAGCCCGGATTGGTTCTGATCACCTTCATATAGCTGGCTGATGCACGTGCAAGATCACCCCGTCGCTGCTGTACCTGACCCAAAATAAAATGCAAACGTGCCTTAAGGGCTTTCTGATGGGGGTACTTAAGCGACATTAGCAGGTATTCTTCCGCAGGAGGATAATTGTGCTGTTGAATATAAAACTCTGCATAGGTGAGGGCAAGATCACGGTTCAGGTAGGAGGGTGCCTTTTTCCTGTCTAATTTATTCTGCAGGTCATCGAGCAGCGACTGGGCCGAGGAATACTCGGCCGTCTGTATCAGGCATTTGGCCATCCAGAGCTGGGCATCATGCCGGATATCGTTGTTTTTGTATCGCTTGGTAATAAATTCAAAGGTGTAATAGGCGGTTTTATAGTCCTGCTTGTAAAACTGTGCTTTACCCATCAGAAGATATGAATCATCTATCCACCTGATATATTCGACATTCTTTAGATAAATGGAATGCCTTGATATCACCATCGATGCTTTGGAAATGGCTCTGTCGAGGTTGGGAGTGATTGCCTGCACGTTTTCCTTGGAACCGTAATTGACTACCGGCAGGATCACGCTGTAGTTGTCCAGTGCGATCCTGGCAAGTTCGTTCCGCGCATCTTTGAGGGCTTCTTTTCCATTGAAGTACCCATTGTAGTGAGAAGTCAGATTGTGGTATACCCTTCGGGTAAAGGTATTCTTCTTTGTTGAACATGAATGAAACAACAGGAGAATCAACAACAAACCCAACAGGCTCAGGCTCTTTGATATACTATTCTTAGTCAAGTTATTACCTTTGTATAAAATGAAAATAACAGCATGAGGATATAAAATCAGGGTGGTTAGGCTTATTAACTCTAACTTTGCAAAATTATTTTATTTTTTCGATTTCAAGGGCACACCCCGAATTATGGCCAGGGAAAAAAGCAAAAAGTCCACCGCCAAATGGTTTTCAGGGCTCAGGAACAAGTACAGACTTGTGATCCTGAACGACCAGACCCTGGAAGAAAAAATCTCTCTCCGGCTGTCGAAAATGAATGTGTTTGTGGTACTCGGATCGCTCACCATTTTCCTGGTCATTATTACCTCCTACATCATCGCTTTTACACCACTGAAGGAGTATATTCCCGGTTATTCCAGCCTCGTCAGCCAGCAAGCCATTTACAGGCTGCAGCTCAGGGCCGATTCCCTTGAGGAAGCGATGAACCAGAAAGAACTCTATATATTGAATATCAGGAACATCATTGAAGGAAAGGAAATCCTCGACGAGATCCCGGCGGTACGAGACACACAGACAGACTATAAAAACATTCAGTTAAAAAAAACAAAGGAAGATTCGCTACTCAGAGTGGAAATTGAATCGGAAGGGAAATATAATCTAACGGCTCAGGCTGAAGAAGGACCGGTCTTCCGGTCGGCCCTGAGTTCCTTTCTTTTCTTCACACCATTAAAAGGACTGATTACCAATAACTTCGATCCTGTCAACAACCATTACGGCATCGACATCGTTGCTAAAAAGAACGAACTTGTCAAGGCTGCACTCGACGGTCGGGTGATCATGGCAGACTGGACCCTGGAAACCGGTTACACCATCAGCATCCAGCATCAGAGTAATATTGTGACCGTATACAAGCACAATGCCTCCGTACTGATCAAGCCGGGAACCTACGTGAAGGCCGGTGAACCGATCGCTTTTGTCGGCGGCAGCGGTGAACTCAGTTCAGGGCCCCATCTTCATTTTGAGTTATGGTACAATGGTAATCCGGTGAATCCCAGGGATTTTATCTCATTCTGACGATGAAAAAACATCTTGCCGTTCTGGGCTCCACAGGTTCCATCGGAACACAGGCACTGGAGATAATCCGTGACTATCCTGAGCAATTTTCCGTGGAAGTACTGACTGCTCAAAACAATCATCCCTTACTCATCAAGCAATCAATTGAATTTCAGCCAAATGCCGTAGTTATTGCCAATGAAAAGCATTATGCTGAAGTGCAAAAGGAACTCAAAGGGCAGGGCATTAAAGTGTATACCGGCCAAAGCGCGATTACCCAGATTGTCGAGATGGAAGGCATCGACCTGGTACTCCAGGCGCTTGTCGGATTCAGCGGTCTGGAACCGACACTAAACGCCTTGCGGTACGGCAAACCCGTAGCTTTGGCGAATAAAGAGACCCTGGTGGTTGGCGGGGAACTGGTGACAGACCTGGCCAGGAAGCTGGGTGTAAACATATATCCGGTGGATTCCGAACACTCTGCTATTTTTCAGTGCCTTGCCGGAGAGCGCATGCAGGATGTTGAGAAGATCACGCTGACAGCATCCGGCGGACCATTCAGGGGATGGACTGCCGGACAGCTTGAAAAGGTTACGCCCGAGCAGGCCCTGCGGCATCCCAACTGGAAAATGGGCTGTAAGGTAACCATCGATTCGGCCACCCTGATGAACAAAGGACTGGAAATGATCGAAGCCCGCTGGCTTTTTTCAATGCAGCCTTCTGATATCGACGTGATCATTCATCCCCAGTCCGTGGTGCATTCGCTTGTTCACTTCAGGGACGGGTCCATCAAGGCTCAGCTGGGTATGCCGGACATGCGCCTGCCGATCCTTTATGCGCTGTCATATCCCGGAAGGGTGGCCAGCAGTTTGCCCCGTTTCTCCTTTGCCGGGAATGTTTCCCTCACTTTCGAGGCTCCCGACTTCAGCAATTTCAGGAATCTGAAACTGGCATATGCTGCGCTCGACCGGGGAGGAAACACGCCCTGTGTCCTGAACGCCGCCAATGAGGTGGCAGTGGAGGCTTTCCTGAAAAAAAGCTTAGGTTTCCGGGAAATCAGTGATCTGATTGAACAATGTATGGTGCGAATACCTTATATTCACTCACCCGGACTCGACGATTTCAAACAAACCGATGAAGAAACCCGGCGGTTGGCCCGCCAATTAATCAAGTGATCATTCAATATGGAAATTCTAATCAAAGCCGCTCAGCTGTTATTAAGCCTTTCTATTCTGGTTATCGTCCATGAGTTTGGCCATTTTATCGCGGCCAGAATATTCAAAACCAGGGTAGAAAAGTTCTATCTCTTTTTTAATCCCTGGTTTTCCCTATTCAAGTTCCGAAGAGGAGAGACGGAATATGGCCTCGGGTGGCTGCCTCTGGGCGGATATGTGAAGATTTCGGGGATGATCGATGAATCGATGGATAAAGAACAGATGAAACAGGAACCCCAGGCCTGGGAATTCAGGTCAAAACCGGCATGGCAGCGTTTGATCATCATGCTGGGAGGAGTAACCGTTAATGTGTTGCTGGCCATCCTGATTTACATTGTCATGCTTGCTGCCTGGGGTGAAGAGTATCTGTCGACGAGCCAGGTAAACACATACGGAATCACGGTCGACAGCATGGGGCGGCAGATGGGTCTGTTGCCCGGCGATAAGATCATTGCCATTGACGGTAAGGTTGTGGAAGATTTCTCAAAGATACCCGGCAGGCTGATTCTGGATGAAGCAAAGGTGATCAGGGTAAACAGGGATGGTATAGAAACAGATGTGTTCATCCCCGAAGGATTTTTACGCAGGCTGCTCAAGCACAGGTCTGCCGATTTCATCGGTGTCAGAACACCCTTTACCGTTGGAAAACTGGCAAACGAAGGCCCTGCAGAAAAAGCAGGCCTGAAAACCGGAGACCGGCTGATCGGAGTCGCCGGCGTGAGTACGCCGTTTTTCGATCAGTTCCGTGAGGAAGTCAGAAAATACAGCGGAAAGCAGGCCACTATCAGCCTGATCCGCACAGGCGACACCCTTGCCATCCCGGTGAACGTATCAGAACAGGGCCTGATCGGAGTGTACAATCAGCCCCTGAGTTATTATTTCCAGTTCAGCCATCAGGGCTACCCGGTCCTGGCCGCCATTCCCGCCGGAGTCATCAAAGCTTACAGGGGAATCGGGAATTATCTCAAGCAGCTCAGGTTGTTGTTTTCACCGGAATTGAAAGCATATGAATCGGTGGGAGGTTTTATCACCATCGGGAACATCTTTCCCTCTGCCTGGAACTGGCCGGCTTTTTGGGAATTGACAGCTTTTCTCTCCATCATGCTGGCCATCCTGAATGTGCTACCCATCCCCGCACTCGACGGAGGACATGTACTGTTCCTGCTATACGAAATAGTGACCAGGAGAAAACCGAGCGACAAGTTCCTTGAATACGCACAAATCGTCGGTATGATCCTCTTGTTTGCCCTGCTGATCTTTGCCAACGGTAATGATATTATCCGTCTCTTCAGGAATTAAGGCTCCGGTTTAAGGCCTGTATTGTAACTTTTTATTCATCCGGCTGTATAAAAACCCAAAGAAACAGGGGTGTTGAAGACAACGAAATGCAGCTTGTGCTGTCATTGATGAATGTGGTTGTACAAGGACAAGCCTGCACCCCAATGAAGCCAGTTCCCGGGAGTTTGCTTTTATCCGGCTCCCGGAATGAGTATAAATTGGGGCATTCTTGTAATAAATTTTGTATAACTCGAAAAAAAGTTGTTATTTTACCCCCCTTTTCTAAGCGCTTTATTATGAAAAAAGTATTTGGCGCCTTACTGTTGTTTTCGTTCATGGGTGTAACATTGCATGCCCAGCAGGAAGCACAGTTCACGCAATACATGTTTAACAACATGTCGATAAATCCGGCTTTTGCCGGGAGCAATGAGGCCATTTGCTTTACCGGTCTTGCAAGACAGCAGTGGTTTGGAATCAAGGAGGGGGGAGATAATGTGGCTCCCCGCACTTTCCTGGTTTCGCTTGACGCTCCCGTGAACATCCTTCACGGGGGGCTCGGCGCCACCGTTTTTCAGGACCAGCTCGGTTTTGAAAAGAATGTGGGGCTTCGTCTGAATTATGCCTATCGATTTAACCTGGGCAACGGCATGTTATCTTTCGGTGCACAGGCCGGTTTTCTCAACAAGACGATCGATTTCTCCAAATTCAGACCCCTGGATGAGGGAGACCCTGTCCTTGTTTCCTCCTCCAAGGAAAGCAATTTCACCACCGACTTCGGCTTTGGCGCATTTTACAAACTACCCGGAAAGTTCCATGTCGGTCTGTCTGCCATACAGCTGACAGGGGCCAAACAACCCATCGGCAAAGCCGAATACAGCAACAAACAGCACATCTTCGTGACCGCCGGTTATGAATATACCCTTCCTGACAACCCTGAATTCGAGATTCTTCCCTCGCTGCTTGTAAAGACAGACGGTGCCGCTGCCCAGTATGATGTTACGGCAATGTTGCGGTACAATAATAAATTCTGGGGTGGCGTTAGTTACAGAGTTCAGGATGCCATTGCCATACTGATGGGAATGCATGTGAAAAATTTCCGGATCGGGTACTCCTACGATATCACTACCTCTAAACTCACCAAGGCTGGCAGTACCGGAAGTCATGAGATCATGGCAGGTTATTGCTTCAAGATCATTATCGAAAAACCAAGAAAGTCTTACAGAAACACCCGGTTCCTCTAACATGAATAAAACAACAGGTCATATGAAAAGACTCATTTTCCTTCTGCTCATCGGCTTAGCGCTTGCAAGTTGCAGAAATTCCGGGAATGGAGAACTGATCGGCGTACAGGACCGTGATCCTTTTTACCAGCCTGACCCGTTCGGGATGGTATTTGTTCCGGCCGGCAGTTACACCATGGGCGCCGGAGACCAGGATGTTCCCTATGCCATGGTTTACCAGCCGAGAACAGTGACCGTGCAGGCCTTCTATATGGATGAAACGGAGATCACAAACAATGAATACAGGCAATTCGTATTCTGGGTCAGGGACTCCATTGCGCTGAAGCTTCTGGGCGACCAGGATCCGGATGAATACCTGATCAGCGAGAATGAGTATGGCGAGCCGTGGGATCCTCCCTTTCTTGACTGGAAAGCTTCCATCGACTATGAGGATCAGACCACCAGGGAGATTCTCAACGAAATGTATCTTCCCGAGCATGAAAGGTATTATCGTATCAAACAGCTCGACACCCGCAAACTGAATTTTGAATATTACTGGATCGATTTAAAGGCTGCCGCAAAGAAGGATTTCTCAAGCCCGGGCAACAACGAGGCAGGAAGTCTGAACAACCGTCCGCAGGGCTTGAAGGACCGCTCGGTTTATATCCGTAAGGAGGTCATCAACGTTTATCCCGACACCCTTGCCTGGGTGCATGATTATGCCTATTCTTTCAACGAGCCGATGACAGACAAATATTTCTGGCATCCTGCCTATGATCATTACCCGGTGGTAGGGGTCAGCTGGAAACAAGCCAGGGCATTCTGTATGTGGCGTTCACAACTGTTGCACAGTTACAATATCAAGCGTGGTGAAGTGGTTTTCAACGACTTCCGGCTTCCGAGCGAATCTGAATGGGAATGGGCTGCCAGGGGCGGATTGCAGTTGAGTCCTTATCCCTGGGGCGGACCCTATATCAGGAATACGGAAGGTTGTTTCCTTGGGAATTACAAACCGCTGAGGGGTAACTATATCGATGACGGCGGTATCCAGACAGTCATCGTCGCCCACTATGCCCCGAACGATTTTGGCCTTTACGATATGTCGGGCAATGTTGCCGAATGGTGCAATGATGCATTCGACGAATCAGCCTTCAACTTCACATGGGATCTGAATGCCTCCTATGATTACAATGCAAAAGAAACAGATCCTCCCGTACTGAAACGGAAAGTGATCAGAGGCGGATCATGGAAAGATGTCGGATACTTCCTCCAGGTGAACGCCAGAACCTATGAATACCAGGATACAGCCAAGTGTTACATAGGTTTCCGCTGCGTACAAACCTATCTTGGACGTCAGAAGGATGATAATCCCAACACCTCTTCCAACATTTACAACTAAAATGCAGGTTGATTTGAATCTTCCTGGACACGATATTTCTAACCTCCTATTTATTAATCTCTAAAAATCAAACATTTATCATGGGGCTTAACAGTTTAGTCAGAAGCAAGAAGTTTAAAAACTTCATGTCCAAACTCTACGGATGGGGTGCAGCCGTGGTTATTCTGGGTGCTCTTTTCAAGATCAACCATTATCCCGGGGCAAACCTTATGTTGATCATTGGTCTGGGGACAGAGGCCACGATCTTCTTTTTCTCTGCATTTGAACCACCATATGTGGAACCTGACTGGAGTCTTGTTTATCCAGAACTGGCCGGTATGTACCACGGTCAAGAAACCGAAATGCCCATCAAGAACAAGGATCTGACCAAAGAACTGGATAAAATGCTGGCTGATGCGAAAATCGGGCCGGAGCTGATACACAGTTTGAGTAAAGGCCTTCACAACCTTAGTGAAAACACTTCAAAACTCGGCGAAGTGACCAATGCCGCCGTAGCCACCGAAGATTACGTTAAAAATGTGAAGGCTGCCACCTCCACCGTTGGTGATCTGACCCAGGCTTATAAAAAGCAATCTGATGTCCTGAGCCAGGAAAATCAGGTTTCGGAGGAGTATTTCAAAAGCCTTAAATCAGCATCCAGTTCAGCCGCAAACCTTGCCAGTGCTTATGCCAGCGCTTCAGAGACGATCAAATCAGATCTGAATTCTACCAAAGACCTTGTCGGCAACATGAGTAATGCAGCCGCATCAGCCAAGATACTGCAGGAAAGCTATGTGAAATCAGCCGAGATCCTTGCTAAATCTGCTGCAGCCCTGGATTTCAGTTCTATTGAAGGTGGTGCCTATATGCAGCAATTGCAGAAAATCTCCGGGAACCTGTCAGCCCTCAACTCAGTGTACGAACTGCAACTCAAGGCCAACGAAGGCAATGTACAGCTGAACAAAGATCTTCAGGATAAATATGCGCTTTTCCTGAAGAACCTGAACGAATCCATTGAACAAACCTCACAATACAAACAGGGCGTTGAAATGTTGGCCCAGAATGTTGCCGCACTCAATAAGGTGTATGGTAATATGCTGGTTGCCATGAATGTAAACCCCGGAAAGTAATCAGCAGTAACTCGCAGTACCAAACCTTAATATTTAGACAAAATGGCCGGATACAAGGAAACACCGAGGCAAAAAATGATTGCCATGATGTATCTGGTTTTGACTGCACTGCTGGCTTTGAATGTATCTGTCGAGATCCTCAACGCATTTATCATCGTGAACCGAAGTATCGAGAATACGAATAAAAGCGTTGCAGGTAAGGTAGAATGGATCATGGATAAATTCAAACAGCAATATGCACTTAACCAGAACAAGGTTGGTCCCCACTGGGAAAAGGCCCAGCACGCTCAGCAGCTTGCCCAGAATATGATCAACTATATTGAAAATCTAAAATTGAAAGTCGTGATGGTTTCTGAAGGCGTTGACTCCCTCAAGGCCGTCCAGAAATTCTATCAGGTTGAATACCGCCAGCACCCCACCAATCCAAAGGATTCGATACCGGTGCTGACCTTGCAGTTGCATGAAGTACCCACCAGGGATAAATATGACGAATCGACCCACTTTTTTATCGGTTCTTCCCAGGACGGGTCGGCAGGAAAAGCCAGGGAACTGAAAAACAGAATCATCGATTTCAAGAAAAACATGCTTAACCTGGTAACTGAAGGCTCCAGAGCCAACTTCAAAATGGGTCTGGATACCGATGGACCGTTTTACGATGCCGACCGCAGAAAACAAAACTGGGAGATGCATCATTTCTATCATACCATCCTTGCCGCCGATGTTACCATATTAAATAAGCTGATCAACGAAGTCCAGACCACTGTCTTTGATGTGGTGAACCACTTGTTTGCCTCCATCAGCGAAACAGATTTCAAGTTTGACAAGATTGCGGCAAGGGTTGTTCCTCAAACCCGGTATATTTTCCAGGGCGATGAATACAATGCTGAAATCTTCGTTGCAGCATATGACACCAAAACAAACCCTGAGGTTTACATTGTGGAAGGTGCTGATACTGTTACGGATGCCAACCTGAAAGGCGCCAAACAGATTGAAGGGGTAAACGGCCTTGTCAGCCTGAAAATACCTGCCGGCGGAGAAGGAATTAAAAAATATGCCGGAGTGATCATGGTAAAAACTCCGACAGGGGAAATAAACAAGCACTATTTCAATGACGAATACGTGGTTGCCAGACCCTCCCTTACCGTTTCGGCTACCAAAATGAACGTGTTCTATATCGGTGTAGATAACCCTGTTTCCATTTCCGTACCCGGGGTCCCGACTGAAAAGGTCCGGCCTACCATCACCGTTGGTTCTCTTAACAGGGACGCCACCGGAAAAGACTGGATCGTCAGGGTACCCCGAGAAGCTTCGGGACAAAAAACCACCATTTCTGTCAGTGCAGGGGACGGGAAAGATACCAAGAGTATGGGAGGAGTCGAATTCAGGGTGAAGCGCGTTCCGGATCCGGTACCATTTATGGGCAGGATAAACAGCGGTCCGATCGCCCGCGAGGAATTGCTCATTTCCTCCGTTATCCCGCGTATGCCGCAAGACTTTGATTTTGAACTCAATTTCCTTATCCAGTCCTTTACTTTTGTTTCAACCGCCAGCGGTGACATCTACCAGAGGAATATTAACGGCAACCAGCTGACGGAAGAGGTAAAGAAATTTATCCGTACTGCCCGCCGCGGACAGAAAATATGGGTTGAAAACATCGTGGCTCAGGGCCCTGACGGCAACCGCCGCCTGGCAACCATGAGTCTTGAAATTAAATAAAACGCATAAAGTAACAGGTAATATGAAAAGGTCCGTCATCACTATCGCCCTGCTGTTCCTGCTTGCCGGTGTCACCCTCAGATCCGGTGCCCAGGTCATGGACAGCCCTCCCAGAGACGGGATATTTGATAAAATACATACCGTCGAAAGGAAACCAATCCCCTATTCAGCCTTGCGTGAAGCTGATGTGATCTGGTCAAACCGTATCTGGCGTGCCATTGACCTGCGCCAGAAAATCAACCAGCCTTTCTATTACCCTGAAAATCCGCACAATGGCTGGAGAAATCTTATGACTGTGATCATGGATGCGCTAAAGGAAGGGACTATCAGCGCCTACCAGATTTCTCCCACCGACGAGTTCACCAGCCCACTCACCTACGAAGAAATCCTCGGAAGTCTTGAACGAACTGATACAGTGCAACTCGTCAGACCATATCCGCCCTACGACATGTACGATACAGTCATGACAACCAAATTCAATCCAATGGATATCAAAATGTTCCGTCTGAAAGAAGACGTGTATTTTGATAAACAACGTTCTGAAATGGGTGTCAGGATCATCGGCCTCTGCCCGGTAAGGGATAATTTCGGAGAAGATGGCGTCTTCCGTGGCAAAGAACCCCTGTTCTGGGTTTACTTCCCAGAAATCAGACAGATACTGGCAAAAGCAGAAGTGTTTAACCGCTTCAACGATGCAGAAAGAAGAACCTACGAAGACATCTTCTGGAAAAGAATGTTCGACAGTTACATCATTAAAGAGAAAAATGTTTATGACAGGAAGATTGCGGACTATGCCATCGGCCTTGACGCACTTCTTGAATCTGAACGGATACAGGATGAACTGTTCAAGTTTGAACATGACCTTTGGGAGTTTTAGTAAATACCAGACTGTTGAAAAGGCTGCCTCCCCCGGGCAGCCTTTTTTTATCCCCGGACCTGAAAATCACAGTTTTTTATTCCTATTCTTCAGATTATCTTTGTCTTTTTACTCACCAAAACCGCCTTCCTGCCAATGCAGCCGGACGATATCTGGAATAAGCCCGTCGAATTTATCAAAGGTGTCGGACCCAAGAGGGCGGAACTCCTCAGAAAGGAAATCAGTGTTTCAACCGCGGGAGACCTTCTGACTTTCTACCCTTTCCGGTATGTTGACAGAAGTAAATACCTGAATATCCGTGAAATCAATAGTGATCAAGTTTATGTTCAGATCAGGGGAAGACTGCTCTCTGTGAACCTTGTGGGAAAGCCCGGTTCCGAAAGACTTACGGCATTGCTCAGGGATCAGTGTGGGGTGATCGAGCTGATTTGGTTCAAAGGGATCAAGTGGATTAAAAGCGGACTGATCCCTGACCAGGAGTATGTTGTATTCGGTAAACCCGCCTGGTTCAACGGTCAATACAACATCCCGCACCCTGAAATGGATCTGTACACACCGGCCCGCGAAACCGCCGCTGATCCTTTACAACCTTATTACAGCACCACGGAAAAACTGAAAACCGCCGGTCTCGACAGCCGTGGAATCAGAAAAGTAATGAAAACCCTGGTTGACAATATCTCCGGCGATATTCCGGAAAACCTGCCTGATTCCCTGATCGGGATTTTCAAATTGCCAGACAGAGAAACTGCCCTGAAACATATCCATTTTCCTCCCGACCCGGATCGCTTAAAACGGGCTCAGGCAAGGTTACGTTTTGAGGAGTTGTTTTTCATACAGTTACGACTGCTCAGAAGCAGGTTTTATCGCCAGCAACATTTCAAGGGATTTATTTTCAGCCGGATAGGAGATCATGTGAACCGTTTCTACCGTGAGCACCTGCCTTTCGACCTTACTGATGCCCAGAAAAAGGTGATCAGGGAAATCAGGGCTGACCTGGGCTCAGGAAAGCAAATGAATCGCTTGCTGCAGGGCGACGTTGGCAGCGGAAAAACCATGGTTGCCCTGATGACCATGCTGATTGCCCTCGACAACGGTTATCAGGCCAGCCTGATGGCACCCACGGAAATACTTGCCAACCAGCACTATGCAACTATCTCACGCATGCTGGAAAAGCTGGAGGTTCGCGTAGCATTGCTGACAGGATCAACAAAAGCGGCTGAAAGGAAAAAGATCCTGGAAGAACTTCAACAGGGGAAGATACAGATATTGATCGGCACACATGCCCTGATTGAAGAAAGTGTCCGCTTTGCTTCCCTGGGGATTGCAGTAATCGACGAACAGCACCGTTTTGGAGTAATGCAACGCGCACAGATGTGGGAGAAAAGCCCGAATCCTCCCCACGTGCTGGTAATGACAGCCACTCCAATTCCCAGGACACTTGCCATGACCCTGTACGGGGATCTTGATCTGTCGGTCATTGATGAACTCCCTCCGGGAAGAAAGCCGGTAAGAACCTATCATTTTGAGGAATCCCAGCGTCTCAGGGTGATCGGGTTCATACGAAAAAAGATCCTGGAAGGGCGGCAGGTTTACATCGTTTTTCCCCTGATCAACGAATCGGAAAGCCTCGATCTGAACTACCTGAAAGACGGTTTTGAAAGCGTCGGCAGGGATTTCCCCTATCCTGACTATTCAGTGGGTATGGTACACGGACAAATGAAGCCTTCAGAACGGGACTATGAAATGGAACAGTTTGCAAAAGGACGTACCCAGATATTGGTTGCAACGACCGTCATTGAAGTCGGGGTGGACGTTCCAAACGCCAGTCTGATGGTGATTGAAAACGCAGAGCGCTTCGGCCTTTCACAGCTTCATCAGCTCAGGGGAAGAGTCGGAAGGGGTGCAGACCAGTCGTTCTGTATACTGTTGACCGGTGACAAACTTACGCATGAAGCAAAAAAAAGGATAGATACCATGGTCAACACGCAAGACGGGTTCCTTGTAGCCGAAGCCGACCTGAAACTCAGGGGGCCCGGTGAATTTCAGGGTACCCGGCAGAGTGGCCTGATAGAACTGAAAATTGCAGACATTGTGAGGGATGAAAAAATTCTGAAATCAGCCAGGCAGGCGGCCATGGATATCATGAAGCATGATCCGGAACTTCGTTTTCCGGAAAACAGGACGCTGGCCATGAACCTTGCACAGTTGGAAAAAGACAGGATCAACCTTTCGAGAATAAGCTGAAACCAGGGGAATCAGAGACTCCGGCGTTTCATAATTATCTGTATTTTTGCAAATTTCCACGAATAAACGCTTATTCTGATAAAATGTCCGGGTTTGGTAAACATTAACCGAAAATGATCATCAACGGGGCATTCTCCCGCATGAAACGGGACAGGCATGTGACTATTGAAATAAAAATTATGTATCAATGAAAATTTCGCTGAATTGGCTAAAGCGGTATGTGGATGTTGACAAGGATGCTGACGAATTGTCGATGCTGCTTACCGGTTGTGGACTGGAAGTTGAATCGGTGGAAAACTTTCAGACCATCAGAGGGGGTTTGGAGGGAGTGATCACTGCCAGTGTGATCACATGTGAGAAGCATCCGGATGCAGACCGGCTGCATGTGACCCTGCTTGATACCGGGAGCGGGCAGCCTCTGCAGGTTGTTTGCGGCGCCCCCAATGTCAGGGCTGGCCAAATAGTCTTGCTGGCAAAAGTAGGAACAAGCCTTTTTAAGGGAGAGGAAAGCTTCCAGATCAGGGAAGCCAGAATCAGGGGCGTGCTGTCGCAGGGAATGATCTGTGCCGAAGATGAACTTGGGCTGGGTGATTCCCATGAAGGCATCCTCGTGCTTCCTGAGGATACACCGGTAGGCATGGCAGCTGCAGCATATTTTAATGTTTACACTGATACCATTTTTGAGATCGGACTCACCCCAAACCGTTCCGATGCATTTTCCCACACCGGAGTGGCCCGTGACCTGGCTGCCGTATTAAGAACGCTGGAACCGGAGAATTACCGGGATCTGATGCTTGACTGGCCGGATATCGGTGCATTTCAAGAAGGAACAGGCGACCTGTCAATAGGGGTGCAAATCGAAGATGCTGAATTGTGTCCAAGATACAGCGGCCTATGCATGACCAATATAAAGGTTAAAGATTCCCCTCAATGGATGCAACACCTCCTTCGTGCGGCAGGAATGCGCCCGATCAATAACATCGTGGACATCACCAATTTTGTAATGCTCGAAACAGGTCAGCCTCTTCATGCATTCGATGCTGCTTGTATCCGTGGCAGCCAGATCATCGTCAAGCGCCTGCCTGCCAATACCGTTTTCACCACACTCGACGGAACAGACAGAATTCTTAACGGAGAGGAACTCATGATCTGCGATACAGCAGGAGGCTTGTGTATGGCCGGTGTTTACGGAGGACTTCATTCCGGCGTAACGGAAAAGACAAGCGCTATTTTTCTTGAAAGTGCATGTTTCTCACCCGTTTCCATCCGGCGAACATCCAAATACCACGGCCTGAAAACAGACTCCTCCCAACGCTTCGAAAGAGGCAGCAATCCCGGGATGACAATTTATGCACTCAAGCGGGCAGCCCTGCTGATGCAGGAATATGCGGATGCCGTGGTCAGTTCGTCTGTTGTGGATGTACTTCCAGTACCCATACTCCCCTTTACCGTAAAGGTCAGTTACAAGAATATGAGCAGGCTGATCGGGGGAGAGATCCCTGAAGCCACCATCAAAGATATCCTTCAATGGCTTGAGATTGAAATCAAAGAAGAGACCACAGAAGGACTGACATTGTCTGTTCCTCCCTTCAAAACAGATGTCCGGCGTGAAGCAGACATTGTGGAGGAGATCATGCGGATTTACGGGTATAACCGAATACCCATGAGCAATGAGATTCGCTATGGCATGATCCATAGTGGTGACAACAGGAAGGAAAAACTGAAGAACCAGCTTGCCGACCTGCTCTCATCGTCGGGTTTCAGTGAGATCATGTGTAATTCGCTTACAAAAGCTGATTATATCAAGCTCTCAGGCAGCATACAGCCGGATTCATACGTACATATCCGCAACCCGCTCAGTCATGATCTGGAGGTCATGAGACGGACCATGCTTTACGGCGGTCTGGAAACTATCCTGCATAATCAGAACAGAAGGACGCAAAATCTGAAGCTGTATGAATTCGGTTCTGTATACAGCTTCAACGGTCACGCAGAGAAGACGCATCCCCTCGCCAATTATTCGGAAGAGGAACAACTCGCCCTCTGGATATGCGGGAATGATGTCGAGGAAAACTGGTACAGGAAACCCAGGGAGGCAGATTTCTTTTTCAGCAAAATGGTGATCCATCAGGTACTTTCAAGGGCAGGTATACGTAAAGAAAGTCTCCATATAAGGAATTCCTCAGATGACCTTTTCCGGCAGGGCCTCGCCTATTACGTTCATGCAGACGATGAAAAAGCACTCCTTGAAAGCGGGGAGGTAGCACCCCTTATCCTGAAACACTTTGATATTAAAACAAGTGTGTTTTTCACACGGATTGACTGGCAGCACCTGATGGCACTGGCATTGTCAAGGGAATTGAAATATTCGGAATTACCCCGTTACCCCTGGGTAAGAAGAGATCTTGCATTGCTGCTGGATAAGTCAGTTAGCTTTGATTCCATTGAAAAACTGGCCTTCGAAACCGAAAGCCGCCTGCTGAAGAAAGTCAGTCTTTTTGATGTTTACCAGGGTGAAGGGATAGCCGGGGATAAGAAATCCTATGCGGTCAGTTTCATCCTGCAGGACCTTGAGAAAACCCTTACCGATCAGGAAGTTGATGCGGTAATGGAGAAACTGATCCGCCGGTTCGGAGCCTCCCTGCAGGCTGAGATCAGGTAGTTCAGTTCAAAACAGCTTTCTTCACAGCCAACAGCTTGCCATTCCTGCTTTCCAGGCGGAAAAACAAGACCCCCGCCATTTGTTGCCGCGGTTTCCAGGGTAAAACGGTATATCCGGCCGGGGTGTCAAGCGAGTCGACAAGCTGTCCGCCGGCGGAATAAACCTTCAGTTTTGCAGATTCTGAGACATGGATAACGACCTGTAAAAGATCTTTTCCCGGGTTTGGGCTGACTTCAAGCATTTGGCTCGTCTCTGCTTCCCTGATTCCGATAAAATAATAATCCCAGATGCCAAGTGCATACTCCCCTGTTCTCAGGGTATCAATCATGATTTGTCCCTGAAAGGTGCTGCCATTCATGACAAAGGGGATTCCCTGCCAGGGATAGCCAGGCCCTGGACGGTACATCATTACCAGGGAATCTGCCTGATTGATGATTAGTTCATGGTCGAGATGTCCGAATCTGGAGTATGAAAAAGCGAGCTTTGCATCGAATCCGGATGGAGTAACGCCATCGATGCTCCAGTAACGCTGTGGTGACAGGGTAAATCCCGGAACGGGCTGTTCCAGGGTATCAGGAGCAACCCAGTGATGTGTCACCTGGAGCATGGCCGGTGCCGGACAGCTTAGGACCTCAAGGGAACAATATGTGTCGGGAAATGTGTAGGACCCATTGTTACTTATGGTTCTCAGATAATCGGTGGAGGCATCGGCGATTTTTTCCCTCGCATCAAGCAATACGGCCTTTGGTTGAAAGGGCAGCAGGCAGGTGATTTCCCCGAGCTGACCGTTAAAGGTCATGGTTCTTGTTTCGACCGTGAGATCCTGGCTGATGAAATCCAGTTCGAGCAGGTTGCCGTTGGAAATGTGGGTGGTCCCCTTCTGCTTTTGCCTCAGATAAACCTTGGTCTCATACTGATTGCCCGAGGGGACCACGCGCACCGAATCAATGGAGAAATGAGGGAAACCGGGATGGAAGACCCAGGTTTCAAAGAAATCTGTAAGATCAACGCCACTAAGACCGGAGAACAGGTCGCGCATCTGCTGGGAACTGATATCACGACAGGCGAAACTATCAAGATATTGTTGAACGGTAGCGAAAAAAAGGCTGTCGCCCAGGTAGCCCCGCAGGGTGTTGACCACGAGACCTCCTTTGTCATACACCGTACTTCCGTATGTAAGATTCTGAGGTATGTTGTAAAGGGCGTAGAAACCTCCGTCGGTGTGATGGGTATTCTGCAGTACATCGTGTTGTTTTGCTCTCACATAATCCTTATACGCCTGCTGGCCGTAAACACCCTCTTTGAAAACACCCTCGCAGAAAACGGCCCAGCCCTCATTGATCCACATATCTCCGGCCGAATGGCAGGTAACATAATCTCCAAACCACATGTGTGACAGTTCATGGGCATAGAGCCATTCCCAGGCAAGGGTTCCGTCGATGCAGGATTGCGGATAAGCGATGTTTGTGGCATGCTCCATGGCACCGATGGGGGTACTCACATATCCTACCCTGTTCCAGCGATAGGGTCCGAAACACTGTTCAAAGGTGGCCAAAACGGTATTGATATTGATAAAGGAATTTTTAGCCTTGGTGGTATCTCCGGGCTTCACATACAAAGTAACCGGAATGTTGCCGGCAATTCCCGGATAGGTTGACTGGACACAGCTGTATGAGGACACTGCAACTGACGCCAGGTATGCCGGTACAGGGATGTCGAGACCCCAGTGATACATGCTGGTATTGCCTCCCTGGGGATAGACACCTGCCAGGCTGCCGTTGCAAACCGCAATGAAGGGATCGGTGACGGTAATATAGAAGTCAAAGGTCGCCCTTTCAGTAAAATTATCGATACAGGGAAACCAGGCTCTGCCATAATTATGTGGTACATCCACCAGGGCAATCCCCAGATTGTAAGCCAGATTGCTTCCGCTGAAGTGAAAGCCGCCCCATCCCCCCGACTCCACTTCCGGGGTTCCGTGGTAAAAAACGAAAATTTCCACCGTATCTGCCATGGTCAGGGGAAGCGGAAAAACCAGGCTGATGGTTGTATCGTTGTATTGGAAGGGTAAATCTGCCTGCCCGAGTTTCACGCTGTCTACATTCAGCTTCAGCAATTCAAGATCAAGTCCGGAAACAGAGGGCTCACGGGCAGTGAGAAGCAAGCGGGTATGCCCTGTAATGATCTTTCCCTGGATATTGGTAATATCCAGGTGAATCTCGTAATGCAGGATATCCGCAGAGTCAGTTGCAGTCTGAATCCACGGGGCAGCCCACCCCCGGCCCTGTAATAATAAACCCGACATGACCAGAAAAAAGAAGACTCGGAAACCAACCATACCATTATAATATTTAATGAACAGCATTGTTTTTAATCCCTGTGAGATGAAGGTTTGATTTTTATATACCTTCGTTACGGTATTGAAACCGCTTGCAGATTTGACAAACGAAAAAATTTTTCAAGACAAAGTTAGTTATTCTTATTATCAAAGCTGATAAAAATGACCTCATCCTGGAAATGCTGGCGTCTGGTTATGGCCATATTCATTCTGGTTCCATTGCAATCCCTGAATGCGCAGAAAAAATGGTCGTTACAGGATTGCATCGAACATGCCCTTAGCAACAATATTCAGATCAGGCAGCAACGCCTGAGCCTCGACCTGGCTTCAGATAACCTGTTGCAAAGCCGGTTGGCCCTTCTGCCCTCCCTGAACGGGAATGCATCCCACGCCTACAATTACGGACGTACCGTAGACCGTTTCACCAATACTTTTGCCACCACGGAAGTACAATCCAACAATTTTTATGTTCAGGGGCAGCTTACTGTATTCAATGGTTTCCAGATGCTGCACACCATTGCCAGAAACCGCCTGAGCCTGATGGCAGGCAAGTATGATGTGGAAAAAATGCAGAATGACATCTCCCTGAACCTGGCTTCTGCCTATCTGAATATTCTCTATACCCAGGAAGCACTGACCAATGTATCAGGCCAATATGATCTTACACAGGAACAAGTCAACAGAATAAAGAAACTTGTGGAGGCCGGGAGCCTGGCAAAGAGTAATCTGTTGAACATGGAGGCGCAGGCTGCCACCGAAGAATTATCTCTCGTGAATGCGAGAAACAACCTTGAGATCGCTTACCTCACCCTGGTCCAGATCCTTGACATAAAAACCACGGAAGGATTTGATATAGAACGCCCCGTACTGAATGTCCCTGACCAGGTACAACTCACCGAACAACCTGCACAGATCTTTGCTGTCGCCCAGGGCATACAACCTGAAGTAAAAAGTGCCGAACTGAAAGTTGAGAGTGCGCTCCGTGACCTTTACATTGCCAGGGGTAGTGCAAGCCCTGTTCTGACCCTGGCAGGTTCATACGGTACAGGGTACTCGGGAGCAAGCCAAAGGCTTAAGGGTTATTCGATCGGCGGCCTCGACACCATCGGCTATACTGCAGCCACACCTGCCGTACCAGTTCTTGCACCCTCCGTCATCACAGAATTAGAAAAGATCCCTTTTCACGACCAGATTAATGACAACCTGAACAAGTCGTTTGGTTTTTATCTGAGTATTCCCATTTTCAATGGCTATCAAAGCAGAACCGCCATCAGCAGGGCTAAAATCGGGATAGCACAAGCCAGTTACAGCCTTGACAATACCAGAAACCAGCTCTACCAAGATGTTCAGCGGGCCTGGGCTGATGCACAGGCATCAGTCAAACAATACCACGCTGCAAAAAAATCGCTGGACGCCATGCGCGAGGCCTACTTTTACACCCAGCAACGCTTCGAGATTGGCAGCGCCAATGCCGTGGAGTTCAGCGAGGCTAAGAAAAACCTCGCCAAGGCTGAATCGGATGTGCTTACCGCAAAATATGAGTATGTATTCAGAAAAACGGTCCTCGACTTCTATATGGGGAAACCCATCAGAATTGAGTAAAATATTGATTATTAAGTGTTTTTTAACTTTCTACCCATATGAAGCTACCAAGAAAGAAAATCATTCGATTGATCATCCTGCTTGTGATCGTTCTGATAATTATCATGGCAATCGGACGTAAAAAAGGATGGTTTGGAGATACCGACCAGACCAGGGTGAGTATTGAAACGGTCAGTAAGCGTGATCTGATTGAAAGTGTTTCCGCCAACGGACGGATCCAACCAGAAACAGAAGTAAAAGTGACACCTGATATTTCTGGTGAGATAACGGAATTGTTCGTAAAGGAAGGGGACCAGGTGAAAACAGGGGATATTCTTGCCAAGGTCAATCCTGAAATATACCGGTCCAATCTGGACCAGGCGACAGCTTCATTGAACACACAAAGAGCGAATGAAGCCAATATGAAAGCGCGGCATTCACAGGTTCAGGCACAGTTTCTGAATGCCAAATCAGGCTTTGAAAGAAGCGAAAAACTTTACAAGCAGCAGGCTATATCGACCGCCGAATACGACAATGCCAAAGCAACTTATGAGAGTGCAAGGGCCGAGGTTGAAGCTGCGGAACAAAGCATCAGGGCGGCCTCTTTTACGGTAAAAAGTGCAGAAGCCATTCTGAACGAAGCACGGGAGAATTTCAGTAAAACCACCATTTATGCGCCGGTGGATGGTACGATTTCTAAACTGAGTGTCGAGAAAGGGGAAAGGGTTTCCGGGACCTCACAGTTTTCACCGGGTACTGAAATCATGAGAATTGCGAATCTTGGAGGGATGGAGGTTAATGTAAGTGTGAACGAAAACGACATTGTCAGGGTATCTCTGCATGATACTGCCCTGATCGAGGTTGACGCCTATATGAACAGGAAATTCAAGGGCATCGTAACCGAGATTGCCACATCCGCCAATGTCAGCGGGGTAAGTGTCGATCAGGTTACTAATTTCGACGTTAAAATACGGGTACTCAGGGAGTCATACCTCGATTTGCTGAAGGAGGATATGCCCGGATTTTCTCCACTGCGGCCGGGTATGTCGGCCACAGTCGATATCCAGACCCAGCGGGCACATCAGGTACTTACCGTGCCTATTCAGGCAGTTACCACAAGGGTCGATTCGGCCCTTGTCAAAGCGAAGAAAGACAGCGAAGAAAGAAAACAGCAGGATATGAATGCGGCAGAAAAAAAAGAAACTGAGTCTTTCAGGGAGTATGTCTTTGTGTTGGAAGAAGGTATCGTGAAAATGACAGAAGTGAAATCCGGTATTCAGGATAACACCTATATCGAAATCAAAGAAGGGTTAAAAGAAGGGCAGGAAGTTGTGACTGCACCTTACAGGGCCATCAGTAAAACCCTGAAAGACGGGGACAAAGTGAAGAAGGTAGATAAAAAAGACCTTTTCAGTAAAGAATAAGAAACTTCGATGGCACTGATCCTTTGCATAGAAACAGCCACCCCGGTTTGTTCTGTTGGTCTGTTCAGGGACGGTCATACCATCGCGTTGCTTCAGAGCAGCGGAACCAACGATCATGCCGCCATGCTGGCGGGCATGATCAATGAAATATTCCGCATGGAAGGGCTGCAATTGCAGCAAGCCGATGCCATCGCAGTGAGCAAAGGTCCCGGTTCCTATACAGGACTGAGGATAGGGGTTTCAACAGCCAAAGGACTTTGTTACAGTACGGGGAAACCATTGATTGCCGTCCACACCCTTGAAGCCATGGCGCTCGGTATGATCAAATCCATCGGCAGCAATGCGGAAATGCCGCAGGATCTGCTCTTCTGCCCAATGATCGATGCCAGGAGAATGGAAGTTTACTGTGCCGTTTATGACCGGAAACTCACAGAGATTATGCCGGTCAGTCCGCTTATTGTCACCGGCAATTCATTTGAAAATTTCCTTGCCCGGAAAGCCATGCTTTGTTTCGGAGACGGGGCGGATAAGTCAGCCAGCCTGCTTGAGGGAAGGAAGAGGCTGTTTCTTAAAACCGGTTTTACCCCTTCAGCCGGGTGGATGGGTTTCCTGGCCGAACAGAAACTGAGGGACGGCCTTATCGAAAACACAGCATATTTCGAGCCCTTTTATCTTAAAGAATTCGTGGCAGGAAAACCGGTCGTGAAAGGACTTTATTGATAATCAGTGGGGTGCTGCGTCTTTTTTACAGCAGGCAGGAAGTTTCCCGTACGCCTTTTCATCAGCAGGGACATCATCGGCATCATATCCCAGCCGTGAAATCGCCTTTCTGATCTTATCAGGGTCCGTCTTCCGGACTTTGTATGTAACTGTCACCATTTTTGTTTTCAAATCGAGGCTGGCCTCCTTAACTCCCTTTTCAAAGGCAAGTCCTTTCTCTATCCGTTCCTTACACATGCCGCAGACAGCAGATGTTTTAACTGAAATTTCAGCGGTGTTTTTCGCGGAATTCTGGGTGAAACCCATTACCGAAAATACCAGTACGGTCTTTATGGCATATCCGTATATCAGGGTTTTTTTATTTCTGTTGATCCACCTGAGAATGAATGTAAATACTGACATATCAAACATTTTATCCTTAATAACCGTTTTTTTTCATAAATGTTTTAACCAAAGGCAGTATTTCTTGTTATTTTTATCCGGGAATATACATAACGAATCATATAAGAATGAATAAAGTTGTAAAAGACGCGTACGAAGCCATCCGTGATATAGGCGACAACGCCACCATCATGGTCGGTGGTTTTGGATTATGCGGAATTCCGGAGAACCTGCTCATTGCCCTCTCTGAGTCACGGGTACGAGGGCTCACCTGCATTTCCAACAATGCGGGCGTTGACGGGTTTGGCCTGGGCAAGCTTCTGAACACCCGCCAAGTCAGAAAAATGATATCTTCCTACGTTGGTGAAAACAAAGAATTTGAGAGACAACTGATGGCCGGGGAACTGGAAGTGGAGCTTATTCCGCAGGGTACGCTTGCCGAGCGGTGCAGGGCAGGCGGAGCAGGCATTCCCGCCTTCTTTGTTCCTGCCGGTTACGGAACCGAAGTGGCAGAAGGCAAAGAGGTAAGGGAATTCAACGGGAAAATGCACCTGCTGGAAACAGCCCTGACAGCAGACTTTGCGTTAATCAAAGCATGGAAGGGAGATACCAAGGGTAACCTTATATTCAGAGCCACTGCCAACAACTTTAACCAGGCCATGGGTATGGCAGGCCGTATCACCATTGCCGAAGTGGAGGAGCTTGTTCCTGCCGGCTCTCTTGATCCCAATTGCATACACCTGCCTGGAATCTTCGTGCAAAGAATATTCCAGGGATCAAACTACGAGAAAAAAATTGAATTCCGGACAGTACGTTCCACCTAATTTAACACACAGCATATGGCATTGGATAAAAACGGCATTGCCAAAAGAATTGCCAAAGAACTGAAAGACGGTTATTATGTGAATCTTGGCATAGGAATTCCGACCCTGGTGGCCAACTATATACCCTCTGGAATGGAAGTGATCCTTCAATCGGAAAACGGTTTACTCGGAATAGGTCCGTTTCCGCCGGATGATGAAGTGGATGCCGACCTGATCAACGCTGGCAAACAGACAGTTACCGCAGTCACCGGGGCATCCTTTTTCGATTCCTCACTCAGTTTTGCCATGATCCGGGGCGGTCATGTAAATCTGACTTTGCTGGGAGCTTTTGAGGTTAGTGAAAAGGGAGACATCGCCAGCTGGAAAGTACCTGAAAAACTTGTGAAAGGCATGGGTGGTGCCATGGATCTGGTAGCCAGTGCCAAACGCATCATCGTTGCCATGCAGCATACCAATAAAGAGGGAGAATCGAAACTGCTCAGGCAATGTACGCTTCCCCTGACCGGGGTCGGGTGCGTAAAACGCATTGTCACGGATCTTGCAGTTGTGGATGTAACGGAGAATGGATTCAAACTGGTGGAAAGAGCACCCGGTATCAGTGTGGAAGAAATCATCAAAGCCACAGAAGCACCCTTGCTCGTGGAGGGAGATATTCCGGAAATGGATCTCAGCTGATTTCCCTGCGTATTTCCGTAAACACTTTCTCTGTCGTGCGGTTCAGCGTCTCCATCAGTTGGGGCAGGTTTTCTTTTCCTTCGCCTGTTTTTCCGGCTTTTTCAATATCCCTGATCAGCTGCTTAAGTGGATAAATAGAAAGAATGTCAATCGTTGCCTTCAGTTTATGGGCCAGATGCGCCAATGCCTGCAAATCGGCTGCCTGGTAAGCTTCATTCAGATCATGCAGCACCTCCGGAGTCGAGTCAAGAAAAACCTGTACGATCTTGGCCAGTGCTCCCGGATCCTCTTCATCCATCGCACGAAAAGCAGTCAGATCATATAATGGAACTTCACACATGAATTAACTATATTTCTTTGTTTTTCAGCATTCTGTAAATTGTCGACTTCCCGATATCCAGTTTTTCTGCCACCAGTAACACATTGTTGTTGTATTTCTGAAGGAAAAACCTGATAATCTTACGGGTATATTCCTCAAGCGAATTTTCCTCCATTAGGAAATCGCTGTGGGGCAGTGATGAATTAAAGGAAATGTCGACATCATCAATCATGTCGGAATTGGTCATCACACAGGCCAGGTTAATCACTGCCCTGAGTTCCCGAATATTACCCGGGTATGAGTAACGGAGCAGTTTCCCCTGTGCGGCTGGTGTCAGAGTGGCTTTCGGGCTTCTGTTATCCCGGGAATATTGTTCAATAAAATACTTGGCAATGATAAGAATATCTTCCCCCCTGTACCGAAGCGGAGGTAATTCAATCGGGATACCCTGCAACTGATAATAGAGATCTTCCCTGAACCTGCCCCTGACAATCTCCTCACCGATATTTTTTCTGGTGGATCCGATAATACGCAGGTCGAGCTTTACCGCTTCAGATCCCCCGGGCCTGACAAACTCCTTTTCCTGAATGACTTTTAAAAGCCTGCCCTGAAGATTATAATCCAGATCAGTAATTTCGTCCAGATAAAGTGTTCCCTTCGTGGCCTGCTCCAGTTGCCCCGTTTTTCTTGAAGTAATGGTTGACAGATATCCCTTTTCATATCCGAATAGTTCAGTTTCAATATAATCGCTGTTATACCCTGAAACATTGACCGTAACAAAGGGTTTCCGCTTCCTTACTGAATTAAAATGAATGGCTTTGGCAACAAGGTCCTTTCCTGTCCCGGTTTCTCCGCTGATCATTACCGGTATTCCTGATTTTGTTGCTTTTTCGATCAGGTGAAAAACCTGCCGTATTACGGGGCTCTGGCCTTTAATCACATCCTGGTAATGATATTTTTTTTCAACCTCTTCCCTCAGATCCTCAATTTCTCTTCTAAGGTCGAACTTTTCGATCAGGTGTTTCATTACAAACTGGATCCGGTCAGGAGTTTCATGATCCTTCACGATGTAATCCGTGATACCCTCCCTGTACAGGGCGGTGGCAATGCGGACATCTTCCTGTCCGGAAATCACGATTACCGGTATGTCTGGCAGATGTTCCCTGATCCTTTTTAACACCACATTCCCCGAAAGATCAGGAAGGAAGTAATCCAGACAGATCACGGCCGGTTCCTTATGCAGGTTTTTCAACATTTCCGATCCGGAAAGAAAAACCTCTGTTGAGAACAAGGGATTTCTGGTTACGGTATATTGGAGCATTTCGGCATAAGCCGGGTCATCTTCCACAATAAACACCAGGATAGTTTCCATTTTGGGAAATTAATCAATGTAAAAATAATACAAATCATTGATTCTTTCCCAGAAAGGGATGAATTACCAATAAAAAATTTTTCAGACTGAAATTCTCAGACCTGATGATTTCCAGTAACACATGCAGGTTTCCGCTCAGGCATTGCGGGGAGGAAGATATCAGATCATTTTAGCAGGATCGACCCACAATGTAAACTGTTCGTCGGTAAGCAGGCCCAGCTGGAGTGCAGCCTCACGGAGGGTAAGATTCCCGGCGTGGGCAGTTTTGGCAATTTTGGCGGCATTATCGTATCCGATGTGGGGGTTCAGTGCCGTCACCAGCATCAGGGAATTTTCCAGGTTTTTCTGAATATTAACCCTGTTTGCCCCGATGTCTTCCACGCAATGCTCGCTAAATGACTGGCAGGCATCCCCGATTAGCCTGGCCGACATCAACAGGTTATAAATGATCACGGGTTTGAAAACATTCAGCTGAAAATGGCCATTCATACCACCAATGGCGATGGCAGCATCATTACCGATCACCTGTGCACAAACCATGGTAAGTGCCTCGGATTGCGTGGGGTTGACCTTACCGGGCATAATGGAGGAACCCGGTTCATTGGCAGGCAGATTAAGTTCCCCGATACCGCAGCGGGGACCGGAACCGAGCAAACGGATGTCATTGGCGATTTTCATCAGGCTGACGGCGAGTCTTTTCAGTGCACCTGAGGTTTCCACCATGGCGTCATGTGCCGACAGGGACTCAAATTTGTTGGGTGCCGTAACGAAGGGGCAGTCGGTGAGTGCTGCAATTTTGGCTGCAACCAGCACATCATAACCTTTGGGAGCATTGATGCCGGTACCAACGGCCGTTCCGCCCAGTGCAAGCTCGGCAAGGTGAGGCAGGGTATTCCGCAGGGCTCTGATCCCATGCTCCAGCTGAGAGGCATACCCGGAAAATTCCTGGCCCAGGGTCAGCGGGGTGGCATCCATCAGATGGGTTCTTCCGATCTTGACAATATCTTGATATTCCCTGGCTTTTGCGGATAATGACTGCCACAGTCTTTCCACACCGGGAAGCGTGGTTTCAACCACGGCTTTGTAGGCCGCTATCGACATCGCAGTTGGAAAAGTGTCGTTCGACGATTGAGATTTATTCACATCGTCGTTCGGATGGATAAAGGTCTTCTCGCCCAGTTTACCCCCGTGCAAAACATGAGCACGGTTTGCAATCACCTCATTGACGTTCATATTTGACTGGGTTCCGGAGCCGGTTTGCCAAACCACGAGAGGAAACTCCTCCTGATGCTTACCTGCAAGGATCTCGTCACAGACCTGTGCAATCAGATCGCATTTTTCCCTGCTCAGCACACCAAGGTCATAATTGGCAAGCGCCGCCGCCTTTTTTAAAATGGCAAATGCATGGATGATCTCTTCCGGCATCCTCTGCCCGCCAATTTTAAAATTATCCCTGGACCGCTGGGTTTGGGCACCCCAGTATTTGTCTGCCGGAACCTCAACAGGTCCCATTGTGTCCCTTTCAGTTCTTGTTTCCATAATGCTGCTAATTATTGGTTATTTATTCCTTTCTGCCAAATTCCATCAGGTAGGCTTTCATCATTTCATTCAGGTCTCCATCCATCACAGACTGTACGTCTGAAGTTTCATAATCAGTTCTTAAATCTTTGACCATCTTATACGGATGCATGACATAACTCCTTATCTGCGATCCCCATTCAATCTTCTTTTTGGTGCCTTCAATTTTCTCGAGCGATTCTCTTTTCTTCCGGAGTTCAATCTCATACAGCTGGGATTTCAACATCCTGACGGCCTTTTCCCTGTTTTGAAGCTGTGAGCGGGTTTCCTGACATTCGATGATGATCCCCGTGGGTGCATGCCTCAATCTGACTGCGGTTTCTACCTTATTCACATTCTGTCCGCCAGGGCCGCTCGATCTGTATGTATCCCAGGAGATGTCTGCAGGATTGATCTCTATCTGTATGTTCTCATCAATGACCGGGTAGGCATAGACCGAAGCAAAAGATGTATGCCTCCTGTGATTGGCGTCAAAGGGGGAAAGCCTCACCAGCCTGTGCACACCGCTCTCACTTTTCAGATAACCGAAAACAAAATCTCCTTCAAATTCAAGCGTTACCGATTTAATACCAGCCACATCCCCGTCCTGCAGGTCAATTTCTTTTACCTTGTAGTCATTTCTTTCGCCCCAGCGGATATACATACGCATCAGCATGGCCGCCCAATCCTGGCTTTCGGTACCACCGGCTCCCGAGTTGATGGTGAGGATTGCTCCCAGTTTATCCTCCTCCCCGCTTAGCATATTCCTGAATTCAAGATCTTCAAGCAATTGAGTAACATGATGATACTGCTTATCCAACTCATCCTCAGTGCCCTCACCCTCAGAAAAAAAATCATAGATCACCTGCAGATCGTCAATTGCATGCTGCAGTTTTCCATAAGCATTTGTCCAGCTTTTCTTCTCCTGAATGCTTTTTAACAGCTGCTCTGCTTTGCGCGGATCGTCCCAAAAACCCGGCTCATGGGTCAGTTTCTCTTCTTCCGCAATTCGGAAAAGCTTGTCTTCAACTTCAAAGGAACCTCCTCAGGGCCCCCGCCCTTTCCCGGACTTCCTGCATCAATTCTGCTGATACCATATCTGGTCAAGTATTTTATTCCAAAAAACAATTCTTTCGTAGCCAACTGTTAACAATCTCCTCCTCAAACCCCCTCCTTACCAGCCTGCGGTAACAAGATGCAGGATCTTTCCCCATGCCTGCAGCCTGCTCCATGATGGCCAGGTATTCCTCCTCTGGTATTGCCGCCAGTGCTTTTGTGATCAATTCCTCTGCTATCCCATTGTCGAGAAGCAATATCCTGATCCTTTCCCTTCCCCATTTTTTTTCGTACAGGCACTTTTCCGTCATATGCCTGCAATACCGGCTGTCATCAATGAGCTTCAAATCCCGCAGTTGCGAGAGGATTTCAGCAGTCTGGTCTCCGCTTAGCTGCCATCGTTCAAGTTTAAGCCTTATTTCCCTTTCCGGGTGCTCACCCCTGGCACAGTATGCAGCTATCCGCCGCTTCAGGTCATGCATGTCACTCTGCCTCACAATCTGGCAATAATCAAACAAAGGTAGCTTTTTTCTGCAATACAGCCACTGAACCATCATGGGAAATTGTTCTGTCTGACCAGACATGCAGGCTTATTGCAAACAACCTGACCGTTGCTGCACGGGATGGGTCTGCGAAAAATATACAATCCTGTGTTATATGGTATTATACCGAAAGAACACAGGAATGCGAAAAATTTGTTTCCAGAGTCATCGGTATAATACCAATGTTCTATGAAACAATCCCTTTGACATCTCATTCAGGCGGAGTTTAAACCTTATGGTTAATCAGGTGTTAAAATAATTATGCTTTCCGGCAATTAACCTAATTTTGCACAAAAATTCATCCGATGAAGAAACTCATGCTGATCAGCCTGCTCTTTGCTCTTTTTTCCCAGGCTTTTCCCCAGCACCGGATCTCTGGCAATGTTTGCTACGACAATGAATACCTGACGTATCTCGATAGTGTCACAGTTTTGCTCAAACAGGGAAATGTTATTGTTTCCCAGACAAACACAGATCAGATGGGGCATTTTCAGTTCAGCGGCATCTCCGACGGCACTTACACCCTGTCCGGTTATTGTTCAAAGAACTGGGGAGGAGGAAGCAGCACCGATGCCCTGAGAATCCTTCAGCATTTCGTTCATATTCAATCACTTACAAGCATCCGTCTTGAAGCTGCGGATGTAGACAACAACAGCCAGGTGAATACGACCGACGCCCTGATGGTCAGCCGCAGGTATATACAATTGCTTGACAGTTTTCCTGCGGGAGACTGGGTTCTGGGGGAAAAACAAATCACCCTAGCAGGAAATGACATCTTCGCTAACCTGAAAGCCACATGTATGGGCGATGTGAACGCATCATTCACACCGCCGGCAGTTTTCACTTGCGGACAAACCCTAACCGATACCCGCGATGATCAGATTTACCCGACAGTCCTGATCGGAGAACAATGCTGGATGGCAAAGAACATGAATATCGGCACATTCATTTACGGAGTCGGAAATCAGGGAAACAATTACGTAATTGAAAAATACTGTTACCAGAACAACCTGACCAATTGTTATAATTTTGGCGGGCTGTATCAGTGGGATGAAATGATGCAGTACGACACCACTCCGGGTGTTCAGGGAATCTGTCCTGCGGGCTTTCATATTCCCACCGACAGCGAATGGGATACCGTCATATATACCCTGGGCGGTTATGCCATGGCAGGAGGAGCGCTCAAGGTTGGCGGCAGTTCCGGTTTTAATGGTCTGCTGGCAGGTTGGGTGATCGACTGTCAGAAATTCCGTTTGCTCGGAACCAAAGGTTTTTTCTGGAGTTCAACGCCCTATTACGGCATTTACGGCTATGACCGGACACTGTTATATAATTCGAACAGCGTTACGCGTGATTATGCCGACCAGGAAGACGGACTTTCGGTCAGATGTTTAAAAGACTGATCTTCAATATTCTTTTCGTGCCTTTGGTGATACGGAAGGTATGATCAATCCTGTAACCTACTACCCAGGCAATCTTTTCTCCTGAACAAAGCACCCAGATTTTCTCTTTGACAGTAAGAGGCAGTTTCAGATCAATCAGGAAATCGCTGAGTTTTTTTCGCCGGTTCAGGCCAAAGGGTTTGAATGCATCTCCTTCATGCCAGGGGCGCAAAGACAGGGGAAATTCCAATTTCTCAAGATCTAGAGAAGCCACCTGGGGAGAAGGATCGGGAAGACCTTCTACTTCATTTTCAATGATTTCTAACCGCAGGACAAATGGCAATGCCTTTTTTCTGACCAGTCTGCTTTGGCGTGCAGGTAAATTAAGCTGCACTTTCTGCTCCTTCAGCGGCAGGGGGATGGGTGCAAGCAGCAGTGCATCTCTGTCGCGAATGATCCTGTGGGTTGCTGAAAATATCTGCTTTCCGCTTTGCAGGGCCCGGAGCCGTTCAATGTCCGGAAGATGTTCTCTTCTGAAACCAAAAGGTTCCAGGTAATTCAAAAGGAGATAATCAGCATGTTCCTTTGCTGCAAGGCGGTCAAGATTGATTCGGACACCAGCCTCCCCATCCGAAACGATGTCCGAAAGTTCCTGTGCCAGGAAGCATTCCAAGAGCGCAGCCTCATCTCTGAACCTTTTGATATTGTTATACAACACTTTCCGGAAGCCCGGATAGATTTCCTCAAAGAGCGGTAACAACAGCTTCCTGATCCTGTTTCTCAGGTAATAATTTTCTTCATTGCTGATATCTTCCCTGAAGGGTATCCTGTAATGCCGTGCATATGATTCGATCTGGCTCCTGCTGATCAAGGCAAGCGGACGGATAAGCCGGCCCTGTTTTTCAGCAAAGCCCTGTAATCCTTTAATTCCAGTTCCCCTGATCAGGTTTACGAGGATGGTTTCAATCTGATCGTCAGCATGATGTCCGGTCGCAATGTGATCAAAACCATGTACCACAGCCAGTTTCTCAAACCATATGTAACGCAGCTCTCTGGCTGCCATTTGTATGGAAATCCTGTGTCTTTGTGCGTACTGCCTGGTCCGGAACTCCCTGAGATAAAAGGGTACTCCTTCAGCGCTTGCCTTCTGCTCAACAAAATGTGCATCCTCCACTGAATCTTTTCCTCTGAGGCGGAAATTACAGTGGGCAATTGCACAATCCAGGCCCCGCTTTGTGAGCGCATGCCACATCACCATGGAATCCAATCCGCCGCTGACTGCCAGCAGCACCTTTTTCCCTGGTTCCGGCAGGATCAGTTTTGAATTAAAATCCGAGAAGTTCTCATCCATCCGGCCTGCGATTGGTTAAATCCGGTTCCATGACGCAGCCTTCGGGTCAACCGGGTCAGATAACCCAGGTATCCCCGCTGTTCAGCAGGTCATCGACCGTCTTGACAGGGTTGTTTTCCTTGGCATAAGCGATCTGCTCTTCCACCATGTCATCATAGGTCGGATACATGGCTGAGCGGATTACACCAAGGGCCACAGGGAACATAGGCGGTGCCATTTTTGCCAGCATCAGGTGCACGCCCGGGTCTTGCTGGTACTTGTCATGAATCAGGAGATCATTCTCGGTGATCCCGTTTTCCCCGAGCTGAACAACCTCCAGACGGTTACTGAAAAAGCGTATCCCTTTATCCTTGTTTTTCCCAAAAATCATCGGTTCACCATTTTTCAAAACCAACTGGAAATCATCCTTGATATCTTTGGCGGTAACCTGCTGATGGGCTCCGTCGGCAAAAATGATGCAGTTCTGCAGGATCTCGATCAGGGAGGTTCCGTCATGTTTCGCTGCCTCGAACATGATCTCCGTCATCAGTTTGGGATTGGTATCCACAGCCCTGGCAAAGAAGGTTCCCTGTGCACCCATGACCAGTTCTCCGATATTGAACGGATGTTCGATGGTACCCTGGGGGGAGGTTTTGGTGACCATCCCCATAGGGGTTGTAGGGGAATACTGGCCCTTGGTCAGTCCATAGATCTGATTATTGAAGAGGATAATATTCAGATCGATATTCCTGCGAATGACATGAATAAAATGATTTCCTCCGATGGCAAGGGAATCACCATCGCCGGTGGCTACCCAAACACTCAGGTGCGGATTGGCGATCTTGACCCCGCTCGAGATTGCGGCTGCTCTTCCATGGATGCCATGTATGCCGTAGGTATTCACATAATAAGGAAATCGTGAGGAACAACCGATACCGGAAACCATCACGAAATTCTCCTTTTTATACCCGATCTTGGGAAAGACATTGGCAACGGAAGACAAGATGGCATGGGCTCCGCAGCCGGGGCACCACTTCACCATCTGGTCGCTTACGAAATCCTGTTTTGTCAGCTCAACGGATGAGCGTTCTATTGTTGTATTTTCCGGACGTTCAAACATACCTATTCCTCCTCTAAAATTTGATTGAAAACAGCGGTTAATTCATTGACAACAAACGGCAGTCCCTGCACCTTGTTATATTGACTGTATTTGAACTGCGGGAACAACATTCTGAGGTAATAAATGAATTGCCCGGAATTTAGTTCGCATACAATGATTTTTTTAAATCCTGCAAACACCTCAGGCGTATTTTTTGGGAGGGGCATGATGTAATGAAAATGTGCATGACTGACTTTTTTACCGGCAGCGCGCATTTCATCGACAGCGTATTGGATGGCGCCTTTGGTGCTTCCCCATCCGATTACCAGGAGATCTCCTTCCGGATCACCGTAAATTTCCTGCCTGGGAATGAAATTTTGCACTTTCTGCACTTTTTCAGCTCTCAGATTGACCATCAGCTGATGGTTCAGCGGGTCGGTGGATACAATGCCTGTGATGTTTTCCTTTTCGAGGCCGCCAACCCTGTGCCGGAGCCCTTCGGTTCCGGGCAACGCCCATTTCCTGACGAGTGTTTCTGGATCCCGGCGAAAAGGTTTGTAATCGGGTTCGTTTGGTTTTGCAATGGGAGGCTGGATGGCCGGCAGATCGGCAGCCTTCGGGATTTTGAACAGTTCGGACCCGAAGCCAATTACACCTTCCGACAGCAGCATGGTCGGTGTCATATGTTCAAGGGCCAGTTTGGCAGCTTCGAATGCCATATAGAAAGCATTGGCCGGGCTGGAAGCGGCCACGATAATGACCGGACATTCTCCGTTTCGTCCGAAGAGGGCCTGCAGCAGGTCAGATTGCTCTGATTTGGTGGGTAAACCCGTGGAAGGTCCTCCGCGTTGTACATCCACTATTACCATGGGTAATTCAGTCATGACAGCCAGGCCGATGGCCTCACTTTTCAGGGAGAGCCCCGGGCCGGAGGTTGTTGTAATTGCCAGGGAACCTGTATATGCGGCGCCGATCGCCGAGCAAATTCCCGCAATCTCATCCTCAGCCTGAAAAACCTTTACTCCCAGTGATTTATGCTTGGCAAGCTCCATCAATATCTCAGTGGCCGGAGTAATCGGGTAAGATCCAAGGAACAGCGGTCTGCCAGAACGTTCGGAAGCAGCAATAAAACCCCATGCCACGGCGGTATTCCCGACAATGTTGCGATATTTGCCTTTTTCCATCGTAGCCTTGGGGATGGTATACTGCGAAGAAATGGCCTCCACGGTATCGGCAAAATTATATCCGGCCTGTAATACTGCCTTGTTCAGCTTAATCACATCCGGCTTCTTCTTGAATTTGGTTTCGAAAAACCTGAAAGTGTTGTCGAGCGGCTTATTTAAAAGGTAATACAAGATGCCGAGCGCGAACATGTTTTTACTCCTTTCGGCGGTCTTGTTATCAACCCCCAGATCCTTGCCAGCCTCTCTCGTCAATGAAGTAATCGGAGCCTTCACCAAATGATACTTCTCCAGGCTTCTGTCTTCGAGTGGGTTGGAACTATACCCTGCCTTCTCGATGGCTGCAGGATCGAAAGTATCCGTATCAAGGATCAGCGTAGCTCCGTGCTTTGCCCATTTCAGGTTGGATTTTAAGGATGCAGGGTTCATGGTGACAAGAACATCACAGTAATCCCCGGTAGTCAGAATTTTCTTCTTTCCGATATGGACCTGGAAACCGGAAACACCTGCAACGGTGTTGTGCGGTGCACGAATTTCAGCAGGAAAATCAGGAAATGTCGCCAGGTCGTTGCCGTCCAATGCAGCAGTCTCGGAAAACAGGGTCCCGACAAGTTGCATCCCGTCACCCGAATCCCCGACAAATTTAACAACCACATCCTCAAGGTCTACGATTGGCTTTGATTTCTTAGCCATAATGTAATGTTTATTAAAAATGATCCGCAAAGGTAGCGCTTTTGTTTTTCCGCTTTGAAGAATCTTCAATAAATTTCAATGGCTTCATTTCAACCCATGCAGCTGACACATGCAATCCTGCACACGCTCGGTATATGTCCTACTTTTCAGTCAGCTGCCCCCCGGATGACATTTTGACCCCGTGCTTGTCAGGCATCTTCATCAGGAATATGATACCCATTCCCTGAAGGCTTGCAAAAACAAAGCCGTTCAGAAGGAGTGATGCCAGACAGGATCAGGAACAACATTTTTGCAATGCTGTTCAATGCCGGTAAAAACGAAAACCGATCCGCATTATCAGGATGATTCCGCTTCAACAGATACTCCGTGAAAAACCTGCTGATTAAACTCATTCATAATTGGTTAGCCAAAGTAAAGTCGCATAGAATGAAGCATCCTTTGTATACCGGATGCACACAGGAATGCGATGTGTGTTTCCAGAGTTATCGGTATTAAGAATCAAAAAAAATTGCTTCTCATTTTCACCAGATTCAGTATCCTTTTCTTTGAAGGGATTGTGCACTCAATACTGCTTATGATCAATGCTTTACACTTTAGATGTTATACCGACACGGAATGAGTTTGCGAAAAAATTGTGATATAGGGGTGTACGGCATTACTCAAACTTAAAGGTTCTTGACAGCAGTGTGAAACAGTGGTGTTTAGAACCAGTAATACCGTACACCGCTCTGAAGAACTTTTACTGAAGACCCGCTATGTGTCGGTATAAACAGCTTTGCATTAGCAAACCTGTCAAGTATGAGTATAATTTTGTTTTACAAATCAATTACGTGTTGGAATAAACAAAAAATACGATGAATTTTTCCGTTATTATTATCGCCTATATAATTAATTACTAATTGTTTGAGAATTAATTTATGGCATAATGATTTAAAAAATCAAGAAAATAGTTTTAATTAAATAATCTGTTCATTACATTTGCTGAAAATTTCAAACATCAATAAAATGATCAATTTAGATTTCACAGAAAAAGAGCTGGATACTTTAAAAGAGTATTTCCAGTCAGAATTATTAAAAACTGAGCAAAAGATTGACAGTATTAAGGGAATACTGGAAAAGATCGGAAAAAAGACCGGCAAGGTTTACCGCTCTGAAAAGAAAGCAGCCAGAAAGGCATTGAAAAAGATGAAAGCCATGGCACATCTGATTGAGCCGGAAATCAAGATAAGGAAAAAACCCGGTCCGAAGCCAAAAACCGAGAAAGTTGCCACCGCTGTCAGTGAAACTCCCGAGAAGAAGAGAAGAGGAAGGCCACCACGGGCGAAGGAGGAGGTAAAGCGTCGCGGGAGGCCCCGGGTAATAAAACCGATTGTTGAGGCGGAAGCCACACCAGAACCTGCAGTTAAAACCCGTCGTAAGAGAGTTGCCCTTACAATTGAGAAACCACTTCCAGTGGTTCAGGAAACGAAGGTCCGTAAAAGAGGTCCAAGAACTGTGAAAGCACAGGCAGCAGCAGTAACAGAGCAAAGCCCCAGGAGAAAACCTGGAAGGCCTCCCAAAGCTGCCTCTGAGAAAAAGCCTGTCAAACCGGGACCCAAGGTGCCGAAAAAGAAAGCAATAAAAATACCCTGGGGAGCATGGATAACCAATGTGCTTAGAGACAGTGAAGAAAACCTCAGCCAGCAGATCATCCTTGATACCATTGCCAAGCGTTTGCAGCTTGCCGGCCCGGAGCTGGAATCGGCCACAGTGAAAATCCTTGACCAATTCAGCAAACTGCAGAAAACGGGGAAAATCATTTCCCAGCAAAGCGGTGATGCAACGGTATACGGATTAAAGATAAGCGGAAGAAAAGGCCGCTAATTTAGAACCGGTAAAAATTTTCATCAGCCGGTCAGGCTTAGGATTAATCTTTATCTTTGCACCAGTCTGATTTTATCACAAAAGATTACTGAAATGGCTTACAAAATTACTGAAGAATGCACAGCATGCGGCACCTGTATCGATGAATGTCCGGTCGACGCCATCTCTGAAGGCGATATCTATAAAATTGATCCGGATATTTGTACCGATTGCGGAGCCTGTGCCGATGTATGCCCGGTAGAAGCAATTGAACCGGCCTAAAGAACTTGTGTTCTTTTAAAAAGAGGCTGTTCCACAGAGGTTCAGCCTCTTTGCTTTTGTAGTTACCACGTTTCACTGCCTCCGGCTTGATTTACGGCAGCCGGGTTCATGGGTGAGGTTCAATCATGATGGATCGCTTTCAATTCACAACTTCCATCAAACCAAATGAGTCCCGGTTTTGTTTATTGGCAGGACTGTGTAACAACCAGGCTTCAGATACGTACACAATATTTATATGCTGTTATTCACGGATGAATCATTAACATGGATCCATACTCATATCTGAGCAATGCCGAGAGCGGGCAGATTGAATCACTTTATGACCTTTACAAACAGGATCCGGAGAAGCTGGATGCCGGCTGGAGAATGTTTTTCGAGGGATTTGAGTTCAGAAACCTTGTATTTAAAAGCCATGAACACCAGCCGGGAATGCTTCCCGATGAATTCAAGGTCATTAACCTGATCAACGCATACAGGCAGCGCGGTCATTTGTTCACCCTTACCAATCCTGTCAGAACCCGTCGTCAATATTCCCCCACGCTGGCTCTGGAGCATTTCGGACTGTCTGAAAATGACCTCAACAGGGAATTTGAAGCAGGGCAGGAACTGGGTTTGGCAAAAACCAGCCTTGCAAACATCCTGTCCCATCTGCAACAAACGTATTGCCAGTCGATCGGAGTTGAGTATATGTACATCCGGCGCCCCGACATCCTTCATTGGCTGCAGCAACGAATGGAGTCCACCAGAAATCAGCCGAACTTTACATCTGATGAAAAACAACACATTTTCCGTAAACTATCCGAAGCGGTTCTCTTCGAAAAATTTCTTCATAAAAAGTATCCCGGACAGAAACGATTCTCGCTGGAAGGTTCTGAATCTCTGATCCCCGCACTGGATGCGGTGGTTGAAAAAGGCTCCGCCCTCGGATCCGAAGAGTTCTTCATCGGGATGGCCCACCGTGGCCGGCTCAATGTGCTTGCCAATGTCATGCACAAATCACACCAGGATATATTCACCGAATTTGAAGGAAAAGAATACCAGGATGAATACCTGATGGGTGATGTGAAATACCATTTGGGTTATACTTCCGAACGGCTTACGGCACTTGGGAAAAAGGTCCGGTTGTCTCTCTCTCCCAATCCCTCCCATCTCGAAGCAGTGAATCCGGTTGTTGAAGGATTGGTGAGAGCAAGAATCAACCACATTCACAAGGGTGAATTCAATAAAATAACTCCCATCCTGATTCATGGTGACGCAAGTCTGGCAGGTCAGGGGATTATTTATGAGGTCCTCCAGATGTCGGAACTGCCTGGTTATAAAACCGGAGGCAGCATTCATCTTGTGGTTAACAACCAGATCGGCTTCACGACTAATTACCTTGACGGACGTTCAAGTATTTACTGTACCGATATTGCCAAAATCATCCAGTGCCCGATCTTCCATGTAAATGCTGACGATGTGGAAGCCGTGGTTTTTACCATCCGGCTGGCCATGGAATTCAGGAACCAATTTGGCAAAGATGTTTTTGTCGATCTGCTCGGATACAGAAAATACGGGCACAATGAAAGTGACGAGCCACGGTTTACACAACCTATCTTGTATAAGGCCATCGAGCAACACCCCGATCCCAGGCAGATCTACTTTGAAAAACTCCTGTCGCAGGGGTTTCTGAACAAGAAGAGGGCAGTACAGCTTGAGGATGAGATCAATAATCACCTGGAACAACACCTCACTCAGGCAAAGGAACTCGAAAAAAGCAAGGTGTATTCCTTTCTTGAAGAAAGCTGGAAGCATATCCGGAAAGCCACCGGCGAAGATTTTGAAAGCTCGCCCGAAACGGGTGTGGCGCTTTCTTCACTGAAGCTGATCGGGGAAAAGCTGACCAGCCTGCCGCCTGACAGGAAATTTTTCCGTAAGGCAGAAAAAATACAGGCAGACCGCCGCAATATGCTTGAAAAGGGTGATGCCCTTGACTGGGCCATGGCGGAATTACTGGCCTATGGAAGTCTGCTGGTCGAAAAAATTCCCGTCAGGATCTCAGGGCAGGACGTGCAGAGAGGGACATTCTCGCACCGGCACGCTGTCTTTACCGTTGAAGACACCACGGAATACCATATCCCGCTGAAACACCTCAGCGATGAGCAGGCAACTTTCGATATTTACAACTCCCTGCTATCGGAATATGGTGTCCTGGGATTTGATTACGGTTATTCCCTGGCAGTTCCAGACGGACTCACTGTCTGGGAAGCCCAGTTTGGAGATTTCAGCAATGGCGCGCAGATCATTTTCGATCAATACATCAGTTGTGCAGAGGAAAAGTGGAAAGTGATGAGCGGGCTGGTCGTTCTTCTGCCTCACGGCTACGAAGGACAAGGCCCGGAACACTCCAGCGGCAGAATGGAACGTTTCCTCACGCTGTGTGCCGACGGCAATATTCAGATAGCTAATTGTACTACGCCGGCCAACTTCTTTCATCTACTCAGGCGGCAGATACACCGTGAATTCAGGAAACCCCTGATTGTCTTCACGCCGAAAAGCCTGCTGCGCCACCCTTCCTGTGTATCCCCCCTCACGGAATTCAGCCGTGGCGGGTTCAGGGAAGTGATAGACGATACGATTGCCGATCCGGGCAAGGTAAAAAGAGTCCTGTTCTGCAGTGGTAAAATATATTATGAACTGCTGGAAGAAAAACTGAAAACAGAAAACGATAGTGTGGCCATCATCCGGATAGAACAATTGTATCCTTTCCCGCATGGGCAACTGCAGCAGCTTATCAGCCGGTATCCCCTGGCAGAACGTTATGTCTGGGTACAGGAAGAACCCGCCAATATGGGAGCATGGAATTTTATCCTGCGTAATTTCAAAGAAGTGGAACTGTTGATGGTGGCCCGGCCGGAAAGCGGAAGCCCTGCGACCGGTTCCGGAAAACTGCATCTGCTCAGGCAAAGAAAAATTGTGGAAAAGGCATTTGGCGAATGCGAATGCGGAAGGGTTAAAGATGTATGCCGCATGCTCTGTGCCCCTAAAGAATGGGCTTTTATCGGAACAAAAAATAAAACAAAACAATGACTACCATTGAAGTGAAAGTGCCGAGTCCGGGTGAATCCATCACCCAGGTTCAACTGGCTGCCTGGCTGGTGAAAGACGGGGATTATGTTGAGACGGACCAGGAACTCGCAGAGATTGATTCAGACAAAGCCACCCTGGCCATTGCAGCTCCGGCTGCCGGTAAATGCACCCTCATGGCAGCTGCCGGAGACAGCCTTCCGGTAGGCGCCGTCATCTGCATGATCGACACAGAAGCAATCGCAACTGATAAAGCAGGGAAGGCCCCTGAACCTGAGGCACTGAAGGAAAGCCCGACAGAAAAAGAAACAGCGGTTAGGCCGACAGAGGAAACTGATAGAAAAATCCCGGTGACCCCGCTTGCAAAAAGCATGCTGTCAGCGAGCGGAATCGATCAGGAACAGGCGATCGATTGGCTGAAAAAAACCAGGATTTCAAGCAGGGATGTCCAGGCTTTACTGAACCAGAGAGAAACAGCCGTCAGCGGATCATCTTCCCCTTCCGCTGCCTTCTCAAGGGAAGTGGAACATAAAAAGATGTCAAGCCTCAGAATTAAATTATCTGAAAGACTGGTGGCCGTGAAGAACCAGACTGCCATGCTCACCACATTCAATGAAGTTGACATGAGCAAGCTGTTGGAAATTAAAAACAACTACCAGGAGAAATTCAGGGAAACACATGGGGTGTCCGTCGGGCTGATGTCATTTTTCACCAAAGCGGTCAGTATTGCGTTACGTGAATTTCCCATGGTGAATGCCAGGATAGAAGGAGACGAATTCATACTGCCGGGCTATGTAGATATGGGAATTGCAGTGAGTGCGCCCAAAGGACTGGTAGTCCCCGTGATACGGAATGCCGAAAGCCTTAGCCTGGCCCGGATAGAGGCCACCATCAAGGAACTGGCCGGCAAGGCGAGAAACAACAAGATCAGCCTGGAGGAGATGACAGGCGGCACCTTCACCATCACCAACGGAGGGGTATTTGGTTCCATGATGTCGACCCCGGTGCTCAATCCTCCCCAATCCGCTATTCTCGGTATGCATGCCATCATGGACAGGCCGGTTGCCAGGGATGGACAGGTGGTGATCCGCCCGATGATGTACCTTGCCCTTTCTTATGATCACAGGGTGATCGACGGCAAGGAGTCGGTCAGTTTCCTGGTAAAAGTTAAAGAACTGATTGAAGATCCTGTAAGTATGCTCGTGGAGGGAAAAGATCCCATCTCCGTATTACTTGGTTTGCAATGACGCATGAAACTTCAAAACAGCGGGTTGACTTTCTCGTCATCGGTTCCGGCATCGCCGGCCTGAGTTACGCTCTGAAGGTGGCTGATTACGGAAAGGTGTGCATCGTGACCAAAGCTGCCGCTGTTGAATCGGCAACCCGATATGCACAGGGTGGCATCGCTGCCGTGATGTACACACCTGACACTTACGAAAAACATATTCGCGATACCCTTTCCGCCGGAGACGAACTCAATAATCCGAATATCGTCAGGATTACCATTACCGAAAGTACTGACAGGGTAAAAGAGCTGATCAACTGGGGCGTTGCCTTCGATAAGACAGCCGGTGGTCTTTATGACCTTGCCAAAGAAGGAGGCCATTCCGAATTCAGGGTGCTTCATCATAAGGACCAGACAGGCAATGAGATAGAAAACGTCCTGTTAAATAAGGCCAGGGCACACCCCAATATAGAAATCCTTGAAAACCATTTCACCATCGACATCATCACCCAGCATCACCTGGGAGTTTTGGTTACGAGAAGAACGCCCGATATCACCTGTTACGGAGCCTATGTGCTGGATACGGCAACCAACCGTATCCTCACGATCCTTGCCAGAATAACCATGCTTGCCACTGGCGGGGCCGGAAACGCCTACCAGGTTACCACCAACCCTGCCGTGGCCACAGGAGACGGCATCGCCATGGTTTACCGGGCCAAAGGTACTGTCGACCAGATGGAGTTTATTCAGTTTCATCCAACCTCCCTTTACAATCCGCTCGAAAAGCCTTCCTTCCTGATTACTGAAGCCCTCAGAGGAGCAGGCGCCGTGCTGAAGGATCAGAATGGGAAGCCTTTCATGGAAAAATATGACCCCGCCGGCTCACTTGCTCCAAGAGATACCGTGGCCAGAGCCATAGACAACGAAATGAAACTCAGCGGTGATGATTATGTATACCTGGATGCCCGGCATATTGAACATCATGTATTGCTCAACCATTTTCCGACGATATACGCCAAATGCCTTTCTGTCGGAATCGACATCACCAAAGATATGATAGCGGTGGTCCCGGCTGCCCATTACCTGTGCGGAGGCATCAAAGTAGATGAATGGGCCCGGAGTTCAATAAAACACCTCTATGCAGCCGGTGAGTGTGCCAGTACCGGGCTCCATGGAGCCAACCGCCTTGCATCCAATTCTTTACTTGAATCTATCGTCTTCTCCCACAGGGCTGCCATGGATGCTGTCGGCAAATTTAATGCGCTGTCCATCATGGAAGAAATCCCTGACTGGAATGCCGAAGGGACGGTACTGAACGAGGAAATGATCCTGATTACCCAGTCAATGAGGGAATTACAGAGCATCATGACAAATTATGTAGGCATCGTACGTTCAAATCTCCGCCTGAAACGGGCGGAAGACAGACTGGATATCATCTATCATGAAACTTCCGATTTGTACAGCAAATCAGTTATTTCGCAAAAACTCTGTGAACTGCGGAATCTGATCAATGTTTCCTGGTCGATTATTCGCTTCGCCCAGGCCAGGAAAGAAAGCCGCGGGCTGCATTACTCCCTGGATTACCCGAGAGCGACGGGTCAGAGATCCTGAAGCCGGTTAAGCATTTCCGTAATGATGGTCGTCATCAGGGGCTCGGTACGTTTTGCCGCCTCAATCACTTCATCATGGGTAATCTCCACGATCTTGCCGGGCACACCAAGGTCGGTGATCACACTCACGGCGAAGACTTTCATTCCCATATGCCTTGCCACTATGGCTTCCGGTACGGTAGACATCCCCACGGCATCGGCACCCAGTATCCTGATATAGCGGTATTCTGCCGGGGTTTCATATGTAGGCCCGCTGACGGCCGCATAGATACCCTGCTGGTAACGGATGTTCTTTTCCCTTGCAATGGCTTCAGCCATCGCGATATACTGATGATGATACACTTCCTTCATGTCGGGGAATCTCGGGCCAAGGTCCGGGTCATTGGGCCCAAGCAATGGATTGGCTCCCATCAGGTTGATATGATCGGTAATAAACATGCAATCCCCGATCTCAAATGCCGGATTCAGACCACCGCTGGCATTGCTCAGGATTAAAAGCTTCACGCCAAGGAAGCTCAGGACTCTGACAGGAAAGGTGACATCCTGCATCGGATATCCCTCATAATAATGGAATCGGCCCTGCAAGGCAGCGACCGGTCTGCCCGATAGCCTGCCGAGTATGAATTGCCCCTTGTGTCCCTGCACGGTGGACACCGGGAAGTTTGGAATGACGCCATAAGGAATGATTACCTGATCAGTAATCACTTCGGTCAATCCTCCCAGGCCGGTGCCAAGGATAATTCCAATCTCAGGCCTGATGGCAGAACGGGATTCAATGAATTGCTTACTTTCTCTGATTCTTTCTGACATAATCGTTCACGACTTGGTCAAACACCGTTTTGTCTGTCTTGTGAAAATCAACCTCCACGGGTAAATAATACACCGGAATATCCTCCAGCAAAGCAGCCAGCTCCGGATCATTCAGGCGCATGACATCTTTCTCGGTGGTGATCAACACCTTGTTCCGGGTGACAATATTATGAAAAGTTTGGCTGATCCGCTGTACATCCTTGAGGGTATAATAATGGTGATCCGGGAAGATCATGGTTTCCAGTTCATTGAAGAAACCACTTTCTTTCAGGTGAATCTCAAGGGGATCGGGATTGGCAATGCCCGTCACCATGAGCACCGTACCGTAAGATTCCTTGCAGGGAAACATGTTGAAGGGGTCGAGGGGTCGCGGGGTATTGTATTTCAGATAGGAAAAAAGCAGCTTTTGGTGCTGGAGGGGTTTGATTTCCTCTGTCATGGCCCTGCGGGTAATCGGGGAAAAGATTTTCGGAGTCTTGGTCACCACGATGATATCCGCCCTTTTGTATCCGGCCCGGAATTCCCTGAGTTTTCCGGTCGGAAAGATATGATCCTTGTTGAAGGGTTTGTGGTAATCGGTCAGCAGGATGGACAGGCCCGCCCTCACAAAGCGGTGCTGAAAGGCATCATCCAGGAGGATCACCTGCAGATCGGGCTGCATTTCCAGCAACTGCCGTATCCCCTCTCTGCGGTTCTCACATACGGCGACAGTAATATTGGGGAATTTCCGCCAGTACTGCATGGGTTCATCCCCAATGCTTTCGGCCGAGGCTTCAGGCCCGGCTAGCACAAAGCCGCGGGTCTTCCTCCGGTAACCCCTGCTGAGCGTTGCCAGCCTGTATTTATCCGAGAGCAGGCGGATCAGGTACTCCACATGCGGGGTCTTTCCGGTTCCGCCCATGTTGAGGTTGCCCACGCTGATCACAGGCAGGGGATATGCCTCCGACGGCAGCAAAGCCCGGTCAAAGCACTTGTTTCTGAGCCAGGCGGCACAGCCGTACAGGATACCAAAGGGAAACAGGAGTAACCTCAGTATAAGCATCCGGTTTAATTACACAAGGACTGCCTTTCCTGAAAGAGGAATCCTTTCCCTTTCAGAGACAATCATATGGAGGTTTATACTGGGTTTTAGGAAAAAGGTTGTGGGTTAAACAGCTTCGCATTCGCAAACCTGTCAAGGTTGAGTTAAGATTCTTTATACCGATGACTCTGGATGCACATTTTTTCGCATTCCGGTGTTTTTTCGGTATATACTGTCCCAATGGTGGTTATAATCATACCGCTTTTCTGGTTTCAGCTTTTAAATTAAAGGGCTCAGCTAATCTGGGAAAAACTTGCAATCAATATAGAATTATTGTAATTTCGCAAAATGTAAATTATAAATTGTAAAATAATAAACAGTGATGTCATGAACAGGAATTTCATTACAAATCCATTTCTAACATCAGGTTATATATCTGAGAAATACTTCTGTAACCGGCAAACGGAAACAGAACGTCTGATGACCAATATTTTAAATGGACAATCCACAAGCCTTATTTCGGCAAGAAGGATGGGCAAGACCGGGTTAATCAAACATGTTTTAAACAAACTGTCTGACAGTATTACAGGAATTTATCTGGACATCCTTGCGACCGAGAATCGCGCCGAGATGCTGAACCAGTTGGCGACTGCCGTTGTGATGGCAGTACAGGGGAAAAAAGGTCCGGCAAAAAAGGTTCTGACCTTTATCAAATCTCTCAGGCCAGTGTTCACCTATGATCCATTGTCAGGAATGCCCCAGGTCTCATTTCACATGCATCAGGACGAAATAAATTTGCAAATCGAGAGCTTGTTCCTCTTTCTGGGAGAACAACAACAAAGTTTTTTGATTGCAATAGATGAATTTCAGCAGATTTTATTTTATCCTGAGAAAAACACGGATGCCTGGTTGAGGAGCATCATTCAATCACTTCCCAATATTTGCTTCATTTTTTCCGGAAGCCGGCAACACCTGATGACTGATCTGTTCTCAAATCCTTCCAGGCCTTTTTTCAGAAGTGCGGATTTCATGAGTCTGGGCAGGATTAGCAGTGCAGACTACATCCCCTTCATTGGTTCTCATTTTTCAAATGCCCGAAAGGAAATCAGTGATCAGACAATACGGGAAGTGCTAGAATGGTCGGATCATCACACCTATTATGTTCAGTTGCTTTGCAACAGATTATTTGCAAAGCAAATCGATAATATCACGATGGAAAGCTGGAAACAAACAGCACATGAATTACTTATGGAACAAGAACTGTTATTCATTAAATACAGAGAACTGCTTACCCGCCAGCAATGGGAACTGATGAAGGCTGTCGCCCGGGAAGGAAAGGTTTTTGAACCCACATCAAAAGGATTCATTGCCAGATATGGTCTCGGAAGTCCTTCAACCGTGTTTCGTTCACTTCAGGCATTGCAGCAAAAGGAGATGATTTATGATGAATACGATAATACGGGCAACCAATACTGGAGTGTTTACGATGTTTTATTCCGCCGGTGGATGGGGCTAAGCCGGATCAAGTAGTTTCATCTTGGCTGAAGATGATGATTCTAAGCTGAATACAAGAATCCGTACTGATTATACATGGACTGTCTTTCCTGAAAAAGGAATCCTTTCCCTTTCAGAGACAATCATATAGAGGTTTACACCGGGTTTTGGGGAAAAGGTTGTGCTGACAGGGATTGTTGCTATTTAAGGGCTCCGACTCAGAAACAGAGCGCCAATCAAGCCAAATCCCAACAATATCATAAACAACAAATTATACTTTTCTCAAAATTCCCAAAGATCCAATGAGCAATAACAACGAAGTCATTACGATCAGGCCCCATTGAGACAGGGTAGGAATATTTATAATATCATCCTTTAATTCAGGTATTCCAATAACAATATGGGGCCCGCCAGCTCCGTATTCGATTCCGGATTCTATCTGTACCTCTTCACCCATAATACTGTCATTCAACGGATCATCCCAATCAACTGATATGACATTTCCATTTAACTGATGGATTACCCCTGCTGATATACATGCAGCAGACAGATTGGATGCAATTGTTTCAATGCTGTCAGATGCTGAAATAACAATTGAAAGGATCAACTCGTTCAATTTAAGTTTCAGCGTACCGGGCATATACGAATTTGGCTGAGGTTCAAGCAACTTCAGGTCAAAAACATGGGGCACCCCAACCTTCGTCTGACTTTTAAATACCACACCACCACACCATGTATTGATCAAAGCAGCGTTGTCGCTGATGTCAACCTCCTTAACCGGGTTGAAAATAGGAAATTGATCAGGTGTACGGAGCCCGTAAATAATGATCATTCTATTCTGATCCGTTGGATCGTCATCAGGAAATATTCCTCCAACCAAATTCCAATCAAAGTGGCCCTGCAATCCTGAATAGATAATTTCGGCAGCCTCGTTTACCGTGAGTCCTCCTACAGGAATGTCTTTATCAATCACCGCTCCATTCGAAAACATGGCTGTTATCTTAATGACAGCATCATCTGGTGCCTGGCCGGCCCATCCGAATTTATAATAAGCAGATTGGGCAAATAGCAGTGAAATGTTTAAACAGAAAAAAATAGTCAGTGTCAGTCTTAAATTTTGCTTAAGAATCTTCTTAAACATGCAGCATGCAACCATATCTTTTAAATTTATTTACACAATTACTTCAATACGACCACCTTCTTTACCACCTCTGCTACCTGATTATCTGAACTATACCTCAGGCGACACAGAAAGACCCCGTTCCCTGTTCCGGCAGATGAAACTGTCATTGAATGAAAACCCTGTTCCTTTATTTCCATAGTCAAAGGAACGGACATTCTTTTTCCGACCATATCGTACAATGCAATATGAACAACGCCCTCCTGTGGCAGGTAATAACTGATGGTGGTTTCCTCTTTGAAAGGATTGGGGTGGATGCTGAGTTGAAGGGGATCTGTGACCGTTGTAATTGCAGGCAGCAGAAGGACAGCCTCCACAATTCCTGAGGAGGCATCAGCCATATTACTTGAGCCATCAAGCGACATCACTGTTAACAATTCGCAGCCTTTCTCCGGAATCCTGTTTCTTTTCACTTTCATTGTTAAGGTAAAAACAGCTTCCCCGGCTTGCATTTGCCTGGTTTCCAAACTATACCATGCGATCCTAAGTTCCTTGCCGATCATATTCCAGACAAGGTTTCCCGGATTGCCGGGCATGCTGACATCCTGTATATCAAGCCAGTCGTCATTGACATGCAGAATGACTGACAGTGCGTTAATCCCGGCCGGCTCCCCGATGGTTAAAGGAATATCAACAATATCACCTGTTGCCGGAACACATGTTCCTGAACCGGAAAGCGTCAATGATGGTTCTAACCTGGGAACGGGTGTGTAACTACCGTTCACATCCCCGCCACACAAGCCAAATACCATAAAATTCAAAGAAGCGTTCAGCACCAACGGAAAGGTGATATTCTCAAACACCCAGTCACCCAGAGAAAAACTATTGATCAACCCAACATATCTCCTGGCAATGTCGAGGGCATCACCCGAATTCACATACTGGTTGCTGTTAACATCAGCTACGGCCAGGAACAAGCCTGCCAACGGGTTTATTTCAACAAAATGCTGCAGCGTCCTCATTGCATCGGTTGCATTCACACCACCCCAGGGAGCAGCATAGGAAAAATCCAGTTCATAATCTCCCGGGGGAAGGTTGCTGAATTGAAAATCACCCGTGGCTGAACTCTGGGCAGAGCCCATAAGTACATTACCCATGTATGCGTCAACCTCTACTCCTTGCAAGGGTGTGAACAACTGATTGTTGTAATGCAAGATACCGGCAACACTGCCGCCCCCGCCCGGTAATACAGTAATGGTCACTTCGTCTGTTCCGGCACAGCCGTTTGCATCAGTGACCAGGAGTGTATAAGTCGTCGTTTCACCAGGACTGGCCACGGGATTGGGAATACTGGGATCGCTCAGGCCGTTGGCCGGTGACCAGAGGTAAGTGTAGGGAGGCGTTCCGCCTGTAAGGGAGCCATCCAGTAACGTATTGGATCCCAAAGTGATTTCAACATCTGGGCCGGCGCTGACAGTGGGTACTTCGTTAACTGTTATCTCAAAACTACAGGAGGCTGAACAACCGTTTACATCGGTAATACTGTAACTAATTTGAAAAATACCGCTTCCAGTTAAGCCGGCATCAAAAATCCCGTTAATAACACCTGGACCATTGAAAATACCTCCGGGAGGGTTACCCTGTGGCAATTCATAAGGAGGGCTGTTTTCACAGAGATCTGCAATTTTATCATCTTCATTGGGACAATACACGAGCGGAGGCTCTGAAATCACAACCAGGAAATACGCATTCCCAACACATCCGTTAACCGGATCAGTGTATTCATATAAAAAATGAAAAGTGCCCGGGCCCATAACTACCGGATCGATTTCTGTCATAACCTGGCCATTACTGGTACATGTATAGGTGCCTCCGGAAGGCGTTGCGATATTCAGGGGAAAGACAGGATCATTCGCACACAGTGGCACCATTGCAGGGCAAGTAATTTCCGGCTCGGCAAAGACAGTGACAGTAAAAGTGCAGGAACCATCGCATTCGTTTTCATCTGTGAACGTATAGGTGATCGTGAAAATACCAGACCCGCTGATTCCCGGATCGAATTGTCCGTTAGCAACACCTATACCACTGTATATGCCCCCTTCCGGCAAGCCACCTGCAAGAGTAACCGGGAGGCTGTTGTAACACATCTGCATGTTTTCTCCGCAAGTCACTTCCGGTTGAGGAAAAACAGAGATGTTAAAGTTGCATGGAAATGCGTTTGGTGGGCTCCCAAAGGTATAAGTGATTAGGTGAGTCCCAAGTCCGGCAGTTGCAGGATCAAAAAACGGATCACCCGATAAATAAATGACCCCGTTCCCGCTATAGATGCCGCCAGTGGGAGTAGCCCCGGAAAGTATAAATTGCGGATCTTCAATACATTTTTTCAAATCATCAGGACAGGAAAGCGGCAGTGTAATGGTGACCCGGTAATCTTCCACCTCCCCACACCGGGCCAGATTGTCGACTCCAGCCGGCCAGTGTGAAAACCTGAACCTCGCATAAGCATTTCCCGGAATAGCTCCAACAGGAACATTAATTTTAATATCGTTATCGCCAGTTGTGTTATGAGTAACTCCCGGTTGCGGTATACAGTTTTTAATAATATGGTCTTCAGGGTTTGTCCAGTTTCCGTTATTGGCAAAATCAATCCAGGCGTTTAGAATATAAGAACCATCATCTAAATGCCAGTTCGAAAAATTATCCTGCCAACATTGTTTTACCTTTATGTTAAGAGTAGGCGTTGTGCCAGGTATGAGGGTAAGTGGCATTAGATTACCAATACCATCTTCATCATTAGGCCCCGTTAGTGGAATCAGATCATCACCAGTGGATCCAGGTGTTGGTTGTCCGTTTGCTTCTATATCAGCATTATCCCCCAGAAAAAGGTAAGGCCATAAATCCCAGGTATGCCTGGCACCATTGGGCAACATAGTAGGATAAGGAGCCGGGGCATCCCCAAAATCTCTGTTATTATCTGAAAGGTCATGTAGATCTATTGTGAAGGTACAGGTCTGACTCATAGTGGCAACTGTCGGATTGGTATAGGTGTATGTGATAACAGTTGGATCCGTGTTTGCATCAACCGGCCTGAAGGAATTTCCCACCACACCCGTTCCCACTGAAGCAAAGGTGCCTCCATATGGAAATACATCGGGCGTTCTCCCTGTGAGATAGATGATTGGGTTATCCTTTAACGATTCAATGCTGGTAGCATCAATGTTTTGCGGACAAGTTACATCGCCTGCCCTTAGCATTTCGTAGGCTCCCATATCAACAATCTTGTCAGGGTTTCCGATAACCCTCGGATTGCCGTCAAGATCCTTCTGAAAGTCAGGCAGGAGAAATGAATTGCTGCCGGTATTGATGGCCGGGGAGGCGTCCTGCAAACGTAAGTTGCTGAAGGGATGGATAAAAAGAGGATCCGTGGTTTGAGACTGGATATGATTAAAGGCACCCGGAGGGTAGATGTCATGATTTTGTATATTCGAATAACAACAGTGATCCAGCATCAGATTGGATTGATTAAAAATCTGGTGTCCGCAAAAAATTTCTTCAGGTTCGGTCTGACAGGGAATCATGACTGCATTGTTCCAGATAATACTGTTCCTAATCTTCACATCATTCGTTTGTGAATCAATATAAATGCCACCGCCTGCTTCCGTCGCAGTATTATTGGTGAAGGTACAGTTGGTTATGACAGGCTGGCATTCATCTATAAAGCCGACACCGCCCCCGTTAGCTGCCATATTACCATTAAATATGCAATTGGTAATCAATGGCTTTGAAGATATATTGGCCATTCCGCCACCCATATCATAGGCTGAATTGTAAAAGAAAGTGCAATTCCTGATTTTCGGGTTGCTGTTTAAATTCAGCATCCCACCTCCAATACAATTATTGGGTGCACAATCAACAGGGTCGGGTGTGTAAGCTGTACCACCGGTAATGGTAAACCCGTCGAGAATAGCAGTGGTATCAAGGGCAAGGTTTGCAATAACGTGATAGCGCTGACCCTGCCCGCTTAAGGTACAAGCATTCGCAACAAAATTACGGTCGAAAATATTAAAAATATAAGGGTCCTCAGTACCGGCAAATCCGCCATAAATGCTCAACTTATTTTTCATCTTGAAATGCCTGTCCTTGCCGGTGCCATTGCCCATGGGCATGTAAGTGCCCGCTGCTACCCAAACCTGATCAAAATCCTGGGCATTGGTGATGGCTGTGTGAAGATCGGTATAGGCATCAGCCCATGAAGTGCCATTATTGGCTCCGGTTGCATTGCTTTTAACGAAGATGATATTGCCACATTTAGTCGATACTTTTAAAGATTGCAGAGGTCCGGCAGGGTTTCCTCCTGCAGCATCCATTAAACACAGGTTCATTCTTATGGATTGATCTGGTGTGAAATTGGCATAACAAATGTCATCGGAATAATCCATGAAATTCATATACATAATACCAGGTGACAACTCTGACCGGGGATCTGTTCTGAGTCCCCAATGATAGCCCCATGTCGCTCTGACCTGCGGAGGTATATCGTTACAACCATCATCGTCAAATAATGGATCACCTGGTATTTCATTACCCCAGATATGCTCCAGATCAAAACAATGTGCAATTTCATGCACAGTAGTTCCACCAAGGTGATTTGGAGCCTTGGCATCGCTCTGACCAAATACTGTATATCTGCATACAAGACCGAAAATATCGGGATGACTGAGCAGAACGGGAGGAGGGTAAGCGTACCCAAGATCGCCAGTCAGATTGCAAACCCAGATGTTAAGATATTGATCAGGCTGCCAAGCGTCTAGGCCCCCTGTGGCAGTGAACTTCATTAGATTGTTTGAGGTAAATGATGCCATGGTCGTTTTGCGCCTTTCAATACCATATGTACAAGTTCCATCCGGTTTTATTCTTGCCAGTCGAAATTGAATGTTGGTGTTGGCTCGTAAAGCTGGATCAAATAATCCCATGGAACACAGATTTAAGCCTGCAAAGTCACGGTTCAGGATACTGATTTGGTCATGAACCCGGTAGTCTGAAATATTTTCATCATTATTATTCCATATAATATGCACAACAACAGGAATAATAATTGTAGTACCGTTTAACAAATCCGTAGGATTCTTTAAAAAGTAATCGTACCGATCTTTTGATTCTTTCCGATATTGGATAATCCTGTCAAGCATTTCAGGATTATTTGAAATAAGTGTCATTAATGCGTTAGTGGAGCCGCATTTTGGATTGTTAAAAATAACATCTTCATGATTTATCTTCTTATCACTGGAAGTGAATGCTTTGTTTGAGTGAACAATTTCCTGTGCCAGATTGGGAACCAATCGAAAAATACAAGTAATGAGAATGACAGGTGTTAAATACTTTGTTTTCATGTTAAAATAGTTAATATTGATCATGCTATCTTTAATTTACTATTTATTCAAACCCACTTATACATCTACACATCACGCTATAAATATACAACATCCATCCCTGTTTGTCAATACTTTACAAACATCAACCCCCGTTTGTCATGCAGCCCATTCATCCCATAAAACCTTTACCATACATGTGAATTAGAATCTTCCACCGGTAAAACATACTGAATACCAATCCATCAGCCCGGTAAAATACTGTATGCACCATATTTAGTATGAATCAGCTGTCTCAGGTGCTGTGTGACTTTAATAACAAGAAAATGAGCACTATAAGTAAAGTTGTACCGGATTGCCAGAACAAATTCTGTCACTTTGCCACGAAGGCAGACCCTGCTCTGTCAATTGAAAATGAAGCAGAATGGAGCCGGATTCCAGCTACAAGTCGTTGATTATCTATGATTAAACTAGACAGTCATGCAAACGGTCACGGTCACCGGGGCAAAGTGAAACCAACCGTCCACATCATCGCTTCAGGAGGTAGAAGGAGGCGGTCATGAGCAGTAATGCGGCAAGGATGATCAATCCCCATTCAGACAGCGTGGGGATGGATTGCTGCTCCGTGGTGTCGGGCAGGATGAGTTTCAGGTGGGGGCCGCTTTCACTGTCCAGGTTGTACAGATCGATATGAACCTGGTCGCCGATAAGGTTAAAATTGACCGGATCGTCCCAGTCAAGGCTCACAGTATTTCCGTTCAGATTCACGACATAACCTGCTGATGAGAGAGCCAGATGAAGTTTCTGTGCCGCCGGCAGCGGGCCGTCTCCGGGAGCAAGCGGCGCAGAAACAATGATATCATTCAGCTCCAGCGTAATAATCCCCGGAGCCAGCAGGCCTGCCGCAGGATCGTCAAAAAAGAAACTAAACGTCCGGTTACCGGGATTGGTCGAAACGATGTTCACATTGCCATCGCATTTTGAAACGACCATGATACGTGTGTCGTGGATGTCAATCTCCTCTACCGGACTGGTTCCGTGCCCCGTAATGATGATGCCGTTGCTGCCGTTGTTCGCCACATTCCATCCCGCACTTTGCAGGTCGGTGATGATGGTGTTGCGCGTTTGCTCGGCCGTTTGTCCGCCCACCACAAAGGTTTCATTGTAGGTGGTTCCGTCCTGGGCCTTGGCTGTCACCTGGATCTCGGCAGCCGGATCGGCAGTGCCTTCCCAGAAGAAAGTGTAACTGCCGGTTTTTGCCTGAACCGTGTTCATTATAAACATGCAGCAGGCAAGTACGATTGGAAAGAGGTACTTCTTCATCTTCATGCATTTAACTTCGGTTGGTTCCTGTCATACCACCTTGAAACCGTGTAAGGATTCCATGCATGGCGGAATGAAAATACGGATCAGCCGATTTTGTTAATAAACCCAAATATAAGAACTATCTGCCTGATTTCCCAAGTTTTTTATTATCCTTCGTCTTGTTGATCCGGATTCCTTCCCGCAGGTCAGGCTGTTTTGTTTTAATACCAGCTGCCGGGATCAGCATTCCCATTTTTTGAAGGTCATTTTTCCTGAAGGTCACCAGTACCCAGATCGCCACAACAAAATAAAAGACTGTTCCGGTGGACTGGAAAAAAATACGGCTGGTAAGTTCGAACAACCAATTGCTGAAGCCTGCGTAATGGACGAGATCCAGCCATTGGTTTTCCCGGCAGATCTCGACTATGCCCAGCCAGGCCTTGAATAAAACCAGCAGGGTGACCAGGGTGAAACCAGCGAAAAGGGCTAGCAGCCTTCTCCGCCAGGGCACTGGGGAGGCCAGGACAAGCGCGATGAGCAGTACCGTGGGTAAGTATCCCCTGTAACGGGTGTTTACGTCCGCTTTCGCGGAGTCAACCCTTCCGTTGGGTTTTACCTGCTTTTGATTCCAGATGTTGATATGGGTCAGGGCAGCTTTTTTGCCGGGACTGTAACGGACAAAACCGTCGGACTGGATTTTCCCAAGCATTTTGGTGTTCAGCGAACGGTAAAATTTTCCGTAGGCATCATCAAAGGATGTCACAGGCAGGGCAAGCACCAGGCAGATGATCAGTGCTTTGATAAGAAAATAAAGGATACGTCTGTTACTTTGCATCGGTCCTGCTCCGGTTGGTTCTTTTTAACCATATGAAAAACAAAGCGATGGCAAAAAAGATGAACAGGATCTGCCAAACTTCCACATGCATGAATTCAAAGGCTGAAGGATAATACACTCCTGTGAGAAACAGGGACATGATCCTGATGATGTTCAGAAAAAACAGGATCAGGATACCGGCAAGTACCCCGTATCCCTTATATTTCGCCCTGGCGGGGAAAGCCAGTACCGCAACGGTAAACAAGGCCATGGCTTCGACGGCATCGCAACCCCTGCGGACACTGGTGGAAAAAACTGCCGACGAGATGATGTCGCCTGAAGCCGTTGTACCCTGTCCGAAAAGATTCAGCAAAAATGCGGATATGGATGCATTGAGCGAAGCAATCGCCGGTTGTACCCTGGTATCGGCGAACTTTGAGAGCCAAAACACATAAAAGACAATTAACACCAGGACGAAGATACCCACAAACCACGCAACAGGCTTGAACTGGAACCAATAGTCACGCAATGCTGAACCGCCCGAACGTCCTGCTTTCTGTTTAAGTTTTCTCTCAGGCTTCATAGGATTTGGCTTAAAAGGCAATCTACGAAGGTAAACCAAATCCCCATTCAATTGCAATCTTCTCCGGTAATCAGTGCATCCGGCTGATTAAACAACCCATACCCTGTCACACTCCCCGCAGCCTGCTTTGCACAAACCTACTGAAATTGAATGAACTCCTTCAATATGGCCTTGCCTTAAAGCTGCCTTACCTGCCGGAAACCATCGCCAGTTTTCTTCTCCTCATCATATAGACACTGCCTACTGAAAGCAGGAGAAAACCAAGGATGATGAGTCCCCATTCCGAAAGCGTCGGGATGCTGTTCACCTGGTCATAGGCAAATGAAACCCCCTGAACTGAGTCCGGCTGTATCATCACCGTGAAGTCAAAAGCATCGCTTCCGAGCGCCGTCGGGAATACCCTGAGTTCCGTTCCAGCTGGAGTATTCACGATCTGGTCGACCAGGAGGAATTCGAATCCGGTTTCGATAAAAGCAGAAAACGCATTGGCCATATCTTCTCCAGACAAGCCTGCAGGCATCTGGAAAGTCAAATCCAGGTTATCAATGGACACCAGGATAGAACCATCTCCTTCGGAGGGAATACTGGCAAAGCTGAAGGTTCCACCCTTTGGCTTTTTGATGTTACCCAATCTGCCGTCCGAATCCAGGTCATTGTCATTGGTCCACCACCATTCTTCCACCTCGGGAGGTTTATTGGCACCATATCCAAAGGTCAGGATTATACTGCCTCCGGCCGGTATCGGAGCACCGGTAAAACCGTTGGCAAGATCAATCTCTTGTGTTCCTGTCCCGTTTCCGATAGGGAAGGTACCTGAAGGTGTCTGTGTGGTGACGTCTCCGTTGGGATTGGGATTCGGCGGAACAAAAGTGACCGGGGTCCCCTTGAATTTGATATGAATGTCCTTAGCCGGTCCGCTTTCACTATTGGTGAATTTGTACTGATTCTGCCCCTGGGCCATCGCAAGGGAAGAAATGAGTATTCCGCTCATCACAAGCAATACCAACCTTGCCAGGACTGTTTTTCCATGTTGATTTTTCATAATGATTCCTCCATAATTAATTATTGATGATCTGAATAATTGATTTTATATAGTTATGGTCTGTCCCTTACGGGTGATCCTCTGTTCCTTGCATTCATCCCATTATGACCTCCTTTTTTAAATACCGCCTTTCATAGTTTTTATCATTCCATTTGCATGTTTTCACCATCCTTATCTTCCGATGACCAGACGTCTGGTCTGTTTCAGGCTGCCGGAAACGCACCGGTACTCCATGCTGTAAATGTAAACTCCGGCTGAAAGCTGACTTCTGTCGAAACGGACAAGATGTGATCCGGCTGCTTGTTTCCCGTCCACCAGGGTCAACACATCCTTACCCAGTACATCATACACTTTCAGGCTGATCGTACCTTCTTCCGGCAGGAAGTAGGGGATCTCCGTGGAAGCAGTGAAAGGATTGGGGATATTCTGACCCAGATAAGCCTGCCGGTCGGACATCATGAGGTGTGGATAGGTCAGTCGAACATCCCCGATCGTATTGCCGTTATGATCAGCAAACAAACTGGCCGGATGGACGACCCCCAGCGTTTCCTCAAGCGGCATGGCTGTTAGGGCGGGTTCTGCCCTGACCGATAGCAGCAGATCACCAGGATTCAGCAACAGAGGTGTTAGGCTGTACCAGGCAATCCTGAGTTCATACTCATGTTGTTTGTAGACCATGATCCCGGATGCATCCATGTCGATTCCTGTAACGCGCAGGCTGGAAGACGGAAATTCCAGAATAAGGGATATTGCATTAACTTGCATGCTGTTGTTAACCCAGACAGGAATTGACCATTGCTCCCCTTCTGCGGTCCATGTTCCGGCCTGCTGCATAAATACAGTGGGCTGAATTTTGGGAGGTGTATGGGAACCGTTTACATCACCGAAGCACAGACCATTGAAACCCGCATCAGTGGTATCATCGCTGACAACGTTTACCGTCATCTCCTCAAATATCCAGTCGCCAACCGGGAATGCATCAGACAATCCCACGAAGCGCTTCACAATCAGGAGGGCATCGCTGGAGTTGACATAACCGCCACCGGTGACATCCGCTGCCAGTAACCGGAGCCCTGTCAAAGGCTGGGCTCCCACAAAATGCTGGAGAATCAGCAATCCGTCAACAGCATTACCGCCACCCCATGCCTTGTCGGTGGTCGCCGTCAGGGAGTATGGCCCCGGTAATAAATTCTGGAAGAGGAAATACCCGTCCTGGTTGGTAGTCTCCTGGCCTATCTCAGTCTGGTTCTGATACAAACTCACAGTACTGCCGGTCAGGGGGGACAATATACTGTTATCATATCTCAGCACTCCCTGGATACTGCCGGTCAGTCCGGCCGGAACTACCTGTATGGTGTTAACCGCACTGCCGGAACAGCCATTGGCATCCAGATATGTATAGGTCAGTTCATGAAGTCCGATACCGGCTTCGGAAGCATTGAAGTTGTTACCTGTCACACCAGGTCCCGCGTATACGCCTCCGGGTGGCATTCCTCCCGCCAGTTCAAAGATGGTTGAAGTTACCGGCTGATCAGGCAGCGGATTATTCCAGCTAACCTGGGGTGAGGGGTTCACCATGATTTCCTCCACGGCGCTGCCCATGCAGCCCGAAGCCTGGTCGATATAGGTGTACTGGACTTCCCAGTTGCCCGGACCTGTCAGTTGCGGGTGGAACATGTTGTTGTCCACGCCCGGCCCGCTGAAGGTGCCGCCCGGCGGAATACCTTCCAGGGGTACCGGTGGCCCGTTGTCGCATTGCGACCCGACGGGTAAGATATCCACCTGCGGTGAGGGGTTCACCATGATTTCCTCCACAGCGCTGCCCATGCAGCCTGAGGCCTGGTCGGTATAGGTGTACTGGACTTCCCAGTTGCCCGGACCTGTCAGTTGCGGGTGGAACATGTTGTTGTCCACACCCGGCCCGCTGAAGGTGCCGCCGGGAGGGATGCCCTCCAGCTGCACCGGTGGTCCGTTGTCGCATTGCGGCCCGACGGGTAAAATATCTGCCTGGGGTGAGGGGTTCACCATGATTTCCTCCACGGCGCTGCCCATGCAGCCTGAGGCCTGGTCGATATAGGTGTACTGGACTTCCCAGTTGCCCGGTCCCGTCAGTTGCGGGTGGAACATGTTGTTGTCCACGCCCGGACCGCTGAAGGTGCCGCCCGGCGGGATGCCTTCCAGTTGCACCGGTGGTCCGTTGTCGCATTGCGGCCCGACGGGTAAGATATCCACCTGCGGTGAGGGGTTCACCATGATTTCCTCCACAGCGCTGCCCATGCAGCCCGAGGCCTGGTCGATATAGGTGTACTGGACTTCCCAGTTGCCCGGCCCCGTCAGTTGCGGGTGGAACATGTTGTTGTCCACGCCCGGCCCGCTGAAGGTGCCGCCCGGCGGGATGCCTTCCAGGGGTACCGGAGGCCCGTTATCGCATTGCGGCCCGACGGGTAAGATATCCACCTGCGGGGAGGGGTTCACCATGATTTCCTCTACGGCACTGCCCATGCAGCCCGAAGCCTGGTCGATATAGGTGTACTGGACTTCCCAGTTGCCCGGACCTGTCAGTTGCGGGTGGAAGATGTTGTTGTCCACGCCCGGCCCGCTGAAGGTGCCGCCCGGCGGAATGCCTTCCAGGGGTACCGGAGGCCCGTTGTCGCATTGCGGCCCGACGGGTAAGATATCCACCTGCGGGGAGGGGTTCACCATGATTTCCTCTACGGCGCTGCCCATGCAGCCCGAAGCCTGGTCGATATAGGTGTACTGGACTTCCCAGTTGCCCGGCCCTGTCAGTTGCGGATGGAACAGGTTGTTGTCCACGCCCGGCCCGCTGAAGGTGCCGCCCGGCGGAATGCCTTCCAGGGGTACCGGAGGCCCGTTGTCGCATTGTGGCCCGACGGGCAAGATATCCACCTGGGGTGAGGGGTTCACCATGATTTCCTCCACGGCGCTGCCCATGCAACCTGAGGCCTGGTCGATATAGGTGTACTGGACTTCCCAGTTGCCCGGACCTGTCAGTTGCGGATGGAACAGGTTGTTGTCCACGCCCGGCCCGCTGAAGGTGCCGCCCGGCGGAATGCCTTCAAGCGGTACCGGAGGCCCGTTGTCGCATTGCGGCCCGACAGGCAATATATCCGCCTGCGGGGAGGGATTCACCATGATTTCCTCCACAGCGCTGCCCATGCAGCCTGAGGCCTGGTCGATATAGGTGTACTGGACTTCCCAGTTGCCCGGTCCCGTCAGTTGCGGATGGAACATGTTGTTGTCCACGCCAGGACCGCTGAAGGTGCCGCCCGGCGGGATGCCTTCCAGGGGTACCGGTGGTCCGTTATCGCATTGCGGCGGAACAGGCAAGATATCGACGAATGGCAGTGGATATACCATGATATCCTGAGAGGCCGATCCCACCATACCAAAAGGATCTGAATAAGTATATATAAGCGTATGTAAGCCCGGCCCGGCAACGGATGCATCGAAGTTCGTACCACTCACACCGGGACCACTATAATTACCTCCCGGTGGTAATCCACCGGTCAGCTCGTATTCTGTATCATCTTCACATTGTGACTCCAGGGGGGTATCCCAGGTAACAACGACCTGTTCAATCACAGTGACCAGGGCCCCTCCCGGCAACTGGAAACTTGAGCAGCCCATATAATCCGTGATTGCCGTAATTGTATAAAAAGTCGTTTCGAAAGGATTCACCGCTATAAAAAAGGGATTCTGGTCAATACCGTAAAAAGTAGAAAGTTCAAACCCATTACCGGCAATCGTGAAAGTAAACGGGGCTAAACCAGCGAGAAAGTTCACAGTCAGTAAAACCGGTGTTCCCGGAGGAACGGTAACATCCCCCCCAATAGTGGCGATTGGACTGGGATAGGGCAACAGCATGGCAGATCCCGCCATCATCGCGGTGAAAGTACCACCGGGATCAAAGGCAATAACCTGATAGATACCAGGAAGCACAATATTTTCAAACAACAGCGGACCACCCGTTCCGGGCTGAACAATACCGGTGGGCATGCTTTCATGGTAAAGTTCGTACACCACCCCCATATCCGAACCATCAAGCATTACGGATGAAGGGAGGATATCTTCGGGGCAACCGATACCGCCCCCGCTGACATTATAAATATTCAGACCCTGTACAATGATGGTTGCGAACCCTTCTCCCGGACTACTGCAGCCTGTAGCATCCTGCATCAGGGGAATGGTATAGGTCGTTGTAACGGGAGGACTTACCGGAACCAGCAGGAAAGGAAACATAGATTGCAATACCTGTGTTTGGGTTCCGTCGAACAGAAAAACCGTGAAGGGAGGAATTCCTGTCATCGTGATTTCGAGGGTGGCGGCTTCTCCGGGTAAGATCACGGCATCACAACAAATAAATGCGGAACAGTCCAGTAAAAACTCTGATGGAGCAGGGGAATCTGTTTTATGAAACGGATACGCACCGGCAGGAGTGTGAAGCCAGATGAATCCTATAAGCAAGAAATTCAGCAGGGCAAAGGGTAGCTTGTTATGCATGGGGAAGAGGTTAATTGAAAACTACCATTTTTTTTACGAATCCAAAGAGAACAACCTACAAATATAATCATAAATGCACTTATTGTCAAGCATTCGTTCAAACTTATGAAAACATTAACAAAATCCTCAGGAAAAAAGATCCATACCCTAAGCAGGTCAGATTAAGCCACAGCAATACATGCAAATATTCTTAATTTATTCAGATTCACTCCATCACGCCTTTGACATGTTTCGCTGCCTGAAATCTTCCACCTTAGCGGGAAAGGATATCTTTGCAAAAAACACCCGGATTATGGAACGAATAAAGATAGCCGACATCATTGAAGCATTGGAGGCTCATGCCCCGCTGATGTTGCAGGAGTCGTACGACAATGCAGGGCTGATATGCGGAGACCGGCAGGACACGGTAGAGAAAGTCCTGATTACCATAGATATCACAAGGGATGTGCTTGAAGAAGCGAAAACCAGACGATGCGGATTGATCATCTCACATCATCCCCTGATATTCAAACCCCTGAAGAACCTTACCGGGATTAATGAAGTACAGCGCCTGGTGATCGATGCGATCCGTCACCGGATTTCCCTGTATGCGGTGCACACGAACCTGGACAATGTCCATCAGGGAGTCAGTTTCGCGCTGGCTGAAAAACTGGGACTCACCCGGCTTCGGGTATTGAAGCCGGCGGAAGGCATGTTGCGGAAGCTGGTCACTTTTTGTCCGAAAGACCATGCAGAAAGGGTAAGACAAGCCATCTTTGATGCAGGTGCCGGGCACATCGGCAATTACGACTGTTGCAGTTTTAATGTCAGCGGCCAGGGCAGTTTCAGGGGCGGTGAAGGGAGCAATCCATTCACGGGTAAAGCCGGGCAATTGCATGTGGAAGATGAGATCCGGATCGAGACCATCTTTCCGGCCTGGCTTGAATCAAGCTTGCTTAGCGCAATGAAAGCAGCTCATCCTTATGAAGAAGTTGCCTATGACATCTATCCCCTGGAAAACAAACACCAGCGGGCAGGTTCAGGAATGATCGGAGCATTGAAGGAGCCGATGGAAGAAACCACATTCCTCGCGATGGTAAAAGAGACTGCAGGCTCCGGGGTAATCCGGTACACAGGCATCCGAAACAGACCTGTAAAAAAAGTCGCCGTATGCGGAGGAGCCGGGGCCTTCCTGATCCGCCAGGCCATCCAGTCCGGGGCGGACGCATACATCACCGGAGATCTCAAATACCACGACTTTTTCGAAACAGAAGGACGGCTGCTGCTGGCAGATATCGGTCATTACGAGAGCGAACAATTTGCCAAAGCGTTGATATATTCCATTATATCCCAAAAATTTCCTAATTTTGCAGCCCTTATTTCAGATTATTCCACTAATCCGGTAAATTGTTTATAATCAAGGTATCACATGGCAACAAGCAAGGGAAAAGCAAAAAGTTCATCATCAAAGGAGAAGATTGAAACTGTACAACCGGCCGACAGTCAGCCAAATCCGGAAACCATTGTTACGGTAACAACCGAGACAGATGATAAACCGGAAGTCCCCATTGAGAAGAAACTTATCACCCTGTATCAGCTTCAACAAATTGACACTCAAATCGATAAAATCAGGATTATTCGGGGTGAACTTCCCCTGGAAGTCCAGGACCTGGAAGATGAGATAGCCGGTTTAAACCACAGGCTGGAAAATTTTCAGGAAGAGGTGGATGCATTTGAGAAACAGGTTGCGGAAAAACAAATCCAGATCAAGGAAAGCCAGTCGATGATCGCACGCTATAAAGAGCAGCAGAACAATGTACGCAACAACCGTGAGTACGACTACCTTTCCAAAGAGATTGAATTTCAGGATCTTGAAATTCAACTGGCAGAAAAGCGCATCCGTGAATTTCGTCACTCCATCGAAACGCGCAAAGAATCGATGGCGGCTTCCCAGGAAGTGCTGGATGAGAAGCAGGCTGATCTTGACATTAAGCGGGCTGAACTGAAGGACATTGTAGAAGAAACAGAAAAAGAAGAGCTCGGCCTGGTAGGTAAGTCAGACGATAACCAGAAATATATTGAAGACCGCCTGCTCACTGCGTATAAGCGTATCCGAAAAAATGCAAGGAACGGACTGGCTGTGGTATTGGTTGAGAGAGGAGCCTGCGGTGGTTGTTTCAATAAAATCCCGCCCCAGCACCAGTTGGAGATCAGCATGCACAAGAAAATCATCGTATGTGAATATTGCGGCCGCATTCTGGTGGACGATGCGATCGTAAAAGCTGCAAATGCCTGACAGTCCAACGGTCTGTGCAAGCCTGCTGATGCGCTCATTCAGCTTCACTTTTATTTTTCTTTTATTCTCGATCCTTTTGCCGTTCCCCTCAACCGGCTCCACTTCCTTTACTCCTAATTGCATCAAAGCCAGAGATTTGATCTTCGACTTAAAGATTCAGGCTGCCCAGGCTTACCTCCGGCAGGAAATGAAGGCAGATCCGTCCAACCTGATCATTTATTACCTGGATGACCAGGCTGAATTCATGAGCATGTTGCTGGATGAAAGCTGGAAGGATGAAAAGGCCTGGAAAAAAAGGCAGGAGGTGCGTCTCGACAGAATAGACAGAGAAAAGGAAAACTCCCCCTGGATAAACTGGTGCAAGGCCGAGATCTACCTTCACAGAGCCATCTCACACAGTAAACGCGAACGATGGATTGAAACAGCCCGCGACCTCAACCGTGTTTACCAGCTTGCAAAAAGCAACCACCTGCGCTACCCTGATTTCCTGCCGGATAAAAAAACGCTGGCCATCCTGCAAATTTTTTTCGGATCCCTGCCTGAGAATTTTGAATGGATGAAAAAGTTGCTCGGGTTGCAGGGCGATCTGGACCAGGGTTTGGCGACATTATGGGAACTGACTGAACAAAGCCGGCAGGGAACATGGCAGTTTTTACACGAAGAGGCATTGATCCTTCTGATATTCAGCCATATGAGTAAAACAACAGATAAAGAAGCCATGGCCGGGTTTCACAAGCGACTTGCTCTTCTGAAGCCGGAAGTCAGGGCTGCTCATCGTCCCCTGCTCACCTATGCGCTCGCCAGCCTCTACATGAAAACTGCCAGGAATGATGATGCCATCCGCCTTTTTTCACGCATTCCCAGGCATGACGGAAGAATTAATTTCTACATGCCTGATTATCAGTGCGGAATAGCTTATCTTCAGAAACTTGACACCACAGCTGCCAGCTTCTTTCGTTATTTTTTATCCCGGCACAAGGGGAAAAATTATGTGAAATCTGCCTGGCAAAAGCTGGGATGGCTTGCATTGATTCAAGGGAATGAGGCAGAATATGAAAGGAAAATGAATGCCGTCAGATACCTGGGCAGGGATGCGATATTTCCTGATAAACAAGCACTTGCAGAAGCTGAAAGTAATTCTCCTCCCGATCCATTCCTGATCAGGGCCAGGCTGCTTTTCGACGGAGGCTATTACCAAAGGGCGATGAGCAATCTGTTATCGATGACTGAACCCGATGAAAAGCATAGGTTAAGAGAGTACCTGGAGTATCATTACCGCCTGGCCAGGATATACCATGAAACCAATGAACAGGTGAAGGCGCAGCATCATTATCTGCTGGTAATAGAGAAAGGCAAAGAACAGCGCTGGTATTTTGCGGCCAATGCCGCGCTGATGATGGGCAAACTGGCCGAACAGAACGGCAATAAACAGAAAGCGTTAACGTATTACGAAATGATCCGCCCGATGAAATTCAAAGAATACCGTAACAGCATCCTGATGAAAGCCAGGGAGGGAATCCGGAGGCTGGGAGCTTAAGGTAAGATTACCCGGGCCTGTTCAGCCTGCAGTACTTCCTGAGTGGTCTGGTCTGCAATGAAAGCCACATATGAGCAATTCCCCGCATTCCAGGCCGTATCGAGCACCATGGAAAAATTCCTGCTGATGCTGGTACCGAAACCTACCGGCCCGGTGGTCAGGGTGGCTCCGAAAGTACCGTTAAAAGAGGCCCTCAACACATGCCTGTGCACATAATTTGTGATGTATGGAGTCGGCCCGACTTCCGGATTGTTGTTGTTCTGGGCTCTGATGATACTGTCCTCTGTAAGGTAAACCACCAGTTGGAGGGGAGACAGGATATTCTCAATGACATCCGTTTTAACGGTAACGTCCAACTGACGGCTGAGCGTGTCATAGGTACCCGACAACTGCAGCCTGGCCACGGGATCGAAATCCTGGAATGAGGCCACCGCTTGTTCCCAAACCGAGGAGGCCAGGGTTACATTTCCCTGAAACCCGGAACGGTTGACCGTTGCGGAAGGATAGGCCCCCACCTTGAAATAAGCATTGAGTTCATCCCCTACTGTCGTTCTGAAATCGCTGCTGAACAAGCCAGAAGGATTGGGAACTGCGAAGTTTCCGGCATGGATGGAAATCAGGATCACCTCGGGATAATCATGAGCGATCTCATGTGCCAGCAAACTGGCTTCCGGGCAATTCGGACATTTATGCCCGGTATATTCTTCCAGCAACACCTTGCGGCCCTTGCTGACTCCGGGTGTGGTATCCCTTGCGTAAGGCTCTTCAATTTTGTCGCATGCATACAGCATCATCAATGATAGCAAGGGAAGGAAAGCTTTAATATAATTGAATTTCATGGTCATCAGAATTAGAAAGTGCTTGTAATACTAATTTGCAGGCCATTGGAAGCAGGGACTGCACGACAGACACCGCCGACACAGAGGATCCCCTCGCGCTGACGGCCCCATGCGAGGCTGATCCGGTTCGGGCCTTTGGTATATCCCAGTGAACCAAGATAATAGTGGTAGCGCTGATCACTTTGTTCATTTCCGTAATTATACTGATCCATCACAGAAATGAACCAACGGGGTGCGATGGTGTATTCCAGCAGCAGCTGAACCCACTCACCCTTATCCTGCCGCGTGAGCATCTGCTGGAGCTCGGCCCTCAGGGCATGCTTTTCCGTGATTTTATATGTGAGGTCGGCGATGCCGATATTGGCATAAACCATGGGGCTTCCGGGATGGCCCTCGATCACATCCTGGTTGTAGGCCAGGTTGAGGTAATTCAGGATCAGCTTCCAGCTCTTACTGATCTTACGCGTAATCTCTATGTTGAAATCAGAAAAATACACCTCATCACCGAATTTAAAGAAATCGCTCCGGTAACCCAGTGTACCTCTTTTGAACAAGGCTGTTGTTTCATCTATTGCTTTGAATTCAATAGCATTCACCCTGGAATAGCTGGCAGAAACCTGGGTACCGTACTTGCCTCCCAGGGCAGTATTCTTGCGGAAAATATAGTCGATTTCAGCGAAATACCCGATCTCCCCTTTTGGCTGGGTGGAATAGGGATAAAAGGCTGCCAGGGCATAGGTGTGCTGGCGTGTAAGAGAAGGGAGATAGCTGATGGTCAGGGGATTGCCAGTTACATTGCGGTCGCTCCGAAAGTGCATATTATCGATCCTTTTACCGGCAAGGATGATCCCCAGTCCCTTGCGTGAGTATGATCCGGTCAGAAAAAGGGCTTCGCCCGGTTTATAGATGTAGTTGTTGAGCACACTGGGATCATTCATTTTGTATGCATATTCTCCATTCACATGAAAGGCTCCCCTGACCACCTCCAGCCTGCCGGCCATGGCGGCCACATTTTCAGGCAGTTTATATTTAAATGTCGGGTCATCTTTCTGAAACCGGCTCACTGCACTTCCTCCGAGCGTAATTTTCGTTTTCCAGTTTTCCATCTTCGGGAAGGCATCGTTCAGGTGAAACTCGGCATCCACACCCCTGATGATACCATCGCCCTTATTCCAGTAATAACGCTGATTCCCGACAAGTCCCTTAAAAACGATTCCCTTCCAGGGTTCAAACTTCACCCGGACCCCGTCGATGCTGTTGTCGATCCCAAGGGTTTTCTCCTCATAGGCGCGAAAGATTAAACCATTACCGAACTGATCGTAGAAATTCCCGACGGTGATTTCAAACTCACCCTGCCGGTATGAGGCGAAACGGTATGGGATTCCATTGCCTTCATATTCCTTGTCGAACCCCAGCATCGGATTCAGATAAGCTTCATAACGGACCCCGGCTGAAAAATTCCCGTTGGTATAAATCAGGTTGGTATAGGCGTTCATCATAAACTGTTCATTAACTTCCGGGGCATTGATGGCTGAATCTTCCGTATAGTACTGTGCATTCAGTTCAAAATTGCCGTGGATCTGACCACCGGGAAGCTGCTGGGCTGAGACTTGCAGGCAGGCAGCCAGCAAAAGCCAGGAAAGCGGAAAATAAATTTTCTTCATAGGGAGGATCATTGGGACTTGAACGTTCAGTGTGCGTCGAGCGATTCGCCCCTGTTAAGTTTTCTTACGAGTTCTATCAACTCCAGTTCAGAACCTTCGGAGAATGAAGCATGCTGCCATACCACATTCCCGTTCCCATCCAGCAGGAAGGTGTGAGGGATTACCGTGATATTCATGGCCCTTTTAAAGTCTCCATTGGGATCGAGCAACACTTCGTACTCCCAGCCCTTCCCTTCCACCATGGGTTTGACCCTGGCAGAGGACCTGGCATCATCGATGGAAACGGCAAACAGTTTCACCCCGGTTTCTTCCACCCATTCATCATACACATCTGCTATCGTGGTCAGTTCTTTGATACAGGGTTTACACCACAGGGCCCAGAAAGAGATAATCATGGGTTTGCCCTTGTTTGAAAGCGTTGCGGTGTTGATATTTTCCCCGTTCAGGTTTTTGATGGTAACTGACGGGAGACCAGCCGCCTTGTGCTGGTCTTCCTGTGCCGGAAGCAGCAGCGGTAAGCCCAGGATGATGGTGAGGATAAAATTCTTCATTTCAATGAAAATTAGGGTGCAAATTTACATTTATTTGCTTTAATATGATGGAATGAGGATGCAGGTGAATGAGACCGGGGTGGGTGTTCAGCTTAGTGAGGTATATCATGACACATACACTTCCAATATCCGTGCCGAAGGCTGCGGGATAATACCTGCAATCCGGACCAGGTTGGGCAATAAAACCACCTCCCCGGCTTTAACGTCCAGTTTCACAGATTCGGTGAGAAGATGAAAATGTCCTTCCACTGCGATCAAAACGACGAAAGAATCAAGCTCTGCATAGTCTTTGCGCAAGGCTTTTGTGGCATATAACATGCCGGTTGAAAATTGCGGGGAACGGATCAGGGAAGCAGTGACATTTTCCCGGAGCGTATATGCAGTTTTCGCATCGGTGATCACCTGAAAATCCAGGGCATCCAGGGCCAATTCGGTATGTAACTCACGGGACCTGCCCTTTTCGTCCGTCCTGTTCCAGTCATATATCCGGTAAGTGAGATCGGAGGTCTGCTGGATTTCCGCCAGCAGGACGCCGGGACCGATGGCATGAATCCTGCCGGCCGGTGTAAAGAACACATCTCCCGCGGCCACTGATTCCTTGTGCAGGATACTTGCCAGGGAGTCTTCCCTCAGGTGATACAGAAGGTTTTCGCGATCGGTCTGCCGTGCAAAACCACTGATAAGTTCCGCACCGGGCACGGCATCCACCACATACCACATCTCACTTTTCCCGTTTGCATGATGACGACGCCTGGCCAGTGCATCATCCGGATGAACCTGCACGGAAAGCCAGTCGTTGGAATCAATGAACTTTACCAGCAGGGGAAAAGCATCCCCAAAACGATCGTAAACATCGTCACCCAGCAAGTCGCCCATATATACCTCTGCCAGCTCGTTCAGATCATTCCCTGCCAGAAAACCGTTGGCAACCAATGTTTCAGCCCCTTCAACCCCGGAAAGGATCCACGCTTCTCCGCAATTTTCCAATGGTCCGGAATCCAGTCCCAGGACCTTACCGATCCTTTGACCACCCCACACTTTCTCCCTGAAAAGTGGCGTGAACTTCATGGGATATAGTTCATTCATGCAAAACGCTTTCTGCTGCAAAGATAGGTGATCAACGGCAACAGCCTTCGAAACTTTCACCGGAAAGATTTTGGTAATCCGGGGAATTCCCTTACTTTTGCGATGGGATATTGTAAATACATCCTGATTATCAATTAATTAGTAATTTAACGACCTTGAAAAGATGGACGATGGACCTGCGAGTAGATCGGACATAAACAGTGAAACCCACGGAAGGTCGCTATAAATTTTATGGCTTCCTTCCGCTAAGCATTGGGAGGATTAGCCATGAATACAATTCACACATTTTATCTGAGCCGGATCCTTGGCAACAAGGTGGTTTCTGAACACAGGACTGCAGTCGGCAGGCTGGAAGATCTTGCGGTAGATGTAAGCTTTGTCAGGCCCAAGGTGATCGCTGCCAGGGTAAAATTCGGCAATCAATCGCTGCTGCTGGACTTCAGCCATGTAAGCATCAGCAAACAAGCGGCGAAATATGTGATCCATTGCAGTCTCATCGAGGAGTTCATCATGCCTCCGGAGAATGTGCTTTTCCTTGTGAAGCATGTGCTTGACAAGCAGATCGTGGATATTGACGGCCGGAAGCTTGAGCGGGTGAATGACCTTAGGCTGGCTTTTTTATCGAACGGACTGTATATTGTGGCGGTCGATGTGGGACTTGAAGGCCTGCTCAGGCGGCTTGCGGTGGCCAGGCCTCTGAACAAGACCTTGCGTCCGCTTGGAAAGGCACTTCCCACCAAACTTATTTTATGGGATGATGTGGCAGCCATCGGTCCGTCTATGGAAGGGATCAAGTTATCGAAGGAACACAGTAAACTTGAGACGCTCCACCCATCGGATCTTGCAGATATATTGGAAGATCTGGATCACAAGACCCAGGTGGCCCTGTTCTCTTCACTGGATGAAGAAAAGGCGGCCGATGTGCTGGAGGAGATGGAGACCGAGGCTCAGATCAATGTGCTGGAAGGCTTGTCGGTTGAAAAGGCGGCCGATGTGCTGGAAAAGATGCCTGCCGATGAGGTGGCAGATATTCTGGACGACCTTGAAAAGGAAAAGGCAGAGGAGTTGCTCAGTGAGATGGAGGACGAAGCCCGGGAGGAAGTCAGGGAACTGATGGATTACCCGGAGAACACCGTCGGTAGTCTGATGTCGACCGATTTCTTCACTTTCAATGAGAACATGACGGTGAAGCAGACCATTGAAGAACTCCGTAAGATCAAGCCTCCTTCGGATACCATATATTATTTGTATGTGCTGGATGATCTCGGCCGGCTGGTTGCCACCGTTTCGCTCCGCGACCTGATCATCGCCGGGGAGGAAACTCCCCTGTCCCATATCATGAACCGCAAGGTGATCAGGGTGATGGACCATGAGAAGATCGACAGCCTGGCAGGGATTATTTCCAAGTATAACCTGATCGCCATTCCCGTGGTGGACGAACAGCAATTCATGGTGGGAATAGTGATTATTGACGACGTGGTGTTCACCTTATTGAAGGCAAGAAAGAGAATGATATTGAAAGAAGATTGATCATGACTGCCATCCGCATCCCAAGAAAGCTGAGTATCTGGCGCAGGATCGCGATCTTTCTCGCCATCCTGGGTCCGGGGATTATTACAGGCAGTGTGGACAACGATGCAGGGGGCATCACCACCTATTCGGTTGCCGGGGCGCTCTATGGTTACAAGCTGTTATGGACACTGATACCCGCATTTATTGCATTGGCCGTGGTACAGGAAATGAATGCCCGTATGGGGATCATCAGCGGGAAAGGGCTTGCCGACCTGATCCGCGAAAACACCAAACTGAAATACACCTTTTTTATCTTTCTTTCCTTGCTGGTGGCCGACCTGGGCAATACGACCACCGAGTTTGCAGGAGTGGCGGGAAGTATGCAGGTTTTCGGGGTCAGTAAATACCTTTCAGTCCCCATTGCCGGTTTCTTTGTATGGATACTCGCTGTGAAGGGCACCTATCGTTTTGTTGAGAAGATCTTCCTGATCTTCAGCCTCTTTCTGCTCAGTTATGTTGTTTCGGCCATCATGGGCAAACCCGACTGGGGAGCGATCGGGCATGCCATCGTGGCCCCGGAAATAAATTTTGACCTGTTATATGTAACGATGGTTATCGGCATTATCGGGACCACGATTGCACCATGGATGCAGTTTTATATGCAGTCATCGGTCATTGAAAAAGGATTGAAGCCCGAGGACTACAAATACACCGTATGGGATGTAATTATCGGGTGTTTCATCACGGTGGTGGTGGCATTTTTCATCATTGTGGCCTGCGGGAGCACCCTTCATGTGAACGGTATTCAGATTACAGAGGCCAAGGATGCTGCTTTTTCCCTTGAACCGCTTGCCGGACGGCTTGCAGCCCAGGTTTTTGCCTTCGGTCTGTTTATTGCGTCCGTGTTTGCGGCCACCATCCTGCCCATCGCCTCATCTTTTTACATCTGTCAGGCTTTCGGCTTTGAGGCCGGTATTGACAAGAAGTTCAGGGAGGCACCCCAGTTTTACGGCCTTTTCACCTTCATGATCCTTGTTTCCATGGGGATCATCCTGATCCCGGGCGCACCCCTGATCACCATCACACTCTGGTCGCAGGTGCTGAACGGCGTGTTGCTGCCGGTAGTGCTTATCAGCATGATGATGCTTGTCAACAACCGTGAGATCATGGGCGATAGCATCAATAAGGCCTGGCAGAATGTAGTGGGATGGACTACGGTGGTTGTGCTGATTTCTCTTTCCCTTTTTTTGCTGGTGTTGACCTTCATCGGAAACTGAAAACCATGTGACACTTGATCACAGGCCGCCACCTTAAAAGTTAATTATTCCTCAGACAACGCACGGAGTACCCGAAGTTTTTAGGGTCATTCCTTCGCTGCATAATTGCATCTTCATAATAAAGGTACATACTGATAGCAGTTTCGGAATATCCTTCCGATGAAGACCAATAACGGCCGTAAATGAGCACATCAGCGAAGTAACCGAAGTCTAACCGCCAGCCTCCTGCGAAAGCGGTAAATCCACTTTCGTTTGTTGCACCAGTATTTGGGAAATCCCAATGAGTATCTCCGGCTTCTTTTATTTTGCCTCCGGCGTTTAATCCACTGTATAAAATATCAGTACAATTCACCGTGGCATCAAGATAGTTGGCAAGGGTACACCACTCCTCATCTGTAGGAACATGCCAGCCTGACGGGCAAATCTCCTGAAAACCAGGTATGGTAACATAACTCATCATTTCTTCCCAGTCGTATAAGCCACCGTAGATATCGCAATTGGCCGGATTGTTGTCGTAACAATACTTTTGAATGACATTGTCATATGTGCAATCAGAATGACTGTAACCCGGTGTTGTTGAGATCACCATGGTGCCTATATTAAGGTTCTCCCGCATCCAACATTGCGTGCCAATTTGAACCGTGTTGTACACCCTCCCGTCACGGGTGTCAGTAAAGGGAGAGCCGCAGAAAAAAGTCAATTCCGAAAATTCAATTTCCACTGTATCTGATGAAAATGTACAGATGGTGGTTATTGTCCATACCAGGGTATAATTGTTACCAGCAATGCCGTTGAAAATGGAAAGCGGATTACCCGGCTCTGCAATGCTGCCACCCGTACCGGAAACGATGGTCCAACCACCCGTGCCGTATACAGGTGTATTGCCTTCAAGCGTTGTGCCTGTCCCAATTATATTCTGGTCGGGACCGGCATTGGCCGGAGTGGGCATTGGGGTACAGCCGTCCGGTGTAAAGGACCCATCGGGATCACCGTAACAAAGCCCTTTCAAATCAAACACCAGGGATGTATCATCGGTAATAATGATGGTATTGCTCTCAAACACCCAGTCCCCCGCCGGAAAGGTGCCGGTATGCCCAAGGTCCCTTCGCAGAATCATCAGGGCATCAGTGGAGTTTACATAGCCGTTGTTGTTAATGTCGGCTGCTTTGAATTTCAAGCCGCTCAGGGTGATCTGTCCGACATAGTGTCTGAGTGCAATTAGAGCATCGGTGGAATTAATCCCCCCAGCCGTCCTGGATGATACCGCACTGATGAGATAAGTGCCCTGTGTAAGCTGACAGAAAGAATATTGCCCAAGGTAATCCGTTTCGCTGGTTTGAAGCAGCTGTCCTTCAGTTGTTTTTAATTGTGCCTGTGCGCCGTAGAGGGGTGTGGCCGCATTGTTGAAATACATGAGCCGGCCGGTGATGTTCGGGCAGTCGAGGTTATTGTTTAAAATAACCTGGGCAAGCATGCATGTTTGTCCGGTCAGAATTAACCAAACTGTCAAATGAATGAATTGGGGAATTTTCTTCATTTTAATACATATTAGATCAGCAATGAATCGAAAAAAGCATCCAACTATGCAGATCAGGTGATACTTAACTTCAATATTACGAAAATCAGGATTTCTGCAGATACTCTGCTAAAAATAATTTTCGTGATGCTACTGGATTGGATATCCATAATCTAAGTGATTATATATCATTGTATTATGTAGCCGGATGGGAAATGGGATGTCATCCTGGCGTTGATATAAATCAACGCCAGGATGACATCCCATTTCTAAAAAATATTTCCACGGCCATGCCAGAATTGTCATTACTTTAGAAGCCGCATCCAGAAAAATCATGCTGATCATAGGAATTACAGGAACGCTGGGCGCCGGTAAGGGAACCATCGTTGAATACCTTGTCAGGGAAAAGGCCTTTCTTCATTTCAGCGTCAGGGCTTACCTGATCGAAGAAATTGAGAATCGGGGTTTGCCGGTAAACAGGGACAGTATGGTGCTGGTTGCCAATGAACTGCGCAGCAAACACTCCCCTGCCTATATGGCAGAAGTGCTTTTCGACAGGGCACAGGCCTGCGGAAAACATTGTGTGATCGAGAGCATCCGGACGCCCGGTGAAGCAGCCTCCTTGCGGAACAGGGGGAATTTCTGTCTTTTTGCCGTGGATGCTGACCCCTTGTTACGGTATGACCGGATCAGGATGCGGGGCAGTGAAACAGACCATATCAGTTTCGACACTTTTCTGCACAACGAACTGCGTGAAATGGAATCGGAGGATCCCAACAGACAGAACATCAAGGCCTGCATCCGTATGGCAGATTATGTATTTAACAATGACGGCAGCAGGGAGGCCTTGTTTACCAGGGTTGAAGAAGTCGTTGACAAACTGCTGAAAAACGCGAAACCATGACAGAAGTACCGGATAACTACCGCCGTCCCACCTGGGACGAATATTTTATGGAGGTGGCCCACACCATTGCAAAGCGGGCAACCTGCGACCGTGGCCGGAGCGGTTGTGTGATCGCCCGCGACCGCCAGATTCTGGTTACCGGCTATGTTGGTTCACCGGTCGGACTCCCCCATTGCGATGATGTGGGACACCTGATGAAAAAAGTCATACACGAAGACGACAGGATTACCATGCACTGTGTACGTACGGTGCATGCCGAGCAAAACGCCATCTGCCAGGCCGCCAAACTGGGTGTGGCCCTTGACGGCGCCACGCTATACTGCCGTATGACACCCTGTCGTACCTGTGCCATGCTCATCATCAACTGCGGTATCAAAAGGGTGGTTTGTGAATTCCGCTACCATGCCGGGCAGGAGTCGGAGGAGATGTTCAAGCAGGCGGACATCGAACTTTCCTATGTCCATGATGAGGTGCTGAGGTACAGGGACCAGGAAGGAAGATGACGGTTCGAAAACAGGGGGAGTAGAAGACTCCGGTAAAAAAAACGAGCGTGAAATCTGAGAAATGTCACTCTCAGGCTCACGCCCGCATTGATTTTGTTGTCCGACCAGGGCTCGAACCTGGACTCGACTGATCCAGAGTCAGTTGTGTTACCAATTACACCATCGGACAAGGTCGGTGCAAAGATAAGAAAAAAAACGACCAGGTCAATAGTGTTAAGTAATTCATAATCCTTTTTTTTTTCGCTTGACAAGATGCTATAAATAATATAGATTTGTATGATAATTAATTAAACCTCTAACAATGAAGCAGGTACTTACCTTATTCAGTCTGGTTCTGCTGTCGGTTTCGCTGACAGCCCAAACAGACATCAATGTATTCAATGCCACGGGCGGAGGTTATTCAGTTACCCGTCTGACCGACTACCAGTGTCTGGGGATCAATCCTGCCAACCTGGGCTGGACCTGGAGCGACAACAGCATGAACCTGGGCTTGTTTGAAACGGGATTGTCGATCCACACCGGTGCCCTTACCCGCAAACAGGTGATGAAAGACATGTTCGATGAAAGCATTCACCTGGATATGGATCAAAGGCGCGATGCAGCCTCTGCTTTTACGGGCGAAGGCCTGTGGGCCCAGGGAGGAATGACCTGGCTCGGCTTTTCCTACCAGGATGACAAGCTTGGAGGCTTTGCTTTCAGTGCCAGGGACCGCGGTTTCTGGAACACGGTTTTCAACAGCGAAGCAGCCCGTTTCGTCTTCCTGGGTTTTTATGATCCTTATTTCGACAGCCTGGTGGTGAACGGGGAAGACACGGTGGGTTATGCCACCGATCCTGAGTTTGCCTCAAAGGTCTATGCGGGCACCAACATGCAGTTCATCTGGTACAGGGAGTACAACCTGGCATACGGAAGAAAAATGCTGGAATACAATGACTGGAAACTGTTTGCAGGCCTGGGTCTGAAGTATCTGGTGGGTTACGGCAGTTTTCAGTACCTTCAGAATGAGGCCGGACTGACAGCTTACTCTGCACTGGCTCCGGTGTTCGAGGTTGACTATGACACCCCCACTCCTTCGAAGATTGATGGCACGGGATTGAAGAAAACCGGATCGGGTTTTGGGGCAGATCTCGGAGTGAGTGTTCACTACGGAGAAGACTGGAAGTTTTCCCTTGCGCTGAATGACATCGGTTCCATCAAATGGGACGGGAATGTTTATGAAGGACAGGAAGTGAAAGTATGGAAGATAGAAACTCCGGGCATCGACAATTACAATATCTTTTCGCAGGGGGAACTGATCAGCACCGACAATGCACCGGATGATCCGGGGCAGTGGAAGGGACTCGAGAACAAAACAGTAGCCCTGCCAATGCACCTGAGAACAGGAATCAGTTACAAACTGCATGAGAAAGTTGAAGCCGGGGCAGATCTCTACCTTCCCCTGACCGAAGATGTTCCCGGAGCATATGAAGGCCCGCTTTTCGGGCTGGGTGCCGTATATGAGCCGGCCAAGTGGGTCCAGCTGTCACTCGGGCTGGTCAGCGGTAAAGAAACCGGCACCAATATCCCTATTGGAATCAGTTTTTTCCCTGCCAGGGATGAAGACGGAAGCTGGCAACTGGGAATTGCGTTGCGTGACGTTTCCACTTATCTGAAAGAGAGTGAACCGACGGTTAGTTTTGCATTCGGATTTCTGAGGTTCAGCTTCGGACAAAAGAAGCACTGATCATCCGGAATATCAGCAAAAACGACTGACTCCCAAGATGTATCTTCTTGGTATGGGTTTGATTACCTGACTCCCTGCTTAGCCCAGGAATCCTTGAGTGTCACTGTCCGGTTAAATACCGGTTGACCGGGTTTACTGTCCTGATCAACGGAAAAGTAAGCGATACGCTCGAACTGGAAATTACTGAGCACTTCCGGTGAATCGAGGCTGGGTTCTGCCCGGGCCTGCAGTACCTTCAGGGAATCCGGATTGAGGTAATCCTTAAAATCGCCTCCTTCATCCACATTATCCGGATCTTCCCTTGTAAAAAGGTGTTCGTACACACGCAATTCGGCGGCAACGGCATGGGAGGCCGACACCCAGTGGATGGTTCCCTGAACCTTTCTCCCGTCGGGTGAATTGCCGCCACGGCTGGCAGGATCGTATGTACAATGCAGACAAGTAATGTTTCCGGCATCATCTTTCTCAACACCCACACAGGTAATGAAGTAGGCATATCTCAGCCTCACCTCGGTTCCGGGGGCAAGCCTGAAGTACTTTTTCGGAGGTGCTTCCATAAAGTCATCCTGTTCTATCCATATCTCCTTCGAGAAGGGGACTTTCCTGGTCCCGGCTTCCGGATCCTCGGGATTGTTGATGGCATCCAGTTCTTCCACCAGGTCTTCGGGATAATTGTCGATGATGACCTTCAGGGGTTTGGTCACCACCATGCGTCTTGGGGCTTTTTTATTGAGGTCTTCCCGCAGGCAGTGTTCCAACAGGGCGATATCGATCACATTGTCTCTTTTAGCCACGCCCACCTTATCGGCGAACAGGCGGATAGAGGCCGGTGTATACCCCCTTCTGCGCAGGCCGCTGATGGTCGGCATGCGCGGATCATCCCAGCCGTTCACCAGTCCGGCATTCACCAGTTCGAGGAGCTTGCGCTTGCTCATCACCGTATAGCTGAGATTCAACCTGGCAAACTCGATCTGCCGGGAGGGGAAAATTTCCAGTTCCCTGATAAACCAGTCGTATAAGGGCCGGTGCACCTCAAACTCAAGTGTACAGATGGAGTGGGTGATGCATTCAAGACTGTCGGACTGTCCGTGGGCAAAATCGTACATGGGGTAGATACACCAGCGGTCGCCGGTACGGTGGTGGGCCGTATGCATGATACGGTACAACACCGGGTCACGCATATGCATATTGGGTGATGCCAGGTCGATTTTAGCACGGAGCGTACGGGTTCCATCGGGAAATTCTCCGGCCTTCATGCGCCTGAACAAATCGAGATTCTCTTCCACACCGCGGTTACGGTATGGGCTGGGACTTGCCGGCACCGAGGGCGTTCCGCGCATGTTGCTGATCTCTTCGGCGGAAAGATCGCAGACATATGCTTTCCCCTTCATGATCAGCTTTACGGCAAATTCATAAAGGGTATCAAAATAGTCTGAAGCGTAAAATTCTCTGTCTTCCCAGTCAAACCCCAGCCAACGCACATTATCCTTGATGCTGTCGACATATTCCTGTTCCTCTTTGGTCGGATTGGTATCATCAAAGCGGAGGTTGCACTTTCCGTTATATCTGATGGCGAGGCCGAAGTTCAGGCAGATGGACTTGGCATGGCCGATATGAAGGTATCCATTGGGTTCCGGCGGAAACCTGGTATGTACCCTGCCATCATTCTTTCCGTTCCTCAGATCCTCTTCTATGATCTGTTCGATAAAATTCAGTGACCTGCGCGCTTCGGCAGATTCTTCAAGATAATCCGTCATTTGGTCAGCGATAATGAATTAAAACCAGCGGGCAAAAGTAGCTAAATTATTGATACAGTCGCTCACAGATGAGCCCGGCCATGAAGGCAGCCTGCCGTTGCATCAGAACATTCACGCTGCGGTATGAAACGTAGGGAAGGGTCCACTCGAGAACGGCCAGCCAGTATGGAAGGAGGTCTTCCTCGAAAATACTTACTTGTTTTGCGTATTGTCTCAGCCGGCAAACGAGCTGAAATGCCTTTTCCACGGAAGGATCGTCGCCATCGTACACAAAGGACGGATCCCTTCCGAGTTTATCAATATTGACTAAGGCTTCCGTAAACCGGAGTTTGGCTTCCAGGTCTTTTTCATCCCTGCTTCTTGTCATTTCAATGGTGAAGATCGGCTCAAGCCGGGCGAAGTCCGAAACTGCGTTCATCACCCTGGTTTCCGAAAAATCGATGATATAGATATTCCCGTTTTCATCCAGCAGGATATTCTGCATGTTCAGATCACCGTGGCATACACAGGTGTAACAGTTGACAGACTCCTGCTCCCGAGCGGACCACACATGCCTTAGGTACCAGTACGGGTTGAGCACCCTGCGGCCCAGTGCATGACAATCCATATATTGCTCCTCCGGCTCAATCCCGAGAATTTCCTGAGCATCTTCCACCACCCGGGGAAAGAAAGGAAACAAAGGGCTGTGTTCCTGAAACAGCCTTCGGGTTTCCCATTTAGGCTGTCCGTACCAGGGTTTCAGGATGCCTTTGAAGATACGGTCGAAGAGAGGAAACAGTTCATCGGCAGCCTTCTCCTCATAATCCCTGCGCAACCAGTTCAGGCGCGTATCAGGTCCGTTAATGCCAAGAAAGTTGTAGCATATCCCTCCCTGCCCTTTGTAGTATGTGGCTCCCAAAACTGAAACGCTGTTGTTAAGGATAAACGGCCTGACAAATTCATTGTAGCGTTGTTCCTCCCTGCTGATAAGCGGATGTCCTCCGAGTTTCAGCACCGTGGGCAAGCGTTTCCGGCCGGAGCGGTCGTATGAATCAACCAGCATGGTTGTGGCCGCATAGCCCCCGTGCAGGGGACTGAGACAGACTTTCGTACAATCATGATAGATATCCCGGATGATCAAATCCCATTCATCTGAGAACGGCTTGCCGGGTGGTTGTTCAATGATCATCCTGCCACTGACAAGATCATGCACGGCCTGCGGCAAAAACACCCAGACGGAAGCTTCTTTTATCTGACCTGAGTTCGAAGCGCTCAGGAAGGGATCGGGATCTTCCTGTTGCCAGATCTGTTCCAGGCATCGTTTGAAATCCTGTTCTCCGGGAATTTTTTTCACTCCGCGCAGGCTCATGGTGAGAGACAGCAGGCGGTTGTCCTCCTCACTGCGGTGATCCGTCCATGGCCTGAGCATTTCCATGGCAGAGATTCTCATTATTTCCATCCTGTCGGCAATCCAGCAGGCGAAAAACCTGATCCCTCCGGGCTGCTGATCGTCGCTGCAATCCAGAAAGCCGCAAAAGCCTGCAATTGCAGGTACTTTTCTAATCATTTCCCCTGCCATGGTCAGCAGGTCATCCAGGAGGACCGACTGTTCCACGGGTTTGCCGGGCCTCAGCACCACATGTGCGTCCGGCTGCACACCACCACAAAGGCACTGCCGGACGTACACCCCCTGCAGGCCTGTATCCTTTGAAAGCAAGTAATCAGTCGTGGCAGGATCGCTGCCGTTAAAACAGGCAAAGAAACCAGGCAAACTGAGAAAGGCCGTCTTTTGCAAATCAATTCCCTCCAGGCTTTCGGTAAAGCAGCCTGATCCCAGACCAAAACCCAGCTCCTCCATGGCAACATGAAGGTATTGTTCCGCATTTTTCCCTCCGGGTTCAAAGATGCGTGCTTCAGATCCCTGGGTTTGCAGGCCTGAAAATTGATACAAGCGTTCTCCGAGCCTGTATTCCTTTCGGCGGTGCTGATCGGCGGACACAAGGCTCAGCTTTTGGACAGCCTCCTGTAGGGTGGCTGACAGCGGAAACTGGGTAAGCAGCCCGCTGATCTGCAGCACCTGCCTGATTTGTTCATTGACGGCACACAGATGAAGGCTGCCGGACCGCTGCTTCAGATTCCTGCCAAGTTCCACTATTTTCCTGATACCCGCACTGGAAAGGAAGCTTAATTTACTCATTTCCAATACAACAAAGCTATCTTCGCTTGATCCGGCAAGGATTTCCTCATCAAAGGAGGCTACGGCAAGCGCATCGAGGCTGCCTGCAAGGTTGAAAAACCTTACTGATGAAATATGCCCGGTTTGAATGCTCAGCATGATAAAACAGATTGAGGAGTAAAGGTAGGGAGATTTCCTCAAAACCTCAGCAGAGGCATCAGAGGTTACAAATCGATATAAACCGTACGGAAACGCATACGGACGATAAAGAGTACTGAGAAGAGCAGCGTAAACAACAGACCGGTGAGAATGGAAACGTTTTCCTGCAGGTTCAATCCTTCGGGTGCGACGAGCAGATAGCTGGATGAAACGGCAGTCATAAACACGGCCGGAATGATGGCCACCCAGTAGTTTTTTCCGGCAGACATCAGGAAGATCGTGATCGTCCACAATACAATGGCAGCGAGGGTCTGGTTCCACCAGGCCATGTATCTCCAGACGATGCTGAAGTCGAAGCTTGTACCAAGAAAGCCGATTACAAAGAGAGGGGTGCTGATCAACAGGCGGTTCAGAATTTTCTTTTGCGGAATTCTGAGGAAATCGGCAGCGATCAGGCGGGCAGAACGGAAAGCGGTATCGCCTGAAGTGATGGGTGCAGCGACCACACCGAGGATGGCCAGCACGGCCCCCAGTTTACCGAGCAGGGTATTTGAAATCTCATTCACCACCCAGGCGGCATTTCCTTTATGTTCTGTCATCACGCCGTTCAGTTCCTGTACGCCTCCGTAAAAGCTCATGGCTGCAGCAGCCCAGATGCATGCAAGGATTCCTTCCGCGATCATGGCACCATAAAAGACATGGCGTCCAAGACGTTCATTTTTAATGCATCTTGCCATCATCGGTGCCTGTGTGGAGTGAAAGCCAGATACAGCGCCGCAGGCAATGGTAACAAAGAGCAGGGGAAATACCGGGAAATGATCCGGATGGCTGTGCATATTGCGGAAATTGCCCGCAGTTAATTCAGGGATGCTGTAGTGATACCAGAACAAGCCGGATATGATGGCAACTGCCATAAAAAGAAGCACAAATCCAAAGAAGGGATAGATCCTTCCGATGATTTTGTCGATGGGCAGCAGGGTAGCCAGGATATAATAGCAAAAGACGGCCAGCACCCAAAATCTGAAGTCCAGCACTTCAGGCGTAAGTCCTGCAAGCAGGCGGGCAGGTCCAATGATAAATACAACGCCAACCATCACCATCAGGATCAGTGTAAAACCACGCATAAACTGACGGAAGCCGTTCCCGAGGTATTTTCCAACGATTTCCGGTACCGACAGCCCGTCCTGCCTGAGTGAAAGCATACCCGAAAAATAATCGTGCACGGCTCCTCCGAAGACACATCCCAATACGATCCAAAGATAGGCGACCGGTCCCCAGGCGGCTCCGGCAATGGCTCCGAATATCGGGCCCAAACCGGCAATATTCAGAAACTGAACCAGAAAAACCCGCCAGGTGGACATGGGAACATAGTCGACCCCGTCTTCCAGGCGGTATGCAGGTGTTTTACGGGAAGCTTTTACGCCCATGATACGGTCCATGTACCTACCGTAGATAAAAAAACCTGCAAGCAGCGATAATATGGCAATACAGAATGTAATCATGGGCAATATCCTGCATCACAAAAGTAACAATAAACTTAACCGGGCGAAATCTGTTATTATTATCAGTAATGTAAGGACAATCCTGACCTTAGAAAAGCTGATTTATACCGACACGGAATGAGTTTGCGAGAAAATTTCTATCCAGGGGTGTACGGCATTACTCGGACTAAACAGCTTTGCATTCGCAAACCTGTCAAGTATGAGTATAATTACAATCAACGATGAAAAACATTGAACGAAGCAAGCCGGTACTGGTAAGCGGGGCAAGCGGATATCTCGCAGGCTGGATTATCAGGAAGCTGCTGGAGGAGGGTTTGCATGTGCATGCCACTGTGCGTGACCTGCAGGATGAGGTGCGCCTGGCGCATTTGAAGGCTCTGGCTTCGGCCTTACCCGGTGACATCGCTTTTTTCCGGGCTGATCTGCTGAAAGAAGGTTCATTTGACGAAGCCATGCAGGAATGTGAGCTGGTATTTCACACGGCATCACCCTTTATCTACACAGTAAAAGACGCACAGCGCGACCTGATTGATCCTGCCCTGCAAGGAACCAGGAATGTATTTGGCAGTGTTGACAGAAGCCCGTCGGTGAAGCGGGTGGTGCTGACCAGCAGTGTGGCAGCCATAGTAGGAGATGCCGCTGATCTGACAAAACTTCCGGACAACACAGCCGATGAAAACAGCTGGAATCATTCTTCCTCGCCAGATCACCAGCCCTACAGCTATTCAAAGACCGTTGCCGAAAAGGCGGCCTGGGAGATAAACCGGCGTCAGGACAGATGGGATCTGGTGGTCATGAATCCTTCCCTTGTGGTGGGTCCGTCGTTAAACATGCATCCGACTTCAGAAAGTTTCAATCTGATCCGGCAGTTAGGGGATGGTAAGATGAAGGCAGGCCTTCCCGATTTCAGGATCGGCATGGTGGATGTCAGGGATGCAGCCCTTGCCCACTACAGGGCTGGGTTCACTCCTGAGGCTGAAGGCAGGCATATCGTTTCCGAAGGGACCCACAGTTTCATGGATCTTGCCATCATGCTCAGAGAGGCCTTCGGTGATGAATTCCCATTCCCACGAAGGATCCTGCCCAAGCCTGTCGTATGGCTGATGGCTCCGTTGGCCGGACTGAAAAGGAAAATGATCAGCCGGAACGTGGGTTATCCATATTTGCTCGACAATACCAAAAGCATCCGTGCCCTTCAGATGACTTACCATCCTGTTCGTCAGGCCGTCATTGACATGTTCGCACAGATCACGGCGCATGAACAGGGAGACAAGCCCCAGGTGCGGTCGGTCGATTAATTAAGCGACTTTATTGATTACAAGCCCCTCCATCTCTTCCATAACCTCCACCACTTCGGCCAAAGCAGAGCCTTCATCCATTTCGAATTCCTCCATGAGCAGGCATATGATCTGCCAGATATCCTTTTTCCCGTCTATCTCATCCCAGATATAGGATGCTGTTTCATCGAGAGTAAAAAGGGGGATGAGTTCAGTGTCAGCGATTTTTTTCACCACCTGGTTTTCATCACCCAGCCTGCGAACTTCCAGCCCGGGAATATGATCATAAACATCCGTTAATTCCATATGGTTTGATTTAACCCCGCCTGTCAGGGAAGGATGATGATTTTCTGATTGACGACAAAGGGATACTGTCCACCGCTGAATCGGATCTGCAGCAGATACAAACCCGGTGCAAGTGGGCTCACATCCAGCGCCTCGCTGACCCAGCCCTCCCGGCCAGCAAATGAAGCAGCGGCTACTGGCCTGCCTTCCGGATTGCTGATCATAAAACTCAGGGTGGCAGGTTCCGGCAGGTAAGCTTTGACCCAGATTTTATCCCTGGCAGGGTTGGGAAAGATTTCGGCAACAGCTTTGCCATCATCATTACCCAGGGGCAGGGAGGGAAACACAAGTACAGTTTCCAGGGGAAGGGCATCGAGGCTGGATACTTCACCTTCCGCACCAACAATCCATTCAGAAACGGGATCACCTCCTCTTTTACCATTCAGCAATATCAGCAGGTCGCTTCCCTCCCTTTGCAATCCTTCGAGTCCTATCCCGGATAATCTGAGGCGTTTATCCTCAACATTCCATATCCAGCCTTCTTCTCCGGAAGGGAAAACGATAGATTCGGGCATAAAAACCGCATCGTTGAAGGAAAGATCGATTGAAACGGCGGCAGCAGGCTGTCCGGCACGAATGATAAGGGGAAGTTGTATCTGTTCCCCTGCAGAGGCCGGAAAAGACCCTTCCACAAGACAGGAAACTGCAGAACGGCTTTTGGCATAAGGGATGAATGAGCCGTTATCATCCCCGTAACACAATCCAAGCAGGTTGTGCTCAGCTATTGAGCCTGAGAAAGTAAGCAGTGGATCTTCAAACGCCCAGGGGCCGGAAGGGAAAGAGGACAAGATTCCCACAAAGAAACGCTGGATCGCAAGTGCATCTACGGCATTGACGAAATTGCTGGCATCCACATCAGCGGCCTCTCGCCTGATACCCTGCAGGTTGATGATATGAACAAAATGTTTCAGTGCTTCCAGCCCGTCGGTGGAATTGATGCCACCCACCGGCTGATTGCTTCCGGCTGTCAGAATATACGTACCGTCAGGGAAGGCAGGGAACTGGTAGGTTCCGTCGGATCCGGTGGTGGTTTGGCTGATTAGCTGACCCGAACTTGTTTTCAGGTATACATTCACGTTTTGCAGGGGCGTATGCTGGTTGTTATCATACTTCACTGAACCGAACACCACGCTTTGTCCTGCCGGCAGGAAAGGATAAACCGTCACCTCATCCGCTGCCGTACAACCATTGGCATCAGTCACCTGGAGCGTATAAACAGTAGTATCGGATGGATTGGCAAAAGGATTGAGGGTATTGGTATTGCTCAGGCCGTCACCGGGACTCCAGATCAGGGTATAGGGCGGGGTTCCCCCGCTGACGCTGGCCGACAGGCTGACTCCCGAACCAAAGAGGCTGTTCAGATCGGGTCCTGCAAACACAAGCGGGGAGTCGAACAAGTTTATCCACACGATCTGATCCATCATTCCCGAACAAAGGCTAAGCGGATCAGTTGCTTCAACCTGGAAATATCCCGGCTGATTCAGGTTCCCGAATGAAATCGCCTGTCCGGTCCCGGTCAACTCATATCCGCTAAGGTAAAGTCCGTTCCAGAGTAAGCGGTAAGTGATTCCCAACTGAGAATCACTCAGTCCGACCGGCACTCCCGTTCCATTGGCACAGGCATCCCCGCCTCCTGTGACTGTAAATATTTGTGGCAGGGGAACAAAACTCACGTTTGCCGTACCATTCATCCAACTACTGCAACCACTCCCGGGGTTGACGGCCTGTATGCTGTAATTTCCTGCAGGAAGACCGGTCCATGTGATCTCCTGTCCCACTCCGTATATTGGCGAAAACACCGGTACATTGTTCAACATTAACTGGTAAACGATACCGGGCTGGGAATTACTCAAAACGACAACGCCACCGCCCTGTCCACCACAATCCACACCGGAGCTGCCGAAAGCGTACACTTCGGGCAGTGGCTGGGCGCTAACATTGACAGTACCATTCATTGCAATATTACAATTGGTGGTGGTCTGAGTGGCATGCACCTGATAGGTTCCGGCTGTCATTCCTTGCCATTGCAGCATCTGTCCGTTTCCCTGCAAGGGGAAGTTCAGGCTGACCCCATTTTTATAAAGCTGATAGGCTACTCCGGTTTCTGATCCGCTCAGGCTGAGGGTCACACCGCCGGAGCCATCACAATACATCGCTGGTCCGGAGAAGTAAAACACAAGAGGAATCGCATACACATTGATCACGGCCGGGGACGAGAAAGCTTCAGAACAACTGCCGTTTTGCACTACGGCCCGGTATTCCCAAAAGCCGGCGCTGCCCGGTATCTCAGAATAAATGGTAGCGGTGTTGGTGATATCAATCCAGTTACCTCCGTTCACCCGCTTTTGCCATCTGAGGATGGTTCCGTTGTACCCCGACAACTGCAGTGTACCGGTCGGATTGCCCAGACAGAAGGCGGTACTGCCGCTCACATTGCCGGCAATGCTGATGGCGCTCACCGTTACGCTTGTAAATGCAGAATAGGATTGTCCGCAGGCCCCATTCTGAACCACAGCCCTGTAATCCCATATTCCGGGCTGGCTGATCATTTGGGTAAGGGTCAGGTTGCTGTGTTGAATATCCTGCCAGTTTCCATTGTTATGCCTTTTCTGCCATTTAACCACACTTCCTGTATGGCCGGCCAGGGTGAGCTCATCAGTACTACCACCCTGGCAGATGGCAGAACCTCCGGTAACGGCGCCTCCGACGGAAGGAGATGCCACCAGCACCTGTGCCACACTTGAATACGTAATTCCGCAAACGGCATGATTGATGACGGCTCGATAATACCACATTCCGGGTAAAGTCGGTGTGCTTGTGTAAATATGCTGAACAAAGATGATGTCGGTCCAAGGGCCGTTTTCATGTTTTCGCTGCCATTTGACGATACTGCCATTATATCCGCTGAGGATCAGATAACCGGTTGAACTTCCGAGACAGATGTTTCCGCCTCCTGCAATCTGACCGCCATTGTTTGCGGAAGCCACCAGCACTGTTGCAGGATTGCTGATTGCAGAGGGGCAATACCCGCTTTGTACCTGCGCCCTGTATTGCCAGGTTCCCGGCTGTGCTGGGATCTCGGAATACCAGTCGGCTGTATTCACAATATTCATCCATGGCCCGTCATTGAGTCTTTTCTGCCATCCTGTTATAAACCCGGTATGATTGCTCAGGGTAAGCACCGGCGTATAAGAACCTTCGCATACAGGCGCTCCCCCGCTCACGGTGCCTCCCACCGAACCCGGATTGACAATGTAAAACACACTGCTGGAATAGTCCTCATCGCAAACACCACTCTGAACCACCACCTGGTACTCCCACACCCCCGTGTCAGCAGGGATTTCGGAGTATACCGTGTCTGTATGGGGTATCATCTGCCACGCAGTGGTATAATATCTTTTACGCCAGTGTTTGATCGTTCCGGTGAAACCTCCGACAATGATGGGTCCTGTGGACTCACCCTGGCAGATGGCGGTTGTAAAGTTCTGAATATTACCGCCGTCGGACTCGGGAAACACATGAATGACCGCTGGGGTACTGTAGGCAAGCGCGCATCCTCCAAGCATGATTTCGGCCCTGTACTCCCAAAGACCGGGAATGGCAGGCGTTTCAGCATACGATTCAAGCAGGTTGGGTATATCTTCCCAAACGCCACCGTCCAGGCGCTTCTGCCATTTCTGGACATAGCCCTGGTGTTCCTGGATTGCCATTGCTCCTGTACCTTCACCGATACAGATCGTATCACTCCCGCTGATCCACCCGGGTACGGGAGCAGGAAATGAGGTAATGTGAACCGGTTGCCAGGGACCCACAATGCCGGTGCTGGTCTGTATCGTCCTGACATAACACGTAAGGTTGGCTCCGGAAGGAAGGTACGGAATATGAAACAAATAGGGTGAAGTCAGGTCCGTAAAAGCCAGATGTTCCATATCCCAGGAAAACTGTACCCCGTTGCCCAGGGTACCTGGCTGAGCCGACAAATCAAAAGGACCGCCGCCACAGTGAACCGTATCATTCATCACAGGATTACCCACAAGAGAAACAACATGTACCGTAAAATCAAAGACAGCCTCACAACCATGGGTATCGGTGACCGTATAAGTCAGATCGAAATCACCATAGGGTGGCCAGGTAAAAAATGGTTCAGCATAGTCGGTACTTGTGAGATACTGCGCTCCAGGACCCGTAAATACGGTTGAAACGTAGGGTGGTGTTCCCCCTGACTGGGTACCATGCAACTGTATCCACCAGCCCTGTCCGCAGTATGCCGGATCCGGATCCACATGGGCAGTGAATTCAGGATCGCGGGTAATCGTCACTGTAGTTGTCATTTGCTGTGAACAAGCGGTAAAAAACCGCGTAGCAGTGACAGTATAGGATCCGAAGGGGCAGTTTTCCCAGCTGATTGGCCCACCAGTTCCTGCCACGGGTAATCCGAATGAAAGATTATCTTTCAACAGCTGGTAAGAAACATTCGCTTCCGACCCGCTTAAATACACCGGAAGGCCGGGGCTGCTGTGGCAATAGTGACCGGAACCGCTCAATTCAAAGATCTGCGGCAGCGGATTCACGCTGATCATCACCTCACCCGTCATTGGCAGGCTGCATCCGGTCGAAGGATCCGCTGACAATACGGTATAAATGCCGCCATCGAGGTTATCCCAGCTGAGCATACTTCCCGTCCCGCTGACTGGATTGCCATAGGCAAGTCCATCCCTGAAAAGCTGGTAGGAGAATCCCGTCTGACTTCCCATCAGTTGTACGCTTAGTCCGGGTGCTCCTTCACAATAGCTGCCTGATCCTGTGACCGGCCAGGTCAGGGGCATGGGATTCACAGCAATACTATTCACCGTTGACTGATCACATCCGTTTACATCAATATATGAGTATGTCAACAGGTGGTTTCCTGCACCGGCGATGGCCGGGTAGAAAGTACTGCCAACGGCACCCGGTCCTGTATAGGTGCCTCCGGCCGGTAAGCCGCCGGTCAGTTCGAATGGTTCTGTATTCAAACAACAAGCCGGAAGTTCGTTATCCCAGGTAACCAGAGGAAGAGGGACTACAGCAATGGTATTGTCAGCAGAGCCGGTACACACCCCTCCGGCATCATAGGTATAGGAGATGACATGCGTACCAATGCCCCCTGCCGAGGGGATGAACATGCCTGATTGCACGCCCGGCCCGCTGTAAATTCCACCCGGAGGATCACCGCCGCTCAGAGGGAAAGGAGGGGCATCCAGGCATTGGACAGGCAGGTTTCCCTGGAAGGTAACAAGGGGAGGAATTTCAACTGTAATGGTAGCCCAAGCGGAGGTTACTGCCGTGCATGGTTCGTTTTGCACCACGGCCCTGAAACGGGTAGTAAGGTCCAGCAAGCCGGGATCGTACATATTACCGGTAAAAGGAATCAGGGTCCAGTCAGTAAACGGACTGACTGATGATTCCCAGTAAAGAATCTGACCTGTAAATCCTGCGAGTGCCAGGGCGGTGGCTTCTTCTCCCTGGCAGATCAGCTGATCCGGTGTAACTGATCCGCCGGTACCAGGCAGGCTCACATTGACAGATGCTGCAGAGGAGAAGGATTCAGAACAGGAAGCGATCACCGTAACGGCCCGGTATTGCCAGGTTCCATATTGGGAAGGAACTTCCGAATAGGTTGCCAGGGTATGGGGTATATCTGTCCATGGGCCTGTATTCAATCTTTTCTGCCAGCGGCTGATCGTTCCGTTAAAACCGCTGCATTGGAGTATTCCTGTGCTTTCCCCGAGACAGACCGTACCGCCGCCAATGACTGTGCCCTGCTGAGGCAGCGGGAATACCTGGATCGCTGCCGGGAGTGCATAAGCCGGATCACAACTTCCCTGGTTCACGACTGCCCTGTATTCCCAAATGCCGGAACCGGCAGGGATTTCTGAGTAAAATGGCTGGGTCAGCGGAATATCTTCCCATACGCCACCATCCAGTCTTTTTTGCCATTTCATGATGTTGCCGGCATATCCAGCCAGTGTCATTACCGGAGTATTAACGCCAGGACAGATACTGGCACTGCCGGTCACAGAACCGCCCAGTGGCCAGGCAGTAACCTGGACACTCTGAATACCGGAAACCGCCTGGGGACAGTTACCGCTGCCCAGGACCACCTGGTATTCCCACAAGCCGGGCTGCACCGGTATTTCACTATAGCTTATGCCTGTATGACTGGTTTGCTGCCAGGCACCGGCATTGAGACGTTTTCTCCAGAAAGCGATGGTACCGCTGTGTCCTGTTAAAATGATGGTACCGGTACTGTTTCCAAGACATATCTCCGGCAATCCGCCGCTGAGTGATCCGCCCAGGGGCAAGGGGTGAACCACCACCATGGCAGCGGCTGAAAAAACATCCGGGCAACCGCTGATCTGCACCTGCGCACGGTATTCCCAGTTACCATCAACGGCCGGCGTCTCTGAATAACTGGTTCCGGTATGGATGATAGTGGTCCATGCACCACTGTTCAGACGCTTCTGCCAGGAAATTACGTTACCTGTCTGACCAGTCAGGTTCAGGACGGGACCGGGATTGCCCAGGCAGATTTCGCTGCCTCCTGTCACAGAACCTCCCACTGAGTTTTCGGAGGCCATGGCCTGAGCCGTAATCCAGGTGCTGGTCTCTCCGGTCGCGCTGTTTCTTGTTCTGGCATACACGATCAGGGTAGTGCCGGCAGGGATCGAAGGTGTAATATAAGAAAAGGGTGCCTCCCAATCAGTAAATACAACCACCAGCCCGTCGAGTGAAAACTGTACCTGGTCGCCACCGCTTCCGGCGACTGCGACCATCTCCACGCTGCCCTCACCACATCTGACCTGGTCGTTCATAGAAGGTTCAGCGACCACGGAAGTGACCTGGATTTCAACCTGGTCGACCGCGGTGCATCCGTGGGCATCGGTCACGGTATAAGTCAACAGATATGACCCGGCTGCCGGACAGTTAAAAACCGGGCTTTGCACATTCACGGCATCCAGGTAAGCACTTCCTGTCCCTGTCCATTGATGCGAAACGTAAGGCAGTGTTCCTCCTGCAGGATTGGCGTTCATGTTAAGATTGACACCAACGGTAACCATTGCCGGATCCGGCGTAATTCCGGCAGAGATGGCAGGATCCTGGGCAGCAATCGCCGAGCCGTTCATCATACGGAAACAGCTTGTCAGGGGATTGGTGGCAATAACGGTATAGGTTCCGGTAGTATTGCCGGGCCATGTGATGGGATTCCCGTTCCCGAATACCGGCGATCCCAGCGGTGATGCATCTTTCATCAGTTGATAGCCAATTCCCGTTTCTGAGCCGTCGAGTGTAATCGTCTGACCGTCTGCATCTTCACAATAATTACCACCTCCTGTAACATTAAATAACACAGGTCTGGGATTCACGACAACGACCGGTGATCCTGCCATCATCACGGAACATGAAGGTGAATTAAGTGTGGCCTGCACCGCGTAGGTTCCCTGACCCAGCCCTGACCAGGTGATGCTTCCTCCTGTGCCGGGCAGGATACTTCCCAATGGATTGTCATTGAGCAACAACTGATAGGATACCCCGGTCTGGGATGAAGCAAGTATCACTTCCATACCACCACCTCCCTCACAGCAACTTCCTCCGCCGCTGAGGCTAAAAATGTCAGGATCAGGTACCACGGTGATCATATTGGCAGCGTTGTTACTGCATGCATGGACATCGGTAAAGGTGTATGTCAAGACATGTAACCCAGGCCCGGCAATGGATGGATTGAAATTTCCCTGGGTAACACCCGGACCCGAATAGGTGCCGCCGGCAGGTTGCCCTCCGCTGAGGCTGAGGGTGGCAGAACCCGTGCACAGCTCGGGCAATGATCCGCCAAAGGTAACTTCAGGCAGGCTAAAGACACTGACAGTATTACTGGCGGATGCACTACATCCATTACCGTCAGTGTAGGTATAAGTGATCATATGGGAACCGGGACCGGCAGCAACAGGATCAAAGGTTGTTCCATTCACACCATTGCCGCTGTATGTGCCCCCTGCAGGTGTTCCGCCGGTCAAAGTAAAAGGCTGCCCGTTGATGCACTGGTCCGGGAATATTCCCGGGAATCCCACAACAGGCAATGGATTTACCGTTATAACCGCATCCAGTGAAAACGCCTCCGGGCAGGTTCCCAACTGAACCACAGCCCTGAATTTTGTGTTTTGTGTGAGGGGTCCGCTGGTGTAAGTCAGACCGGTATGATTGATATTCATCCAGTTGGTGAAGGGACTTACCGCAAACTGCCAGCGAATTACATTGCCGGAATGCCCCGAAAGGGTTAACAATCCGCTGTTTTCGCCCTGGCAAATTTCATTGTTCCCGGAAACAGCACCACCTGCACTGGATGGATTGACCTGGATCACAGCGGGCGAAGAAAACGCCTCTCCACAGGTACTGATACCACAAACTGCACGATATTCCCATGTTCCGGACTGCAGAGGAATCTCGCTGTAAGTATTCTGCAGATGCACGATTGGTATCCAGTTTCCCCCATTGAATCGTTTCTCCCAGCGAAGAATATTGTTTGAATAGTTCACCAGCGTGAGCGTTCCTGTGCTGTTTCCAAGACAGACAGCCCCGCTGCCGGTCACATTGCCTCCCAGGCTCACCGGGTACACAGTCACCGTTGCCAAGGCTGAAAAGACCGGAGGACAGACACCGTTCCCGATCTCTGCCCTGTAATCCCAGACTCCTGAAAATAAAGGTATTTCACTATAGGTGCTTAAGTTATGGTTAATATCTGTCCAGGAAGTGCCATTCAGGCGTTTCTGCCATCGGAGGATGGTACCGTTGTATCCGGAAAGTACAAGCAGGGGTATCGGAGTCTGGGGACAAATTGTTCCTCCCCCACTGATAAAACCTCCCTGACTTGAAGAAATTACGGTAATTGTAAAGAAATCCGAGTACACCGGGTCACAGGTTCCGCTGCGGACTTCAGCACGGTAATCCCAGGTACCTGCAGATGAAGGGATTTCGCTGTAAGTATTCCCGGTATGAACGATGTTTTCCCATGCAAAACCGTTGAATCTTCTTTGCCATCTCTGGACATTCCCTGTATAACCCGTCAGGGTGAGCAAGCCTGTAGCTGAGCCATAACATATGCTGGTGTTGCCTCCGCTAAGCTGCCCCCCGGCACTCAATGGATACACCTGGACAGGTACAACATTGGAGTAGGCCACTGCGCATGAAGGGATCTGGACTTCCACGCGGTATTCCCATAAACCTGACGACGAGGGAGTTTCCTGGTAGAAATCATCCGTCAGAACAATGGTCTGCCAGCTCCCTCCGTTGAGTCTTTTCTGCCAGCGGATGATATTACCGGTTTGTCCTGCCAGATACATCACCGGAGTAGATTGTCCCAGACACAACATGGCAGCTCCTGAGAGTGAGCCACCGACTGAAGACGCATATGCGGTGGCTGTTGCGCTGATCCACAGGCTAACAACGGAAGACACGCTGTTGCGTGTCCTGGCAAATACGGTCAGGGGGGATCCGATCAGGACAGCAGGTGTGGTATATTCGTAAGGTTCAGCATCATCTGTATAAACCGGGTTGATCCCATCAAGGGAAAATTGAACCTGGTCACCACCGGGGCCTGCAACTGCAGTCATCAGGACAGTTCCTGAACCGCAGCGGATCACATCTTCCATGGCGGGAGGCAGGAGGGTGGACACCACATGTACGGTCAACTGGTCGGTTGCAGTGCAGGAATGCTGATCGGTAACGGTATAAACGAGCAGGTAATCTCCCACCGTATTCTGGCTAAAGACCGGGTTAAGGATGCCTGTATTGTTGAGGGCGGATGCACCGGCACCGGTCCATTGGTGCAGGGTGTACGGAGGGGACCCGCCGGAGGGATTACCATTGAGGTTAAGGCTACCGCCGGCCACCAGATAAGCCGGATCGGGAATAACAGAAGCTGAAAGGGCCGGATCCTGGGTGATGACCGCCAGTCCGTTCATCATAGTGCTGCATCCGGTGGAAATGATGGTTGCAAGCACCGTGTATGTCCCGGCAGTCTTATGCAGCCATTCAAGGGGGCCACCCGATCCGAAAAGGGGATCCCCGTCGGGCACATTGTCTTTTAAAAGCTGGTATGATACTCCGGTGGAAGATTGTTCAAGAGAGACCGTTCTGCCATTGCCGGAATGACAATAGGATCCTGATCCGGCAAGATTAAACACCTGCGGCAGGGGATTTTCCGTGATCAGCGCCTGGTCCGACATGGCAAGTCCGCAGGAGGTAAGCGGAAAGACAGCGTTTACTGTATACGTTCCGGCAGTCATACCGGGCCAGCCAATCGGATTGCCGGTTCCCTGAACCACAGATCCGAACGGACTGCCATTTTTCATCAGCTGGTAATTTACTCCAATCTGCGATCCGGTCAGAACAACTTCAAGTCCGCTTTCTCCCTGGCAATAATTCCCGCTTCCGGTCACTGCATGTACCACCGGGACTTCATTGACGGTTATTGTGTTCAAGGCAGCACTGGTGCAGTTGTGACTATCGGTGAACTGGTAGGTGATACTATGGGTGCCTGCTCCTGCGACAGCCGGAGTAAAAATATACCCATTCACACCAGGCCCGAAATAGATTCCTCCCGGAGGATTTCCGCCGGACAGGACGAATGCCGGATCATTCAGGCAAGGAACCTGAAGGCTGCCGGTGAAGGTGACCGCGGGCAAATCATACACTGTGATGCTATTGGTGGCAGAACTGCTGCAGTTATTGGCGTCTGCATAGGTGTAGGTGATGATCCATGTTCCTGCGCCGGCTGCAGCTGCACTGAAATTTGTACCTGTAACTCCGGGTCCTGAATAAGTACCTCCCACAGGAAAGCCTGTTTGCAGGTTGAATGTGGTATTGTTGACGCACTGGGCGGGAAGAACCCCGGCGAAACTGACATTTGGCAGAGGGTTCACAGTGACAACCGCATGACCGGAATAGACATAGGGGCAGGGTCCGCTAGCCAGCACCGCCCTGAACCAGGTGGTTTGAGCCAGTATTCCGGGGGAGTATGTTGTTCCGGTATTAGGTATATCTGTCCAGGTGCTGAAAGGAGCTGTGGTATACTGCCATTTTACGAGGGTCCCTGTATGGCCGCTAAGTGTAAGTGTGCCAGTATTTTCGCCTATACAAAGGATGGTACTCCCGTTGACTTGTCCACCCACTGCCGGAGGATGAATGGTAAGGGTGATGGTGACAGGCTGACTTTCGCACCCTGTCACGGAATCCACTGCATAATAGGTATAGGTTCCGGCGGTTGACTGACCGCTTGGGAAGGGGTTTCCCCTGAAAAGCAGGTTGGTGAGGCCGGGGTTACCGAACCATTTGATGGTACCACTTCCTGTTGCAGAGAGGGAAGGAATGACTCCTCCTTCACATCCATCCTGGTTTCCGCCTGAGACAGGGGTAGAAGGCGGGATGGAAACAAACTCATCGTATCCCGGATCGGGGGTCGCTGCATCGCGCAGATTCAGGTCATAATCCGTGTTAATCCCTGGCAGGGGGATGCCGGCACCGTCAATAAAGCAATTGGAAAATGGTAAGAGATGAAGATCTGTATCCGACGCAAAGTATGGTTTAATACTTATACTGTGCTGGTCCTGACCGGAGGCTGCCTGGTAGGCAGCGAAGGATTGAACGGGTCCGCCATTCCACCAGGCACAGGGGCCTGAAAAAGAGTAGATAACATTGTAATCGGAAATGAAACTGTCTGGTGCAATACAATAAACAGCATAGTGTGGTCTGTTATTTCCAGGTGCCTTTTCATTGATGAAAAGATTATTTCTGATATCACAGGGAAACTCTGACAAACAACGCATGGCGGAGGTGTAGTTGGCAGTGCTCACCGGTCCGAATACCCTCACCGAGTTGTAATAGCAATTCATCTGGGCATCAGGTAATCCCGTGAGATCAAGCCCAAACAAGTTCGGGCTCATTGATACTCCTGCGTTTAGAGAAATCATATTATTGTAAAGATTGTTGGTACTGCCGGATTTTGACAAATGATAAACTCCGGTGATATTGACGGCCACAGTACCGACCAGGCCCCGCAATCCGAAGATTTTGTTCCTGCAGACCGATCCGGCCGAAACGAGGATGCCGGTCAGATATCCCTGGGAAAGCGGATTATTAAGCGACATATTTGCAATCAGGTTATTTTCAACCTTGCTTTGCCACTGGTCATTGTTGAGCCAAATTCCGAAATTACCACCCGTACCTGATGAAAGAATGGAATTTGGGAGTGAGGGATGGCCGATCAGATTTCCGCCCAATGTGCCAATGTTAACAAGCCCGTTTTCACAAAAAATTCCTGCGAAGAACACGTTTCCCGTTGCGGTGATACTGATGTTGGAAACGGCGTTTCCAAAAATATGATGAAGCTGGGTTCCGGCAGTATTGATCCAAATCCCGGCAAAAACACTGTTGCCTGCATACTCCCAGTACCCACCTTCGCATCCGGGAGCAGAGCCTCCGATGTAGTTAGCCGAGATCACGTGTCCTGAGCCTGATTCCACCCTGATACCGCTTTGTTCTTCAGCAGTGGCAGCTCCCGCATAAATATTGTTGGCTGAGATCACACAGTTATCCCCACAATCGTACAACATAATTCCTTCGTGGGTGAAATGATGAATATTGCAATCAGTTACATTGAGGTAAGTAGAGGCTGAAGCTGCATAGACACCTTGTTTCGCAGGTCCGGCAACGCCACCCGTGGCACCACGCAGCTCGCACGCGGTTATATTGACGGATGAGCCTCCGGCTCCGAGATTTACGCATGCTGCCCAGGATGAATTGGTTTCGACCACGGTATTGGTGAGGGTACACTGGACTGCATCACCCAAAAACTGAAGCGGAGACCTGGCATCCGCAGGGTTCAGGTGGGTATTGCGGAAAAGGAGGTTTTTACCGGCACCTCCGTTAATGGTGACCCTGTCGGCACCGGAAAAGCGGATCATGTAAACACCGGTAAGATTGCCGTTATTGCTGACAGTTCTTAATGCCGGGCCGTCCGGCTGAATGGTCAGGGTGAAAACCGGGGGCAGATCATTTTCAGTCCACTGGTTCAGTGCATGGGTTCCGTCTTCCAGAAGATCTCCGGCTATGATGGCTGTGATGTTTCCTGTAACCACGTTGGCATTGATATCCTGGAATAAACCGGCCGGTCCGGTAAGATTGGGATAATCGGGTGTGGCTCCTCCGATGTATTTTATCCCTGAGATGGTTTGTTTGATAGCATAGGACTTTGGCGTTACCGGTAAGGTGGTAAGATTTCCGACCGTTGTACCGGATGTTCCTGCCAGGGGATTAAAACCCAGATGCAGGGGAACAGCCTGGTCCTGTGCGACGAAAAAGTACTCTATCACATCCCCTGCACTTACGCTTCCGGCTGCAAGAAATGCATAATTGATGGTAAAAGTGAAGGGAGAGATGGCATTGGATGCTTCAACCCACTTCCAGCCGCTGACACCAGGGGTATTGGTATAATCAACGAGGGAAGCATCTCCCTGTTTCCGGTAGTAAATTCTGGGCCTGGATCCCGGGTTCAAGTCCACACCGGTTCCCTGGTCGGTAATATAAATGTCTCCGACTGTCCTGGTTGCAGCAATTGCCCCATCGGTGAAGTCCTCGAAAGTAATGACGGGATGAAAGATATCCACGTTCACGTAATTGCCTGCGTCGGCTCCGATATCGACTGGGGTTAAACTGTTCCGGATCTCGCCGTCAATATCCAGTATGACGCCATTGACAGATAAACCAGACCCTTCGGCCGGGGTATTCAGCCCAAGGTGCATATTTATTGTGGACGCACTGCCTGCAGGGTTCAGATAATTTGGATCACCGATCCCGCTATGCAGGTTTTGCCCGGGCAGGGCTTCCCAGATTGCCTGTAGGTTGTTTAAAGGAGTGGTGCCACTGTTGAAGGTCATGGTGACACCATCATTCCCACTGGATGTCAGCACGTTATAATCGCTGAAATGATTGGTGGTATTGGTAAAGAAGCAGGCATAGTGTTTGCCGCCAGATCCAGCGGTTGCGTTTGAGCGCTGATTGCTGAAGATATTGTTCACCAGGGTATCGATGGCTGTACCCGTCCGGTAGAAGGCAAAGCTGTTAGCCGTCCCGCTTCCCACACCACTACCTCCCACAAAAATGCTGTTATGGCAGGCGAATATGCGCCCGTTGCTTCCTGTTTTAGCCAGTCCGTAAATGACGGGAGTGAGGGTGATACTATTGCCTGCAGCATCGATCCCAAGACCGATCATGTTGTTCCTGATGCTGACACTGCCTGCGGATCCGTTTCCGTTCTTCATCAGGATGCCATAGATTGCGGATGAAAGGGATGAGGAGGAAACACTGAGGGAGTGGATTAAATTGCCGGAAATGAGATTGGAACCTGAAACGGGTCCGTCATAGTAGATGCCTGCCACCTTCACTGCATTTAGAGGACTGATATTTGAAAGTGAATGTATCGTATTGCCGAAGATCTGCTGGCCTTCCGTGATGGCAGCATTGGATAATATCCCGATGACGGCACAATTCGCTTCATTGCCTGTACTTGAACAGGATGAAACCAGGTCAGACACCAGGTTATCATGGATTTGACCATTCCCTGCAGATGCAGGCGACAGCCTGATCCCGACAAGCTGGTTACTGCTTCCGGTATTGGTAGCGCTGAGGTATCTGACCGTGTTTGAAAATATTGCCTGGTTCAGTGTCAGTGCCAGGGAGTACACCCCGACCACCATTCCATTGCATGTACTGGTAAGGGGACCAGACTGGGCACCGACCTGGTTATTGGAAATAATCAATGAGTTTGGCGTGCCGGTGATATAAATTCCGCGAAGGCCGGCACCGGCAGATCCGTTCATGGCCACACCGGCCATGATATTTCCGCTTATCAATATGTCTCCGAGATTACCGGCAGTGGAGGTAATACAGGAGAAAATCATCGTATTGGTGCTTGTGATGCTGATACTGGATGGATTATTCACATCCCCGATGATGTTGGGAGTAACATTTCCGCATGAAACATTTCCATTAACGATGGCGATCCCGCTGATCGAGGTTTGTGTAGAACCTGTGGTAAGGCTTATATTCCTGATAGTGTTTCCCTGGACACTGGCCAGGGCGGCCGGTTTCACCCCTACCCTGATCATCCGGAATCCACCTGAACCGGTCAGGGTCATTGGACTACCGCCACAAAAAGGAGCCTGTCCACCGATATAATTATTGGTAACCGTGAGGTTTCCCAGGGAAGTTCCCTGATTCAGTTCCATGCATGACATAAACTGACCATTGGTCGTGGCCCGGGAGGTCGTCTGATAGAAATGGTTATTGCTGATCAGCCAGTCACCCGAATGGGAGGCAAGAAAAATTCCACTGAAGTTGGCAGCAGCATGATAGAAATTATAAATATTGCAGGACGTCACGGTATTGTTGTTGTTTTCTGCACCCGGGATTCCGGCGGAGTAAATTCCGTAGCGGGGCGTGGAAGCGCCATCCCTGATATCGCAGAATTCAATCAGGTTATTGTTGTTTCCTGAAGTCAGGGTGGAAGTGGAAAACACAATCACACCGCAGGTATCAAGGGTATTGACTCCCCTGAATGTACAATATCTGAGGATGTTGTGGGAGCCTCCGTTGATGAAACGACAGGCGATCCCTCCTGTATTGGTATTGGAGACGACAAGGTCACGCGTACTGCCGGTTCCGCCAACCCTGCCATCGAGAATAAAGTATCTGACACTGTCGAGGTCAAAGGTAGGACCGGCGTTTCCTGAGGTGATATTCAAGCCGCTGACCGCAGGCCTTATGGTGATAGTATTGATAGCTGTGCCTGTGATTGGCGGCGAAAGCGGGAAAACCTCTGAGGCAGGGCTGTAGCCGCTGATCAGGGATAATATCACCGGTCCACCGAGCCCGTTCGCATTGATGGCAGAGAAAGCAGCAGTAAGGGTGAGATAATCGCCACCGGGACCTATCGTCCGGGTCCCCGAAACGGGCTGCGCCTTCAGGGATAAAACAGTCAGGCAGGAAAACAGTAAGCAGGCGAAAGTTTTCTTCATAAAGCAAAGAATTATTTGCGTCAGATTAAAAACAGAATATGTAAATTATTCTTTTATAGAATATTGTGGAAAGCTCAGGGTAAGTGATCAGCCAAATCATATTCTTTGTAAAATTCCATATAATTATCATTGTGGTGACCAGTGTCAGCAAATTTTATCATAACAGGTTGCTATTTTCTGAAATTACCGACATGAAATGGATTTGAGAAGAATTTACGTTCAAGACGTAACCGGCAATAATCATATTTGACCGCTTTGTATTCGCGAACCTGTCCTGTATAAATATAGATGCATTTTTTTATAAAAACGGAAAAGAGATTTCATTCCCTCCCTCATCTGATCATTCCTTTCCATTTGAGGTTGAAGTCCGGAACCGCTGCGTTAAACCTCCTATCCGGCATAGAAATCTTTGAAGCATACAGATCGAAATGAATTTGGTTTATCTTAGTAGGTTAATTTCAATTAAACCAAAGTGGATTTTATCGACTGGTACTTGTACAATCCCATTTACTCAATTTCACATGAAAAGCTTTAAAAACCTGCTTATCATTATTTTAATTAATTTGATTGGAATTTTTACCTTAACAACAGACATCTATGCTGCTTATTTTAAGGATATTCCTGTAACACTGACTCAACCCGGCGGGTTGGAGATCCATGTTTTCATCAGCGGTGACGAGTACTATCTGCGGCTTCATGATGCCAATAATTACACCATTATCCAGCACCCTGCCACAGGTTATTATATGTATGCCATGCTGGACGGAGATTCCCTGGTGCCGACAAGCCTGATTGTGGGAATATCAGATGCAACCGACGGAGGGCTGGTACCTGGCATTGACATACCTGCTGCAAAGAAACTGCGGTTAAGGAGTGATTTCCTGCAAAGGACACCTTCCAAGCCGCAGACAGGTCCGGCCGAGGTGCTGAATAGCGGATCGATCAATAACATAGTAGTTTTTATCCGATTCAGCGATCAGACGGAATTCCCTTCAAGTCTCAGCGTTTACGATGATATGTTCAATAACAGTGCGCCCTCGGCCAACTCCATGTATAATTATTTTAAGGAAGCCTCATTTAACTCCTTATCCATCACCTCCACCTATTATCCAACACCATCGGGAACAGTCATCGTGAGTTATCAGGATTCCCATCCCCGCAGTTATTATATGCCTTACAACGTTGTTACGAATCCCGGGGGTTATATTGGTGATGTGCAGCGGACCACCAGAGAGCACAGCCTTTTGGCTGATGCAGTCGATTTTATAGACGGGATGGTACCAAGCGGCCTTGACATTGACAATGACAATGACGGTTATGTTGACAACGTATGTTTTATCATCCGGGGGAGCAATACTTCCTGGAGCGACCTGCTCTGGCCTCACCGCTGGGTTTTATATACTGAAACCGCGACCATTAATGGTGTTCAGGTTTGGGATTACAATTTCCAGCTCGAGACCTTCCTCACCGGAAGCGGTAACGGCGTGCTGTGCCACGAAATGTTCCACTCCCTGGGCGCACCTGATCTGTATCATTATACCGACAACGGAATTGATCCCGTGGGACCATGGGACATCATGGAAACCACCTCCAATCCCCCGCAGTCCATGGGAGCCTGGATGAAGTATAAATACGGCACCTGGATCGGTACAGTCCCGGTAATCTCCACTTCTGGAACGTTTACGCTTAATCCTGTCACCAATTCGACCAATAATCTTTACAGGCTCAATTCACCCAACAGCACCACGGAGTTCTTTATCCTCGAATACAGAAGGCAGACAGGCACCTTTGAGAGTTCAATACCCGGCTCAGGACTGCTCATCTACCGGATCAACACCCTGGCCGGGGATGGCAATGCAGAAGGTCCTCCGGATGAAGTGTATCTATACAGGGTCAACGGAACGACCAGTAGCAACGGGAATCTGAACCAGGCTCATTTCAGCAGTGGTACTGGCAGGACATCATTCAACAATACCACCAATCCGAATTGTTTTTTTGCCGATGCCAGCCTGGCCGCACTAAACATAAGCAATGTCGGTGTGGCTGGAACCACCATTTCATTCGATGTCATCGTTCCCCTGGCAGCAGGATTTAGCGCGGATAAGACATCCGTTTGCCCTTTGCAGACCGTTCAATTTTCCGACCTGTCATCAGGAGGACCCAGCGGCTGGACATGGAGTTTCAGTCCTTCCACTGTCAGTTTTGTAAACGGAACCAACAGTAATTCACAACACCCTCATGTCCAGTTCAATGCATCCGGTAATTATTCAGTCACACTCAATATCACCGGGCCGGGAGGATCCGACAGCCGGACACTTACGAACTACATCACTGTTTTATCTGAAGTGAACCCGCCATTTACCGATGATTTCGAAAGCAACAGCTTTTCCACGAACAATTGGACAGTGGAAAACCCGGATAATTCGCTTACATGGACCATAAAAAGCAGTGTGGGCGGAAACAGCCCGGGCAGTAAAAGCCCGTACGTAAGGTTTTACTCCTATGCGAGCAGGGGACAATATGACTATCTGATCACACCACCTGTAAACATTGAGACATATGGCTCAGCACAACTGACCTTTAAGGTAGCCTACCGGCCATACAGCACTTCGTATAAGGACTCGCTGAAAGTAATGATTTACAGTGATTGCGGAGAAACCTGGATGGCAACACCTTATGTTAAAACGGGAACCGTTCTGGCAACCGGAACTGCCACGACCAGCGAGTTCACTCCGTCAAGCTCCAGTCACTGGAGGACGGAAACCATTGACCTGAATGCCTATTGCGGTGAGGTAATCCGGGCTGAATTCGTAGCCGTTAACGATTATGGAAATAACCTCTACATCGATGATGTAAATATCACAGGTACACAACTCATTCCTGATTTTACTGCCAGCAAAGTCAATCCGTGCGTTGCTGAACAGATCAGTTTCACAAATCTGTCGAGTGGAGGTGCAACCTCCTGGCTATGGGATTTCGGCGATGGCAATACTTCAACGCTGCAACATCCGGTCCACACCTATACCACTGCCGGAAATTACCATGTGACACTTCAGATTTTCAAAGGAAATGCCTCTAATTCAGTTACCAAGAATAATTACATCACTGTTATTCCACTAAATCCGGTCGAAATAAGCATCTCAGCCCAGCCGCCTGGTGTGATCTGCCAGGGAGAAAGTGTCACATTCAGCGCCACCCCCACCAATCCCGGCCAATCCCCTGTCTATCAGTGGAAAGTGAACAGCCTGAATGCAGGAACAAATAGTAGTGCCTTCACCTACACTCCCCAGGATGGCGACCAAGTACAGTGTATTTTGACCTCCTCGCTGAGTTGTACTTCCAACAACCCGGCAAGCTCCAATACCATCACTGCCGAAGTGACAACAGCACTGATTGTTGCCGTCTCCATTGAAGCCACACCCGCCGGAGTCATTTGTACCGGAGAAAGTGTCACATACAACGCCACCCCTACAAATCCGGGCCTATCCCCTGTCTATCAGTGGAAAGTGAACGGTCTCGATGTTGGGACAAACAGCAGTACTTTCACTTTTACTCCCCAGGACGACGACCAGGTACAGTGTATTTTGACTTCCTCCCTGAGTTGTACTTCCAATAATCCTGCAACCTCCAATACGATCACTTCAGATGTGGCCACGACATTGACTGTTGCCGTCTCCATTGAAGCCACACCCGCCGGAGTCATTTGTACCGGAGAAAGTGTCACATACAACGCCACCCCTACAAATCCCGGTCAATCTCCTGTCTATCAATGGAAAGTGAACGGCCTGGATGCAGGGACGAACAGCAGTGCTTTCACTTTCACTCCCCAGGATGGCGACCAGGTACAGTGTATTTTGACCTCCTCGCTGAGTTGTACTTCCAATAATCCTGCAACCTCCAATACGATCACTGCAGATGTGGCCACGACACTGACTGTTGCCGTCTCCATTGAAGCCACACCCGCCGGAGTCATTTGTGCCGGAGAAAGTGTCACATGCACCGCCACCCCAACAAATCCCGGTCAATCTCCTGTCTATCAATGGAAAGTGAACGGCCTGGATGCGGGGACGAACAGCAGTACTTTCACTTTTACTCCCCAGGATGGTGACCAGGTACAGTGTATTTTGACCTCCTCGCTGAGTTGTACCTCCAACAACCCCGCAAGCTCCAATACCCTTAGCGCAGCCGTGACTCCGATCTCAGCGGTGTCAGTCGCTATCGAGGCCAATCCTTCAGGGGCGGTCTGTGCCGGAGCAAGTGTCACATGCACCGCCACCCCAACAAATCCCGGTCAATCTCCTGTTTATCAGTGGAAAGTGAACGGTTCGGATGCGGGAACAAATAGCAGTACCTTCACCTACACTCCCCAGGATGGAGACCAGGTACAGTGTATTTTGACCTCCTCCCTGAGTTGTACCTCCAACAACCCCGCAAGCTCCAATACCCTTAGCGCAGCCGTGACTCCGATCTCAGCGGTGTCAGTCGCTATCGAGGCCAATCCTTCCGGGGCAGTCTGTGCCGGAGCAAGTGTCACATATACCGCCACACCCACAAATCCCGGCCAATACCCTGTTTATCAGTGGAAAGTGAACGGTTTTGACTCGGGAACAAACAGCAGCACCTTCACCTACGCACCCCAGGATGGTGACCAGGTCCAATGCATCTTAACCTCCTCACTGAGTTGTACTTCCAGCAACCCGGCTGCCTCCAACACCCTGATTGCGGCCGTGACTCCGATCTCAGCCGTGGCAGTCGCTATCGAGGCCAATCCTTCCGGGGCGGTCTGTGCCGGAGCAAGTGTCACATACAGCGCTACCAT
>Ga0209202_1000050_pt1 | contig 167774 bp, 158 predicted proteins | sample AD_UKC032_MetaG_FD_184416 | JGI IMG/M metagenome (GOLD analysis project Ga0209202, IMG submission 184416) | Active sludge microbial communities of municipal wastewater-treating anaerobic digesters from USA - AD_UKC032_MetaG (SPAdes) (version 2) | ecosystem: Engineered > Bioreactor > Anaerobic... | reverse complement strand
TTCAGAGAGAAACAACAGTTGTCAAACAACATAGGACTTTCATCATAACTTAAAAAATTGATTGAAAATGAAAAAAATAACCATCAGCACGAAGAAAAATTTAAAATTGATATATGCAAAGCTCTCAAACAATGTTGTGCCTAAAAAGCAAAATGGAGGAAAATCAAATTGGGAAATAATAATTATGAAGGTGCCATGGAGCCAGAAATTGTTGACGATGAACGTGAAAACCAAAAAACATCGAAAGGAACAGGAATACCCCAAATTGATATTGGTATAGCTGGAATTGGGTTCGCTGCGCATGCTATAAGCCAAATATGTTTTTATAGATATAAAATCAAAGAATTAGAGATAAAACGCGATGCGTTGAAAAACAAACTAAAGAGTGATGAAAATACCATAAAAACAATCGCAAACATTGAAGCTCAAGAAATTGAGAAGCAAAGTATTAATCTTGAAAACATTCTAAATGTTGTGGCTAAGAAAATTAAAAATGAACATATTGAAAAAAAACAAATAATTGAATCAATGAATCTTCTTACTAGTGCAATAATTGATCCTGGAAGCACGGTAGAGATAAAGCAAATATTCCACGAAACAATAAAAACCTACTCAGATACACTCAAAAATATAGGGAACGAGGGGGTAGCATCATTAAAAAGTTTAGCTGAAACAACTCAAAAAGCAGTCGAGGCTTCAAATAAAAAAAGAAGCAATTTCAGTATTTCATACTCACCTCAAAAGAGAATAGGTCAATAGAAGAAAATGTGGGGAAAATTAATCTTATATGGTGCTGCTGGGGCGATCCTTTTATGGCTTAATGAGACAGCTGCAGAAGAAAGGCAGAGGTGGCAAAACGATCATGAGCAATTTAAACGTGAAATCAAAGCACACAGAGATAAAATTGAAACCATAATAACCTCAACCTCACATTCTCATGATTTCCAAGAATTGATCAATTTACATTACCTTTCATTTCATACAGCCGATCAAGCAAAAGCGCTTCTTGATGATGCTCGAATTTCTTTAAATGCTATTGGTCAAGCTCTTATTAAAGCAAGAGAACAACGAGACAACCTCAAGAAGGCAATTCAAAGAAAAGCTCTTCAGGAAAAACAAGAAATTCAAAATGAAATAGACAGTTTAATAACACTACGAAAGGCTCTATTTGAGGATAAAGATAATTTAAAGGAACAAAAGGATACTTTTTTATCCGAGGTACGCAAATTAAACTCTCAAACAAGTCAACTTAAACATACAATTCGTGATTGCACCGGAGCAAGAGGTAGGGCATGGTATAATCGTTTGCAGCAACGGATTCATGGTTGCTCTGCAGATGATGACAATTCATTTTCTATTAACATAGGTGGCTTTAAGATAACATTTTAAATCATGAACAAAAGGCACAACCATTTGCTCAAGCCGATCGCGGCACAGAGGGCCGCTCCGGCTTAGCTTTTCGTTATGCATAAGCATGGAGATGAAAATGAAATACTATCCTCCCATTTTTAATCAGCAACAGTTTCATTGCCCTTTATGTGGGGTCTATGCAGCGCAGTCATGGGCAAATTGTCATTATTCGCTATCGAGTCAACGATATGAAACAAAGATACGAATATCTAGATGCAGTCACTGCGACGATATAGCATATTGGTATGATGGCAGATTAATTGTACCATCATCAGGTTCTGTAGAACTCCCCAATCCCGATATGCCGGAAGACTGTAAGGTCGATTATCTAGAGGCGCGGGACATCGTAAACTTATCTCCGCGAGGTGCCGCCGCTCTATTAAGGCTATGCATACAAAAGCTAATGATCAATCTAGGGCAAACCGGTAAAAACATAAACAATGATATAGGTGAGCTTGTAAAAATAGGTTTGCCCCAACTTATACAAAAGTCATTAGACATCTGCCGTGTTGTGGGAAATAATGCTGTTCATCCCGGAGAGATAGACTTAAACGACACACCGGAGACAGCTCAAACGCTATTCAGCTTGATCAATCTTGTTGTGCAAGATCGAATTACTAGGCCCAAAGAAATTGAAGCGTTGTATTCAACCTTGCCTGACGGTGCCCGCGCGGCCATAAATAAGAGAGATAATGCATAACCCGTCGCTCAAGCCAATCGCCGCTTTGCGGCTCCGGCTTAGCTTTTCGTTCTCTGTTGGAATAAATGATGGATAAACCATTCCAAAGAAAAGGTTCTGAAAGTAACGCCCATGTTGGGCGCGATTTTGAAAGTAAGATTCAAAAATATTTCGCGCAAAAGAATCTACCCCTAAGTGCCGGGATTATGGTTCCCATAGGAATCAACGGCAAAAAAAATCATTCCTTTGATCTTGGCAATGAAGAAGAGAAAGTTCTTATCGAATGTAAAGCACATAAGTGGACAGAAGGTGGCAATGTACCAAGTGCAAAACTTACCGTTTGGAATGAAGCCATGTTTTTCTTTCACGCTGCCCCACCAAGTTACCGGAAAATTTTAGTCGTATTAAAAGACTTCAACGCCAAAAGAAACGAAACACTTGGTGAGTATTATATAAGAACATATTCACATCTCATTCCAATGGGTGTTGAAATATGGGAATACAATGAGGCAATCAACGAAGCAAAAAAATTAAATGACTAGAGAACCAGTAGTCGCTAAGGCCGATCGCCACTTCGCGGCTCCGGCTTAGCTTATCGTTGAATTTCGAAAATAGACTTGACAAAAGAGACATTCCTGCATACATTGTAATACATCGATGACAGGAGATGCACTATGAATACAGCGATATCAATTCGGCTTCCCAAGAACCTTGCCAGCCAACTCGACAACATTGCCAAAGAGACTGAAAGACCCCGCTCTTTCATCATTCAAAAGGCTCTGGAGTCCTACATGGAGGATTTTGCGGATCTCCAGATCGCCATGGACCGACTCCACGATAAGGGTGATGAGGTTATTTCAGCCAAAAAGATGAGGAAGTCCCTTGGCTTATAATATCGTTTACAAGAAGTCTGTCTACCGCGATATCAAGAAACTATCAAAGACAGAAACAAAACGAATCCTTGACCTCATTGAGACGGAATTGATTAAGAAGCCTGAATCCAATCCTACACTCAAGGGGCAGTTTGCCGGACTTCGCAAGTACCGCATCGGTGACTACCGGGTGATCTATGCCTTGTTGGGTCTTGACATCCTCATCTTAAGAATTGGCAATCGGAAGGATGTTTATAAAGGCGAAATCTAACCAATCTCTGGTGCGAACGCGAAAGCCGCGCCGCACAGTTCAGCGTTATTTAATTCTTTTACTGTTAGCTCCACTTGTTCAATAAACAATATTTATTTATACTCTTTACATGTCCAACTATAAATTTTTTGATCATACGGCGGATATCGGTATTGAAGTTACAGGCCAGACCAGAAAAGATCTGTTTGTAAACGCTGCCAACGCTTTGTTTGATGTGATGATTAAAAGCAGGGTTGGAGAGATATCAACAAAGCAGCAGAAGAAAATAATCGTCGAAGGTGCTGATCTTGCAGCTTTGTTTATTAATTATTTGAGGGAGCTGCTTTATCTGTTTAATGGTGAACAATTTGTAACGGGTCGTTGCGAAATTATAAAGTTTACCAATAAAGCATTACAGGCACGATTAATTGGAGAATCGTTTAACAGCAAAACGCATTTGATTAAAACAGAAATCAAAGCGGTTACCTATTCCGGAGTAAAGGTTGAGAAAATCAAAGATGGATGGAAGGCAAGGGTAATTTTCGATGTCTGACATTACATTAGAAAAGTTGGATGATAACCGGTGGCTTCTGCCGCAGACTGGCTCTATGCGCGTACCGGGGATTATCTATGCCAATGAGAAAATCTATCAGCTCTTAAAAGGCGACGAGAGTGCCAGGCAGGTGGCTAATGTCGCGCACTTACCGGGCATTGTGAACTTTTCTCTGGCCATGCCGGATGTCCACTGGGGTTATGGTTTTCCCATCGGCGGTGTGGCGGCTTTCGATCTCGATGGCGGCATTATTTCGCCGGGTGGTGTCGGTTACGATATCAATTGCGGTTGCCGTTTGATGACAACCAATTTAACTCTGCAAGATATCAAAACAAGGCTCAGCGATTTAACCACAGCCTTGTATCATCATATCCCGTCGGGTGTTGGTTCAACCGGATCGGTTAAATTATCGGGCAAGGATCAGAAAAAGGTGCTCGAAGAAGGAGCTGCCTGGGCGGTCAAAGCTGGATTCGGTTTGCACGAAGATCTGGAGACAACAGAAGACGGCGGCGTCATTGCGGTAGCAGATCCGGAGCAGGTATCGGCACGGGCTCTGGAGCGCGGCAAGCAGCAACTGGGCACACTGGGTTCGGGTAATCACTTTCTGGAAATCGAGGTTGTGCAGGAAATCTTCGATGAAGAAGCCGCGAATACGTTTGGTTTACACAAGGGACAGATTGCGGTGATGATTCACACCGGTTCGCGCGGATTGGGTTATCAGATTTGTGATGACTACCTGGCTTTGATGGTTAAGCACGCGCAGGAAACCGGGATCGCGCTGCCGGACAGGCAACTGGCCTGCGCGTATCTTGATTCGGGCCGGGGAAAAAATTATCTGGCCGCCATGGCCTGTGGCGCCAATTATGCTTGGGCCAACCGGCAAATTCTGATGCATAAAACCCGGGAAGTATTTGAGAAAACATTGCGGATGTCGCCGCGCGAAGTGAACATGAGGCTAGTTTACGATGTCTGTCACAACATTGCCAAAATAGAATCATTTAATATTTGCGGTGTGGTGAAAAAACTTTGTGTTCATCGCAAGGGCGCGACCCGCGCCTTTCCCGCCGGACATGAAGCGATTCCCGTGCGCTACAGAGGTGTCGGCCAGCCGGTACTGATTCCCGGCGATATGGGAACCGGTTCTTATGTGCTGGTCGGGCAGGAAAAGGCAATGACGGAAACCTTCGGCAGCGCTTGTCACGGAGCGGGTCGTGTGATGAGCCGGTCGCAGGCGATCAAAACCAGCCGCGGACGTTCGATTGCCCGCGAGCTTTCGGAGAAGGGTGTTTTGGTGATGGCCGGATCCAAAGGTACGCTCAGCGAAGAAATGCCGGAAGCGTATAAAAATGTGCAGGATGTTGTGCAGGTGATGCACGATTCGGGAATTGCCAAGAAGGTGGCGAAATTAAAATCCATTTCTTGTATTAAGGGATAAGTTCTTACTTCTGGCAATATTTTACGGGCTGATATAAGAGATGGAAATGACAGCCTAATGCAATTACATGTAGGGCGCATTCCCCGAATACGCCGAAAAGGATTGTTCGGGGGAACAATCCCTACAAAAGATTTTTTCATGATATTATTAAGAAAGTGTGATGACTTAACGGGAGAGTTTAATGACCGAAATCATTTTTGATGAAAATGAGGACTGGGAAAAAAGAATATTATGCAGCGATGAATCCTGTATCGGCGCCATCGGTCCAGACGGCAAGTGCAAGGAATGCGGAAAGGTATACGAGGGCAAATTACCGGATGATCGCGCCGAGAGAATTGTTGATAAAGCAGCCTCCGTAGAAAAACGAGAAAATGATATTCAGTCGGACGACGATTGGGATAACCGGGTTTTGTGTTCAGACGAATCATGCATCGGTGTCATCGGTTCCGACGGCAAATGCAAGGAATGTGGCAAACCACTATCATTATAAACCATGCCGGTCCAACCAACCAAAAAAACTAAAATATTGCTTTTTGTTTTCCACTGCATCCCTCGCAGCGTGCGCAAGGGATTATTCCTGTCCTTATTTTATCTACTTTATTTTGTGGGCGTCAAAAACCGTTTAATCACCCTGCACAATCTTCAGCGTTCCTTTCCTGAAAAAAACACTGAAGAAATCATCAGAATTGCCAGAGGCGTTTATCGTCATTTTGCGATGGTGACGGCTGAATTTTTCGACCTGCCTTATATTACAAAAGACAACATTCATAAATGGATGGAAGTTGAAGGTGTGGAAAATTTCCAGTCAGCCGACGCCAAAGGAAAAGGTCTTCTGACAATCGTTGCTCATTTCGGCAACTGGGAACTGATGACGATTGCTATTCCTTTTTTTCTCAAACCCATTGATATCGTTTACCGGCCTCTGGACAACCCCGTCATTGATAATGTCGCGGAATATGTGCGCACCATGCAGGGAAACACATTGATTCCCAAGGGTGGATCAGGCAAAAAGATTATGGAATTATTGAAGGATAATCATATCATCGGCATTCTCAGCGATCAGAATGTCGCTAAAAAAGAAGGCGTGTTTGTCGATTTTTTCGGACGTTCCGCCTGTACCGGCGCAGGGTTGGCCGTAATGGCGATGCGCTCCGGCGCTCCCGTGCTTCCCATTTTTATGGCGAAGCAAAAATCAGGAAAATATAAGTTCATTGTGAAACCGGCCATTGAAGCTGTTTGTACGGATGATTATGATGCCGATTTAGTTGTAAACACCCAGCGTTTCACAAAAATCATCGAGGACGTTATCCGCGAATATCCCGATCAGTATTTCTGGTTCCACCAAAGATGGAAAACCAAGCCGTGGCAAAAAAGACAGAGTGAAATGTGAATGGTTAATAGTGAATGGTAGATGGTGAAAACGGTGGATGCAATTTTTCATCCACCGTTTTTTATGAAAGTGTGAATATCCGGATTAGAACTTATAAATCTTATCACCCGGGATAACGGTAAAATTCTTATTCATCAGAACATCGATTGCTTTTTCCGGGTTGTCGAAGCGGAAGATGATGACGGCGTTCTCGCCGCTTTTTTCGACAAAGGCGTAAAGGTATTCGACGTTGATGCCTTCTTTGGACACAACTTCCATGATGCTGTGCAGTCCGCCCGGTTTGTCGGGAACTTCCACAGCGACGACGGGGGTTTTGCTAACGCGGAAGCCGCTGTCTTTGAGAACCTTATTGGCTTTTTCCACGTCATTGACGATCAGGCGCAGAATGCCGAAATCAACTGTTTCCGCTACGGATAATGTGCGAATATTGATATTGGCGTCTCTAAGAACGCGTGTTGCGTGTTCCAATGTGCCCGGTTTGTTTTCCAGAAAAACGGATATCTGTTCTACCTTCATCGTAACCCCCTTATAATTTATATGTGACGTTTATCAATAATTTTCGCGTCCGCTTTTTGAAGCGTATTGGGCTGAACAAGCTTCACGCGGGCCGAGATGCCCAGAAAATCCTTCATATCCTTGATGATTCTTTGCTCTATTTTCTGCAATTGCTTGATGCTGCCGGAGTCGCTGAATATTTTATCGTTGACTTCGACCTGTAAATCCAGCGTGTCCAGAGCGCCGACTTTATCGATGATGACCTGATAATTCGGCTCCAGCCCCTCGATATCCACGAGAATGGCTTCGATCTGTGACGGGAAAACATTAACGCCGCGGATGATCAGCATATCGTCGCTGCGCTTCAAAACCCGTTCCATCTTGATATGTGTGCGGCCGCAGCGGCAGGGTTCGGTAATCAGGCGTGAGATGTCGCCGGTGCGGTAACGGATCAGCGGGTTGGCTTCTTTGGTGAGTGTGGTGAAAACCAGTTCGCCCTCGGATCCTTCAGGCAGAACGTTGCCGGTTTTTGGATCAATGGTTTCGACAATGAAATGGTCTTCAAAAACATGCATCCCATTGCGGCCTTCCGGACATTCTATTGCCATGCCCGGTCCGATCACTTCCGATAAGCCGAACAAATCCAGCGCCGTGATGCCGAAAGCTTTTTCAATGTCGTCGCGAATGGCATTATTCCATGGTTCGGCGCCGAATATCCCCACGCGCAGTTTCAGAGCTTTCAGGTCAACACCCATGGATTGCCCCACTTCGGCCAGATGCAGAGCATAGGAGGGCGTGGAACAGATGACGGTTGGCCCGAAGTCCTGTAAAATCATTAATTGTCTTTTGGCGTCGCCTCCGGACATCGGGATGACGCTGGCGCCTACTTTTTCCGCCCCATAATGCAGGCCGAGACCGCCGGTGAATAATCCGTAGCCAAAGGCGTTGTGGATAATATCATTTTTGGTAATGCCCGCGGCAACCAGACAGCGCGCGATCAGGTCCGACCAGGTGTCAATGTCGCGTTTGGTGTAGCCGAAAACAGCCGACTTTCCGCTGGTGCCGGAAGATGCATGCAGGCGGACAACACTGCTCATGGGGACGGCAAATAAACCGAAGGGGTAATTGTCGCGTAAATCTTTTCGGGTGGTAAAGGGAAGCTTTTTCATGTCGGCGATGGATTTAATATCGTCGGGTTTGACTTTGGCGGCATCGAAGGATTTTTTATAAAAACCGACGGTGTGGTAAACACGCTCCAACACTTGCTGCAATCTTTTGACCTGCAGGGCCTTGATGACTTCGCGGGGCATGGTTTCAAATTCTTCATTGTAGATCATGATGGAGCCTCCATGAATTATGGTAAATCATAATAGTATTGACGGAAAGCTTAACAAAACTTTTTGCCTCTGGCAAGAAACTTTCCAATGTTTTGATGATCTTGAGTCAGGATGGGTTCCGATCGTTTTTCTGTGTGCCATAGCTTGTATAAGTGATGCTGTGTCGCCACAAAAAAAGCGCCCATCATTTGAATTTTCGGCAAATGATGGGCGCCTGTTATGAGCTAAAGTATTTCTGAAATACTATGGAGTATATTTCCAGAAATCTTTATAGAATCCGGTTGGTGTCACTACCTTGTTTGTCTCTGAACCTGAGCAACCCCATCCTGTTCCTACGAAGTGACTCTTGCTGCCCAGAGAGAAACCGGCCGCTTCAGTTCGTTTGCCATTAATCTCTCCACCATTGTAATAGGCTTTCTGTGTCCACTTATCAGTGGCTTGATCATATTCCCAGAAATCGCTGAAAGCAGTGCAGACTTTGCCGCACTCACAAGTACCGCCACAAGGATTATAACAGGGAACGTACCCCATCCCGACATAGCCGTTGCTGCACTGGCAATATAGGGCTACGGCTTCAGCTCTCAAACCTCCAGCGAAATCGGCTTTCTTTGTCCAGGCATTTGTTGCCGGATTGAATTCATAGAAATCTTGATAATATGTCGTACCGTTCATCCCGGTCCCAACGTAACCTTTGCTGCCTATGGACAGGCCAACGGCCTCAGCTCTTGCCGTACCGGCTGTACCGGCGAAATCAGTCTTCTTTGTCCAGAAACCAGTGGCCGGATCGAATTCGTAGAAATCTTTATAATAAGCTGTTCCATCAAATCCTGTTCCCACATATCCCTTACCTGTGGTGGCTGTTGCGATTGAGAAACCGACTGCATCAGCCCGCTCGTTCGCCGCCACGCCGTCCGCTACCGCAACACCTAAAGAATCCTTTTTTGTCCAGGTATTATCAGCAGGATTGTATTCCCAGAAATCATTGAAATAGTTTGTTCCATCAAATCCTGTTCCCACGTAGCCCTTGGTTCCGATGGCAAAACCCACGGCAGATTTTCGCTTTAATCCTTCGGGTAGTCTCTGCGTAGCTCCGAAATTGGCTTTCTGTGTCCAGGTATTAGCGGCAGAGTCATATTCCCAGAAATCAGCGTAATATGTTGCGGTGTTGCCATTCCATCCCGTTCCCATATAGCCCTTGCCCGTACTCAAAATGCCAAAAGCAACCGCTTCTGAACGCGCTAATCCATTTACGCCACCGAAATCTGTCTTCTGTGCCCAGGCACCGCCTAAATTTGCCGTGACCGTTACAGTGTAATTCTGTGTCGAGGCATCAGCCGCGGTGACTGTATAGATGACCGAGGATGAAAAATTATTGGGGGTTTCTCCGCTAACCTGAACCATTGAATCGACTTTAACATTGGCGCCGGTTGTCGTGAATGTTGCTACGAGGGCCGATAAATCTTTACCCCAGAGCACATTAACAGCGATCGTTTTTGCGGTTTGATCGATTACGACATCCTCAGCTTCGTCACGCAAACTAAAAGAGAATGCTGTAATTTCTTTTGCCGATGATGCCGCAACATTTACTGTAACGGTATATGTTGCCGATGAGCCATTTTCAGCAATAACCTTATATTCTTTCGGCGAAGAAAAATTGTTTGCGGTCGTGCCACTTACCTGAACCGCATCACCCACTTTGACTTTTTCACCGGTTGTCGTGAATGTTGCCACCAACGAGTTCACACTGGTGCCATAGGGCACAGTCACGGCAATGGTCTTTGCTGTGTCATTAATTGTTCCGGTGTTCCCGGCAATAGAGTAAGCCGTAATTGCCTTTGCCGATGATTCATCGTCATCATCGTCATTGCAAGCGGCTAATGCAAAGGCGCATATTAATACCATTCCAAGTATCAACCACAATTTTCGTTTCATCATTTTCTTCTCCTCATCATTTTTTTGTTTATTTGTTTTTTTTACAACAGGCTCAAACTTGATGCAGCCTGTTACTATTGAAATTGATTATTGATGGATTTTCATTGAGGTGAATATACGTAATAATTAATCGTGTGTCAATAAAATATTGAGTTATCGAAATGTCACCAGTAGCGTTCCCGTTTAAATCGTGATAGTCAGTACATTAAGACGATCTTCTAAAAGATTAGAGAATTGTTATGCGAAAAAAGGTTGTTAAAAAGAAAACCAATCTTCAAAAGACAAATCCTGTCCTGGCCGCTCAGTGGCATCCGACCAGGAACGGAGAGTTGACGCCCGGCGATGTCACACCGGGCTCCAATAAAAAAGTCTGGTGGCAGTGTCTGAGGGGACATGAATGGAACACGACAGTCGGCAACAGAAACAACGGGCAGGGGTGTCCATATTGCGCCAATCAGAAAGTAAATCATGAGAACTGTCTGCTGACCGTCAATCCCCTGCTCGCCATGCAGTGGCATCCGGCAAAGAACGGCGATCTGACCCCGGGAGATTTGACGCCGTATTCCAACAAGAAAGTATGGTGGCAATGCGCGCATGGTCATGAGTGGAATACGACAGTCAGCAATAGAAGCAACGGACAGGGGTGCCCCTACTGTGTCAATCAGAAAGTCAACAAAGAGAACTGTCTGCAAACGGTGAATCCTGCTCTGGCCGCGGAATGGCATCCGATAAAAAACGGTGATCTGACTCCAGGAGATGTAACGCCGGGCTCCAACAAGAAAGTGTGGTGGCAATGCGCGCGCGGACATGAATGGAGCACAACGGTCAATAACAGAAGCAATAAACACGGCTGTCCTCACTGCTACAAACTGGAAAGGACGCTGTATAAAAAATATAAATTCAAATTAAGAAAAATCGGCTACCCCTATTCCGAGGGTAAATCTAATTGATATGCAGTTGCCGTCTTTTTTGCTTGACGCCGTGCGCCATTTTTGACTATCTTTTCAAAACGCATTACTTAAAGGCAACTGTTCATGATTGAGGGGCTGGTAAATAATTTATCCGTGTATCTGGAAAGCTCTGTGCTTTTGGCTTTTCTTGCTTCCTATGTGGGCGGCGTTGTCATCAGTTTTACGCCCTGTACATATCCTTTAATTCCGGTGACGGTGGGATTTATCGGAGCGCATGGTTCATCATCAAGATTAAGAGGGTTTCTGCTGTCTCTTATTTACGTTTCAGGGATGGCCGTGACCTACGCGGCCCTGGGGGGTGTCGCGGCCTTGTCGGGCAGGATATTCGGTCAGATGCAGACGACGCCTCTGACCTATTTTATTATGGCCAATCTGTGCCTGGTGATGGGATTGTCCATGCTGGATGTTTTTAATATCGCGCTGCCGATTCCTCAAAAACTGATGAGATATTCCGGTTCGGGCGATCAGAAAGGTTTTCTAAACAGTTTTCTGGTGGGAGCCGTTTCCGGCGTCGTCATCGGCCCCTGCACCGCTCCCGCATTGGGCGTTTTGCTGGGTTATGTCGCGGTCAAAACAAATGTCTGGCTGGGCATGGGAATGCTGTTTGTTTTTGCTTTGGGTTTGGGAACTTTGCTGCTTTTGATCGGCACATTCGCCGGTTTTATCGCGGCTCTGCCTAAATCAGGCGCGTGGATGAATAAAATAAAGTATGCGTCCGGATTGATATTGATTGGCGCGGCGGAATATTTCCTGTATGTTGCGGGAAGTCTATCCATATAATCATGAGGTTAAGATGAAGAAAAAAATTGTATTCGTTTTGGCAGGTTTGTTTGTTATCATTTTGGTCGCCGTCGCTTTCGGTCAATATAAACCGGGAATGTTTTCCATGCGGCAGAAGATTCAGGCGCCTGATTTTTCGCTGAAGGACATTTCCGGAAAAACTTTCCGGCTCAGTTCTTTGCGGGGAAATCCGATCCTGATGTTTTTCGGTGCAACTTGGTGTGCCGCCTGCCGTGGTGAAATGCCCTATTACAAGAATCTTTATCAAAAATATGGCGGGCAGGGATTGAAATTTGTCTATATTGATGTCAACGAATCTTCACAGAGAGTGGCCCGTTTTGCCAGAGAAAACTCGTTTCCCTATCTGGTGCTGGTTGATGAGTACGGTAGCGTAGCCGAAAATTATAACCTGATCGGTGTGCCGACCATTTTTCTTCTGGATAAGGATCGAAATATCGTCGGAATCAGTCACCGGGTGGCCGATTTACATGTGGAGAGGTTTTTCCCGGCCATAAAATAATCGGCAGAATTGTTATAAAAAAACATTGCGAGGAAAGTAAATGATGGAACAAAACTGGCTGCAGAATTTATCGAAATCAAATTCCGACAAATGGATTGGCGGCGTATGCGGGGGCCTGGGCGAAAGCTCTCCCGTTCCCTCCTGGGCATGGCGTCTGCTGTTTGTAACACTGGTGCTATGCTTCGGCACCGGCGTATTATTGTATATTTTGCTCTGGATTTTTCTTCCGTCCAAATCCAAATAAGGAAATGACTATGAGATTGAAAAATGACATTTACGTTTACGAATGGACCAGTCCTTTTGAAAACAACTGCAATAGTTTTTACATTGGCGGCGGCGTCAATGCCTTGATTGATCCGGGACTGACCGGCTACGTTCCCGATTTGCTCGACCGGATGTCCGCCGACGGCATCAAGAAAGAAGACATCCGCTATGTCATCAACACGCATTCTCATCCCGACCATTTTCAAGGTTCTGAAGTTTTTGATCAGGAAAAAGTCAAGGTCGGCCTGCATACCAGAGAAATCGAATTTCTAAAAGGGGAAGGGGGAGAACTTTACAGCCTCTTTGGAATCAATGTCCCCCGGATGTATGTCAATTTTCCGATGGAGGAAGGCGATCTGGCTTTGGGCGATCAGATATTCAAGGTTATTCTGGCTCCCGGCCATTCTCCCGGCTCCATCGGCCTTTACTGGCCCGGCGAAAAAGCGCTGTTCTGCGGCGATGTGATTTTTGATCAAAGCGTCGGCCGCACCGATTTTCCCGGTGGAGACGGCGCCCTTTTAAAGAAAAGCATTCTAAATTTTGCCAAACTCGATCTGGAATGGGTTTTCCCCGGTCACATGGGCATCCTGAATGGGAAAGGTAACATCCAGAACAATTTTAATCTAATTATCAAGGGCATATTCCCCTACATTTAATTTCCATGCGGAGAACAACTTTTTATGGCCAATGAAGGAAACAAAGTCATTTACTCGATGATCGGCGTGAGTAAGATTTATGAAAAGAAGCCGGTGCTCAAGGACATTTACCTGTCTTACTTTTACGGCGCAAAGATCGGCGTCATCGGTTTGAACGGTTCCGGCAAAAGCTCTCTTTTGAAAATCCTGGCGGGAGTGGACGCTGAATTCCTGGGCAAAACTATTCTTTCGCCCGGCTATACCGTCGGCTACCTGGAGCAGGAACCGCGTCTGGACGACAATAAAACGGTGCGGCAGATCGTGGAGCAGGGCGTGCAAAGCACGATGGATTTAATCCACGAGTATAATGAAATCAACGAGAAGTTTGCGGAGCCGATGTCTGACGACGAAATGGCCAAACTCTGCGAAAGGCAGGGCAATGTCCAGGAGAAACTCGATGCCCTGGATGCCTGGGACATCGATTCCCGTCTGGAAATGGCGATGGACGCGCTCCGCTGTCCGCCCGGTGACACACTGGTGAAAGTGCTCTCCGGCGGCGAAAGACGCCGTGTGGCCTTGTGCCGTCTGCTTCTGCAAAAACCGGACATCCTTCTGCTGGATGAACCCACCAACCATCTGGATGCGGAGTCTGTCGCCTGGCTGGAGCATCATTTGCAGAAATACGAAGGCACGATCATCGCCGTTACGCACGACCGCTATTTTCTGGACAACGTGGCCGGCTGGATTCTGGAACTGGACCGCGGACAGGGCATCCCCTGGCAGGGCAACTATTCCTCGTGGCTGGAGCAGAAAAAAAACCGTCTGAAAAATGAAGAGAAGGCTGAAAGCGACCGGATCAAAACACTGGAACGCGAGCTGGAATGGATTCGCATGTCGCCCAAAGGCCGTCATGCCAAATCCAAGGCGCGCATCAATGCTTACGAAGAGCTGCTGGGAAAAACCATGGAAAGGGAATCCGGTACACGCGAAATATTCATCGCGCCGGGACCGCGTCTGGGCGATCTGGTCATTGAAACGAAAGATGTCAATAAAGGTTACGGCGACAAATTGCTGGTGGAGGGCATGACTTTTTCTCTGCCGCCCGGCGGAATAATCGGTGTCATAGGCCCCAACGGCGCGGGTAAAACAACACTGTTCAGAATGATCACGGGTCAGGAACAACCGGATTCCGGAGCCATCCGCATCGGCGATACGGTCAAACTGGCCTATGTTGACCAGAGCCGCGACTCCTTAGATCCCAATAAAAATATCTGGGAAATGATTTCCGACGGACAGGATGTTATTCCCATTGGCAACCGCCAGATCAATTCCCGTGCTTATGTATCGCGGTTTAATTTTTCGGGAACCGATCAGCAGAAAAAAGTGGGAACGCTCTCCGGAGGCGAACGCAACCGCGTTCATCTGGCGCGCATGCTCAAGGAAGGCGGCAATGTGCTGCTTCTCGACGAGCCGACCAACGATCTGGACGTAAACACACTGCGCGCGCTGGAAGATTCGCTGGAAAACTTTGCCGGCTGTGTCGTCGTTATCAGCCACGACCGCTGGTTTCTGGACAGAATCTGCACGCACATTCTGGCGTTCGAGGGAGAAAGCAAGGTTCTTTTCTTTGACGGCAACTATTCTGAATACGAGGAAGATTACAGGAAACGATTCGGTTCAGCAGCCAATCAGCCCCACCGCATAAAATACCGCCAGCTCACCCGCAGATAAAAAAAATTAGAAGGAGTGATTTTTTCATCATAAGCAAAATTGTTGAAGAAAATTTTTTTTCTTTCTGCTGTTACCTGGGCAGGCTGAATTCTTCATTCAAGCCCTTGGATTCAATTGTGGCAATGAGTACGGGCGTCCCTGTTTCTGATGTGAACTGGGTATGCCATGAAAAGCCGCTCAATGATAAAGTGTCCCCGGCAGTTGCAGCAATAAAAAATTATTATTCAAATTTAAACCTTCACTTCTGGTGGTGGGCTTATCCTGGCGCGCAATCTCCCGAAACGGACAGAATCTTAAAGACAGCGGGATTTCGTCAATACGTAAAAGTTTCCTGTATGGCTGCAGATCTGAGTAATTTGCTGGCAGATGATGCCGCATCGGATCATATCAGAATAGCTCCTGTAAAAAATCAATCCGACTTGTTGGAGTGGAAAAATGTTTCTTTTGAAGGTTTTGAAATGCCCGCGCGCGCCCAAGATCCATATGAAAAATTTGTTACGTCTTTTGATTTGAGCACAAAAACTCAGCAAAGGCTTTTTATCGCTTATTTCGATGAAAAGCCTGTCGCGTCTTCGATGCTTTTTGTGCATCAAAAAACGGCTGGAATATATTACGTATCAACCCTTCCATCTTATAGAAATAAAGGATGCGGTTTGAAGATAACACAGGCGACTATGAAGGAAGCAAAAAACTCGGGTTTTAAAAAGGTGGTTTTACAGGCAACACCGATGGGAATGCCTGTTTATCAGAGGGTCGGTTTCCGTGAATGCTGCCGGGCGCAAATTTACAGGCTTCAAAAATGAAACACTGTCCATCGCAGTGTCAAAATGTTGTTTATTATTCCTGTGAATCTGAAAATCTATCAAGCTATCAAAATTAAACAATATTTTATTGACAAACAATATTTGATTATTATAGTAGTACCAAAATTTAAATTTGATGGTTTCAGACGCGTACAATATAATATTTATTAATTAAAACGGAGGTTTATAAGATAAAATGGAAAATAAAAATCGTAAAACATTTTTTATGTTTCTCATGGCGTTTTTAATCGCATTTTTCATTGTTTCTTTTGTGGAGGTATTAAGATCATCTTTTCTTGCTTCAGGAGCGCCGGAAATTCCTGCCGCTGTTGCGGTAGAAGGAATAACACCAGGATCTTTTTCGGATCTGGCAGAACGGGTTAAGCCGGCTGTTGTAAACATCAGCACGACAAAAGTCTTGCAGGGGAGAAGTTTAGGTAATCCGTTCGGGCGCTCTCCATTTCACGATTACTTTGGAGACGATTTCTTTAATCGTTTTTTCGGTGATATTCCGGAACGGAATTTCAAGCAAAGAAGTTTAGGTTCGGGATTCATCATCAGCAATGACGGATATATTTTCACAAACAATCATGTAGTTGAAAATACTGATAAAATTCTTGTAAAAATTTCTGACGGTAAAGAATACGAAGCAAAAATTATCGGCACCGATCCAAAGACGGATATTGCTTTAATCAAAATCAAACCGGATAATGGTCTTCCGACGGTTGAAATTGGTGATTCAGAAATATTGAGAGTCGGGGAGTGGGTCATTGCCATTGGCAATCCATTTGGTCTGGAGCAAACGGTTACGGCCGGCATTGTCAGCGCAAAAGGGCGTGTAATTGGGGCGGGAACCTATGATAATTTTATTCAAACCGATGCGTCAATTAATCCGGGAAACAGTGGCGGCCCTTTGTTTAATATGCAGGGCAAAGTGATTGGCATTAATACAGCAATTGTGGCTCAGGGACAGGGTATCGGATTCGCGATCCCGATCAATATGGCTAAAAATATTCTGGATGACCTGAAAACAAAAGGGAAGGTAACGCGTGGCTGGCTTGGAATTTCAATTCAGGATATGTCTGAAGATATCGCCAAGAGTATGAATTTCAAGAGCAAAGAAGGTGTACTGGTCACAGATGTTTTTAAAGATGATCCGGCAGATAAAGCCGGTATAAAGGTTGGAGATGTCATTACTGAAATAAACGGGAAGGCGATTAAAAGTACCCATGATTTACTTTTGACAACAGCGGCGCTTCACGTAGGTGAAAAAGCGGCCATAAAAGTCTTGCGCGATGGCAAAGAAATATCTTTAAAAGCCGTTGTTGCTGAGCGGACGGATAAAACTGAAATGGCTCTTGCAAAGAAATCGCAAACATATTTTGGTATCAGTGTTCAGGAAATAACAAAGGATCTCGCCAAACAATTGGATGTAGCTCAAGGAGTTGGATTGATAGTAACTGATGTAGAAGATGGAAGCCCGGCAGAAAATGTTGGCATTCAGCCCCGTGACATCATTATTAAGGTCAATAAAGTTAAGGTAGCGACATTAAAACAGTATATGACAGAAATGTCAAAAGCTCAGGAAAAGAAAAGCGTTATCCTGCTTATCAAACGGGGAAACTCTAATTTCTTTATTGGATTGCATTTAGAGTAATTTAATACTTAAAATTAAAAAGGCAGGCTTGCAAAAGTCTGCCTTTTTAATTTGTTCAATCTTGTCTCTCAAAATGTTTCACGTGAAACATTTTGAGAGGCTGCGATCAACCATTCAGCCATTTTGAATACTGATACATTTTGGCCAGGGCTTTAACCGCTTTCTCGGGAGTTATAAAGTTGACGCCTTTATACTGACAACCATTGACATCTTTTATTGTCTGAGTTTTATCATCACTCAAGAGATAAACCCCGATGATCGGCTTATTGTATTTTTCCATCAAGCGGACAGTTTGTTCAATGGTCTGTTTTTCAAAATCGTCAGTGTATTGTAAAGCACCTTCTACAAAGGTGGAATCGTACTGACTGTTAACTGTTGCAGTGGATTCCATAATGGATTGTATCATTACCTTTCTTCCAATAAGCCCCATGTGAATGATCGCGTCACATCCCGACCAAAGACTAAGCTCTTCCAGAATTTTCATGTATGTTTCTGTTTTCATGTCGCCAACCACATCAATTGGATTGGCATGACTCCAGAAAGGCGGCAGTAATTGATTAATCTTGGAAATTACTTCCTCTGAAAGCCTAGGCACATTCAAACCATTTTCCTCGCATAAATCGGAGGCCACAACACCCCATCCTCCGCCCAGCGTCAAAAGAGCGACATTTCCTCCCTTGGGCAAAGGCAAAGATGAAAACGCAGCCGACAGATCCAGCAATTCCATGGGATTCCTGGCCTGCACGATTCCGGCCTGTCGGCAGGCAGCCATAAATACTTTGATATCAGAAGCCATGGCTCCGGTATGGCTGGCTGCGGCGCTGGAACCAGCCTTCGTGCGACCTCCTTTTAAAACAATAACCGGCTTATGTTTACCAATACGCCTGGCCGTTTCGAAAAATCTTCGGCCATGTTTAATGCTTTCTATATACAGGACAACGTTTTTTGTTTTTTCATCAACCTCAAATCCATCCATATAATCTTCGATGGTAACCATCGCTTCATTTCCGGAACCGCAATACGCTCTGATTCCGATATCCTCTTTTGCCGCGAAAGCGAGCAATTGTGTTCCGAGATTACCGGACTGAGCGAGCAATGAAGTTCCTCCGGAAGGAGGACGAACATGGGAACCGATGCAATACAACGATATGTGTGGATTACATATGCCCATCGTATTGGGGCCGATAATCAATATTCCCGCCCCCTGCGCTTTTTTGACCAGTTCTTCCTCTAAAATCTTTCCCTCAGCGCCCACTTCACTGAAGCCCGAAGTAATTATTAAAACGTTCTTGATTCCTTTTTTTTCAAATTGAGGTATGAGCGCTAAGATTTTATCAGCGGGAACCGTAACCACCGCAAGATCTACAGGATCAGGAATTTCCGTGACCGACGTATAAACCTTTCTGCCGGCGATTTCTTCCCCGGTGGCATTGACCAGATAGATTGCTCCCTGATATTTTCCGGCGACAACGCCCGAATACATGATATGACCCCACTTGGTGATATTCGATGAGGCTCCTATAAAGGCAATTGATCGGGGATGAAATAATTTCCAGATGTGTTTTAAATCAACTTTACGGGCTGAATCTATTTTATCAGAGGCTTCCCCTAAAACAATTAATGCGTCAACCGCTGTAATCTTGCCGTCAGCAGTAACCAGCAGCGGGTTAATATCTATTTCCTTGATTTCCGGTCTTTCCAAACCTATTCGTGATAATCCGACAAGAGTATTAACAAGAGCTTCTTTATCCGGCGCGCATTCTCCCCTGAAATCACCCAACAGTTTCTGGGAGTTCAACTCATCGATCATTTTGAGCGCTTCTTTTTTATCTATCGGAGCGACCCTGAAAACAACGTCACCAATGGCCTCTGTAAAGATACCTCCCAGACCAAACATTACAGTAGGACCAAAATGTTCATCATGGAAAAGTCCGGCAACAAACTCCCTTTTTCCTTCCAGCATCGGTTGAATCAAAAATCCTTCCAGGTCATTGCCTGCTTCTTCCTTTATATATAGTGCTGCGGAGCGAACATCTTTGCTGCTTGTGAGATTGAGTTTTACCAAACCTCTTTCCGTTTTATGTGTAAGTTTTGAACCCAATCCTTTCATAACGACAGGATAACCTATTTTATCAGCGGCATAGACTGCTTCTTCTATTGTTTTAACGACTGTTTCCGCCACCACCGGAATACCGTATTCCTTCAATACTGCCTTGGATTCAGCTTCCGTCAAAGTAGTTCTCTGTTCAGCTTTTGCTTTTTCTACGATCTGTATTTTGGCCATTTTTTCTCCCTACCGTAACATTGATTTCAAAGATCCTCTTTTACTCTATAAAATTATGTCTTCACAGATGATACGACTTTCCAGAAAAAATCAAAAAAGCTGTTGATGTTATCGGCAAGTTTCCATTTCATCCCGTGGGCGTACCAATTTTGAATATGTCTCTGAGTAATCATCATATAAAGATCAACAAAGTAATGGTTTTCAAGCTCAGAAAGAACCGCTCCACGTTTTCTTGCTTTCTCAACAACTTCACTTAATATGTCTACTTCCGTTTCTCTTTTATAGGATTTACTGGCCATAAAGCTCTTGGAAGGAACCGTTATAAATGCCGTAACGGCTAAATCAGGATTATTGTCAAAAAAATTCATGGTCACCCAGAAAAGTTTTCTGAACATTTCACGGATATCTTCCGTGCCCGCAAGATGCATCCGTAATAATGATGCCAGATCGAGTAATTTTTCATCAATAATGGAAAAAAGCAGATCTTCCTTGGAAGAAAAATATTTATAAATGGTGCCTGTGCTGATTCCACTCTCTCCGGAGATGTCACGAATATTGACGGCGTGAAAATCTTTTCCGGAAAATTGCCTTAACACCACCGGGTATAAGCGATCTTTCAGTTTCGAAGGCATTATCGGTTTTTCCATAGCCATCCTACCGATCACAAATTTTAATGTGGAAATAAAATATAAAACAATGTTTCAAATGTCAAGCAGATAATGAAACATTGTTTCTTTAAATGATAATATGATAATGATATCAATATAATGAAGATTAACATTTTTTCTGCCATGTGAATAAATATTTTATGCTTGACGAAAATATCAACCAGTAATAATGTTTTACCCGCCACTGAATCGTCTGTGAAACAATAGTAATCGCCTATGAGTATTTCAATTATTACACTTGTTGTCGTTTTTTTTCTTATCGCCATCAGACAAATTGGAAACATAAAGCTGAAAATCTGGCAGATTATGCTGGGCGGCGCGGTATTTGTGATTCTTGCGGGAGAAATTACACCACGCCAGGCGTTTCAGGCGATAAATTTCGATGTGATTTTTTTTCTATTTGGAATGTTTATTATCGGACAGGCGATAGAAGATTCCGGCTATTTAACGCATCTCTGCTATAAATTTTTCGGAAAGGTCAAGTCCGTTGATCAATTGATTCTGGCCATTCTTTTCACCATGGGCGCCGGCTCCGCCATTCTGATGAATGACACGCTGGCCATTATTGGCACACCGATTATGATTCTGCTGGCAAAAAGAAATATGATTTCGGCTAAGCTTCTGCTGCTTTGTCTGGCGTTTGCCATCACAATCGGCAGCGTCACAAGCCCCATCGGCAACCCACAGAATCTCCTGATTGCGATGGGTGGCAATATCGAAAACCCCTTCATCGTTTTCACAAAATATCTGTTTATCCCGACAATTTTAAATCTTCTGTTCACCTATTATCTCTTGAAGTTTTTTTACAAAAAAGATTTTCTCATAAAAAATCTCCAGGCGGGCGATGTCGAGATCACCCATCACCGGCTTTCCAGCGTTGCCAGAATGTCCTTAATCCTGGTAATTGGTCTTATCCTCTTGAAAGTCGCTCTGGCGCTGTTGAATTTCTTCACCGATGTGAAATTTGATTTTAAGCTGACTTATATTGCTCTTATCGGCTGTTCACCAATATTATTTTACCGATTTATGTCTAAAAAGAAAAAATACAGGTTTCATATATTAAGGAAGATAGATTGGTTTACAATTATTTTTTTTGCATCCATGTTTGTCCTGATGCAAAGCGTCTGGACATCAGGCTTTTTTCAAAATGTCTTTTCCAGACTATCTCTGGATATGAAAAGCCTTTCCGTAATTATGATTCTATCCGTCAGCGTCAGCCAATTGATCTCTAATGTACCGATGGTCGCGTTGTTCCTGCCGCTTATTTCGTCTTCCGGAGCCGGTCATCTTGAATTAATGGCCTTGGCAGCCGGTTCTACAATCGCGGGAAATCTTTTTATTCTTGGCGCGGCCAGCAACGTCATCATCATTCAGCACGCTGAAAAAGAAAAAAACGGCGAGACCATTACCTTTCTGGAATTCGCAAAAATCGGAATGCCCCTAACAGCGTTGAATGTTCTGGTTCATCTGCTGTTTTTCTGGATATTCTAGTAATAAGCTTTTACGCGATAGGGTAGATTGTATGAATAATTATTTTTTCTTTTTATTCTTCTCTATAACTTCATTCACACAAATGCCCCTGGCCCTCACGGTCAGATCGATGGCCTTCTTTTCGACGTCAGTGTACTGGCTGTAATTCAAATCTTCCTTTTTGGTGGTAACAATGGCGATATAATTTTCAAAAGAACTTAAAACAGGCAGATTTTTACATAGGCATTGACAGAAAGCATCGTCACCAAATGACAGCATGCATTTTAAATACTTTTCTTTCAGAAGTGAATCGGCAAGTTCTTGAAGCTTCTCGCTCTTCTCGACGGAACTGGCCTGTTTCTTTACATCATTGGCTTTCTTAACCGTAGATTTCGTCCCATCCGCATATGATATGAACGGAAAAATAAACAGCATCACCAACATTATTCTTAATATTTTCATTATACCCTCCTTAATTTTATGGTCATTGAAATATGGGCTTCATACTCTAAAATATCGAAACAATCAATCTTTAAGGAACGGCTTGGATTTACTTTCAGACATGTTTTTAATGCTCATCAAATAAGGCAAGAATGACGTTCTCAGTCATTGCAGCACGCCCGATTATCTCCACTATTTGTTAACGGCCTCTTGATATTTCTTCTATTTTAAGTTATCAGTGCGGCACATCACTTGAAGAGGAAAAATTCAGTTGTTGATCAATCCCTGTCCCAAACATAAACTGATTCGTGATTCCGTGAGAAGTTTTGCGGAAACAGAACTTGCCCCCATTGCTGCTGAGATAGATCGCAAGGCCGTTTTCCCTCGTGAGATTATCGAAAAAATGAGACCGCTGAATTTCTTCGGTCTTCAAGCTCCCCGTGAATTCGGCGGAGCCGCTTTGGATTCCGTCAGCGCGGCCATTGTTGTGGAAGAGCTTTCCCGGGTTTGTGCCGCCATCGGCTTATGTGTCACCGTCCACAACGGCGTCGCCCTATATCCTTTTATGAAGTTTGCCGGCAAGGATCAAAAAAATGAATATCTGCCCAAATTGACCAGCGGTGAATTTATCGGAGCTTTCAGTTTGACCGAGGCCAATGCCGGTTCCGATTCCGCCAGCGTTGAAACAACGGCGGTAAAAAGAAATAATGAATACGTTTTAAACGGCACGAAGATATTTGTCACCAACGGCGGCGTCTGTGATATCGCCTTGATTTTTGCCCTAACCGGTTTTGAGCCGGGCAAACCGCAGAGCAGCGTTTTTATTGTGGAAAGCAAATCTCCCGGATTTTTGCGCGGCGAGCTGGAGGATCTTTGCGGCATGCGCGCCAATCCGGTGTCGTCGCTCTTTCTGGAAGATTGTTGTGTTCCTGAACAAAATGTGCTGGGCAACATCGGCGACGGGATGAAAATTGGCTTGGCCACACTGGACAACGGCCGCATCGGTGTTGCCGCCCAGGCGCTGGGCATCGCCCAGGGGGCATATGAAGCGGCGGTCAAATATGCCAAAGAAAGACAGCAGTTTAAAAAACCCATTGCCTCGCTGCAGACCATTCAGAATTATATTGCCGATATGGCTACTGAAATCACGGCGGGGCGCCTGCTTTTATATCGGGCCTGCTCGCTCAAAGATGGAGGCGCCCCTTTTGGATGCGAAGCTTCGATGGCAAAACTTTATTGCAGTACCGTTGCTTCCAAAGTTACTTCACTTGCTGTGCAGATACATGGCGGGTACGGATACAGCAAGGAATACGATGTCGAACGATATTTCCGCGACGCGAAAGTCACGGAAATTTATGAAGGCACCAGCGAAATTCAGCGAATGGTTATTGCACGCACCATACTGTCTCAATTAACTTTTTAGGATATGATTTTGAAACTGGTCGTTTGCATAAAACAGGTTCCCAAAGTTACAGAGCTCCCGTGGGATGAAAAGACAGGCACCCTGCGGCGCGATCTTGCTTCGGGGATGATGAATCCGGCATGCAAGCATGCGCTGGAAGCTGCCCTGCAAATCAAGGAAAACCATAACGCAAGCATTACCGTAATCACCATGGGACCACCCGCCGCTGAAGAAATGCTGCGTGAGGCGCTGGCCATGGGCGCCGATGAAGCCATCCTGATTTGCGACTGGCTGCTGGCCGGCTCGGATACGTTTGCCACCTCGCTCGTCTTGAAAGAAGCGATAAAAAAGCAATGTCCGAAATTCGATTTGATTTTGTGCGGGGCCTATACGGCGGACAGCGAAACGGCCCAGGTCGGCCCGCAACTGGCGGAAGAACTTGATTTGCCCGCCGCAGCGTATGTCGAAAAAATGGAAATTACGGGAAAAACCTTGCGTGTCCGCCGGCTGGTGGATAATTTCCGTGAAACGCTGGAAATGGAATTTCCGGCTCTGGTGACTGTTTCCATGGAAAATTACAAACCGCGCTACACCAGCTTGGCCGGTCTGGAAAACGCCTTTGACCAAAAAGATGTTTCAGTTCTGGACGCGAAATCTCTGGGGCTCAGTTCTTCCTCCATTGAACAAAAAGGTTCACGCACCCGGGTGCGGAAAGTCTTCCTGAGAAAAGCGCAAAAAGGGAATGTGGTTTTACAGGGCGCAGCGTCCAATGTCGTCCATGAATTTTTGGACAGGTATCAAAGAAAAATCGGCACAGTAATCGGCAAATCCATTGAAGAAAAAAAACAGCATGACGACAAATAGACGAAAAAGCATCTGGGTATTCGGCGATTACCGCAATTATTATCAAAATCGGGTCACCCTGCAATTGATCGCCCGGGCGGTGGCGCTGGCCAAAACGATTAACGCGGAAGTGTGCGCGTTGATTTTCGGTCACGAAATTGATGAGTGGATTATGGAATACACCGCTCACGGCGCCGATCGGATTCTCGCAATTGATGATCCCGCGCTGAAAAGCTACAGCACGGAAAAGTATCTGGCCATTATTGAAAGACTCGCCAGGGAGAGAGATCCGGAAATAATTCTGATCGGCGCGACAGATTTCGGCCGCGAATTTGCGCCCCGTCTGGCCAAACGTTTAAAGACAGGCTTGTCCGCCGATTGCGTCGGACTGGATATTACCGAAGACGGCTTGCTGCTGCAGATCGCCCCTTCCTTTGGCGGCAATATGCTCGCGGAAATCGTCACGGAGTTTCATCGTCCTCAAATGGCGACTGTGCGCCCGGGAACCTTCAAGGAAATTCCACATGATTATGAGAGGACCGCCATTGTTGAGAGGCTGCCCTTGATGAAGGGCTTGCCCAAACCCCGCGTTCGTCTTATTGAATATGAACGCTCCGTCGAGAAAGAACATACGATCGAAAACGCTTCAGTCATCGTTTGCGGCGGTCGCGGCATGGGCAACAAGGAAAAATTCAAAAAGCTTCAGGAACTGGCCAGACTGCTGGGCGGTGATGTCGGCGCTACCCGGCCGGTGGTTTATGCCGGATGGGCTGAACATAACGTGCTGGTGGGTCAGGCCGGAAAACACATCAAACCGAAAATTCTTTTTTCCTTTGGCATCAGCGGCGCGATTCAACACACAGCGGGATTGGGTGAAGCGGATTTCATCGTGGCCATCAATAAAAATCCTCAGGCAACCATGCTGAAGATGGCCGACGTAGCAATTGTCGGTGACGCCAGCGACGTTGTCAATAATTTAATCAAGGAACTTAAAAAACGCATCAGAGAATAAATTTTGAAGGAGTTATTTATGATTAAATCAAGACTTTGCGACATGACCGGAATCAAGTATCCCATCATTCAGGCGGGGATGGGTCCCTTCAGCAACAACAACCTCGGCGTAGCCGCGGCCAACGCCGGTGTGCTGGGCTTATTCTCCACCAGCGGACTCTGCAATAAGGATTTTCTGCCGTTTATTTACAATGACTGGATCAAGAGTGCCGAGGCGAATCCGGATGATGACATTCCCACCGCAATTGAAAAACTGCTCAAAAGAAGCTATCGATTGACCAAAGACACAAACGGAGTGTTCGGAATCAATGTCATGGTATCCGCCGAACTGCTTTTCCAGGCCGAGCTGATTATCAATACGGCCATTCAGGTGGTGAAAGCCAATCCGGGCATGGAAAAAAACTTCAAGGTTATCTTCACTTCCGCGGGTGATCCGGTGCCCTGGAAAGAGAGAATTAAAGGCGCGGGTTTTACCTGGATGCATGTCGTGCCGTCCGTCAAGGGTGCGCTGCGCTGCAAGAAAGCAGGCGTCGATGTCATCGTCGCTTCGGGACACGAGGGAGGCTTTCATACATCCTGGGAACCGGTTCACTCGATGATTCTGCTTCCTGCTGTTGTGGAAGCGGTTTCCGATGCCAAGACCCTGGTTTGCGGAGCCGGTGGCTTCTGCGACGGTAAAACCCTGGCTGCGGCTCTCGTGCTTGGTGCTGACGGCGTCCAGATGGGCACCCGATTCCTCGCCACGCAGGAAAGTGATTTTCCCCAGATTTGGAGACAGGGCGTTGTCGATGCGGGTGACAGAGGAACTCTGGTTGCCAGAGGTTTTGTCGGGCCGGCACGCTGGATTAAAAATCCGCGCAGTGAAGAACACGCTAAAAATACACTGCAGAAATCACCCGGATGTTATCTGGGAACACCGGATGATATGCTGTCGATCGACTTCAAATTAATAGAGTTTGAGATGGAATCCATGCAGGCCGCCTATGACGGCAACAAGGAGAAGGCACTGCTGGCAGCCGGTGAAGCGGCTCAGCGCATCAGCGACATGCCCAAAGTCAGCGACATGGTGCAGGGGATGATGAAGGAGACGGAAGACATTCTAAAAAGCGTGCAGACAAAGATGCTCGGGTAGCACCAATTCTAAATCAAAGGGAACCCCGGCGAAGGCCGGGCGCGCCTTGCATCTAAGCATCCCGTATCAAGTACGGGACAAGCTTTTGACAGATCCTAAATAGATATGTAGGGGCTGTTCCCCGAACAGCCCGCAATATTCGGCGCGTTCAGGGGAACGCGCCCTACTTTGTTTTAGAAATGGTATAAGGTTGAATAAATTAAAACAAAAAGCCGGAGACCAACTCCGGCTTTTTTTAATGAAAACGAAGAAATAAGCCGAAGTGGCGCGATCGGCTCGAAAACCTTAGCCTTTTATAATTCTTTAGCAAGCTTTTTTAAGGCATCATTACGATTTGTTATGAATTCTATGTCTGGTGCATTTTCAATTGAGATAGGCGACTTATAGGCTTTCTCCCAAGCCTTAAAGGCATCATTTGTAAAGAAACATTCAATTAAAGATCCTACGGTAATGCACAATTCAAATGTTTGTGGTCGAGCTTCAACACTCCGCATTTTCCCTTTATATGATGCCTTGTCTAATTGCAAAGCGGCATCTAGTGCATCTGTTTCTAACATACTTAATGCACGTACAGCATCACGAAAGATTGAGTTTTTAAATTCAATATTTCGCTGTCGCTTCCAAATGAACGTATGCTTAAGCCAAGATACGATAAACGGCGAAATTATTCCTGAAACAATCCCTGCTGGAATTGCAACTGAAACAACAAGCGTGAAATCCATTGCATATTCTCCCTTCTAACGAAAAGCTGAATCCGAGAAACTCAGCAGACTGCGATTCTCTCTGGTGCATCATAAACTATCAATATTACTTAATAACGTTTACCAGTGGACAAATCTGTAAAGATTTGTGCGATTATATCAAAATCTCTGGTTGCATCAAAAATAATCTTATTGCTAAATAAACCTAGACCGCCTTCGGAAAGTGCTACCTGATATGGATTTCTAGTAAGAGGTGTCGGACCAAAAACCTCCCATAAGTTAAGAAACTTTGCTTTACTGTTTCCCAAAAGAATTCCATTTTTATCTCTAGCCGTTCTCAAATTAACTTTCTTCCCATCTTTGGTAACTGTTCCGTCTTCATATATAAAAATATGATCATAATTCGTTAAGGCATCTACTTCTTTTGCTAATTCTTCTATTGAGCTACCTATATTTTTCATTCTCGCCTTAATCAACTGCAGTGATCCAATTTCTTTAGCAATTGCATAATCTATGAATCCATTATTTCTTAATTGTGAAACGTAATATGCATATCGACTTTGAATTGTAAGTACTCGCAATACTTCATATGCTCTAGTAATCGCTTCTGCTTTTCTGACATAACGCCCGAAATCAGACACAGAGAAACCACCACCATCCTTAGTATGCGCACTCAAACTAATTGCGCTCGATCGCTGGAGACCTACTGTATCTGAAATTATTGAATAAAAATAAGTAAGACCAATAACATCATTGTATGAATATCTCTTGGATGAATTCATGAAATATTCTTTGTTTAATAATATGTTATCTATATTAATTGGCAGGGCATTCTCAGCCGCACTAGCAAGACGACTATATCTAGAATCACTTTCCACGTTTGATCTGTTTTCAGTTAGCCATTCACCACAATGCTTACATTTCAGTGCGTCAGATTGAATATCTTCGGCACAAAACGGACACTTTTTCATACGACCTCCTAACATTTTATCCTGACGATGAAACAATTAGTGCCAAAATTGTTTATCTGTATTTTGTATAACAACTTCTATTAAAAATATTGAGAATTAATGTTTGTTTCCTAGCATAAAAATAATAATTTGGAAAACAAGAAACAGGCCCACTATTCAGGGGACGAAGTTCTGAAGTAACGAACGCCAAGGAACATAATAATGCAAGCAAATATCATACGCAGGGTGTTATTGGAAATGAGATGGGCGAGGTTTCCGCCAAGATATGTGCCTACAATGATTCCGGGGATCAGCCCCCAGAGGATTGTTTTTTCAACATTGCCCATCTTCCAGTGAGTGAAGGCGCCGATGGCGCCTGCGGGAACCATCACCAGAAGCGATGTTCCCTGAGCCAAATGCTGGGTGAAGCCGGTCAGGATCACCATGACAGGAATCATAATTGTGCCGCCGCCGATTCCCATCATGCCGGAGAGAAATCCGGTGAAGGTTCCTGTTATCAAAAGGATAATTATTTTTGCATAACCTGGGACAGTGCCGATAAAATTGGTCAGGTACGGTTTTAACAATAAAAGAACCGAGCAAAAAATAAGAAAAGCACCGAAATATTTTTTCAGTTTTGCTTCCGTCAGAACATTACAGTAGCGTGCACCAATCGGCGAGGTAATGACTGCTGTCAAAGCCAGAAGCGTGGCTGCCGTAAAATCAATCGCACCATTTAAAGCGTAGGTTACTGCTCCTCCGATCCCCGTAAAAACCAGTGCCAGCAGGCTGGTGCCGTGAGCCTTGAGTTGGCTTAGTTTCAAAACTTCGACCATCAGTGGAATCATAATCAATCCACCGCCAATGCCCAGGATGCCGCCGAATGCTCCGGTGATCAGTCCGATGATCAAGCTAGTGATGATTGTTGTTGCCATGCATTTTTCCCCGTGCCAGCGATGCGAAAATTCCTCCCAAACAGAGAACGCTCAGAATGGAAAAAATAAGTTTGGTGCTTTTCAGAAAAAGGTGGTGGTTCGCCGGAGAAATCGGGTGGTTTCCCAGAATAATGGCAAAGACCAGCATCGTGATGCCCATGCTGAACATCTGGCCGGTCAGTCTCATTGTCCCGAGCGTAGCTGATGCTATGCCGTAATATTTAGTTTCGACAGAACTCATGGTGGCATTGACATTGGGTGAGGAAAAAAGCGCGAAACCGACTCCCAGCAAAATCAGGCAAAATAAAACGTAATTGACGCGTGTTGAGCTGTTCAAAAAAATCAAAAGGATCAGGCCAATGACGGTCATCAACATACCGATGGAAGCAATGATTTGTGGTTCAAAACGGTCCGAAAGTCTTCCTGCAAAAGGGGAAATGAATGCCTGAACGGCCGGCGCGGCAATAAGAACCGATCCCGCCTCGGCCGGCGTCAGAACTTTGATGTTTTGCAGATAAAGGCTCAGCAGAAAATTAATCACAAAAGTGGCGCTGTAATTAATCAGAGCGGCCAGATTGGAAAAAGCAAAGACCTTGTTTTTTACAAACAAATTGATATCAACCAACGGGAAGGGGCTTTTGAGTTGCTGAAAAACAAATAACACCAGAAAAATTATGCCGGTGCCGATTAAGAAAGCCGCATTCAATGACGGCAGTTCGGAGAAACCGAACATAATGGAAAAAAGGGCAATGGCGTAAATAATAGAGCCGGTTAAATCGAATCCTTCATCTTCATGAGCAGATACTTCTGATTCAATCTTTGATAAAGTAATATAAACAATCGTGGCTCCCAGAAAAACCGTAAAAAGAAATATGTATCGCCAGCCGAGATATTGCGTGAGCATTCCGCCGATAAAAGGTCCGACGGTTAAGCCTATATAAACGGCGGTGATATTAATTCCCAGTATCTTGCCGCGCTCTCCGGGCGGAAAAGCCGAAATGAGCATGGCCGTGCCGGTGCTGAAAATCATAGCCCCCCCGATACCCTGAATAGCGCGGGCGGCAATTAAAAAAGATTGCGTCGGCGACATGATACAAAACGAAGACGCCAAAGTAAAAATCATGGCGCCATAAATAAACATTCTTCTGCGTCCGTAAATATCAGCCAGGCGCCCCAGAGGAATCAGGGTGATGGCGGCCGTCAGAATGAAAGACGTTGCCACCCAACTGAGCCCCATGGCGGTCATGGACAATTCTTTGGCAATCGCAGGCAGGGCCACATTCACCGCGGAGCCCATAAACGGCGTCAGGAAAGAACTGAGCGTTGTGACAAGCAGGACAGATAGTTGTTTTTTATTGGAAATGATTGCCATTGAACCATTAAACGTCTAATCATTTAGCGGAAAATGTTTTTTGAAAAGTTCGGGAAAATAATCCTTGCCGCAGGCCATCATCAACGTGAGGGGCATAACTTTCTTTGCCTGCTTGAGCATTTTTTCTGTCAGGTCGCGGATATCCCACTGGGCGTGGGCGTCGGCGCGCAGGCGTGCCAGATGATACATTTCACGGGCGTTGAATTTCATCAAAACCCGTTTGCGGTGGGCGTTGGTCAAAACATAGGCGGCAGCCAGCGGCGCTTTTTGCCGGATTTGTTCGTAGGCGTTTTCTGTAAGTTTCATTATTTTCATGAATTTTTTCTGTTCGCCAACGGCCCGGATGGAAGGCGGAACCGTTACACCCAATTGCGGATTGTACTCCTGGGCGATAATGGTGGACATGCGATGCCGCTTTAACTGGGCGAAGCAGCTGGAACTTAAGATCAGTTCAAACTGCAAATCAACATTTTCCATTTCCCGCAATACCGCGTCGTGCGTCTGTAAATTCGCGAAGGCCGTTTTCATGAAAGACTTTTTTGTCGGCGCAGTCATTTTATCGGCCATGTTCAGACACATAGCATAAGGTATGTCGGATGAAGAGAACAGTAAAGCGGCGGCAATACGGTTATCGGCGTCGGGCGATGCATACGTCAGTTGCACATCGGATAATTTTTCGGAGCCGGTGTCGAATTCTTCCGACAAATCGACACACTGACGACGCAAATCTTTTCTGGTGAATTTATCGTAGTCCGTCGCCTGGGTGTACCGGATCAGAGAAGGCGCGATTTCTTTTGTCGCCGCGTAAAGCTGTTCACTGTATTCACGCGCCTCGGCCAGCGGCAGTGCGGCCAGTCGTCTGAGCATCAGCTCCAGATTGCGCGCGTTAATGGTCATCCCCAGTTGCGTTTGTGTGGCCATGGAGATTGCGTAGCGTGCATCTTCTTTGGCCCAGCCTTCCAGCATCGATTTGTTGGCCGGATTGGCGGCGAGTCCGTTATATTTATCAAGGATATAAGGCCTGAGCTTTTCATAGAGTTCATGATAATATTCATTTTGTGCGTCAACGGTGGAAGCAAACAAATCAGTCAGACGGACCTTTTTGATTTCTTCAGGCGTGACAAAGTCCTTGTTGAAAAGAACATAGCGCTGTGATTTTTCCGTGAAGGAACACAGACGGAACTTTTCAATTTCTTCAACCAGCAGACGGGAAACGCCTATGACGTCAATATTAAAGACGGCATGTTCAGCTACCGAGCTGTGCCCCATTTCAAAAACAATGTTGCGATTGGATTGGCGCGCCTTGTCCACTTCCTCGCGGGCGATTTCACGCAGTTCGTTGACGGGTTTGGGGCTGCGGCTGATGCGCGCGTAGGCGGCAGAAATGGTTTCGGGTGTTAAATCCTGCCTAAATCCGCTTTTATCTTTCAACTCACGTAAAAGGTCGCAATCCAGATTGTAGCCGGCAAGAAGAATTTTCATGATATTGACCTAAAGACTTTTTAATTCAACGCGTCCGAGCGTTCTGCCCAGAAACCGCTCGCCGATCGTCTGAAAACGATAGGGCAAATCGCTGACGTAAAAGGTGTAATCTGCCGGTTTGCCGTCTATATTTCCTATTTTCTTCTGATCAATCAAGTCGGCGGCGATATCCGCCATCGCTTCCGCCGAATCGATCAGCTTTACGGAAGAGCCCATAATTTCCTGCAGCAGCGGCTTTAACAGCGGATAATGTGTGCAGCCCAGAACCAGCGTGTCCACTTGTTCGGCGATCACCGGCTTTAAATATTCCTGAGCGATGAGTCTGGTTGCCGGATGATCAAACCAGCCTTCTTCCACCAGAGGCACGAACAAAGGACAGGCCTGTGAAAAAACCCTTGCGTCTCTGTCCAAAAGATGGATCGCGCGCGCGTAAGCGTTGCTGTTGATGGTGGCCGGTGTGCCGATGACCCCGATCGATTTTGTTTTAGAATTCTGGACGGCCATCCGGGCGCTCGCGTCAATGACCTCGAGCACTGGCACAGATTCAACGATGGTTTGAGAAGCAATGGCGGCAACCGGCACATGGGAAAGATCGACAATTGTCTGGTGAGCGACCGCCGCCATGGTGTTGCAGGCGACAACCAGCATTTTTACGTCCTGCTTAATCAGAAAATCCGTGATTTGTGCCGCGTAGCGATTGATCGTTTCCACCGATTTGATGCCGTACGGCACCCGTGCGGTATCTCCGAAATAAATGATATTTTCAAACGGCAGGCGCTCCATCAAAGCGCGAACGACCGTCAGGCCGCCGATGCCGGAATCGAAAACGCCTATAGCGCGATGGGTTTGTGTGTTCACGGTCTATAATCTTCTTTTCCAGTTAAAAAGTTATGTTCCCAAAGTCAATTTCGGTGCAATGCTTATCACAACTAATCGGAACATGACAAGATTTCTTATTACGTATACGGAATGATTGAAATCAATAAAATTTAATCAGGGCAGGAATGATTTTCAGTTCGTGGAGTTCCTTAATAACGACCAGCGCTCCCAACAGCCATATAAACAAAAGCGTATCAAACATATGCTGCCTGAATATTTTTGGTTTCACGATATATTCTTCAGGCTCTATCAGAAGGGCTGTATTGGGGAAAAATACGGGCACGCTTTTGAGATAATTTTCAAATTCACTTTTATGCTTTACGATCAGTTCCGCCTCCTCACTTTTGATGACGAAAGGGTAATACCCCGCGAAAGCTATTAAGATCAGAAGCGGTATGAAAAGCGTTTCTGTGGCAAACCCCACGCCCAGAGCTCCAACCAGGCTGAAAAAATACAGAGGATTTCTGCACATAGAATAGGGACCCTGTGTGACCAGATGACCTTTTTTGTATCCGGCAATATAAACCGAGCACCACAGCCTTCCCATGGAAGCGATTCCAACCAGAATCGCGCCCAGAAAAAACAGCAGCGATGTGACAAATGGCGCCTTATCTTCCCAGAGGCTTCTGGCAAAAAAAACCAGCCCCAGTAAAAAAAAGACAAATATTTTGGAAATAATGAGTCGTAATCTTTCAATCATTTGTCAATGTTAAAAAATGCCGCTAAATCTTTAAACTTTGAATTTTTTCAATCCCTTGAAATCCAGCGTCGCGAAGTAGTCCTTGACGGTTTCGGCGCGGCGGATCTGCGCCACGTCGCCGTTTTCTCTCAAAAGCAGCTCCGCCGATCGAAGTTTTCCGTTATAGTTGAAACCCATGGCAAAGCCATGCGCGCCGGCGTCGTGAATCACTATGATATCGCCACTTTCCAGTTTGGGCAGTTTGCGGTCAATGGCGAATTTGTCGTTGTTCTCACAGAGCGATCCGGTGACGTCATAAACGACATTGTGTGGTTTGTTCTCCTTGCCCATCACCGTAATGTGATGGTAGGCGCCGTAAAGGGCCGGTCGCATCAGGTTCGCCATACAGGCATCCAGGCCGGCGAACTTTTTATAGGTATCTTTGATATGCAGAACGCGGGCTACCAGATAGCCGTAAGGGCCGGTGATGTAGCGGCCGCATTCCGTAAAAAGCTTCAACGGCGCCAGACCATTGGCGACAATGATGTCGTTGTATTTTTTCCTGATGCCCTGGCTCATGATTTTCAGGTTAATTCGTTTTTGATCCGGTCGGTACGGAATGCCCACCCCGCCGCCGATATTGACGAATTCAAATCTGATTTTCAGCTTTTGTGAAATTTCCACGATCAGATTGAAGAGAATTTCAGCGGTTTCAACAAAATAGTAGGGATCAAGTTCGTTGGAAGCAACCATCGTGTGAATACCGAAACGCTTAACGCCTTTTTCTTTGCAGATTTTATAGCCTTCAAAAAGCTGTTCGCGGGTGAAACCGTATTTGGCTTCCTCGGGATGGCCGATAATATGATTTCCTTTTTTCAATCTACCCGGATTGTAGCGAAAGCAAATCATCGAAGGCAGTCCGGCGTATTTTTCAAGATATGCGATGTGGCTGATATCGTCAAGATTAATGATGGCTCTTAATTTTTTGGCCAGCAGAAAGTCTTCTACGGGGGTGTCATTGGAAGAAAACATGATGTCTTCACCGGTAATGCCGGTTTTTTGCGCCATCATCAGCTCGGCAAGCGAACTGCAATCAGCGCCAAAGCGTTCCCTGCGCAGGATTTTCATCAGATAGGGATTGGGCGCCGCCTTGACGGCGAAAAATTCCTTGAAACCTTCATTCCAGCTAAAGACATCTCTGAAATCGCGGGCGTTTTCGAGGATGGCCTTTTCGTCATAAATATGAAAAGGCGTCGGATGCTTTTCTATTATCTTTTCGATTTGATTTTTTGTAAAAGGCAGCGGCTTTCCCGGCATTCCAATCTCCTCAATGCTAGCGTAATGTCATGTGGAAAAAGATTTACGGCAAAACTTGAAATTTATCAATATTATTTTCCTAAGAATGGCTTTTATATGAAAGAATGAATTAAAAAATAGGTTGCTGAGGAAATACATGCAGAAATAGGTATGGTTAAAATCCATGCCCAGATAATGTTGCCGGCAACTCCCCAACGCACGGCGGAGAGTCTTTTGGTTGCACCAACGCCGACGATAGCCCCGGTGATCGTATGGGTTGTGCTGACGGGTATCCCAAATACGGATGCTCCGATGATGGCGCAAGCAGCGCCGGCTTCGGCACTAAAGCCGCCAATCGGTTGGAGTTTGGTAATTTTCGTTCCCATCGTCTTAACAATGCGCCAGCCACCGAACATGGTTCCCAATGCGATGACCGTGTAACACATAATAATAATCCAATAAGGAATGTTGAAGCTGGAATCAATTAATCCCTTGCTGTAAAGCACAACTGCTATGATTCCGATCGTTTTCTGCGCGTCATTCATGCCGTGGCCCAGTGAATAGATCGCCGAAGAGATAAACTGTAATTTTCGATAAAGTTTGTCGGAACGGGCCATGTTGGAGCGGCGGTTTAAATTGAGAGAAAGCGCCATAAAAAAGAATCCTAAAAACATACCGATAGCCGGCGAAAGAACAATGAAGGCGGTCGTCTTGATAATTCCCGACCAGACAAGCGTGCCGGTGCCTGCCTTGGCAATACCCGCGCCGATCAGGCCTCCGATCAGGGCATGCGATGAACTGCTGGGCAATCCGAAATACCATGTGATGAGATTCCAGATAATTGCACCGCTGAGAGCGGAAAAAATAACTAAATTATCAACAATTTCAATATGAATGATGCCTCTGCCGACCGTGTGCGCTACGGCTGTACCGATAAAAAAGGCGGCGATAAAATTAAAAAACGCCGCCCAGAGAACCGCATATTGAGGGGATAAAACACGAGTGGAAACAATCGTGGAAATGGAATTCGAAGAGTCATGAAAACCATTTATAAAATCAAAAACAAGCGCAATAACAACAAGAAAAATGACAAACGCCATTGAATCAAGCATGTTTCAGGACGATCCCCTCCACGATGTTCGACACATCTTCGCAAACATCAATTGCTTCTTCCAGAAGCTGAAAAATATCTTTCCATTTCACAAGCTCGATGGCGTCTTTCTCGGTTTCGAAAAGATTGGCCATAATGGATCTTAACGTGATATCACCGGCATTTTCCAGCGTGTTAATTTCTACGCAGCCGGCCAGAATCATTTCGGAGTTTTTCATATTCCGCATGGCCTGAATAATGGTTTTCAATTTCTTGATGGCGTCATTCAGAATTTGCGCCTGTTTGATGATTTCATCAGAGGTTCTTTTCACCTTATATAAATGGATGCGGACGGCCGTGGCTTCAATCACATCCATGATGCTGTCCATTTTATTGACCAGTGCGTAGATGTCTTCACGATCAATGGGCGTGAGAAAAGTTTTGTGCATTTTTTCGTATGTCTTATGGGTAATGCCGTCGGCCTCGTGCTCAATTTCTTTGAGTTTGGCGACTCTTACGTCGGAATAATCCCGGGCTTGAGCCATGTCCAGAAAAAGCTTGCCGCCTTCCTCTATTTTATTGGCAAGCTCATCAAAAAGTTCGAAAAAATTTTCTTCTTTAGGGAACAGACGCATGAGATAAACCTCCTTGCGTTCCTTGGTTAATTAATGTTGTCAAAACCGTCATCAAAATGCTGGCAGTGCTCTAGCGAATTATTGGCGAAAATGCAAGGATTAAAACCGCAAAAAATGGGCAAAAATGGATTAAAACCTGTTATTTAAGCACTTTAGAGTAGATAATTTTTCCATCATTATCGGCATAAAAATTCTTTAAAAAAGCTTCCTTCTGAAAACCGCATGACTCATAGAATTTATGGGTGGGTTCGTATTGTTCCCGGGAGGATGTTTCCGCATAGACCTGTTTGCCGCCACTTTGCAAAATAATCTTTTCTGTTTCGGCCATCAGCCGTTTGCCCAGACCTTGTCCCTGAAGGTCGTTAGAAACAACAATCCAGTAGATGTCATAGCTGGAAACCGTGGCGGGAACAAGGCCGTAGCACGTGTATCCGATAACCACCTGACTTTGACAGTTTCACAACCGGGATGTGTAAGTAGGTGTAAAGGGGTGGGTTGATTTTGGGGTCGTTTTGTAGTGCCCTGCGTTTTTTTACATCCCCATAATCATTGTGTTTTTTGTCGGAAACTGTCGAAGTCAGGAACAATTATACCTTGACACGCAACTTCTTTTTTATTAATAAAAACGCCAGCATTCACCAATAACAACATTTTTATTGAGTCATTTAATAATAAAATGTTGTTAAGTTTTACAGATGTCCCCCATAAAATTTGTTTTTTGATGTTTAAAGGCAGTACAAGCTTTTATTACATGGTGCAGTGTAATGAGAAAATGACTGAGTAGTATTTACGCCGTTGAAACGGCTGGTTTCAAAGTAGTCTCACTGTATTTTAAAAAACTTTTGGAGGTATTTATATGCCTGGACGTTTCCTGATGTTCTTTTCGAGAAAACTTCTTCCTGTATTTTTATTCATCTTCATTATTCTTGGCGTGTTGATTTTTAATTCCATTGTGTATTCCGCCGATAAGCAAACCGTTATTTCCATCGAAGACAGTCCGGCCATGGTGTCTGTAAATCATGTAACCAACAGAGCGGTCATAACCCATGGGCATTCCAATACCGACTTAATTTCCATCGTTGATCTCAATACGGAAAAAGTCATCAGTGAAATACCGGTGGCGAAATTACCGTCAGGCGTGGCCATTGATACGACTGAAAATGTCGCCGTTATTACTCATGAGAATGAACGCCTGCTGACGTTTATTGATTTGAATGCAAACCATATTATTGCTGCTCTGGATATCGATACAAAACCCAAAAACATTGCCGTCAATTCTAAAACTCATATTGCGGCAGTTACCAGCGCTATCGACACAGACGTGTTCTTTATCGATATAAGCACGCGAACAGTTGTGGCCCAAACAGATGTCGGAATAAAATCCGGCGACGTGGCAGTTGATCCTGAACGCAACATAGCTTTCGTTCTCAATAAAAACAAAAGCTACATCAATATAATTGATATGAGCAATTATACCCTTAGCGATTCCATAGCGTTGGATAAAAAACCACAGGCCATTGATATCAATCCGGAAACCAATACCGCCGTAACAACCAATTATCATGATGGCAGCATTACGATTGTAGATTTGTCAACAAAAAGACTTGTTACAAAAGCACTGGGTGCATTTCCACTGGATGTGGTGATTAATACCATTGACGACCGCGCGGCTATATTATGTGACAAAAATAAAACACTTCTCCTTTTGGATCTCAAAACAAATGAAATTATCAGAACCTATTCATTACCGCGCCATCCTAGAAGTGTAGCTGTAAACAGCATTCGCAATACAGCCATAATTGCTGACGACGAAACAGACAGCTTAACGATTATTTCCTTACCCCTTTCTCCAACTCTCCCGAAGGTTCAAATATTTTCACCGGTTGATAATGCTCAAATTTATTCCAAGGCAGTCCCTGTTTCCGGCACTGTGGAAAACAGCACAGACGTGATGGTTAATGATCTTAGCGCTTCCGTTAATGGCGGCACGTTTCTCGCAGATTTAATTCTAGGCTCAGGACAAAACACTATTGCCGCAATCGCGACTGATAAATACGGGCGCACCGCCTGTCATGATATTTTAGTTGATATACTTGTCGGGAAAATAACCGGAACCGTGACTAATGCCTTCACCGGCTGGTTGCTGCCTTCTTCCATTGTATCAATAACGGATTCCAAGGGATATAACCAGACCATCAATACAAATGCCGATGGCTCATTTAATGCCGAACTTGCTGCCGGTCCTTTTTCCGGCGCGGTTGAAAAACCCTGGTATTTACCATATGCATTTAACGGGTCAGTCATCGTGGGAGGAACATCGACATTAGATATCTCCCTCACACCCGTACCACCATTAATAGGAAATATTCGTGTAACCGATATTACCGAAAGTTCCGCAAAAATAAATTGGACAACGGATCAAATCACCGGCGGCAGTGTGGAATACGGTAAAACAACTGCTTATGGAGGAATTGCTCCCGATTCTATTGAAAACACTTTTCACAGTATTGCTCTAAGCAATTTATCGCCGGCAACAACATATCATTTTCGTGTAAATGCTATTTCAGCAAATGGTTCTTCTGCTGTATCCAATGATGTTACTTTTAAAACGAAGGGAAATATTGAAATTACCATCAACGCACCGGCAGACGGCATCACGATAAATAACAATAGCGTAATCGTGACAGGTTCAATAACTAACCCCGCTAATGTGGAAACCGGTATCACAGTAAATGGCATGCCTGTATCACTTAACAACAATCAATTTGCCGTCAACAATGTGCCACTTAATGCGGGACAAACTACCATAACCGTTACGGCAACAGATGTAAACGGAACTACCGTGTCCAAATCCATTTCCGTAAATGCAACCATTCCGGAAAAATTCATCGCGCTTAGCGCTTACCCGGAATCGGGAGTAGCGCCACTGGAAGTATCTTTAAAGATCAATGGCTCTTTCAGTATTATTAATCCTATTATTACAACTGCTGGACCTGGTGCAGTCGAACAACTCGCCTGTGACAATCCTGATGAATTCAAATACAAGCTGACATCGGAAGGGATTTATTATTTTACCGCACAAGTAACCTGCCCGGACGGAAACCTTTATCAGGATACAAAGGCCGTCACTGTACTTCCCCTGGCACAAATTGATGCATTGCTGAGGGCAAAATGGGAAGCATTTTCCAGTGCCCTTGCCAATAAGGATATCTCGACAGCACTAACTATGATGCATCCTGTAAGCTCAGTACGTTATCAAACAATGTTTAATCTCTTGAAAGATCAATTGCCGGCTATTGTAGCTACTCATGCCAACCTAACCTTAGTATCCATAATTAATGAGGAAAGGGCGTGGTATGATTTGAGAGCATCAGAAAGCGAAGGACAATTTACCTATAGAGTTGTTTTTGTAAAAGACACAAATGGCTTATGGCGTATTCTGGAATTCTAATGAAGGAGAGATGAAAAAATATGAAAAAAATTATTACGTTATTAATACTTATCATTCTTACAATTTCTTTACCTGCCGCATATGCCGGATCGATTTTTTATAACAAGCCTGAATTCAAAGGCAGGATTATTGACGCGGAAACAAAAGAGCCGATCGAAGGGGCTGTGGCTGTGGTTTTGTATGACAAGTGGGCGATGATAGGTGGTCCGGGCGGACCAAGTTCTTATACCTTTCATGCCAAGGAAACGCTGACGAATAATGAAGGAGAATTTTCACTTCCATCGTATTCTTCATTAACCTTATCCAGTATGGATGCCGGTGTTAGATTCATATTTTACAAACCAGGATTTATGGCAGGCTATGGTCCAGCAAATATAAGTCCGCTTTTGGAAGAGGCATATTTTTCCACCGGCAATGTTGGTGAGGAAATGGAGATAGCAGCAAAAACCTTCGACAAACGCAGTTATATTAAATGGAAAGGACCTGTGGGAATTGTGGAATTGAAGAAAGCAAGGACTAGGGAAGAAAGATTACGATCAATGCCATCGCCACCAACTGATTTCACATCAAATGAACTTCCAATATTTATAAAAATTATAAATGATGAAGGCCATAATCTTGGATTGAAGGGGGAATATAAATGATGGTTAAAGTTAAGAGCATTTTAAACTCATTGTTTATTGTTATAATTGCATTTAGTTTTTCTTCTCGGGTAATGGCCTTGGCACCTGATACTCATAGTGCAATCAATAAGTACATTACTCAGAGAGAATATTTAGACGATTATTTAAAGAATCAATTAGGAATACCAGATGGCAAAGATACTTTTTTCAATAATAAAAAAGTATTTGACTTAGTAGCCAATGGCGGCGCAGAAGAAGATGCTGGCATACGCTCGATGAATCATTTTCTAAATCCGATCACTAATAAAGGTTTGAGCCTTAATTATTCAGCTTTGGAATGGGCTACAATGCCCTTATTTAATCAAAAGCTTTCACCTTTTGCTTCATGGAACGATGTCCGTTATTACTATTTTAAAGCTCTAACCTCGGTAGATAAAACAACCAGAGATGACAATTTCGCTATGACATTTCAGGGCATCGGAAAGGTCATGCATTTGGTGGAGGACATGTCGGTGCCGGCACACACGCGCAGTGACAAGCACCCCTCACTCTGGATTATCGGTGGCGACGATTATGAAAGATGGTCAAAAACATTCATTAAAGATATAGCTCAAATTGTTAATGATAATCCAACGACATTTTTTGAATATAATGATACAGCCTTTTTAGTTTCAAAACTCTTTGATACAAATCAATATATCGGAACAAATCCAGACATCACAATATCATCTAAAAGTATCGGTCTTTCGGAATATACAAACGCAAATTTCTTAAGTTTTGACACAATTTTTACGGACGATTTTTCATATCCTTCTTATAACCCCGGAATAACTGTAGAGCGATACGTTGAGAATGAAATACTATACTTAAGTAAGATTGGCGTTGGTGAAGACATTAAATATTTTGCCCGTGCTAACAATTTTTATAATTATCTTCCGTCTGATTACAAGAAATTAGCATTACATTTGGATGATGATAAGATTTATAATAATTATGCCCAATTTCTCATTCCCCGCGCCATTGGTTATTCCTCTCAGGTCTTAAAATACTTTTTCCGTGGGCAATTGGACGTGGTGCTGGTTGATGGAAATATCAAAGTCAAAAATGCTTCAGATGAAACTATTAGTAATGGTGAATTCAAGCTTTATTATGATAATGCCGCTGGCATGCGAACGCTATTAACAACCGCTAGTGCAAATACCCTTGCGCCCAATGGTGATCCACAAACCATTAACTTTACCCTGCCTGAAGGTGTAACAGCAAAATCATACATGCTTGTATATCAAGGTCAATTGGGTGAGGAACCTAACGCTGTGATCGGAAAATTTATTCCTGTCGATAACAATCTTCCAATAATCTATATAGAGGTAGGATCTCAGTGTATTGTGTGGGATGTTGAAAATGGAAAATTTTACGATAAAGTTACTACAGATTCCAGCACACCTGAAAACCCCCAATATGCCGTGTTTCCTTGTGATCCGACAACTATATCAATGTGGAAAGAACAACAGACTAAAACAACCATGCATAATGCGTCAATGTGGAAGTGTGGAAGGATGGAGCCACCGGCTAATGGTGCGGAGGAGCAACTGTGCCCATTTGCTCTTGATGCAGTAGGCGCAATGGATACTTATTCAAAAATATATGAGTCTTCTGATGTGTATCCTCAGTATAGTTATGGCTCAGAGGATATTCTTATCTATTCAAAAAACTCTAAATACGATGATGGCTTTTTACGGTCTAACAATTCTGATGTGTTAGAATTAAACTCTTCCGTCTGGTACAGGGTAAAGTGGGAAAGGCATATTTCTGGAGACTCCTTCGTGACGAGTGATTATTGGTGGGGGGCCGGGTGTAAACAGAGCTCCGACGTCCAAGAAAAGTACAGTATTTATTCTGTGGGTGAACCTTTTGGAATACCCTTTTTTGAAATATACAATCATCAAATCTGGGAACGTGAATATTATGGTAAAGGTCAGGATGATTATCCTTATTGTAGAGGAAGTTGGAATGCAACGAGGTTAGCTCCACATCGTAACTCAGTTATTTATAAATTAATATGGTCAGACAAACTGGTGTTGCACGTTGCGTATGTAACGGCGGTTATGAACAAAGAAGAAAATAATTATGATGTTATTTATGATGATGAATATGGTGGATTTTACAGCGGACCTGGTACTAGCGTGTTGCAACCAAGGATTCAGGGATTAAAGGTAAATTTAGACTATAAAAAGGACCGTCTAATAAAAGACGGTAAATACGACTTGGGACATATACCAGTAGCTCCAGCTAATTTAAAAACTGCCATACAAGATTTAATAGATAAAAGGTATATGGATCTGGGGTTACCTGTGACTGATATTCCATACAATATGTTTATGGATGTTATTTTTTACGAAGTGAAAAGTATATAAAGACTATAAAAGAAAAAAACATCGGGAAGTGGAGGAGATGACCCGACTGTCGCAATCCATTATTACAGAAATGGAGGAGACCAGACAGCCCTCCCTGCCGTTTCTGGATCCGCTCAAAGTTTTAAAAACCCGGCGCCGGGAAGAAGAGGTCAGCGATACCGTTCAGATGCGGAATTTGCGGGAAGAGCAGTTGCATGCTCAATCGAGCGTGATGATTGATCTGGCGTCTCAAAAAAAATATGTGATTCCATCCCATGTCACCGTCAACCAGAAAAAACTCTACCAGCTCTGACTATCTAAGAAAATGCAAGGATTAAAACCGCAAAAAATGGGCAAAAATAGATTAAAACCTGTTATTTAAGCACTTTAGAGTAGATAATTTTTCCATCATTATCGGCATAAAAATTCTTTAAAAAAGCTTCCTTCTGAAAACCGCATGACTCATAGAATTTATGGGTGGGTTCGTATTGTTCCCGGGAGGATGTTTCCGCATAGACCTGTTTGCCGCCACTTTGCAAAATAATCTTTTCTGTTTCGGCCATCAGCCGTTTACCCAAACCATGTCCCTGAAGGTCATTGGCAACAACAATCCAGTAGATGTCATAGCTTGAAACCGTGGCGGGAACAAGGCCGTAGCACGTGTATCCGATGACCTGATTTTCCATTTCCGCAAACAGAAACCGGTAGGAGCTCGCATCCTGCTGTTCCAGTTTTTCTTCGGCCAGTTGGATGGCAATTTCTATTTCCTCTTCGGAAAAGAAGCCGCTGAATTCAACCAGGCGGGCAATGGCTTCAACATCCGCAGGGGCTAATTGTCGGCGAAAGGCAATGGTTTTCATAAATATTTCAGTCTAAAGATATATTATTTTAATGCGTTATCAACAATCAACCCGATAGCTTCAGAATACTTAATATCCGCCCGGGCAAGGGCCGCGGCAAAACCGGCATCCGGCGACAGGCAGGGATTTGTGTTGACCTCCAATACCCAGGGATTGCCGTTGCCGTCAACCCGGAAATCCACGCGGGCATATCCGCGCAAAGAAAAAACATCCCAGCACTGCAGAGCCATGTCGCTCAGCGCTGATATTAATGGAGCATCCTCGTCTGGAAAATCGAATTTCCGGATTGTGTTGTTGTACTCAAAGGAATCCGCGTGCCATTTGGCCCTGTAATCAACGATTTTCAGTTTATCCGGACCATAATCCTGAAACAGCATTTCGGCGATGGGCAACACTCTGGCGCCGGTCTTGTCTGATAGGAGGGCAACGTTGAATTCGCGGCCTTCGATGTAAGCTTCGGCATAGCAGGAGCCGCCCAGTTTTTCCTCGCGAAGCCTCATTTCTTTTATGAGGCGCTCTTTTCCCGCGTAAGGAATGAGCGAGTTTTCATCAAGACCGATGGAAGCATGTTCCCAGGAGGACTTGATTAAATATGATCCGCCCTCATCGCGTTGCGAGGCGAAGCCGTTCTGCTCCAACCAGTCCGGAGTGGCGATGCCGGCGAAGCGCATCATTTTTTTGGCCAGCGGCTTATTGGATGTCTGGAACACGGCTTCCGTGCCGCACCCGGTATAGGAAATTTTCAGTGCGTCAAGAACCGCCGGAGCAAAATGAATCAGACTGCCTCTGGCGTTCAGCGTTTCCACGATGTTGAAAACGACCGCCGGCTTTAGCAATTGCAGCATGGCGATGTTTTGATTCAGATTGAGTTCAAACGGCAAAAGGGCAGGTTCATAATTCAGTGCGCGCAGGGCTTCGGCGATGGCTTGAGCCTGAACCAGGCAATCCAGTTCATCATCCGGAGCATCCGGCGTAATCTCGCTGTGTAAAATGACAATTTTTTTCATCTGAATCTTTTCCGGTCTCGCCGGTGCTTATTTTTTTACGCGCTTCAGGGCGGATTTCAGAATGGCGCTGATCAGTTTATGATAGCTCATGCCTATTTTATTGCATAAGATGGGCAAATCCGAGCGTACGGGATTGAGTCCGGCCAGAGAATTGACTTCCATAAAATGGGGGATGCCGTGAACATTAGATCGCAAATCAATGCGGCCGGCATCTTTTAAATCCAGTCCGCGCCAGGCCATCAGGGAAATTTCCATGGCTTTTTGCGCCTCCTCATCGTTGACCAGAACATACTCCACCAATTTGTCGTAGTGCTCTTTGTTTTCGTAGGAGTAGGCGTTCTTTTCCGCGTCGGGTTTGAGAATGACTTCCATGGCCCCCAGCGCCCGCGCGTCTTTACCCGTTCCCAGAATACCCACTGTAAATTCTCGTCCGGGAAGATACGTTTCCACCAGCACCGGCTGACGAAAATCCTTGAGAAGCTGTTTGCAGACCTTTTCCAGATTTTTCCGCGATGTTATTTTGGAAAGCGCCGTAATGCCTTTGCCCGTTCCCTCGGCCACGGGCTTGGCAAAAAGGGGAAAGGGAAGATGAACCATGTCTATATCTTTGACGTCGCTCACCACGGTAAAGTCAGGCGTGGGGATTCCCAGATCGCGCAGAATCTGTTTGGTGAAGCCTTTGTGCAGCGTCACAGCGTTGCCCAGAGGATCGGAAAACGTATAGGGAATGTTGAACGCTTCCAGCAGGGCCGGCACCTGCGCCTCGCGGCCGAAACCGTACAGGCCTTCCGCGATGTTAAAAACCAGATCCCAGCGGTCTCCTTTCGCGAGCCGACGGGTCAGAGCCTTGATGTTGCCGATACGATCGGTTTGAAAGCCGCCATCCAGAATGACCCTTTCAATGGCTTCAATGGTGTCGGGGAGATCGAATTCAGCGGTTTCTTCGAGACCGTATCCTTCTTTCAGGTAATCTTCGCGCAGATCATAGGTGAGGCCGATTTTGAGTTTGTTGCGGACACGACTCACGATGGATTTACCTACCCCCTGCCATAAGATTGCGGTGATTAATGAATGTCTTTCAACATGGCGTGATTATCGGGGTAGCGGTACGTGTTGCCTTCGTAATTGCGCAGCAGCAGGTCGCCGTTTTCCCAGCCGATGGCGTATTCGGGAAGCAATGGAATTTTGCCGCCGCCGCCCGGGGCATCTACAACATAGGTAGGTACAGCGTAACCCGTGGTGTGGCCGCGCAGTCCCTGAATAATTTCCAATCCCTTGTTGATCGGCGTCCGGAAATGGGAGGAGCCGGGAATGGGATCACATTGATAGAGATAATAAGGACGCACCCGGATTTGCAGTTGCCCGTGGACCAGTCTGGTCATCGTGGCCACATCATCATTGACGTTGGCCAGTAGAACGGTCTGGCTGCCCAGCGGAATACCGGCATCGGCCAGACGAATGCAGGCGGCGCTCATTTCCGGCGTCAGTTCTTTGGGATGGGTAATATGAATGCTCATCCAGAGCGGATGGTATTTTCTCAGCATGGTGGTCAGCGCCGGCGTGATGCGCTGCGGCAGTACAACCGGGACCTTGGTACCGATGCGCACCATTTCGACATGGCGGATTTTGTGCAGACGCGCCAGCAGCCATTCCAGCTTCTCGTCGGAAAGCGTGAGCGGGTCGCCGCCGGAGAGCAGCACGTCGCGGACATTTTTATTACCGGCGATATAATCGATGGCTGTATTCCATTTTTCGTAATTCAAGGACCGGTGGGCGCTCCGTTCGATGATTCGGGAGCGGGTGCAGTAACGGCAGTACGTCGAGCAGGTATCGGTCACCAGAAACAGCACGCGGTCGGGATAGCGGTGGATAATACCCGGCACGGGAGAATCCACATCTTCGCAGAGCGGATCTTCCTCTTCACCCGCGGTGTGCAGACATTCATCCACCACCGGCACCACGCAGCGTCGCAGCGGATCGGCGGGATCGTCGGCGTCCAGCAGACTGGCGTAATAAGGTGTAATGGAAACGGGCAGCGCGCCGGAATGATGCATCATGGCCTGACGCTCGTTGTCCGAAAGATTGATGATCTGCGAGAGTGTGTCCACATCCCGGATGGCGTTGTGCAACTGCCAGCGCCAGTCGAACCACTCCAGGCGGGTAATATCGGGATATTGGTTTGTTCGAAAGATACGGGATCGGGCGGAATCTTTAAAAGGAAATAAGGCACTGCTTGACTTTTGTTTGACCGCGTAAGGCTGCGCGATCTCGGAGCTGAATAACAAAAAGTCACTTACATTATTTTTAGCATGAACAAGACCGGTCAACTGACCAGGAGGTTCCTCCTCCTCATTAAACAGGGTCTCGCTTTCCATTCGTGCCTCCTTGATGCGGGTGTCCCTCCCCCAAAATAAATTTTCACAAAAAAATCTGTTGATTTACGAATGTACTCATACAAAAATTTTTGTCAACAATTTTTTGCACTTTTGCCGAAAAAAAATGAAAAAATTTTGCCGAGGATGACGTCAAAAAAAATTTTCATGCCCGTCATCCATTTTATCCCGGAGACAAACTCAAAATTTTGACGATGAACGGCTCTCTTGCTAAAGCGTCGATATCGCTGTAACCCGCATGAACATTGACTCAGAGAAGAATCATTACCAAAGAATGCGCCGGATCACTTCATCAGTGGTATCCGTCTGCGCGTTATGAGAAACGGAAACGTCTGATGCTGCCGTTTAACGCCGACCGGCAGCATATCGAACGAAAGAAAAGCGCTTGGTTCGTGATGCCCATATTTTTCGCTCCGGGAAAAATCAATGGTCAGGGAAAATTTTTTCTAGTATGATACGGATAATCATCCGGCGAAACCGTAAAATCGTCCGCCCATTCCACTATGGAGTTGATTAATGCCCGAATTACCTGAAGTCGAAACGCTGTGCCGCCAGTTGCGCCGGAAAATTTCCGGCGGGAAGATTCTGGACAGCAAAATTTACGACCAAAAGCTCACCGGCATTAAAAATCTCAAGGGATGCGTCGTCTCGGCAGTGGAGCGCAGGGGAAAAACCATCACGATTTTTCTCGCTGAAGGACCATGCGCGCTCATTCATCTGCGCATGACGGGGCGGTTCTTCTGGCAGAAGGATTCATCAAGGCCGAAGCACAGTCGATGGAAAATGACCTTCAAGGACGGCCACGTATTTCTCGTTGATCCCCGACGTTTCGCGACCATCAACGTTCAAAAGGCAACGCCGGAGAAAATTCAAAACGACCTTATCACCGATTTCGACGAGAAAACTTTCTTCGAAAAACATGCTGGGCGAAGGGTGAACATTAAAAACCTGCTGATGGATCCGCGGGCCATAGCCGGCATCGGCAACATTTACGTCTGTGAGATTCTCCATCGCGCGGGCATCTCGCCGCTCAAGTCGGCTTTGGATTTATCCGGAGAAGAATGGAAAAAAATTTTTACCAACGCCCGGCGCATTCTAAAAAAGGCGATTGAAAAGAGAGGCACTTCCATTTCCGATTGGCGGGACCTGTATGGCAGGAAAGGTGAAAATCAGCATGAGTTGAAAGCCTACGGTCGGGACGGGAAACGCTGTCTGGTTTGCGGCGGATCCATCCGCCGGATCAAACAGGGCGGACGCAGCACTTTTTATTGTCCAGATTGCCAGACATAAGATTCAATAAAAATCAGCATAATCCTATAAATATTCATTAGTTAAGTTAAAGGTAGGACATGTTCCTGATCTGCACCATGTTATTTTTAATATAATTGACAGAATCGAAGTCATTTTGTATGAAACATTTCTGATTTATGCCAAGAATGTCATATATCAGAAATGACATCAATTCGATGATGGAAAGGTGAGTATGTTATGAGTGATACATTTATTTTGAATGGAAAAGAGACGCCCTTCAAACAGGGGCAAATGATTCTGGATGCCGCAAAAAACGGCGGCATAGAAATTCCCACACTTTGCTATTTAAAAGGATCAGCGCCGACCGGCGCCTGTCGTGTCTGCTGCGTTGAGGTGAAGGGAGCGCGGTCGCTGGTGGCGGCGTGTTCGACGCCGGTTACACCCGGCATGGAGGTGACGACGGACAGCCAGGCGGTTCACACGGCGCGAAAACTGAACATTGAACTGCTGCTTTCCGCCGGCAAACACAACTGCATTACCTGCGAAGCCAACGGCGATTGCCGTCTGCAGGATCTGGCCTATTTTTATAAGATCACTGCTCCGCGCTTCGCCGAAAGTGAACAGCGCTATCCGACAGAGGATGTCAATCCATTAATCGTTCGCGATTTCAGCCGCTGCATTCTTTGTGGACGTTGCGTGCAGGCCTGCAACGAAGTGGTCGTGAATCGCGCCATCTCGCAGGGCTATCGCGGCAAAAAAAGCAAGGTCGTTACCGGTGGCGATAAAGCGTACAATGATGAAATTAGCGAATGCGTTTTCTGCGGGCAGTGCGTTCAGGTTTGTCCGGTCGGCGCTCTGACGGAGAAAAAAGCCAAAGGTCTGGGACGTCCCTGGGAAACTCAGAAAATCCGCACGACCTGTCCTTACTGCGGCGTCGGTTGTCAGCAGTTACTTCATGTCAAAGATGGTAAAATCATCAAGGTCACAGCCGTCGAAGACGCCCAACCCAATCAGGGACGGCTTTGTGTGAAGGGCCGTTTTGCGTATGACTTCATCTATTCCGAGGAAAGATTGAAGACCCCGCTGATTCGCGAGAAGAATGGGGAGTTCCGCGAGGCCTCCTGGGATGAAGCTCTGGATCTTGTCGCCACAAAATTCAAGGAGATCATCAAGAAAGACGGGCCGGACGCCATTGCCGGTGTCAGTTGCGCCCGCAGTATCAACGAAGATTCCTATCAGATGCAGAAATTTTTCCGCGCGGTAATCGGTACGAATAACATCGATCACTGCGCGCGTACCTGACACGCTCCCACCGTCGCCGGTCTGGCGACTTCATTCGGTTCGGGCGCGATGACCAATTCTTTCGCCGATTACGCGAAGGCCAAAATGATTATTCTTGTCGGCACCAATATTACCGAAGCGCATCCGGTCGCCGGCACTTTTGTTAAAGACGCGGTGCTGGCCGGCGCCAAGCTGATTGTCATTGATCCGCGGCGCACCGAGATGGTTGATTTTGCCGATATGTTCATTCAGCTCAAAGTCGGCTCCGACGTGGCGCTGATCAATGCGTTGATGAACGTCCTGATTACGGAAAATCTTTACGATAAAAAATATGTGGATTCCTGCACAGAGGGATTTGAGGAATTAAAGAAAAAGGTGATGGAATACACGCCGGAAAAGGTCGCCAAGATCAGCGGCATTTCTGCCGATACGATCCGCGAGCTGGCTCGTACGATGGCTTCGATCAAACCGGCGATGCTGATGTACACGCTCGGCATTACCGAACACATCTGCGGCGTGAACAACGTTATGTCCTGCGCCAATCTCCAGATGCTGCTGGGCAATGTCGGCGTTGACTGCGGCGGCGTCAACCCGCAGCGCGGCCAGAACAACGTTCAGGGCGCCTGCGACATGGGCGCGCTGCCCAATGTTTTCCCCGGCTATCAGCAGGTGGCCAATGCGGAAGCCCGGGCGAAATTCGAAAAGGCTTGGAACGTCAAATCGCTTCCGGACAAACCCGGCATGATGATGCCGACGATGATGAAAAATCTGACCACCGGAAAAGTCAAAGGCTTCTATGTCTTTGGCGAGAATCTGGCCAACACAGAGCCGGATATTAAACATGTTGAGCATGAACTGCAATCGGCGGAATTTCTGGTCTGCCAGGATATTTTCCCGACGGAAACAACACGCTTTGCTCACGTGATTCTGCCGGCCGCCGCCTGGAGCGAAAACGACGGCACCTTCGCCAGTTCAGAACGGCGCGTCAACCGCGTGCGCACGGCCAGTGTGCCGCCGGGCGATGCCAAACCCAACTGGTGGATCTTCAAAGAGCTGGCCAAACGTTTCGGTCACGAATGGGCATCCAACAGCGCTCAGGAAATCTGGGATAACGAAGTATCCGTTCTGGCGCCTTCCATGGCTGGAATCAAATATGCCCGTCTGGAAGGTGACGGTTTGCAGTGGCCTTGCCCCAGCGCAGATCATCCGGGCACCCCGACACTGCACAGAGGCGGCAAGTTCACCCGCGGTCTGGGTATGCTCAAAGCCATCGATTACATACCGCCCGCGGAAGTTCCCGATAAGGAATACCCGATGGTGCTTTCCACCGGCCGTCGCCTGTATCATTATCACACCAGGACGCAGACCGGACGCTGCGAGGGGATCAACGATCTGCTGGGTGAGGAAACGGCTGACATCGCCATGGCCGATGCCGAAGCTATGGGCATTGAGAACGGCGAGAAGATTCTAGTGAAGTCCCGCCGCGGCAAAGTTGAGGTCAAGGCCCGCGTCACCAAGGAGGTTCCGCAAGGCCTGGTCTGGATGGCTTTCCATTTCCGCGAAGGTTGCGCCAACTGGCTGACCAATCCGGTTTATGATCCGATTACGCAAACGGCTGAATACAAGGCCTGCGCGGTGAAGATTGAAAAACTGAAATAATTTGGAATTCAAAATGTCCCGCTGTAAAAAGCGGGACATTTTTTTGCTAGACAATATGCTATTTATAGCACATAAAAAAAGTTGATAAAGGAGCAACAGGGTTTATGAATATCTGCACCTATTCCTATGATGAATATCTCCAAAAGGTGAAGACCTTTCATGGAAATCTCGCACCGGGACTGATTATCGGCGGTTTTATCGTTGATCTGGCGATGAAAAATCTGCCCGAAGGTGAATTTTTTGATGCGATCAGTGAAACGCCGGTTTGTCTGCCCGACGCCGTGCAGATTCTCACACCCTGCACCATCGGCAACGGCTGGCTTTCCATCGTTAACTTCGGCCGTTTTGCCGTAACGCTCTATGAAAAATACAGCGGCAAAGGCGTGCGCGTTTATCTGGACACGGAAAAATTAAATAACTGGCCGGAAATCCGCGACTGGTATTTTAAAAAGAAGAAAAAACACGAACAGGATAAAGACCTTTTGATGGCGCAAATCAAAGAGGCGGGACACAATCTGCTGAGTGTGCAGATGGTTCAGGTCGAACCGGAAAAAGTCCGCCGCAAGAAAATGGGGCCGGTGGGCATTTGTCCGGTGTGCGGCGAGGCCTATCCTTCAAAACATGGCGAGAAATGTCTGAATTGCCAGGGGGAAACGCCGTATTCGGAAGTAAAAGTTGTGAAAACAACAAAATAAAAAATATAAAAAATTCTAAAATAAAGAAACTGAGATGTTAAAAAAAGGGAAAGTACTTGCCAGTCTTTGTGAAAATATTTTGGCGAACGCCGCGAATGTGAAAGTCGCGGATCTGCGCATCGGTTTGGGTTACGCCGGGGTGAAACTGGATAACGGTGCGACCGGTATTGCCGCGGTTTTGTTTGACGCTTTTCCGCATGGCTGCACGGTAATGCCAGCGGCGGGAAGTTTTGCCGGGTCTCCAGCTTCGGATTTACTAGAATATCTTGTTAACGGGAAAAATCCTCTGGAGATTGCCTTGGGTTTGGCCTGCGCCAACGCGTTGATTCAGCCGCCTGAAAATTCCGGTGATGATCGGGAAGCGACAACTTACCTTGATTTGAAACCCGGTGAAAAAGTGGCGATGGTTGGCTTGTTTTCACCTCTGGTGGAAAGAATTCGCGCCACCGGCGCCATATTAACAATCATTGAAAAAAATCCTCAGCGACTGGAATTGCTTTCACCGGAGGACAAACAACAGGTGTTGAAAAATTGCGATGTCGCGATTATCACCGCCACAACCCTTTTGAATAAAACATTTGAAGAAACGGTCAATCTGCTGGGCAGGCCCCGCGTAGTTGCTTTGCTGGGGCCCTCCACGCCGCTGGTTCCGGAAATTTTCCGAAATACTCCTGTAACACATTTGGGCGGCGTTGCCGTTATCGATTCCGCCAAAGTTTTGCAAATCATTTCCGAAGGCGGCGGCACGCCGGCACTTCGGCCCTATCTGCGATTTGTTAATATCCTCAATAAAAATTCCAAAAACTAATCTCTCGGATATCTGATTATGTTATATTTGACATAATCAAGTAATTTTTGTATATCCCTTGTGACAAAAAAGAGTTTCACGATCATGTGAAGCAACAAAACGAAGGAGGAAGTACATATGAAGAACATTTTTAAGAATTTATTTTGGGTTTTGGCTATATTGATGCTGTTTACCATGTCTGCCCTGGCTGCAGAGAAAAAACAGGCTGTTGACATTAATATCTCCGCCGCCGCCAGCATGAAAGATGCGGTGACCGAACTGGAGAACAACTTTACGGCGAAAAATCCCGCCGTCAATTTCCAGAACAATTTTGGGGCGTCAGGCGCGATTGCCAAGCAGATTGAAAACGGCGCACGGGCCGATCTGTTTATTTCGGCCAATCTGCAATGGATGGACTACCTAAAGGAAAAGAAAATCATGGACGAGAAAAACATCAGTACCTTTGCCTTCAACACCCTCGTGTTTGTCGGAAAGTCCGATTTGAAAGTGAAGAAACTGGAAGACATAATCGGTCTGGACAAGATTGCCATCGGCAGCCCCAAGAGTGTTCCGGCAGGCGAGTATGCCGAGAAAGCTTTTCAGAAAGCCGGCATCGACAAGAAACTGGAAAACAAACTGGTCATGGCCAAAGATGTGCGGGCCTGTCTGATGTACGCTGACACAGGCGAAGTGCAGGGCGCTTTTGTTTACAACACGGATGCCGCGATGGCAAAAAATGTGAAGGTTCTTTTTACCGTTGATCAGGATCTTTATCCGAGGGTGACCTATCCGATGGGACTCACGCTCGGGGGAAGCAAAAAAGCGGAAGTTGCCGCATTCTATAAGTTCCTCAAGAGTGACGAGGCTAAAAAAGTTCTTGCCAAGCATGGCTTTGTATTGAAATAATGATGCATGCCCGCGTTTAGTCCATCAGATTATCAGGCCATTTTCCTTTCGGTCAAGGTGGCGGTCATTGCGACACTGCTGTCTTTGCCGTTTGGTTTCGCCGTGGCTTACGTTATGACCTACAAAAGATTCAGGGGGAGGATCGCCATGGATGTACTGGTTAACCTCCCCCTGACATTGCCGCCTGTCGTAGTCGGGTATCTGTTGTTACTGCTGCTGGGACAAAACGGTCCGGTCGGCAAGTGGGTACTGCAGCCTCTGGGCATCAAGCTCATCTTCACCTGGAAGGCGGCGGTCATCGCCACGGCGGTCGTCGGTTTTCCTCTGATGGTCAGATCCATTCGCACTGGCATGGAAGCCATCGATGAAAAGCTGATTCAGGCGTCGCGCACGCTGGGTGCCGGATGGCTGGACACCATTGTCACCGTGATCGCTCCGCTGTCTGTCCGCGGCATCATGGCCGGCAGCATTCTCATGTTCGCCCGGGGACTGGGTGAATTCGGCGCCACGATTATCGTGGCAGGAAACATCCCCGGTGTCACGCAGACCATTCCACTGGCCATTTATGAATACGTCAGTTCCCCCAAAGGCGACGTGATCGCCATGTCGCTTTGTCTGGTTTCGATTACGCTCTCGGTGATCGTGCTCATTTTCCACGAATGGCTGAGCCGTCGTGTGGTCAGGGTGGATTGATATGGAATTGACATTTGCCGCGCAAAAACAACTGGACAAGTTTTTTCTGGACATGGATTTTACGGTTGAAGGCGAGCGGATCGGAATATTCGGTCCGTCCGGATGCGGCAAATCCACGCTGGTGGGCCTGATTGCCGGGTTGCACAGACCGGACAGTGGACACATTCTGATCAATGGTCAGCCTGTGTTTGACAGTGGCAAAAAAGTAAATGTTCCCGCCGAGCACAGGCACATCGGCATGGTCTTTCAGCGTCCTCATCTTTTTCCCCATCTGAGTGTCAAGGCGAATCTTTTATACGGCTACAAACGCTGCGAACGTGATCAGCGAAAAATCACGCTAAAGAATCTGGTGGATGTTTTGCAGATCGGCGATCTGCTGAATCGGGGCGTCAATAATCTGTCCGGCGGCGAGAAACAGCGGGTGGCCATCGGTCGCGCCGTGCTGTCCAATCCCCGGATGCTGATCATGGACGAGCCGCTTTCGGCGCTGGATGACAGTCTCAAGTTCCAGATCATTCCTTTTCTTAAGAAGTCCTGCGAGGCCTTTGCGATTCCCTATCTCTTCATTTCCCACTCCCTGACGGAAATGAGGATCATGGCGGAAAGGGTGCTGAACATGACCGATGGACGCGTTGCCGGTCTGATGACAGCGGAAGAACTTGCCCGAAGCTTGATGGGGAAAGGTCCCGCCCCCTACATCAATCTGCTGAAGTTGAAGAGAGCGCGTCGTCTTGACGGCATGTCCGCCTATAATTTCGGAGATACCCAATTATTGATTTCCGGAGACAGCCGGGAAGAAGCTCTTGTTGAACTTCCATCAACGGATATCATTCTCTTTAAGCGTCACCCCGAGGCAACCAGCGCACGCAATCTCTTGCATTGCCGCGTCAGTGAAATCTTTGAAGCCGGCACGAGAGTTGGCATCGAGCTTGCCTGCGGCAAGGATAAACTGGTTGCGGTTATTGTCAAAGAATCTGTTCAGGATTTGCAGATTGGCAAAGGGGTGGAGATTTTTGCCGCCATCAAAGCGACGGCTTTCAGGCCTTTGGGCTGAGATCCAAATGTATCTGGATACAGAAAGGTCTGTACGGCAATGACCTCAGGCCGGTCGCCCCCTTTTTCAGTTCACATTTCAGATTAAATTTGTTACAAAAGACATCGTTCGGTCATGGAGGTCAATATGAATATTGTCATGGAAACCGAGTTGGTTCCCGGCAGCCTGTTTGAAAAACTCCGGAAGACGAATTCGGGATCAGTCATCTTCCACTATGCGGTTGTTAAGAGCCAGGCAGGTGAAAGGCCGTCATCGGGCATCCGATTTGAACGCGGTGGAGATATGGAGGCGGAAATGTCGGCGATTGAAGCCGACATCCGCGGACGTTGGCCTGTTGACGATATCCTGCTGGTTCGTCGGCTTGGATACCTTCGGGTGGGTGATTTGATTTCTCTGGTCGCCGTGAGCGCCGGGGCGAGCAGTGCTGCGTTTGAAGCATGTCAATATGGCCTGGCTTGCATACGAAAAATGGCCAGTATTAAAAAAACCGAACTTTTTCTGGATTGAAGAGGCATCTCATGTTTTTTAAGGTTAAGTCATCTGAAGACGTTTTTGAGATTTTGAGAGGATTCGACTCCGTTCCCACTGAAAAAATCTTCATCGGCGATTCGCTCAACCGTGTCCTGGGAGAGGGTATTACGTCCGGGGAAGATATGCCGAATTTTTCAAGATCGTCGGTGGATGGTTATGCTGTTCAGGCTAAAGACACCTTTGGCGCCTCCGACAGCCTTCCGGCCTTTCTGGAACTGGCCGGTGAGGTCGAGATGGGCAAGGCTTCCCAAAACATTGTCGGTCCGGGAACAGCGGTCAGAATTCCGACAGGCGGCATGATTCCGGAAGGCGCTGATGCTGTGGTGATGATCGAATACTGTCACAGTGTGGACGAAAAGACGATTGAAGTGAGCCGTTCTGTGGCGCCCTTAGAAAATATCATCAGCCGCGGCGACGATTTCCGCAAAGGATCTGTTCTCTTTAATAAGGGCACGGTTCTCAGACCCCAGGATATCGGACTGCTCGCGGGACTGGGAGTGAAGAATGTCTTGGTGTATCAAAGGCCGAAAGTCGGTATTATTTCAACAGGCGATGAGATTGTTCCCATCGATCAAAAGCCCGGACCCGGACAGATACGGGATATCAACAGTCATACCTTGAGCGCTTTTTGCAGCCAGTCCGGCGCGATTCCTGTGAACATGGGATTATGCAAAGATGATTTTGATGAAATGAGGAAAGTCGTGGGCGATGCGCTTCGTACCTGTGATACGGTATGGATTTCAGGCGGGAGTTCGGTCGGCACGAGGGATATGACGCTAAAAGTTTTTGAGTCTTTTTCAGATGCCCGGATTCTCGTTCACGGTATTGCGATCAGCCCCGGAAAACCGACCATCATTGCCCGAGCAGGCAACAAGTCCCTGTTCGGACTCCCCGGACATGTGGCGTCGGCGATGATTGTTGCGGAAATATTTCTGGATCCTTTCTTAGCCTGGTTATCGGGAGAGGAAAAGGGCGCGGGGGATCATCGTTTTTATCTGAACGCTAGGCTTGAACGAAACATTGAATCGGCAAGCGGCAGAGACGATTATATCCGGGTCAAGCTTAAAAAGCGTGATGATCAGATGTTTGCCGAACCGATTTTCGGAAAATCAGGTTTGATATCCACGCTGGTCGAGGCACAGGGTCTGGTCAAAATCGATAGAAATACGGAAGGGCTTTACAAGGATCAGATCGTCCGGGTCATGCTCTTAAAACCCTATAGGACGGGAGAGATATAAATGAAAAGAAATGTTTATCTGGCCATGAAGAGCCTTGAGGACGCCAAAAATATCTTTTCCGGATTATGGCAGGAAAAGAAGACGCTGCCGGAACAGATCCCTGCGGAAAACGCGCTGGGCCGCGTAACGGCGGAACCCGTCTATGCGGGAATCTCCGCTCCGACGTATCACTCGGCGGCCATGGATGGCATTGCTGTGAAAGCGGAAGCAACTTACGGGGCCACGGATCAAACGCCGAAAATTCTCAAAACCGGCGAGGATGCCGTGTGGATTAACACGGGCCATGCCCTGCCTGAAGGATATAACGCGGTGATCATGGTGGAAAAAATCCATGAGCGCGACGAAAGTCATATCGAGATTATGTCGCCCGCCTATCCCTGGCAAAACATCCGGAAAGTGGGCGAAGATATCATCGCCACGCAACTTCTGTTTCCGCACAACCACATCATCCGTCCCTACGATCTGGGTGCGCTGGTTGCGGCCGGTGTTTTCAGCGTCAGCGTTTACAAAAAACCGAAGGTCATGATTATACCGACCGGCACGGAAATTATCAGTCACCGGGATGTTGCCGATTTCGGCCAACTGAAAAAAAATCAGATCATCGATTCGAACTCCATTACGCTGTCGGGCCTTGTCCGGGAGGCGCATGCGGAACCGCATGTTCTGGATATCACCCCGGATGACGAAAGCGCAATACGGAATGTTCTTTTGCAGGCGTCGAGTTCCGACGCGGATCTGATTCTTATGATCGCCGGCTCGTCGGCAGGCTCCAGAGATTACACATCCGCCATCCTGTCGGACATCGGCGACGTGCTGGTCCACGGCGTTGCCATGATGCCGGGCAAACCGACCATCCTCGGCGCTGTCAACGGAAAACCGGTCATCGGCATTCCCGGCTACCCCGTTTCCGCCATTCTTGCTTTTGAGCAATTTGCCAAGCCGCTTCTTTTAAGTCTTCAGGGCATGCCGGCTCCGAAGACTCACACGATTGCCGTCCGGGCATCCAGAGCGATCCCGTCAAAATTGGGATCGGAGGAATTTGTGCGCGTGAACATCGGCCGGGTGGTAAACCTGACTGTGGCTACGCCGCTTCCCAGATCGGCGGGATCGATCACCACCCTGACAAGGGCGGAAGGCATTATCCGCATTCCATCTTTTTCTGAAGGTATCAATCAGGATGAAGAAATACAGGCCGAACTGCTGGTGGACGAAGAGGAATTGAAAAATACCATCGTCGTGATCGGCAGTCATGATATCACGATCGATATCCTCGCGGATGAAATCAGAAACGCCACGGGCCGGAATATCAGGATTTCGTCGGGAAACGTGGGAAGCCTTGGCGGCTTGATGGCGATTAAAAAAGGGATCTGCCATTTTGCCGGCTCCCATCTGCTCGACACGCAGACGGGCGAATATAATATTTCGTACATCAAGCGCTATCTAAAAGGCATCGGGATCAGTCTCTTTCATCTCGTTCGCAGAGATCAGGGGTTGATCATTAAAAAAAACAATCCGAAAGGCATCAGGGGAATCACGGATCTCACGCGCGACGATATTTCATACGTCAACCGGCAGGCAGGATCGGGTACGCGCATCCTGCTGGACTATAACCTGGCCCGTTCAGGAATCAAAGCCGGGTCCGTCAAGGGCTACGACGATGAAGAGTTTACACACATGTCGGTGGCCGTCGATGTATTGAGCGGTGCCGCTGATTGCGGCATGGCCATTTACGCAGCAGCAAAAGCCCTTGATTTGGATTTCATTCCGATGGATACGGAACAATATGATCTGGTGATCCCGACGGACCTTCTGAAGGATGAAAACATTCAGGCCGTTCTCAGTACAATCCGCTCTCAGAAATTTCGCGACCGCGTCACGGCACTCGGCGGTTATGATCCGTCCAGAAGCGGCGAACTGGCCGCGGAGATAACGCCGGGGTGATTAAGAAAGATTCCCAAAGAATTTTTGGAAGGTTATTGATTGCTGCCCAAATCCTTCAAAGAATGGCTGCTGATCCTGCTGATTATCGCTACCTTCGGTTACTTTATCTATGAAAAAATGGAGCAGAAGCATATTGCCGGCATTGGACCGGTCGAGGAGCAGCCGATACAGGAGAGAACCCAGGCGCCTGTCATACAAAACGCGGACTACACCATAGAGCCGGTCGCGCGATATGCCATTCGCGCCAAGGTGCTATCCACCGAACGCTACCGGTTTGGACGAATGTCTGATTTGTCGCCCGTTGATTTCGCGCTGGGATGGGGACCGATGTCGCATAATGACATCGTCGAAAAACTGAATGTCCGTCAAAGCGACCGCTGGTATTATTACAGTTGGAAAGGCAGTCCGCCCATTGATCCTGCCGATATTGTCCGTGCCTCCGCCAATACGCATCTGATGCCCGCCAACGACAGCGTGAGATCCAGCCTCTTCAAGGTTCGCGCCGGCGAAATCGTCAATCTTAAAGGCTACCTCGTCAACGTCAGGCACCGCGACGGATGGACATGGAAAACATCTCTCACCCGGGAGGACAGCGGTGGAGGCTCGTGTGAATTGATGTGGGTGGAAGAAGCGATGGTCGAGAACTGAAAAAATGAAATGCTACGTCCTATGTGAGAAGGTAGCCGTTTTCCTGAAATAATCTCAGGCAGGCATCGGCCACCACACTGTCATAAAGAATTCCCCTGTTTTTCTCAATTTCCGCAAGGGCTGCTTCAATGCCGAGCGAAGCGCGGTACGGACGATGAGACGCCATCGCCTCTACGACATCGGCCACGGAGAGAATTCGGGCTTCCAGAATGATTTCCTCCCCTTTAAGTTTTCTGGGATAACCGGATCCGTCCATTCTCTCATGATGTTGATAAACGATCTGCGCCAGAGGCCACGGGGATTCCACATCCTTCAGCATTTCATATCCGCTCTGCGCGTGTTCTTTAACCAGCAGGAACTCGATGTCCGTTAATTTGCTGGGCTTGGTCAATATCTCGGCGGGCACGGATATTTTCCCGATATCATGGATGATGCCCGCCATCCGGATTCCTTCGATGATTTCTTTATCCAGCCCCATCTCCTTGGCGATGGCGCAGGCCAGATTGGCCGACTTGGCCTGGTGACCGGCTGTGTATGGGTCTTTGGACTCCAGGGCGGAAACCAATACCTGAATGGTGGTGTTGGTCGCCCTCTTGAGACTTTCGAGGCTATGCTGAAGCTGTTTTTCAGCCTTCTTGCGAAGCGTGATATCCTCCGCCAGACCTTCATTATAGAGCGTATGGCCCTGTTCATCCGTCACCGTTCTGGCATTAAGAATCACCCAAAAAACGCTCCCGTCCTTCTTGATGAATTCAACCTCAAACCCTTCGACGGATCCTTTTTCTGCTATAATTTCCAGAAATCTGTTCCTGTCTTCAGGACGAAAATAAAGCTCGGTGCTGACATCTTTGATGGAATCGATTAATTCCTGAGGGGATGCATACCCGGCCATCCGTGCAAAGGCCTTATTCACCGTGACGATATGTCCTCCAAGGGTGACCTGGTATATGCCTTCCATGGCGTTTTCAAAAATATTGCGGTATTTGGCCTCGCTTTCCCTGATTAAATTTTCAGCGTTTTTGCGCTCCGTGATGTCGCGTGAAATTCCTCTGAAGCCGGCCGGGTTGCCTGATGCATCCTTCACTAAGGACACGGATACTTCGATGTACCGTCTGGTTCCATCTTTTCTGAGCAGCTGCCAGTCGAATTCTTTTGAGGGTTCTCCTGTATTGAAAACCTTATTAAACGTATGAAACAGTTTTTTGGCGTATTTCTCATCTGTAAACTTCCGGTAATTCATCCCCATCAATTCCTCGCTGGAATAACCGAGGGTCTTGCGCATGGACTCGTTGAAAAAGGTAAATCTCCCGGACAGATCAACTTCGTAATATCCGTCTTCGATATTTTCCAGGATGGTTCGATACTTTTCCTCGCTCTGACGAAGTTCTTGTTCCGCCTGCTTTTGTTTGTTTCTAATTCTTGCGTCTTCCAGTTCCCTGGCGATGGCCGGGCAAAGAAGCGACAATTTGCCCTTCATGAAATAATCGTGCGCGCCGTTGCGCATACATTCCAAGGCGGTTTCTTCACCGATGGTTCCCGATATGACTATTAAAGGAATGTCAAGGTTGGCTTCCTTGGAAATGGCAATCGCTGCCGGCGCGTTGAAGGTCGGCATATTATAATCACAGAGAATGATATCCCACTGTTTTTCCCGGAGCGCTTTTTTCATATCTGCGGCGGTGTCTATCCGTTCATAGACGGGATTGTACCCGCCCTTCTTCAGTTCGCGGATGGTCAGCAGAACGTCATCTTCCGAATCATCGATCATTAAGGCCCGCAGCATTGTTTCCGGCATAGATTGTTTCCCTTAAATTAAAATGAATTGACGCGCAATGGTTTTGAATTCGTACGGAGTTCACTTAGTATTTTTACAAATAATTGTCAACCATTCCGGCATAAACGAACCACGCGGCAACGCTGCCGGCAATACGAAACGGGGTCGGGTTTTCCCGTTGCCCGGGCCGACGCCATCTCGACAGCAAAGTTTTTAATGTCTTCCATGATTTTCTATCCCGTATTGCTTTTTTATATTAAGTTGTTATTATATCAGCGATGAGTAAAGAGAAATTTCCGACAACACCGGCCGTTTTAGTCCTGAGGGCGCAAGACGCTGATTTTACTCTGCATCATTATCCCTACGAGGAAAGAGGCGGAACGAAAACAGCAGCCGCAAAATTGATGGTGGATGAGCACCGGATCATCAAAACCCTGATTATGGAGGACGAATCAGCCAGGCCGCTGATTATCCTGATGCACGGGGATAAGGAGGTTTCCACCAAATCGCTGGCCCGTGCCATCGGCGTCAAAGCGGTTTCGCCATGCCATCCGGCGACGGCGGAAAAACATACCGGCTATAAAGTCGGCGGAACTTCTCCTTTCGGCACCAGGAAGGCGCTGCCTGTTTATATGGAGCAGACCATTGCCGATTTGCCGGAAATTTTTATTAACGCCGGCGCTCGCGGTATGCTGGCGAGAATGCCGGCATCGGAAGTGGTTCGTATTTTGAAGCCTGTCACGGTGAGTGTTGCCATATGAGTTGCCTCTGGTCGGGAAAGCAGAGATAAGATAATGAAAGGGAATCACCATGTCCGATGATGTTATTATACGCTGTCTCAATTGCGGAACCAAAAACAGAATACCAAAACACAAACTGCAGGGAAGGTCACTCTGCGGCAAATGCGGCGCTTCGCTGGAAGAGCTCATCATCCCCTGCCTCAAATGCGGAACGAAAAACAGAATGCCGGAAAATCGCCTCAATCAAAAGCCTTTATGCGGCAAATGCCGTGAACCGCTGATTATTCCGCAGCAGAAAGTTTTTCCGTTTGAAGTTACCGACCAGACCTTTGCCCGCGAAGTGCTGGGCTCCGACTCCTCCGTCCTGGTGGATTGCTGGGCGCCGTGGTGCGGTCCGTGCAGGACACTGTCTCCGGTTATTGATGAGCTGGCGTCTGATTATGCCAACGGCGTCAAAGTGGTTAAACTCAACGTCGATGAAAATCCGCTGACGGCTTCCCAATACGGCATCCGCAGTATTCCCACACTGCTTTTCTTTAAAGAAGGCAAAGTCGTGGATCGAGTCACCGGAGCGCTGCCGAAAGAAGAAATTGAACAGCACCTGCTCTCCATCATCACAACCAATTAAACGGGCGATCATTTCATGAAAAAAGACAAACTTTCTCTGGCGTATCAATGCAAGATTTTTGATGTATGGGAAGAAGAATTCGCATTACCGAACGGCAAGACAACCCGACAGAGCTGGATTAACCATCATCCCACCGTGGCGATTGTCGCCGTCAACGACAAAAACGAACTGCTTTTGATCAAACAATACCGCAACGCCGTGAAGAAAGATCTGCTGGAAATTCCCGCCGGTTCGCTGGATGGCGCCGAAGAATCTCCCCTGGTCTGCGCGCAGCGCGAACTGGCCGAGGAAACCGGTTTCCAGGCCCGCACCATCACCAAACTTTTCGAAGGTTATCTGCTGCCCGGATATTGCAACGAATACATGTATTTTTTCCTGGCAAGAGACTTAAACCATGCGCCTCTGACGCCCGACGACGATGAGTTCATCGAAACAATTCCTGTCAGTTTTTTTCAGGCGCGAACTTTCATCGACCAAGGCGATATCATCGACGCCAAAACAGTTTTGGGCATTCTGCTGGCCGAGCAACATCTAAAGCTCTAAGAATTAAAATTATTTTGATGCCGGGAATTAAAAAGGAGGCTTGTGTACCTCTGTTCCACGTTTTAATGAGATAAGTCAGACATCTATATTCTCTCTTGCGAGGGATGCGAAAACCCTTGAAACAATTCAATTTTATTCTTGCAATGTTTTTAAGAAGTTGTATGATTCTTCTCGCTTAAACAATATTCGATATTACAAGCTGCGCTGCCATTTGTTGTCTAGTTTGACGGATGCGCGATAATGGATTGACATGGCTAATCAAACCCCTGAACAGATAGCACGGGATGAAATCGACAATCAGTTAATTGAATGCGGCTGGATTATCCAGAACAAGAAGCAAATCAACCTGCAAGCCGGACCCGGTGTTGCCGTAAGAGAATATCAAACTGCCGTTGGCCCCGCCGATTATGTTTTGTTTGTTGATGGCAAGCCCATCGGCGTTATTGAAGCCAAGAAAGAAGAAGAGGGCGTTAACTTAACCACTCATGAAACTCAATCCAAGGATTACGCGGACAGCAAACTGAAATACCTCGATAACGATCCACTTCCTTTTGTTTATGAAAGCACCGGTACTTTAACCCGATTTACCGATTACCGCGATCCCAAGCCACGTTCCCGTCCCGTTTTTACTTTTCACCGTCCGGAAACCTTTCGGGCACGGCTGAAACGCGACAAATCGCTGCGAAAAAGAGTGTTTGATATTCCGTCGCTGTCAATCACCGGCCTGCGCGAATGCCAGATCATTGCGATTAATAATCTGGAAACATCGTTTCGCGCCAATCAACCCAGAGCACTCATTCAAATGGCCACCGGTTCGGGCAAAACCTTTACCGCCATCACGGCTATTTATCGTCTGCTGACCTATGCCAAAGCCAATCGGGTCCTTTTTCTGGTGGATACCAAAAATCTTGGCGAGCAGGCCGAACAGGAATTCATGGCCTACGTTCCCAATGACGACAACCGCAAGTTTTCCGAGCTTTACGGCGTGCATCGCCTGAAATCCGGTTTTGTGCCGACCGACAATCAGGTCTATATCAGCACCATTCAGCGGTTATATTCCATTCTGAAAGATAAAGAGCTGGACGAAAACGAAGAAGAAACAAATCCGGCTGAAATTCGCTGGGAAGGCCGCGAGCCGGTTCCTGTCGGCTACAACGCCAAACTGCCCGTTGAGTTTTTCGACTTTATCGTCATTGATGAATGTCACCGCAGCATTTACAACCTCTGGAAACAGGTTCTGGATTATTTTGACGCCTTCTTAATCGGTCTGACCGCCACGCCCGACAACCGCACGTTTGGTTTCTTCAATCAGAACATCGTCAGCGAATACACGCACGAGCAGGCTGTGACCGACGGCGTCAATGTCGGGAGCGACGTATATCTGATCGAAACAAAAATCACCCAAAAAGGCGCCCAAATCTGGAAAGGCCAGTATGTAGATCGCCGCGAAAAACTCACCCGTAAGAAACGCTGGGAACAGTTGGATGAAGATGTGGCTTACACAAACACCGAGCTGGATAACGATGTGGTTAATCCCAGTCAGATTCGCACAGTCATCCGCACGTTCAAAGAACATCTCCCGGAAATGTTTCCCGACCGCATCAATGAAAAAGGTGAGCTGGAAGTTCCCAAGACATTAATCTTTGCCAAAACCGACAGCCACGCCGACGACATCATTCAAATGGTGCGGGAAGAATTCGGCGAAGAAAATAAATTCTGCAAGAAGATTACCTATAACAGCGATGACCCCAAAAGCACACTGGCGCAGTTCCGCAACGATTATCACCCGCGCATTGCCGTGACCGTGGATATGATTGCCACCGGCACCGATGTCAAGCCGCTGGAGTGCCTGCTTTTCATGCGGGATGTCAAAAGCCGCAACTACTTTGAGCAGATGAAAGGCCGGGGCACGCGCACCATCAATCTTGATGATTTAAGAAAAGTCACGCCGCAGGCCCAGTCCACCAAAGACCATTATGTGATTGTTGATGCCGTGGGTGTCACGCAAAGTCTGAAAACCGACAGCCGCCCGCTGGAGCGGAAACCGGGCGTGCCGCTGAAGAGTTTGCTGGCCGCGATTACCGTAGGAGCAAGAGACGAAGACCTGTTTACCTCTCTGGCTAACCGTCTGGCGCGATTGGACAAGCAGATTACAGAGAAGGAAAAGAAAACCTTTACCGAAAAGGCAAAGGGCAAAACCATCCCGCAGGTAGTTAAGGAACTGCTCAATGCTTACAACCCCGATACTCTGGAAAGTCTGCGCCAGAAAGTGGAAACGGAAAACCCGGATGCAGCACCACACAAGAAAGAAGAAAAATTTCAATACCTGACCACCGAACTGCGCGATCAGGCTGCCGCCACCTTTCATGGCGATCTCAACGATTACATTGAAAACGTGCGCAAAGTTCACGAGCAGCTTATCGACACAATCAATATTGACGAGGCCACTCATATAGGCTGGGAAAAAGACAGCAGGGAAAAAGCCGAAGCGCTGGTGAAAGACTTTGCCGCCTGGATTGTGGAACATAAAGACGAAATCACCGCGCTGCAAATTTTCTACAGCCAGCCTTACCGCAGACGCGAACTGACTTACAATATGATTCGTGAGCTGGTGGATAAAATTATCGCCGACAAACCTACGCTTGCGACGCTGGGAGTGTGGCGTGCCTATGAAGTTTTAGAGGGTGCGAGCGGGCAGCCGAAAAACGAACTGGTGGCGCTGGTTTCGTTGATTCGCAAAGTGGCCGGGATTGATTCCAAACTGACGGCTTATGACAAAACCGTGGACAAAAACTTTCAGAACTGGGTTTTCAAGAAACAGGCGGGAACTTTGAAATTCAATGAAGAGCAAATGCAGTGGTTAAGAATGATTAAAGATCATATTGCCGCATCGGTTTCCTTCAGCATCGAAGACCTGGACTACACCCCCTTTGACTCGCAGGGCGGAAAAGGCAAAATGTGGCAGCTTTTCGGAAATGAGACGGAAAATATTATCAATGACCTGAACGAAGCATTGGCGGCGTAGGATGGTTAAGAACAAAAAAATACCGAATGGCTGGGAAAGAGTTAAAACTGATTTAATAGGTAATCTGCTGCGAGGTATTTCGTATAAGAAAGGCGATGCTATTAATGAGCCCCAAGAAGGCTATTTGCCCATTTTACGAGCAAATAACATTAATGGTGAATTGAATTTCAGTGATTTGGTTTATGTGCCAAAGAAATATATTGAAGATTTTCAAATTATTAAAGCTGGTGATATTGTTTTTGCAATGTCAAGCGGTAGTAAACACTTAGTTGGGAAATCTGCTGTTGCAAAGAATGATTTTGATGGAAGTTACGGTGCATTTTGTTCTTTGTTAAGAATAAACGATTTAATTAATAAAAAATATATCGCTTATATTTTTAAAGGTAATTCCTACAGGAAACTGATTTCTGAAATTGCAAAAGGAACAAATATTAATAATCTGAAAAGAGAACACATTTTAGATTTTGAAATATCTCTTCCTCCCCTACATGAGCAGAATCGAATTGTCGCCAAGATAGAGGAACTGTTCAGCAGTTTGGATAAAGGCATCGAAAGCCTCAAAACGGCGCAACAACAACTCAAAGTCTATCGCCAATCCGTCCTCAAATGGGCCTTCGAAGGCAAACTGACATGCACTAAAGACATTAAATGGTTAAAATTGGGAGAATTCTGTGATGATGTTGAATATGGCTCGGCTGCAAAATCAAAAAAGCAGGGTAAGATTCCAGTATTAAGAATGGGAAACATTCAAGGTGGACGATTTGATTGGTCTGATCTTGTTTACACAGATAATGATGACGAAATAAAAAAATACTCACTTGTTAAAGATGATGTTCTTTTCAACAGAACAAATAGTTCCGAATTGGTTGGCAAGACGGCCCTATATAAAGCGGAGAGACCTGCGATCTTTGCGGGTTATTTAATTAGAATAAAATATAAAAAAGATAAAATAGATCCAAATTATTTGAACTATTATCTAAATTCACATACCGCCAAAAACTATGGTAATTCTGTTAAAACCTTTGGGGTAAATCAGGCAAATATAAATGGTACGAAACTGAAAGGTTATCCATTCCCATATATTATTATTTCAGAACAAAAGCGAATCGTTGCCGAAATCGAATCCCGCCTTTCCGTTTGCGATAAAATTGAAGAGAGCATTGAAGAAAGCCTCAAACAGGCCGAAGCCCTGCGGCAAAGCATTTTGAAGAAAGCCTTTGAAGGCAAGCTCGTCCCCCAAGATCCTAATGATGAGCCGGCATCCAAATTACTCGAACGCATCAAAGCGGAAAAAGAAAAGAATAAAAAGGTGAAAAGATAGAAAGATTCGAAAGGAAGGTATTATGTTACAAGAAGATGAGTTAATAGAAACACTTAACAAGCTTCGCAGTTTGCCTTCTGAAACAGAGGTCTTTGAATTTAAAGAGGCTAAAAATAATTTTGATTTTACCAAACTGGGTAAATATTTTTCTGCGTTGTCCAATGAGGCCAACCTTAAAGGCACTCCTTATGCCTGGCTGATTTTCGGGATTAAAGATCGCGGACGCACAATAGTGGGAAGCCGGTTTCGTTCTGAGCGCAAAGACCTTGATAACCTGAAAGGGGAGATAGCAGCCAAAACAACGAACCGCGTCACTTTCATAGAAATTTATGAACTTTCTCTCTCTGGTAGCAGAGTTGTCATGTTTCAGATACCGGCAGCGCCAAAAGGAATACCCATTGCTTTTGAAGGTCACTACTATGGACGGGATGGAGAAGAATTGTCACCTCTGAATCTGGAGGAAATAGAACGGATTAGAGGACAGGCAATAACTGAAGACTGGAGTGCGGGTATCGTGCAGGATGCAACGACAAACGATCTTGATCCTTCGGCAATCAGAAAGGCACGGAAAAACTTTAAGGAAAAATTCCATGGTCTGGCGGTAGATGTGGACTCATGGAATGACATTACTTTTTTAAATAAAGCCAAATTGACTATCAAAGGAAAAATCACCCGTGCGGCAATCCTGCTGCTGGGGAGACCGGAATCGGAACATTTTCTCGGTCGGGCTGATGCAAAAATTCGCTGGGTGCTTAAAGATGCTAAAGGAAACGACAAGGATTATTATATCGAAAGTTGTCCCTTATTCCTGGCAGTTGATAAAGTATATTCAAAAATCCGTAATCTGAAATATCGTTACATGAAAGAAGGAACGCTCTTCCCCGATGAAGTGGCTCAATACGAGCCTTTTGTTATTCGTGAAGCCATAAACAATTGTATTGCCCATCAGGATTATACAAAAGGAGGCCGTATTAATGTTGTTGAGATGGATGACCAGTTGGTTTTTACTAATCTGGGCAGTTTCATTCCCGGCTCTGTCGAAAGAGTTGTTCGAGAAGATGCCCCTGAAGAACATTACCGGAATAAATTTTTAGCTACGGCCATGTTCAATTTAAAAATGGTTGATACTGCCGGCGGCGGTATAAGAAAAATGTTCAATTATCAGAGAGCTCGTTTTTTTCCAATGCCGGAATATGATTTGTCAAAGCAAAGGGTCAAGGTAACAATTATCGGTAAGGTTCTGGATTTGGATTTTGCAAGGTTACTGGCAAAGAAACAAGATTTAGATCTTGATGATATTATTGCACTAGATAAGGTTCAGAAAAAAAAGGCGTTGTCTGTTTCTGAAAGTAAGCGGCTTAAAGGAAAAGGTCTTATTGAAGGAAGGAAACCTAATTATCATATCTCTTTTGATGTGGCCGAAAAAGCAAACATGCAAGCCGATTACATTAAAACCCGTGGGTTGAAAGATGATCATTTTAAACAACTGCTTCTTGAGTATTTGGATAAATGTAAATACGTGACAAAAGAAGATATAGATAAGCTATTATTAGATATTCTGCCAGGTGTCTTAGATGAAAGTCAAAGAAAGAATAAGATACGTAATCTTATTTATGCAATGTCAAAAAAAGATAAGACCATAATAAATAAAGGCACTAATAGGTATCCTAAATGGGTGCGAGTAAGCTGAAGTTTGTCTAAGTCTAGCTAAACTTTAGACAAACTTTAGATAAACTTTTAGATGAAGATTAAAAAAGACGCCGGGATGATTGTTTTACAAGGTGTTGTATTCATTATTTAATTTATAGGCGGTGTTTGTTTTCTCATTAGCTAAAATGCAAAACCTCATGCGCTATTTAAGAGCAACCATCCGGAAGCCCACGCATGAGGATTTACTTGCGGTTCATAAATTGCGCTTGCGGCATTAAAAGTCAAGTGGATTTCTAAATAGTAAAGATATTTGATTTGATAAATAATTTTGACAGTTTGAGGACATAGGAAGAGTATGAGTGACGAAACGAACAATACATCCAGCATCATCAGTAAGATATGGAGCTTCTGTAACACGCTGCGCGACGACGGCGTCGGCTATGGCGATTATCTGGAGCAGCTTACCTATCTGCTCTTTCTGAAAATGGCGGATGAATATTCCAAGCCGCCTTATAACAGAAAGCTGGATGTGCCCAAGGAATATAACTGGGAAAGTCTGACATCCAAAACAGGTGCGGCTTTGGAAAATCATTATACGGCTGTTCTGCGCGAACTGTCGAAAGCCAAAGGTACGCTGGGGCAGATTTTTACCAAAAGTCAGAACAAAATTCAGGACCCGGCCAAGCTCTTTAAGCTCATTGACATGATTGACAAAGAGAAATGGACGTTAATGGGCACGGATGTCAAAGGCAAAATTTATGAAGGCCTGCTGGAAAAAAACGCTGAAGATACCAAAAGCGGCGCAGGGCAATATTTTACACCTAGGCCTCTGATTAAGGCGATGGTTGCCTGCATCCGACCCGAACCCGTGAAAACCATTGCCGATCCAGCATGCGGCACGGGCGGTTTTTTTCTTGCCGCTTATGATTTTATTTCCGATGCTAATAATTTTACACTGAACAAAGAACAGAAAGCATTTCTCAAAAATTCGACATTTTACGGTAACGAGATTGTGGCCGGAGCTCGACGTCTGGCGCTGATGAATATGTTTCTTCATAACATCGGCGATATTGATTCGGAAACTTTTATATTACCGACGGATTCTTTGGTAGCGGATACCGGCTTGCGCGTGGATTACGTGCTGACCAATCCGCCTTTCGGCAAGAAAAGCAGCATGACGTTTACCAATGAAGAAGGCGAGCAGGAAAAAGAAGACCTAACTTATAACCGGCAGGACTTCTGGGCGACGACAAGCAACAAGCAACTCAATTTTGTCCAACACATTCACACAATGCTCAAAACCAGCGGCAAGGCGGCGGTGGTTTTGCCGGATAATGTTTTGTTTGAAGGCGGCGCGGGCGAAACAGTCCGAAAAAAATTACTCGAAACAACAGACCTGCATACGATTTTGAGATTGCCCACCGGTATCTTCTACGCGCAGGGAGTTAAAGCCAATGTTTTATTCTTTGACAGCAAGCCGGCCAGCAAAGACCCGTGGACGCAGGAGGTCTGGATATATGATTACCGGACGAACATTCGTCATACGCTGAAAAAATCGCCGCTGAAATTTGAAGATCTTCAGGACTTTATAAAATGCTACAATCCGGAAAACCGGCACAAACGCAAAGAGACCTGGAATGCGGAAAAAAATCCCGAAGGCCGCTGGCGAAAATTCACTTATGACGAAATTGTCAGCCGCGACAAGACTAGTCTGGATATTACTTGGCTTAAAGATAAAAGTCTTGCCGATCTGGACAACCTGCCCGACCCGGATGTTCTGGCAAACGATATCATCGAAAACCTCGAATCGGCCGTAGAGAGTTTCAAAGAAATTATGGTAACTATCAACGGGAAATAGCAATGTCGGATGAATTAACTCAGTCAGAAAAAGTTCCGGATGAAACGCCGCCATTGCAGCTTGAACCTGAATGTTTGAAAATTTTGCCTGGTTGATAATCTAAAACCGGTTCAACGGAAGAATGATTGAATCGCCAGGATTAAATCGGGCAGATGCCGGATGTTGCGGTTATCATCGAAACCGGGTCAAGCGTGTATGAATATCGAAGCATACATCAATCATTTCGGTTACGTTGTCGTCCTGTTGGCAACCTTTTTTGCAGGGGAGGCAATCCTAGTGCTGGCCGGATTTCTGGCGCACCGCGGGTATCTTGATTTTTCCGCGGTTGTTTTGGTTGCCTTCCTGGGCTCCCTGACCAGCGACCAACTCTATTTTTTCATCGGACGGAATAAGGGCTTTGCCTATCTGGACAAACATCCCTCGTGGAAGGTTAAATCCGGGCGCATTTTGCAGCTTATCCAACGGCATCAAAACCTTGTTATTCTGCTATTCAGATTTGTTTACGGTGTGCGTACCATTACACCGTTTGTTGTCGGAGTGAGCCGCGTTTCCCCGCTTAAATATTTTATGCTGAATGCTGTTGGTGCGCTGGTATGGGCAATCACCTTAACTTCTCTGGGGTATGTTTTTGGACATACAGCCGAGCTTATTCTCGATGATATCAAAAAGTATGAATTCACGATGATGGGGATTATTCTGCTAGCTGGTCTGGTGGGCTGGATTCTGCATTTTCGCGCGAGAGAGAAAGAGAAGATTTAAACACATCAACATTTTCTCAACAAAACCTGCCGCTGATGCAAAGAAATCAGCGGCGGCGTTGAAGCAAGGAGGATAACGATGACAAAAAATGGCGATGCAAATCGTGCCTGTCAAATCTGCGGTTCGAAGGTTCTTCAGGATTTGAAACCGGCAAGTATGGTCAGGTTGGGGATAGTTGACCTGATCAGGCAGGATAAAGGGGATTGGGATGAGCATGGCTGGATATGCTCCAATGATCTTGATAAATACCGCCATATTTATGTGGAAGAACTTCTCAAGGATGAGAAAGGGGAACTTTCGGAAACGGAGCAGGAAGTGCTCAACAGCATGAAAGAGCAGGAAATCCTCTCGAGAAATCCAGACGTCGACTTTGAGGAAAATCTGACCTTGGGTGAACGTCTTGCCGATCAAATAGCAGACTTCGGCGGAAGTTGGGTATTCATCGGTATTTTTGTACTGATCATTATTGTCTGGATGTTTGTCAACACCTATGTTCTTGTGGCTCATCCTTTTGATCCATATCCGTATATTTTGCTGAATCTGGTGCTGTCATGTCTTGCGGCTCTTCAGGCGCCGGTGATTATGATGAGTCAAAATCGTCAGGAGTCAAGGGATCGTGAACGTTCCCTGCACGATTATCAAATAAACCTCAAGGCCGAGCTGGAAATACGTCATCTTCATCAGAAACTGGATCAACTGATGTCGCACCAGTGGCAGCGGCTTGTAGAGATTCAGGAGGTTCAAATGAATCTCATGAATGAACTGCTCGGCAAGCAAGGCAAATGATTCTTTGATAAGCATGTAATCACAATGGCGACGGCCTGATTTTTATTGAAGTACGAATGAATATTGCTTATAGTTTTGCCGACGACTGATGGAGGCAGATTCATCTCAAGTTCAATAAATAACCGCAAAGGCTGATGGACGTTTAGACCGCAAGAAAGAAGAGCCGACATGAAATTACAGGCAGACGGAAATTTTGGCGAGTGGATCACTGTGGGAGGTAACCATTTTTATCCCGGCTATATTATTAAAGGAAGAAAAAAACGTTTGATGATCGATGCCGGAATTAACATGATGGGGCCGGCCTATATCGCTTCACTGGAAAAAATCTTCGGCGATAAAAACGCTCTGGACTACGTGTTTGCTACCCATTCCCATTTTGACCATCTGGGCGCAATTCCCTATCTCAAGAGGAAACTGCCCCATCTTCAGGCTGGCGCCGCCCGGCGGGTCGGAGCTCTGATGCAAAAGCAATCTGTTCTCGACTTGATGACCACCTTGAGTGAACTCCAAAGATTTTTTTTCCAGGACATCGTCGGAAAAGAAGATGTCCATATCGAACCGGTGGATTTTGAAATCACACTTAAAGAAGGCGACCGATTTGATCTTGGTGGTGTGACCTGCGAAGTTTACGATGTGCCGGGACACACCGGGGACTCGCTGGCGTTTTTCATCCCCGAAATCAGAGCGCTGTTTGCCGGAGAAGCTTACGGCATCCCGGAAGGGGATAAAGACGGCGAGGTGCAGGTTGAGTTTTTATCCTCTTATGAAGATTACGTTTCTTCTCTGGAAAAAATGATCCGTCTTCAACCCAAACTCATCGGCATGGCTCACCTTTGGGTTTTTACCGATGACGACGCCACCGCTTTCTTGCGGCGGTCTCTCGAAGCCACACCCCGGTATCGGCAACTGATTGAAACCTACCTGGATGCCGCCAACGGAGATATCGACACTGCCGTGCAATCCATGGTCAAAAAGGAATATGATGAAAAGGGAACGATTGCGCAACCTCGGGAAGCTTATATTCAGAATTTAAACGCGCAGGTGCGTCGGGTGGCGTCCATAAGAACACAGTGACGCCGCCAGAACAAATAAGATCTGGCTCTCCTGGAAACATCTTTCGGCAGGTTTGAAATACGTCAGAGCCTTGACAATTCGGCCCAGTAGTTTTTGATTGACACAAAATTATAAATCTTTTAGCATGCGAAACACGAAGAGGTTAAAAACAATCCAATAAAAGGAAAGGAGAAGGTTATGAGAAATTTAAAAGGGGTTGAAGATTTTGTCGGTATAGATCCCAGTCATGAAGCCTATGTCTATTATGAAGTTTCTTTAGACGAAAATGTCGTTCCGCAGTTCTTTCCCGGATGTCCCCCCAGTGATGCGATTTAAAAAAAGATCTGTAAATAAACAGCAAAAAAGCAGAATCGATTATGATTCTGCTTTTTTTATCTTTATCTTCAATACAGTTCCAATAAGTCTTTGAATCATCCGATTAAAACAACCATCCGGAAGGGGATCGGAGCCTATTTCGAGATTGACTTGCCCCGCCGGTTTCCCTATACTTTCTCCACAAAAGACATCTTCCTGAAAAGTTCTTCTAACGGTGAAATATGAAGCACACGTTGACACATGAAGAGCGTAGCCGTCTGGACCGGCTTGTGGTGGAGGCGGAAAAGCGCGCGGGCGCGCAGATCGTTCTGGCCGTTGTTGAACGAAGCGACCATTATCCCGAACTTCCCTGGAAAGCCTTTGCGTTGGGCGCGTCTCTGGGCGGCGGGGCGGTTCTGGCCGTTAACCTGATGAGTCCTCTTCCCTCGCCCTCTCTGACGGCGCTTCTAGCGATTGTCATGATGCTTTCCACAGGCGCGGGTCTGGCTCTTTTGTGTGTCTTTGTTCCGGATTTTGCCCGCCTCTTTCTGCAGACCCATCGCGCGGATGTGGAGGCAAGGCAATACGCGGATTCCCTGTTTCTGTCGCGGGAAATGTTTGCCGCGCGCGACCGTCGGGCGGTTTTGCTGATGATCAGCCTTTTTGAACGGCGGATTGTTGTGCTGCCCGACACGGGCCTGTCTCAAACCTTAAACCGGACGGCCACGTCAGCGGTTATCCGGGAGATGCGGGTTTCCCTTCGGGCGGGGCAGACCGCGCGAGCTCTGGAGGCTGGTTTGAAGAAGCTGGAAGAGATCATCACACAGACTGAATGTGCCGGCGCCCTGCCGAATGTCATCGAGGAGAAAGGCGCATGAAAAGAATCCTTTCTCTGGCCTTTATGATGGTTTTGCTGTTCTCCGCCTGCCGCGCTTTTGCCGTTGATGTTCCCTATCTGACGGGCCGCGTGACGGACAACGCGCAGATTCTTTCGGATGACGCGCGCAAATCCATCACCGCGCTTCTCAAGGCGCACGAGGACAGGACGACCAACCAGATTGCCGTGCTGACGGTGACAACCCTCGAGGGTGTCAGCATTGAAGAATACGCAAACGAGGTCTTCAACACCTGGAAGCTGGGACAAAAAGGAAAGGACAACGGCATTCTGGTCGTGGTGGCACCCGGCGAAAGACGAATGCGAATTGAGGTGGGATACGGGCTGGAAGGGACGATGACGGACGGCAAGGCGGGCAGCATTATCCGCAATGTGATGACCCCGCACTTTAAAAGCAGCGACTACAATCAAGGCATTGCCGAAGGCGTGAAATCCATCATCAATGTGCTGGAAGGAGGCGAAGAGCCGGCGGAGCCGCAAGCGGGCAGCAGCATGTCCGACAAAAAATCCGGCTTTAATCTGGAGGCACCGGATATGTCCATGACTGAACGGATCCTGCTGGGCGCTTTTATTTTCGGCATCATAGGGCTTTTCACCGTCGTTGGCGTAATGACGCCCGGCATGGGCTGGTTTCTCTATCTTTTCCTGATTCCCTTCTGGGCCATGTTTCCCGTCATCGTTGTTGGCACGACCGGAGCGCTCTACATGTTCATTACGTATCTGGTGGCATATCCGATTGCCAAGATTATTCTGAGAAATTCGGACTGGTACGCCAGGGCGGCAAAAGATCTTAAAACCAAGGGACGGGCCAATATCGGTGGGTTTGTTATGACCTCCGGCGGATCGGGCGGCTCGTGGAGTTCCGGTGGCGGCTTTTCAGGCGGCGGCTCCTCCGGGGGAGGAGGGGCTTCGGGAAGCTGGTAGATTATTCAGAATCATCGGGGACCATTGAGGAATAATGATGCTCGGAAAACACGCGGCGCTTCCGGGGAACGCGCCCTGCCGTTAATGGAGGAAATGAATGATGGCGAAAGAAGAGAAGTCGGTTGAAGTGCCTTTCCCGCTCAAGGAAAAAGAGCACAGTGCCTGGAAACAATTTAAGGTGATGCTCGCGATCGCCGGCTTAAAAATCAAACTTTGGGAGGACACAACCTTCGTTCTGATGGATGTTCCGCTCCATCCCGATAAGACAAAGAAAATTCTTCCGCTGTTGATGTGCCTGGATAAGCCATACCGTGCGACGCTCTTCATTGTCAGGTATGCACGCACCGCTTTTACCGAAGCCTATAACGAAGCGGCTCTTCTGGTGCATGTCCGCACGCCGCTGGGAAAAGGCGTTTATTGCCCCTGGATGATCGTGAATGACGATACCGCCATGATTTACGGACGCGAGCTGCTCGGCTATCCGAAAAAAATGGCTGAAATTCCATTTGCGGATGACGGCAAAAAAATAAAAACGGGTTTGACGCGGCGCGGCATTGAAGTGATTTCCATTGAGGCGGAGCGTCTCCAAAAGGAATTGAATCCTGAGCCGGTTCTGGAAAAGAAAACGTTTAATTTTGGCGGTATGGGGCAGGCTTTTATGTGCCATCCTATCTGGATGTTCAAGCCCAGAGAAAGAATACATGAGTCCTACAGCGCAAAGGCTGTAATGAACATCAACCATTCTGATTATGATCCGATTAAAGATTTGATTGCCGAGTATAAAAATCCGCTGGATGCCCGAATCGTAAAAACCGATATCTTCGGGGCAAAGATGATGTTGCCGGTGGGCATAACGGGGTTGCGAGTGTTTGCTGACACGTTTAATCTGAGATTTCGATAAACGCCGGGAGGATTCAAAAAAGCCTTTTTTACAGGTTTTTGTCCAAAACGGTTTAAATGAAATTTAGGAGGTACGAAAATGGCTGTTAAAAAATGTGCGATCTGCGGGTATCAATCCGATAAACCTTTCGATAACGATACCTGTCCTGAATGTGGAAAGACGTTCTGGAAATGCGGGGAATGCGGATTCATCCTGCAGGCGGAAACGTTTCCGGAACAATGCCCTTCCTGTTTTAAAAAATGCGAATTCAGGAATGTCACCTGCTATACGCCGGAATGCGGCGGTCCGGGAAATATCGACAAAAGATTGTAACTGCTCGTGTAGTGTTACATAAATATCTTTCCAGTATGTCATTTCGAAGCGAAGCGAGAAATCTTAATTATCGTCAGAATATATAAGATATATCCCGTTGGTCGATATGACAAGGTTTCATTGTAACACGATACTAGGAGCGGGCTCAGACCAGCCGGAGAAATAACGGACAGATTTCTGTTTGGAATTTACGATGGTTTTTATGACGGTATAGGATTGATGAAGCAACGTCAGGAGTGATTTATTTTTCCCAAATCTTCACTTCATCAATTAACTTCTGAAAAGCGTTTTCGTCAAAAAAACCCATCCATCGGAATTTTACGCCTCTGCGCCGGAACTGGTCCGGATTTTCCGTCTCTTCAGAAAGAGGGACGTCAGAAACGGTATCATACTTGATGCTCTCTGAGCGATAAGGCGGTTTGGAGGTGACCACCTGCAGTAAACTGGATCTCTCAATTTCAGAAGGAGAGCCTTGATAGATAAAAGCCATACCTCCATTGCTGATATCGATCAGTTGAACGACCTTTTCTTTATTCTCGACATTTCCGGGAGATATGACGACTAATGTGCCGTCCTTAACAAAATAACGCTTGTGACTTCGACGATTGAAAAACTTTTTTAAACTGTCCAAAATTCCGGCCACGATTTTTTACCTCACAAATCCTGAAAAATGATTGAAGTGTTCTCCGCTATCCTTTTTCAAAACGCAGTTTCATGCATCATCGCATAGAGGGTTACTTTTAAGGGGGCAATTACACGGTTAAATTTATTTTTGTTTTTTTTGAAAATGCCTTGAAATGATAAAAAAGTCAAGATAGATTTCAGTTTCCAGACCAAAGAGTGATGATTGATATGAATCTTTCGCGTATGTTGCGCGGGGGCGGGGATGATGTCTTTATGGAAGCGGATTTTTAATCCCTGTCCACGCGATTAAAAAATGTTAGCTCGATTAAAAAAATTGAAAAATGGTCGCATATGATTTAACATACGGAAAATTGTTTTAAAATTAAATGATATTCCATGCAATAACATACACGAAAGCTCAACAGCATCACAATGGGTTGACCATTTGAGCTGAGAAAGAAATGCAATCATGAATGATGATTTTCGTCGGCCGAGACGCTGGCGCCTTTTCGCGGTAGTCTTTGTCCTGATAGTGGCAGCGATTCTGGCCGTTTTAGCGATTATAGAGTATAAAACATTCTATTTTGAAGCTTTATACCTTTCCAAATTCGCAAAAAACCTCTCTTTTTCGCTACGTCCGGGAGCCAATGACTCTCTTCGCTTTCCCCAGGACGGCCCCTATGACAAACGTCTGGGATACACGCGTCTGCCGGACTTTCTGAAAAATCTGCGAGCCCAGGGATACTGGATTGAAGCCCAGGCCCGTCCGTCCGCAAAACTTGACGAGATGATCTCGAGAGAACTCTACCCGAGTTTCAGGGAAAAAAATCAGGCGGGACTCACGATTTTTTCCAGCGACGGCCGGAATATTTTTAAGACGCAGTATCCCGAGCGGATTTACAGCAATTTCGAATCCATTCCGTCATTGATCGTCAATACGTTGCTTTTTATAGAAAATCAGGAGCTGCTGGATGATCGTCACCCGGAACGCAATCCGGCGGTCGAATGGGACCGGCTGGCCAAATCCGTCATCGATCGCGGCATCAATATTTTCAATCCGGATCACCGGTTTGGAGGAGGAAGCACGCTGGCCACACAGCTTGAAAAATTCCGCCATTCCCCTGACGGCCAGACGTCCTCCGCCCGCGAAAAATTGAGACAAATGTATTCCGCCTCTCTGAGAGCCTATCTTTATGGCCGCGACACCACATCGGCGCGCCGTCAACTCGTTATCGATTATCTCAACTCTGTCCCTCTGGCCGCCATTCCCGGATACGGCGAGGTCAACGGGATTGGTGACGGGTTGTGGGCCGTTTATGGCGCTGACTTCAACGCCGTCAACAAGATGCTCTGCGACGGCTGCCGCTCGGATGAGGTTGAACGCGCGAGAGCCTATAAACAAATCTTGAGTCTGTTTATTGCGCAGCGGCGTCCATCTTACTATCTGTCCCAAAACCGGAAGGCGCTGGAATTGCTGACGAACGATTACCTCCACATGCTCGGACGGGCGCAGGTGATTACACCGGCCATGCGCGACAGGGCTCTGGCTGTCAAACTGGAGGGGCGGAAAAGCTCGCTGGAGTTGTTGCCCGTTTCTTTTGTCGGCCGCAAAGCCGCCAACGCTATTCGCCGCCAGCTCAGCGTGATGCTGGGCGTGCCGCAGCTCTATGAGCTGGACCGTCTGGATGTTTCCGTGCAAAGCACCTTAAACGGCGCGACGCAGGAAGAAGTCACGCAACTGCTGGGCCAATTGAAAGATCCCGATTTCGTGGAGGGGTCCGGACTACTCCGGTCGCGTCTGCTGGACAGCGGCGATCCCGACCGCGTTATTTACAGCTTCACGCTTTACGAACGCGTCGGCAATACCAATCTTCTGCGCATACAGACCGATAACTATGAGCAGCCTTTTGATATCAATGAAGGTGTGAAAATTGAGCTGGGTTCAACGGCGAAACTCCGGACGCTCGTGACCTACCTGGAAATTATCGCCGAGCTGCATCAACGATACACGGGATTGCCGCCGGAAAAGCTGCGCGAGATCCCTCTTAACGAAGCGGATCACCTGACCCGGTGGACGCTGGAGTACCTGGCAACCAGGAAAGATCGCTCCCTGTCCGCGATGCTGGAGGCAGCCATGGAGCGTCGCTATTCCGCGAGCCCCGGAGAAACGTTCTTTACGGGTGGGGGAGAGCACGTGTTCCATAACTTCGAAAAATCAGACGACTCGAAAATATTTTCTGTCCGCGAAGGTTTCCAGAAATCCGTGAACCTGGTGTTCATCCGGCTGATGCGCGATATTGTCCGTTATTACATGTTCAATGTGCCCGGTTCGACGGCAAAAATTCTTGCTGATAAATCAAATCCGGCGCGGCAGGAATATCTGGCGCGCTTTGCCGATCAGGAAGGGCAGATTTTCCTCAGTCGGTTTTATAAAAAGTATCAGGGAAAGCAGACTGAAGAGCAATGGGAAATGCTGACGCAAAGCATGAACCAAACCCCGGCCCGCCTGGCCGCCGCCTTCCGGTTTGTTCAGCCGGCGGCCCGCCTGGCGGAATTTTCCGTATTTATGAATACACGGTTGCCTTCACACAATTTCTCCGCGCCGGAGCTGGAAAGGCTTTATGAAGCCTACGGCCCTGACCGGTGGGATCTTCAGGATCGGGGCTATATTATCGGTATTCATCCTCTGGAGCTCTGGCTCGTCGCCTATCTGCGGGAGCATCCCGGAGCGGAGCGTGCTGAAATCGTGCGCAAAAGCGCGAACGAGCGGCAGGAAGTTTACCGGTGGCTCTTTAATACGCAGTCGAAGAATTCTCAGGACGTCAGAATCAAGAGTCTGCTGGAGGTCGAAGCGTTTCTGGAAATCCACCGGATGTGGAAAAAGCTGGGCTACCCGTTTGATTCTCTGGTGCCTTCCTATGCCACGGCCATCGGAAGTTCAGCCGACCGGCCGACGTCTCTGGCGGAATTGGTGGGGATTATTTTGAATCATGGCGTCCAGTATCCGATGGCGAGAATCGAGAAGATTCATTTTGCTTCTCAAACGCCCTATGAAACAATCCTGCGGCGAAAGGAAGTTGACGGCCAGAAAGTCTTATTGCCTGAAATTGCCGCCGTTGTATGCGGCGCTTTGGCGGATGTCGTCGAAAGAGGCACCGCTCAACAGATCCGCGGAACCTTTACGCGCGGCGACGGCACATCCATCGCGGTGGGCGGAAAAACCGGAACGGGCGACAACCGCTACGATGTCTATGGACAAAAACAACAGTTGATCGAATCGCGAGTCATCAACCGCGCCGCGGTATTTGTTTTCTTCATCGGAGACAGATTCTTTGGAACCATGACCGCCTATGTTCCCGGTTCCCAGGCGGCCGACTACGACTTTACAAGTTCTCTGCCGGTGCAGATTCTGAAAATGATGGCTCCCTCTCTGATGTCTCTGATCGACCATCAACCGCCGATCCCGCGGACGCCGCTCTCAAAACATCCTCCGGATCATATTTGATGAGTCGTTTTCTGAACAAATCATGGGTTGCGGGAAGATATTTTGCTGGTTTGAATTAAAGCTGGAATGTGCCGAGCTGATAGGGCGTAAGTTTTTTAATCGCGTCCACACAATCCGGGCAGAGCTGGGTGCCCCGGACAGATTCGATGATCTTCACGGCCTCTTCATGGCTTACGTACTTGCGATAGGGACGATCACTCGTCAGGGCGTTATAGGTATCGGCCACTGCCGCGATTCTGGCCCAGAGCGTAATCTCCTGCCCCTTCAATCCGTTGGGATAACCCTTGCCATCGAAGCGCTCATGATGCTGAAGAATAACGGGCAACAGCGGCTGTACGCTGGGAATGGCTTCCAGAATTGAGACGCCTTCTTTGGGATGCTTTCTGACCACGGCAAATTCCTTTTCAGTCAGCTTGTCGGGTTTCAACAGAATGGCATCGGGAACGCTGATCATGCCGATGTCATGAACTCTTCCGGCCATGACCAGAGATTCGATGGTATCCTGGTCCAGGTTCATCTGCTGTCCTATTTGGGCCATAATCCGGGCGACCCCTTCAGAATGACCGGTAAAGAAAGGATCACGGGCTTCCAATGCCTCAATGAGACTGGTGATGCCGGTCATCGTCATTTTTGTCTCTACACGGCACGTCTCTTTCTGTTTGATCAAAATCAGAAATTGATCGGACAGCATTCTTTCGACGATGATGACAAGCTGCTCCATGTTAAAGGGTTTCACCAGGTAACTGGAGGCACCCAGATCAAACAGACGGCGCATCAGGCCCCGCTCGTTGTTTGTGCTCATCACGATGAAGGGTATCACGGCCAGATCGGGGTCGGCATGCACTCTTTTGCAGAACTCAATTCCGTCCATTTCGGGCATTCTGATGTCACTGATAATCATGTCGGGCCGCCGCTCCTGAATGCGCGCCAGACCCTGCTTCCCGTTTTCCGCAATCATCACCTGGAAGCCGGCTTCTTCGAGAGACCTTACCACCATCTTACGGATGAGGACGGAATCGTCTACCACCAAAATGCATCGGCTGCGTGAAAAACGGAACCGCTTGATCACTTTTTCTATGTTTTCGATTAAGTGCATATGAGCATCCGATTTGGCAACGTATGCAGCCGCGCCCACCATAAATCCCTTTTCGATATCCCTGTCTGCGTCAAGAGAACTGAGGATAATCACCGGAATGCTCCGTGTGCGTTCATCGCCCTTCAGACGCTGGCACAATTCATACCCGTTAAGTCTGGGCATCTCGACATCGGAAATGATGAGGTCGAACTCGGCATTTTGCGCCAATTCCCATCCGTGCTCCCCGTCTTCCGCTTGAACGACTTTCGCGCCGTAAACTTCCAGTTGTCTGGACAGCACGGCCCGGGTTGTGGCACTGTCATCGACAATTAATATATGAGGCTGCTGATTCATATCGATCCTTTTTATTGCTGATTTATTACTGAGCCGCAGGCATGTTGGCCGTGATGACCAGACGGATGTATTGTGTCTGGAGATATACAACAGGGGAACTCCAGTTTCGTTCCGAACCGTCAAGCGCCACCAGATCCACGTTATTAAGGCAGAGGAACTCCTGATTATTATGGTTGATATAGTCGGAAAGCGTTTTACGATAACCCTCCGGCGGCAGCGTGATATCGCCTTCAATCTGATAGCGATCCGTTTGTATCAAAATTCTCTCACGCCGCATATCCGGGCCCGGGGCGGGCGCTGGTGCCAACGCTACTTTCTCGCCGGTCTCCTTTTGCTGTCCCGAGGTTTCAGGCGATTCTTTTCCAAGGCTTGATTCTTGTTTCGCAGCCTCGTCCGGTTCTGCGTCCGCCATCTTCGTTTGCTGGGCTACTTTCTCATAGAAAACACCGCACCTCGGACATTCGGCTGCCGAAATGAAATCGTCATCTTTAGGGGTACGCTCATAACCGCACTGTGGACATTTTTTCATAGCCGTTTCCTAAATAGAGTCATCCCGCTTTCTTTCAAGCCCGGGAATTCAGTTATTGTTCCCAATCATGGGACCATATAAGATTGGCGGATCAAGGCTCCTCAAACTCTTTTTAATTTAAATTTTGTTTATCACGATTTGCTTCTGAAATCCAGCGGGCAATCATAAACAGATGCGATTGGATTACGGGCCGTCTTCCTGCCGCTACCGGCAAAGTGGTCGTTATGGGGAAATACAGTAATTTGGAATTTTAATGGAAGGATTTGCCGAAAGGCCTGTTTTATGTTAGCTTGCCGCCGGAAGTAATTGAAACGCTGGATTCATTCACATAACATTTATAACATCACTCAGGAAGCATATCGCCGCTTCAAAAATGACGAAAAGACTGGATTTAGGGAAAGAAGAGATATTCCCTCTGATTTTGAAAATGAGCTGGCCATCCGTGATCGCGATGACGGCCATGTCTCTTTACAATTTTATTGATACGTTCTGGCTGGCGCGTTTCAGTTCACAGGCGTTGGCCGCCTTGACGGTTTGTTTCCCCATTCAATTGATTTCTGCCGCCATCGGCGTTGGAACGGGTATCGGAGCCAGCGCTTATGCCGCCCGGATGCTGGGCTCCGGGGAAAATGTCCAGGCGAAACAAACGGCCGGACAGATATATTTTCTCTCTTTTTTCCTGGGTCTGGTCATGATCCTATCTGTTGTGCTTTTTGGAGATTCGATCATTCGTCTTTTCGGTGCTTCAGATGAAATAATGCCTCTTTGTCATGATTATCTCTACATCATCGTTTATAGTGCTCCTTTCGGTCTATTTACTCTTATGGCCAGCAATTTGCTCCGCGCTGAAGGAAGGCCGATTTTGTCCATGTATGTTTTTCTGATGATGTTCATCGTCAACATGATACTCGATCCCTTTTTGATTTTTGGATGGGGACCCTTTCCCGAAATGGGCATCCAAGGCGCGGCGATTGCCGCTTTGATTTCTAATCTATTAAGTTTTTTATTTTCTTTGATTTTTATAGGATTGAAATCATCTAAATATGAATTCAAATTAAAATACACTGTTCCTGACATTCAAATCCTCAGGTCAATTTATTCAATAGGCCTGCCCTCCATCGTTATCAATCTTGTAGGCGGTCTTGTGCTGGTCATATACAATCATGTGCTGGCTGGTTTTGGTTTTCAAGCGATAGGGGCTTTTGGAATATGCTTTCGCATTATGAGCCTGGCGACCATGGTGATTTTCGGCATCGGCGCAGGTTTGATGCCGGTTGTCGCCTTCAGCAAAGGCGCCAACCTTGATCAACGGCTGAGGGAATCTGTTTCGGCCGCGCTAAAAGTTTCGCTTATATTTGCCTCGTTTGCTTTTTTGTTTTTAGAAATATTTGCTTCTCCGGTAGCCGGGCTTTTTTCCCGGGACGTTTCTCTGCTGGAAATAGCGATACAAGCTTTACGAATACACGCGTTGGCGCTCGTTTTAATCGCTCCCATTGTTATTTTCATCAATACGCTCATGGGACTGGGCAAGGGGACGCTGGCTATGTTTCTACTTTTTTTCCGCGACAGCGTCGTTTTTATTCCTTTGCTGATTATCTTGCCGCATTTTTGGGGAATTACCGGCGTCTGGATGGCATTGCCCTTAACGAATTTCATAGCGTTGTTTATCGTTATTTTCTGGACTACCAAAGAACTGCATGGTGGATAATCAACCCATTACGGAATTGATCAATGACAAAATGGATAAAATATCCATCACGAAGATTGCCCATCGCCTGAAAGAAACCAGGATCAGGATGACTTCATTATTGGCGCCCGCCCGCTGAAAGGCCAGACAAATCTTTCCGATAGTCTGTGTGGTTGCTTTTCACTTTTTATATGAAATTTTCACAGAAAAGCGTTGACATATATATTGAATTTTCCTATATTCCCGCTGCCGGAAATTAATCTTCACGCGCGCAAAATTCAGATAAAGAAAATACTTTCCAGTAAAAGCGCAAGAACAAGAACTTTAAAAACTTAATCATTAAAAAAACATTTTAGCCAACCTTTGAGTCAGGTCATTTTATGACAAAGGTCAAGAAAAAAGAACCGACAGCGCTGGAAACGCTCAAAGACTTAATCAGCCGCAATCGTGAGTTTGATATCATTGAGCTGTTTTCCGATATGCATCCGGCGGATATTGCCGATTTAATCGACGAGCTTGAGGAAGAGGATCGCCTGCACCTCTTTTCACTGCTGGATGTTGATAAAGCATCCGACGTTATTCTGGAGTTATCCGATACGTCGCGCGAACAGCTAATTGAAGATCTTTCCAACGAAAAACTCACTGACATCATCGAAGAGATGGAATCGGACGATAAGGCGGATATTATCGCCGAACTCTCCGATGATCAGGCCAAAGCTGTTCTGGAAGCCATCGAGCCGGAAGAATCCGAGGAAGTCCAGGAGCTGCTAAAATATGCTGATGACACCGCCGGCGGCATTATGCAGTCGGAGTTGGTTTCCGTCAAAAAAGACGCGACGATCAACGATGCTTTCCAGGCTGTCGCGGAAGCGAAAGACGACATTGAAAATATTCACAACATTTTCGTGGTGGATGAAGAAGATAAACTGATCGGCACGGTTCCCCTGCAGCGAATTATTACCATGAAAAGATTTGCGCCCATTGTAGATGTTATTGATGAGGATATTCCCAGCGTCCCCTATGATATGGATCAGGAAGAAGTCGCCCGTCTTTTCAAAAAATACGATCTCGTTGCTATCGGTGTGGTCGATAAATTGCAGCATTTGCTGGGACGAATAACAATTGACGACGTCGTGGATGCCATTCAGGAAGAATCATCTGAAGATATTTATCGTATTGCCGGTTTGGGGCAGGATGATACGATTTTTCATAATACCTCTGATTCGGTTAAGAAGAGGCTCCCCTGGCTCTTTCTGAATCTGCTCACGGCACTGACATCGGTTCTGGTCATCGGCTTTTTTGAAGACACGATAAAGATGATGGTCGCTTTGGTTTTTTTCATGCCGGTAGTCGCCGGACTGGGCGGAAATTCCGGAGGTCAGACACTGGCGCTGATTATTCGAGGTATGGCGATTGGTGAAATTACTTTTGAAAATGCGAAGCGTGCTTTATTGCGGCAGATTACGGTCGGTATTGCCAATGGCGTTGCTGTCGGGATTGTTATCGCCATTATTGCTTATTTCTGGAAAGGTATTCCCATCCTGGGATTGATTCTGGGGATGGCGATGATTTTTAGTATTTTTGCCGGAACCATGGCCGGTGTGCTGATTCCGCTGGCCTTAAAAAAGCTTGATCTGGATCCCGCGCTCGGTTCTAATATTTTACTGACCGCGTTTACGGACGCATTTGGATTTTTTTCGTATCTTACACTGGCCACTATATTTCTTAAAATCATCGCCCAAAATTAACCATCATAAGAAAAACATCAAGATAAGATTTAATCAGAATGAAACAGGAGTGTTTGCGGACTAATATTTCCCGGCAGCGCTGGTATGTTTTGTCCAGCTGGTGAGACTCCATTGCGGATCCCTGTCATTGTTGATATCCAATGCCGGATGCAGACCGCATTTCAAAGCAAAATAGCGGTGGAAAGCAAGGTTGCCGGTTAATTCGGGATGAAATACGGTCACCAGAATTTTTTCGTTTTCCACCGCGGCAATGTAATCATCGATTTTTAAAAGAATCCGGACATCGCTGCCCGCATTCAAAATCTTGGGAGCGCGGATAAAAGTCAGAGGAATGGGTCTGTCGGAAACTTCGGGGATCATAGCCTCGCTGACAAAGCTGTCCAGTTGGCTGCCGAAGCTGTTTCGTTCAATCTCGATATCAATTAATCTGAGGCAGGGCGTTTCGCCTGCAACATTTTTTGCCAACAGAATCGCGCCGGCGCATGTGCCCCAGATTTTCATGCCCCGTTGATGAGCTTGCAGCAGGACATCCTTGATTTCAAAGATATTGAGCAATCGGGAGAGGCAGGAACTCTCCCCTCCCGGTATAATCAATCCGGCCAGCTCTGTGAAATCCTCGGGGTCTTTTACTTTTTTGTAGGCGATGCCCAGCTTCTCCAGGTGCTCCAGATGCTCATGGACTCCGCCCTGCAGATCAAGCACACCAATAATGGAGGATTTGCTGCCGACTAAACGCAGAGACATATCTTACCAGCCGCGTCCCGCCAGGATCTGTTCGGGAGGAATCTGCGATATTTCCAGTCCGGGCATGGCCTCGCCCAGGTCCATCGACGCTTCCAGAACTTTCTGCGGATCATTGAAATAAGCGGTTGCCTTGACGATGGCCCGCGCGCGTCTGGCCGGATCGGCGGATTTGAAAATACCGGAGCCGACGAAAATGCCGTCGCAACCCAGCTGCATCATTAAAGCCGCGTCTGCCGGTGTCGCTATGCCGCCGGCTGCGAAATTAACCACCGGCAACCTGCCCAGTTCTTTGACTTTCAGGGCCAGTTCATATGGAATACCGTTGACCTTGCAAAAACCGGTTACTTCTTCCACGGGCATCTGCACCAGCTGGCCGATTTCACGGTTCATCGCTCGCATGTGGCGGACCGCTTCCACAACATTTCCTGTGCCCGCCTCCCCTTTGGTGCGGATCATGGCCGCGCCTTCGGCAATTCGGCGCAGCGCCTCTCCCAGATTTCTTGCGCCGCAAACGAAGGGTATCGAAAACTTTGTCTTATCAATGTGGCATTCTTCATCCGCCGGAGTTAAAACTTCGCTTTCATCGATATAATCGATGCGCAGGGCTTCCAGAATTTGCGCTTCGACAAAATGGCCGATACGGGCCTTGGCCATTACCGGAATGGATACGGCTTTTTTAATGGCGGCAATCATCGCCGGGTCAGACATTCTGGCCACGCCGCCGTCCTTGCGGATATCCGCAGGCACGCGCTCCAGAGCCATGACCGATACGGCTCCCGCTTCCTCTGCGATTTTTGCCTGTTCCACATTGGTTACGTCCATAATGACGCCGCCTTTGAGCATTTGCGCCAGCTGGACATTTAATTCATATCTTTTTATATCCACTTTTAATCGCCTCCTCTATTCATACATTTATTATAATACTTGATATTGATGTTGCCTAGTAAAAAAATTTATCAGATTACCACAGCATTCTTACTTTAATGTCTTGCTTCGACAAATATTGCTTAATATTTTCAATTGTATAGGTGCGATAATGCACCATGGACGCAATCAATGCCGCATCGGCTTTTCCCTGGGTCAGCACCCGGGCAAGATCTTCGGGTTTGCCCGCGCCGCCTGACGCGATGACCGGTATATGGACATTTTCCGAAATCATTTTTGTCAAATTCAATTCATACCCCGTCTGCATCCCGTCGGCATCAATGGAATTCAAACAAATTTCACCGGCGCCCAGATTCACTGCTTCTTTTGCCCACCAGAGAGCATCGATGCCCGTATAAATCCGTCCGCCGTGAATGACGATTTCATAACCCGAAGGGATTTTCTCGGAAACTTCAACCTGTTTGACATCCATTCCCAGAACGACACACTGGCTGCCGAATGCTTTCGCTCCTTCCGTGATGATTTTGGGATTATCCACGGCTGCAGAATTGACGCTGACTTTTTCCGCGCCGGCCAGGATGACGTTGCGCATATCTTCCAGATTGCGGATGCCGCCGCCCACGGAAAAGGGAATAAAAATCGTTTCCGCCACGCGCCGCACCACATCAATCATAATATCGCGCTTATCCGATGATGCAGTGATGTCGTAAAAAACGATTTCATCCGCGCCCTGCTCATAATACTGCCGCGCGGCTTCCACCGGATCACCGATATCCACGTTGCCTTTAAATTTAATGCCTTTCGTTAGTTTGCCGTCGCGCACATCGAGGCAGGGAATAATTCTTTTACTTAACATTGCCGCTCCATGCGCAGAAATTTTGCAAAACCTGCAAGCCGGGACGTCCGCTTTTTTCCGGGTGAAACTGCATGGCCACCAGATTGCCCTTTGCCAGAACCGAACAAAATGTCATGCCATAATCAGTTGTTCCCAAAACAGCCGTCTCATCAGAAGGCGCCGGATAATAGGAATGCACAAAATAAAATTCAGCCTCCGGCGATACATTCTCAAAGATCGGATGGCTGCGGTGTAATTTGACGCTGTTCCAGCCCATCTGTGGAATCTTTAACAAAGAACCTTCTTCAGTCAATTTTTCGGGGAAACGCTTCGTTGAACCGGAAACAAGGCCGATGCATGCGGTGTCGTTTTCTTCGGAATAATCCAGAATAATCTGCGTGCCCAGACAAATTCCCAAAAGCGGTTTGCCGGTTTTCATGTAGTTTTTCAGCCAGCTATCCAGCTTCTTTTCGCGCAGATACGCCATGGCTTCGCCTGCTGCGCCGACTCCCGGAAAAATCACACGGGATGCCGCATCGAGTTTTTTTGTGTCATCTGTAATGACAAAGTCCTGCCCGATATTCTGCAGCGCACGCGCTACGCTGGTGATATTTCCGGCATTATAATCAATTATCGCTATCATTATTATTATCTCATACGCAATTCTAGCGGATATGCCTTAGCAATTTTTATGCTCAATTTACAGCTCTTTTTTATCCTTTATATAATGCATTCCCTGATAAGAGTCTCTTTTCTCTAATTCCCTGTTAATTGAATTAAGAACATCTAATTTATTCATCGCCCAGTCCGGAGCAAGAAAAATGTCACGATAACCATCGGCAGTGAGGCGCTGAATCACCATTCCCGGCGGCAATAATTCCAGAACATCGGCGGTTAGAGAAACATATTTTTCCTTGGTGATCATTTTTATCTCGCCTTTTTTGTACATTTCACCAAGAGCAGTTCCCTCCAGGGCCAGCAGAGAATGGATTTTGATGCCGTTGACCGGCATAGCCGCCAGCGTTTGAGCTGTGGCCAATACATCTTTGTCACTTTCGCCCGGCAAACCGATGATAATGTGAACACAAATGTTCAGATTGCCTTCGACGAGAGAAGTGACAGAATCGGTGAATTGTTGAAAAGTATGTCCGCGGTTTATGAACTGCAAAGATTTATCATGAACCGATTGCAGACCCAATTCCACCCAGATGTGATATTTTTTTGCGTAATCTTTTAACAATTCCACTACATCGGACCCAAGGCAATCCGGTCTTGTGCCGATGGAAAGTCCGATAACATCTTCCTGGGCCAGCGCTTCATCATAGAGAGATCGCAATTTTTCCACCGGCGCATAAGTATTTGTAAATGTTTGGAAATAAGCGATATATTTTGCGGCCTGCTTTGCATAGTACTTTTTGCCACTGACAATCTGTTCAGTAACTGAGGGTAAAGTTCCCTGCTGACGCAGCTTTGAGCCTCTGCCATCACAGTAAATACAACCGCCCCAGGCAACCTTTCCATCACGGTTCGGACAGGTAAACCCCGCGTCAATTTGTAGTTTGTGGACACTACAGCCGAATAAATTGCGCCAGTAACTTTTCAGATCGTAATACCGCTTAGAATTTTTCCAAAAATCCGGTTTCGCCAAAGCCGCCTCTTTTTTTATGTTGTGTTTTTACAGCCTATGCCGTAAAAAAAGTCCGTCATTCCCTTGGAAGAGGGAATCCAGAAAAAATTGCTACAATTACTGGATACCGGATCAAGTCCGGTATGACAGATGAAGTTGTTTTCTACTATTGATTTAAAACAAGAGCAAGTGTTTGATGAAGACATGGCTGATTTTACGGACAACTATGAGATTGCGGTAATCGGTGGCGGACATGCCGGCTGCGAAGCGGCGCTGGCCTGTGCGCGCATGGGCTGCCAAACTATTTTATTCAATATCAATCTGGATTCGATAGCGCTGATGTCCTGTAACCCGGCAATCGGTGGTCTGGCGAAAGGGCAACTGGTCAAGGAAATTGATGCGCTTGGCGGTGAGATGGGCAAGGTCACCGATAAAACCGCTGTGCATTTTCGGATGCTCAACGCGTCCAAAGGTCCGGCCGTTCATTCTTCACGGATGCAGTGCGATAAACAGCTCTACCGCCTGACCATGAAAGCGGTTGTTGAAAATCAGCAGAATCTTTACATCCGACAGGCCATGATCGAAAGCCTTGTCATTGAAGGCGGCAAGATTAAAGGCGTACTGGACCAGAGCGGATATTTTTACGGCGCGAAAAAAGTTATCATTACCACCGGCACTTTCTTAAACGGCCTGGTTCACGTCGGTGCTTCACAGACTCCTTCGGGACGCGCCGGAGAATTGGCTTCCATCGGATTAGCCAATCATCTCAAAGGTCTTGGTTTCGATATCGGCAGGATGAAGACCGGAACCCCGCCGCGCCTGCGCGCTTCATCCATTGATTTTTCAAGGCTGGAGCGGCAGGACAGCGATCCGGAACCGCAACCGTTTTCTTTTTCGACTGAAAAACTGCGGACGGAACGGCTGCCTTCCTATTTTTCTGCCACATCCAGCGAGACGCATCGCGTGATTCGCGAGAATATTCAATACTCGCCTCTTTATTCCGGCGTGATCAAAGGGGTGAGCGCCCGCTACTGTCCATCACTGGAAGACAAGGTCATGCGATTTGGCGAACGCCAGAGTCATCCGGTCGTGCTGGAACATGAAGGATTGGATACGCAGGAAGTTTACGCCAAAGGCTTGGGCAACTGCCTGCCGCTGGAGTTGCAGTATCAGATTGTTCACAGCGTTAAAGGATTAGAACAGGCGCAAATTATGCGCCCGGCTTACGCCATCGAATATGATTTTGTTCAGCCGACACAGCTCAAGCCCACGCTGGAGACGAAACTGGTTGCCGGACTTTATCTGGCCGGCCAGATAAACGGTACATCGGGTTATGAAGAAGCGGCGGCTCAGGGGCTCTGGGCAGGCATCAATGCGGCACGCGCTTTGCAGGGAGCGCCGACTTTTATCCTGGATCGCTCCGAGGCTTACATGGCAGTGATGATTGACGACCTTGTCACACGAGGCGTGGATGAACCCTATAGAATGTTTACTTCGCGTGCCGAATACCGCCTGATTTTGCGCGAAGACAATGCGACCATTCGTCTGATGGGCAAGGGCTGCGAATTGGGACTTATCGATAGTGCACATTATCTTGAACTTCAGGACAAAATAAAAAAGATAGAACAGGGCATCGAACATCTCAAAGCTGCGCCCGTAAAGCCTACTGCTGAAACAAATGAAAAACTGGGGACGCTCAACTCTCCGCCTTTAAGCAATCATACAACACTGCATGGCCTGTTGAAGCGTCATGAATTGTCTTACGACAGCCTGTCTGTATTTTCCGGCTGGGAGCCGCAGCCGGATTCTTTCGTCAAACAGCAGATTGAAATTGAAACCAAGTACGAAGGCTACATCAAGCGCCAGTTCGATGCCGTTAAGAAATTGAAAGATCAGGAGAAAAAGAAAATCCCGCCGGACTTCGATTACAACTCTGTTCCCGGCCTTTCCAACGAGCTCAAAGCCAAGCTCACCAAAATAGCTCCGCAAACGCTCGGCCAGATGGAACGCATTCCCGGCATGACTGAGGGAGCGATTTCGGCGGTGTTGATCATGATGAAAAAGCAGGAGTTGACGGATAATTTAAAAAAAGAAAAAACTCCCTAAAGTGAAATTTATATAGGATAAAATGCATGCAGGATTCAAATAAATCAGAGTTGGACAAGAAGTGTGAAGAATTATCGGGCGCTTTCAAAGGAGTTTTGTCCTGGAAATGGGACGATCGATTTGAAACCGTTTTAGCCGAATTTAGTACAGACAAAAAAAATAGCGTCCGGGAAATCCTGGATCGATATCTCGGCATGACGTGGGACAGCTCCAATATCAGCAGAGCGCCCAAGACCATCCAGAAGATCAATGTACATCTTGGCAAACTAAGATCGGGACAGTTGCTTTTCAGCACAGATCCAGAAAAAGATGCTTATATTTTTGGCGCCTGGTGGCCATGGGGGGACGGCAAAACCATCTCCATACGCATCGCTCCATACTATAAGAAATTATCAGATTCAGAAAATGATGGTAAAATCGAATATTTCAAAAGCAGTTTTGGAATATAGTAATATATCATACGGGACATTATAGAACAATTTTCAAAGTCGAAATCTCCAGAGTCATTATTATGCGTATCATTCATGGCGCTCGCCTGATGAATATGGATATTTTTGAAAACACCCACACTGCGGATAGTAAGACAACAAAAGGCAATTGATATATGAAAACGAAGGCGAAAGACATCGATGGTTTCCACATGTATACGACTTGTTGACAACTTCTAAAATCAATATTCAGAAAAGTTGTCAACTCAATCTAAATGAATAAAATTGTAATAAAAACATTTCTATTGACAAAACTTTTTGGAAAAAATAAGATCATTGCCAAGAGAGAATTTGAGCTATGAACGTGATCAAAATTCAAAACATTATAATTATAAATATTATAATTAGCTTCTCCATAGGAGGCCGGGGCGCGGAATAGTATCATCTCTAAATAAACAAAATTCAAATCCGCTGCCAGGCAAGCCCGACAGCGGATTTTTTGTGAGATCCCAATTTCAGAAGCGTAGCGCACTGAAATTTGTTGGACGAACTATCCAATCCCGATTTATCGGGACTGGGAACAACCCCGCAAAGCGGTGGTTTTCAAGGAGAGGAAAAATGAAAAATAGAGTCATTATTTACGATACAACGTTGCGGGACGGTACCCAGGGGGAGCAGACGAATTTTTCAGCGGAGGAAAAATTACGCATTGCCCAACGCCTCGATGAAGTTCATTTTCATTATATTGAAGGCGGCTGGCCCGGTTCCAATCCCAAAGATGCTCGTTTTTTTGAAATGGCCAAAAGCGTTAAATTCAAAAATTCGCGCCTGACCGCCTTCGGCAGTACGCGCCGTGCCCATACCAAAACTGAAAGCTGTCCGAATTTGAAGGCACTAGTCAAAGCCGGCACTGTCGCCTGCGCGATTGTCGGAAAATCGTGGGATTTGCATGTGATCGATGTTTTAAAAACAGACCTTAATGAGAATCTGGCCATGATTGCCGATTCCATCGAATATCTGAAATCGACGGGCAGGGAAGTTTTTTTTGACGCTGAACATTTTTTTGACGGCTATAAACATAATTCCCGCTACACGACCAAAGTTGTAAAGACGGCGCTGGCGGCCGGCGCGGATTATATTGTGTTGTGCGATACAAATGGCGGTTCTCTGCCTCATGAAATCTGCGCTATTGTAAAAAAAATTTCTTCTCATATTCCTTTTGAAAAAATGGCCATTCATGCCCACAATGACGGTGGGCTGGCCGTGGCCAATTCCATTGCCGGCGTCCAGAAAGGCATCGTGATGGTTCAGGGAACGGTCAACGGCTATGGGGAAAGATGCGGCAACGCCGATCTGATTACCGTCATTGCCAATTTGCAGTTGAAGTTGGGCAAAAAATGCATCCCTGCGGAATCCATCCGTCAACTGACCAATCTGTCTCATTATGTCAGCGATGTGGCCAATGTGCCGCCGCTGAATTCCCGTCCATTTGTGGGGCGCAGCGCCTTTGCCCACAAGGGCGGCATTCATGTCAGCGCGGTTGTTAAAAACTCCGCCGCCTATGAGCATATTGAGCCGGAATTGGTGGGCAATCACCGGCGTGTTCTGGTTTCCGAGCTGGCGGGTAAAAGCAATGTTGAATATAAAGCAAAAGAATTGGGCATTGATATTACGAAGGATGATGCCATCAGCAAAAAGATTGTGCATGAAGTCAAGCTCATGGAAGACCGCGGTTTTCAGTTTGACGCCGCCGACGGCTCACTTTCCTTGCTGATAAAGAAAGCGATTGGCGAATTTGTCCCACCTTTTAATCTGGAAACGTTCAGCGTGATTACGTCGCGGAAAGAAAACAATCCCTGCCTTTCTCAGGCGACCATCAAGATATCGGTTGCCGGCGAAGAAGAATTGACCGCCGCGGAAGGCAACGGTCCCGTGAACGCCCTGGACTACGCTCTGCGCAAGGCGCTGACAAAATTTTATCCGCAGATCAAAGATATGCGTCTGGTTGATTTCAAAGTACGCACACTGGAAGGTTCGGAAGGGACGGGCGCGGGCGTCCGGGTGCTTGTCGATTCGACCGACGGCGAAGAGGTCTGGAGCACCATCGGTGTGTCTGAAAATATTATCGAGGCGAGCTGGCAGGCGCTGGTGGACAGTATTCAGTATAAACTGAGCAAGGAGGAAAATCTCAATATCAAATAACAGCAGTCAATTTCCTTGTTTCCTGTGAAGCTTTGTTGCGAAAGAATCGTTTTTGGTATATGACGTTCGCGAAAGGTAATAAAATCACAGGAATTTAGAAAATGCTGCTGTCGATTAACAGCCAGAATCCGCAAATGCGCCTCATTAAAAAAGCTGCAGAAGTTCTGCGCGACGGCGGCATCATCATCTATCCGACCGATACGGTTTACGGTCTGGGCTGTGACTTGTCCAATAAAAAGGGCATTGAAAAAATATACGAGTTGAAAAAAAGAAACAGGAAACAACCGCTCAGTTTTGTCTGCTCCGATCTGAAACACATCAGCGAATACGCCAAAGTTACCGATTACGCCTATAAAACCATGAAAAGGCTTCTGCCGGGGGCTTATACGTTTATTCTGGAAGCCTCGCGTCTGGTCCCAAAAATTATTTTGCCGAAAAGGTCAACAACAGGTATAAGGGTGCCGGACAATGAGATCTGTCTTTCGCTGGTCAAAGAACTCGGTCAACCGATCATCAGCACCAGCGTGAAAACGGAACAGGGAGAAACGTTGGGCGATCCCGCCGTTATTAAGGAATATTTTGGCAAAATGGTTGATTTAATTATAGATGGTGGTATGATTATGCCGCAGCCATCGAGTGTCATCAGTTTGGTGGATGACAATATAGAAATTATAAGAATAGGTAAAGGCGATATAAGCGCCTTTCTATAAATATACAAAGGTTGAGCGGTATTGAGTGCGGACAGACGCATATAAAGTCTGTCTGGGCGCGTGAGCGTGCCGGAATATCAGCCGACCGAAAAGGACATTTATGAAGCACATCATGCTCGTTAACGCTGTTCATAAGGAACAGATGCGGATGGCTACGGTTAACGAAAAGGGCATTTTAGTTGATTTCAACATTGAAATGCCGACCCGGGAACCCATTACCGGCAATATATATAAAGGAAGGGTTCTGAAAGTTGAACGTGGCTTGCAGGCGGCCTTCGTTGATTACGGAGGCAGCAAAGACGGTTTTCTTCCCCTGAAAGATGTCAGTTCAGAATATTTATCCGGACCGGAAAACGGTCAATCCGGCGGCAGACCCGTTTTAAAAGCCGGCCAGGAAATTATTGTTCAGGCGATCCGGGAAGCCGTCGGCAACAAGGGGGCGCTGCTGACGGCCTATGTTTCTCTCCCGGGTCGATATCTGGTTCTGCTTCCCAATAAGCCCGGCAGCGGTATCTCCCGGAAAGTCGAGGACGAGGAAGACCGGCAAAAAATCAAAAATCTCATGAAGCAGATTAAAATTCCGGAGACCATGGGTTTTATTGTCCGGACGGCGGGGTATAACCGCACTAAGCAGGAAATATCCCGCGACTACCAGCATCTGGTGCGTCTCTGGAAAGAAATCAACAAGAAAGCAAAAAGCATTCATGAACCCTCCATGATTTATCAGGAAACGGATTTCGGCGTCCGCAGCATCCGCGATTACCTGACTTCAGAAATTGAAGAAATCATGGTGGATGACCAGGAAACGTTCCGCAAAATGCGCGCATACCTCAGGGCCATTTCTCCGCGCTACATCAAAATGCTCAGACATTATAAGGAGAAAACTCCGCTGTTTGACAGCTTCAATCTGGAAGAGCAGATCCGCGTCATCTATCAGGAGCGCGTGGAGCTGAAGTCCGGTGGACATATCGTCATTAATCCGACCGAGGCGATGATCACGATTGACGTCAATTCCGGCCGCGGCTCCAACAAGAAAAATATCGAAGAGACCGCTTTTAAAACCAACATCGAAGCCTGCGAAGAAATTGCCCGTCAATTGCGTCTGCGCGACCTGGGGGGCTTGATTGCCATTGATTTCATCGATATGATCGACAAGAAACACAACGCCGAAGTGGAAAAAGCGTTCAAGAAAGCCCTGAGCATCGACAAGGCCAGAATCCAGCTCTCCAAAATTTCCAAGTTTGGTATTCTGGAATTGTCCCGGCAGAAGAAACAGTCCACAATTCAGGAAATCAGCTACACAAAATGCCCCTACTGCAAAGGCAGCGGTTTGCGTCCGTCTCTGGAAGCGGCCGCTCTGGGAGCTTTTCGCAACATCGAATCGGAAGTCGTTAAAGGCAACTGTTCCGAGCTGAGAATTATCCTGCCTCACGAAATCGCTGATTACATTCTCAATCGAAAAAGAAGTGAACTGCTGGATCTCGAAACCACATTCGATATTGCCTTAAATATCGCCGGCAGCGCCGAGATTCCCTGGGAAAAGGTCGAGATACAGCAAATATTGAAAGAGCAGACGAATCATCACGAGCATGTGCATGTGGAGGAAACTGAAGCAAACCATACAGAAAATGCCTCCGAAATGAACGGCGCTGAAAAAATCATTCCGAATGGAGAAAAGCCATCCAAGAAAAAAAGTCGGCGCAGACCCCGCCACAGACGCCGTAAACCGGTTGAATCGGCAGCGGAAGTTTCTTCAGCGGAAAATGTTTCGTCCGAGTCTGCCGGTGAAGATAATTTATCGGCGCTTCTGATTATGGACCCAGAGCCGGAAGAAAACATCGTTGCGAAAAAGAAGGAGCCCAGGAGAAATAAAATAATCGCCAAAGACGCTGATCAATAGCGTCAATACAGCTTATGCTATTTTCCTTTGGCCAGTTCCCTAGAGCGACGTGTAGCCGCCTGAACAGTGGCAACCATGATTTTACGGACGTTGTTGGCTTCCATCACCTTTAATCCCTCAAAGGTGGTTCCGTTGGGGGATGTGACCATTTCCCTTAACTGAGCCGGTTCTTTATCGCTTTCCATGCACAGCCGGGCGGCCCCCAGCATGGTTTGCGCGGCCAGTTGTTTGGCCAGTTTGCGGGGCAATCCACTTTGGAATCCTGCTTCAATCAGCGCTTCGATGATCAGGAAAAAATAGGCGGGGCCGCTGCCGCTTAATCCCGTCACGGCGTCCATCATTTTTTCCTTCACTTCCACGCTGATGCCCACGGCATTAAAAATCGCGCGCGTGATGTTGACATCCGCGGCACGGGCAAAACGTCCCGGGGCGACTGCCGCGGCGCCTTCGCCCACCAGCGCCGGCGTATTAGGCATGACCCTGACGATACGGACACCTTGGTTAAGGTGCTTTTCAATCAATTTTGTGGTAATGCCCGCGGCGATGGAAATTACGGTTTTTGATTTGTTGATAACCGGACGGATTCCGAGCAGCGTCACAATCATATTTTGCGGTTTTACGGCGAGAATGATGATATCGGCGTTTTTTACCGCTTTTTCGTTGTCCTGAGTAATATTTGTTTTCATGGAGGTACGCAGAAAATCAAGTCTCTTGGCGTCAATGTCGGCAATGGTAATATTTTTAGCGGGCACAATTTTCTGCGTAATTAAACCTTCCGCGATGATGCCGCCCATTTTTCCGCCGCCAATCACGGCCACTTTTTTGCCTTTAAGCATGTCTTGCTTACCCCCGAGTGAATGAAATTTGAATTTCTTTTATCCTTTTCAAACCAATCCGGTCAAGATGTTTATTGTGAATCTTCCATTGCAATGAAATTTGCTTTTATGATACTAAAATTTCACGAGGTTCTAAACCATGTTGAAATATTTTGATGTTGAATCGACCAAAATCGCCTGCTGGGTGAATGAACACGATTTTGACGCACAAAAACAGAGTCTATTGTTTATCCACGGCTCCGGCGGTAATCACAGCCTCTGGTCGTATCAGTATGGAAAGCTTCATAAAAAATATAACATTGTTGCCGTGAATCTTCCCGGCCACGGTTCCTCCGACGGCAATGGGGAAAAGGATGTGCCGCGATACTGCGATTGGATCAAGACGATGCTGAGTGTTCTCGATCTCAAAGACGTTATTCTGATCGGCCACTCGCTGGGGGCGGCGATTACGCTCCAATTTGCGATAAGCCATCCTCAGGATATAGTGGGCATGGTTTGTATCGGCGGCGGCATGAAGATGCCGGTGAATTCTGTGTTTCTTGATTTTTTAAAAACAAATCCCCCGCAACTGCCGGCCGAAATAACAGAAATGATCTGTAAATTTTCACTCGCCAAAGAAAATAGGACCAAATTATCCGATCCCCTGCAAAAAAGCATTACCCAATCGAAAGTTGAAGTAATGTATGGAGACCTGTTGGCCTGCAACGAACTGGATTTGACTCCGCATACCGGCAAAATAAGACTGCCGGCTCTCATTATCTGCGGCGCGGAAGACAAAATGACGCCGCCGGATCTTTCCCGTCAGCTTGCCGCCAACGTTAAAAACGCGCAACTGGAAATCATTGAAGGGGCCGGTCATATGGTGATGCTGGAGAAACCTTCGGAATTAAATAATTGTCTGGATGCATTTGCTTCATCAATTTTCCCGACAGCTCAGGAGATATCCTGAATGCTGAATACTTAAAGAGAGGCTATAATATGTTTGTGTTCAATAATCTGATTGTCGCGCTGGCCCAGGTCATCAATATTATCTTAACCATCTATATGTGGATTATTATTTTCCGTGCAGTGATTTCGTGGGTTAATCCCGATCCCCACAATCAAATTGTTATATTTCTTTATCGCGTTACCGAACCCGTTCTCGGGCCCATCCGCAGAAAGATACCCATGCGTAATATAGGCATCGACATCTCGCCGGTGATCGTTCTTCTGGTGATTGTCTTTTTGAAGTATTTTCTGGTGGAAACATTGATGCAGGTGGCCGCCCGTTATTAATTTCGTTTCATAAGGACATTTCATTTGAACAATTCAATCGTCTTGAAAGAATCTAAAAAGGGCGTGACCTTTGACATTCACGTCAATCCGCATGCCTCACGCGCTGAAATATGCGGCGTCCAGGAAGGCGCGTTCAAACTGAAAGTTACCGTGCCGCCGGTGGAAGGCGCTGCCAATGAAGCCTGTATTAAACTGCTGGCTGAAGAACTGAAGTTGAAGAAAAGCCAGCTCGAAATATTCGCCGGCGCCAAATCGCGAAGAAAAACGGTTCTGGTCAAAAACGCAGGCAAAACGGAACTGGAATTGAAGCTCCAAAATTATCTCAAGACAAATCATATGCGGGAAGCCTAAGATTCGCTAAGAACTTTTATTAGTTTATCATTCATGGAAAAAAGAAAAACATCGGAAAATGCAAGAGTCGTCAAAGCAGCCGGTATTGTCGGTGCGGCGACTATGATCAGCCGTGTTTTCGGACTCGTCCGCGATATGGTCATTGCCGCCTTTTTTGGCGCCAGCTGGATGACCGACGCTTTCTGGGTCGCTTTCCGCATTCCCAATATGTTGCGCAGGCTTTTGGGAGAAGGGTCTCTGACGATTTCTTTTGTGCCGGTTTTTACCGAATATCTGGAAAAAAAGTCGAAGGAAGAAGCCCTTGAACTGGCCCAGAACGCTTTTAATATCCTGGCCGCGATTCTTGCGCTGGTCTCCGTTGTCGGGATTTTGATTTCACCTTTAATTGTCGGGCTCATCGCACCGGGTTTTATTTCAGACCCGCAGAAATTCGGTTTGACGGTATTTCTCAATCGCCTGATGTTTCCCTATATCTTCTTTATTGCTCTGGTCGCTTTATGCATGGGCATTCTGAATTCTTTCCGGCATTTTACCGCGCCGGCCCTTTCGCCGGTCCTGCTCAATATCGCTATGATTGCCGCGGCATTTCTTTTACGCAATATCTTTGAAGCGCCGATCACCTCTCTGGCTATTGGGGTTCTGATCGGCGGTGTTCTGCAACTGGCGATGCAGTGGCCTTTCCTGCTGAAGTTCGGTTTTGTTCCCAAATTAAAATTTAATCTTAGCCATCCTGGAATAAAACAGATCGGCCTCTTGATGCTGCCGGCAATCTTGGGCGCCGGCGTCAGCACCATTAATGTTTTTGTTGGAACCATCCTGGCGTCCTTATTGCCGGGGGGCTCCGTGACGTATCTTTTTTATGCCGACCGGATTATGGAATTGCCGTTGGGAGTTTTTGCCATTGCCATCGGCACGGCGGCTCTGCCCAGCTTCTCCAGGCATGTTGCCACCGGCAAAATGGATGAACTGAAATCAGGCATCGCTTTCTCTTTGCGGTTGATGCTTTTTTTAACGATTCCGGCTACCGTTGCTTTAATGGCGCTGAACCTGCCGATTATTTCTGTTTTGTTTCAGCGCGGGGCCTTTGATGTTCAGGCCGCTGTTTACACCGGTCAGGCGTTATTCTGTTACGCTCTGGGACTGTGCGCGTTTTCGGTGCTGCGCGTCTTTGTCTCCTCTTTCTACTCCTTGCAGGATTCCAAGTGGCCGCTCAAAGCCGCCGTTATTACTTTAATCTTCAATTTACTGGCCAGTCTGATCTTAATGTATTCCCTGAAACATAATGGCATTGCGCTGGCCAGTTCGATTTCCGCCATCGTGAATGTCCTGGTGCTCGCTTACGTCCTAAAAACAAAAATCGGAGTCTATCTGGACCGGGCGTTTTATGCGTCGGTTTCCAGAATTGTTTTATCCGCGCTGCTGATGCTTGGTGCTATCGGATTGGTTGAATATATCATGCCCTGGAATACTCATGCCGCTTTTCAAATCAGATTGATTTACCTTTCCGTTGCCATTTTTTGCGGCGCCAGCGTCTTCTTGGTCTGCGCCTATTTGCTGAAAATTCCGGAAATGCACGCCATGACCAATATTTTGAAAAAAAGATTGGGCCGTTCATAATATCGTACGCACCAGACAAAATCATTGACTTCAACATTTCAAAATGATAGGTACTTTCGTTCTGAATGTCAGGATAAGTTAAAGAACGCAGGGTTATTTTATGTTAGATATTAAATATTTAAGACAGAACATTGATGTTGTCCGCCAGAAAATGACAGAGCGCGGCCAGAATATAGATTTTGACCGTTTTCTGAATCTGGATGCCAAGAGGCGCGACGTTCTGCAGGCGGTGGAAACTTTGCGCAATGAGCGCAATAGCGTTTCCAAACAGGTTGGCGAACTGAAGAAAAAGAAGGAAGACGCTTCCGCTCTGATTGAGAAAATGGGTGAGGTGTCGGCTAAAATAAAAGAATATGACGAAAGCCTGAGGATTACGGAAGAAGAGCTCAACGCTTTTGTGATGATCGTGCCGAACGTTCAGCATGAATCCGTACCGCAGGGCAGCGGGTCTGAAGATAATCCGGTTGTGCGCACCTGGGGTAAAAAGCCGGATTTCAGCTTCGAGCCGAAGCAGCATTTTGATCTGGGCGAAAGCTTGAATATTCTTGATTTCGCGCGCGGCGCGAAAATTGCGGGAGCGCGTTTTACTCTTTATCGCGGAGCGGCGGCCCAACTGGAAAGGGCGATTTTTAATTTCATGCTGGATCTGCACACCGAAAAGCACGGCTACACGGAAGTGCTGACGCCTTTTATGGTCAATGCCGAAAGCATGACCGGTACCGGCCAGTTGCCGAAATTTAAAGAGGATCTCTTCAAGATTGAAGGCATGGAGTATTATTTAATTCCAACAGCCGAGGTTCCCGTAACCAATATTTACAGGGACGAAATTCTGGAAGAGGAGAAATTGCCGATTTATTTTGTTGCCTATTCTCCCTGTTTCCGCGCGGAAGCGGGGTCGTATGGCAAAGATACACGCGGGCTGATCCGTCAGCATCAGTTTAATAAAGTGGAAATGGTCAAATTTTCCAAGCCGGAAACGTCTTATGATGAACTGGAAAAACTGACGGCCAACGCGGAAGAAGTGCTGAAGCGTCTGGGCATTCACTTCCGTACGGTCTGTTTATGCACGGCGGATCTGGGATTTTCTTCAGCCAAGACCTACGACGTGGAAGCTTGGCTTCCTGGACAAAATGCGTATCGGGAAATATCTTCGTGCAGTAATTTTGAGGATTTCCAGGCCCGGCGGGCTTCGATTCGCTTCCGCAGGAAGGAAAGCGGCAAAGTTGAGTTTGTTCATACACTGAACGGCTCCGGACTGGCGGTTGGCAGAACCGTTGTGGCAGTCCTGGAGAATTATCAGCAGGCCGATGGAAGCGTCATCATTCCGGAGGCGCTGCGTTCTTATATGAGAGGTCTGGAAAGAATAGGCCCTTAAGGAGTTTTAAAAAAAGATGGAGGGATGGCCGAGTGGTCGATGGCGGCGGTCTTGAAAACCGTTGGGTGAAAGCCTCGCGGGTTCGAATCCTGCTCCCTCCGCCAGACAATAAAAACAAGCGGTAAATTTTTACCGTTGTGTTCGGAATAGATCGATAACAAAGCGGAGAGATGGCTGAGTGGTCGAAAGCGATCGCCTGCTAAGCGATTGTACGCCCTTTAAAGGTGTACCGCGGGTTCAAATCCCGCTCTCTCCGCCAGTTTTAAATTAAAACTGCTTCATCAAGGCTTATTTGATAGCGGTTTCAGTTTTATCAGCGCCCATGGCTCAGCTGGATAGAGCGCCAGACTACGAATCTGGATGTCGGAGGTTCGAATCCTCCTGGGCGCGCCATAAATCAAGGGGTTGGACAATAGTCTGACCCCTTAAATTTATGTAAAAAAGTAGTATTTACCGCTGCCTCCTGCTATTTTTTTGATAACGAAAATATGATAAGAAACGAATGGGCAAAGCTCATCAAAACTTTTATGGAAGAATGATAAAATGCGCATAGTGGAGTGAAACATTATGAATCGGCATAGTATATATAAAACAATGTCTCAAATATTCAGTAAAACAGGAATCTTGATTATTCTGTCAAGTTTGGGAGTGTTCATTTTTGAAGTGTATCTGTGGCTGAAAACTTTGCACTGGACAGCGCATCGTGTCGTCACTTTTGTGCCGAGCATTGAGAAATGGTTGTCTTTGCAAAGCGACTGGCACGGTTTGAAGAAAATTGTTTTATGGTCACTGCAATGCCCTCTTACCCTGTTTCTGTTAATCGTTGGGGTCATCATTTTCGTTATTTCTACAAAAATAGAAGAGTATAATTTATAAAGACCCGGCAAGATTTCATCCGGGTGTCGGATGCTTGGACGGCGAAACGCATCTCAGGCCGAAGCCGTTTCTTTTTATCATCGCAGTTCTTTTTTAATATCAGTTACATAATCAGACACGATCCGTATCAGGTTTTTCTTGTTTTTGTTTTCATCAATCATGCGCACCACCGCACTGCCGATGACGACGCCATCGGCAAAGTGTCCAATCTCGCGTGCCTGTTCGGGTTTGGATATTCCAAAACCGACGGCGATTGGTTGTTTCGTTATTTTGCGGATTTTCTCGACTTCGACTTTAATATTTGAAATCTTCGGCGCTGTGGTGCCGGTGATGCCGGTGATGGAAATGTAGTAGAGAAATCCGGAAGCTTTCGAGACAATCTTTTTTAATCTTTCCTTATCCGTGGTGGGAGCGATGAGAGAAATAAAATCGATTCCGACAGCGTCCGTGTAATCACGGAGTTCCTTTGCTTCTTCGTAGGGCAGGTCAACAACCAGCACGCCGTCCACGCCTGCATTCCGGGCGGCTTGAGCAAACTTTTTCACACCGTAGGCAAAGATGGGATTGAAGTAACCGAAAAGGACGATAGGAATATCGGAGACCTTGCGCACTTCGGCAACCATTTTCAGCACACCTTCTAAAGTCGTCCCGGCTTTTAGGGATCGTTGGGCAGCCGCCTGAATGACCGGCCCGTCGGCTGTGGGATCGGAGAAAGGTACGCCGATTTCCAGGATATCCACTCCGGCTTTTTCCAGAGCAAAGATCAGTTGCTTTGTGATATCGAGCGACGGATCGCCTGCTGTTAAATAAACAATCAACGCCTTTTCATTTCTGGTGCGCAATTCTACAAATTTATTTTCAATTCGTTTCATCAGCCTATAACTCCTTTCTCGATAATCGTCTGCGCGTCCTTGTCGCCGCGTCCCGACAGACAAATCACAATAATTTTGTTCTTGGCCATTTTCGGCGCCAGTTTCATCGCGTAGGCGATCGCATGCGCGCTCTCCAGCGCGGGAATAATGCCTTCCTTCAGCGACAAAAATGAAAAAGCCTTAATCGCTTCCTTATCCGTTACCGTCACGTATTTGACTTTTTTCGTTGCATGAAAATACGCATGCTCCGGTCCTACGCCGGGATAATCTAGGCCGGCGGCAATGGAATAGGCATCGCGTACCTGTCCACGTTCGTCCTGCAGCAGATAGGTTTTATTTCCATGCAGAACGCCGACTTTGCCGCCATTGATGCTGGCCGAATGTTCGGACGTATTCATGCCGTGACCCGCCGCTTCCACGCCATACATGGCAATGTTTTTTTCATTGCGAAATGGATAGAAGGTGCCCATGGCGTTGCTGCCGCCGCCCACGCAGGCGATCATCACGTCGGGATACCGGCCTTCGAGATTCAAGATTTGTCTTTTCGTTTCTTTGCCAATGACCGACTGAAAATCGCGCACGATTCTGGGATAGGGATGAGGCCCGGCGGTGGTGCCGATCACATAAAATGTATCACGTACTGACGATACCCAGTAGCGCATGGCTTCGTTCATCGCGTCTTTAAGCGTGGCGGTACCGCTTTTCACCGGCACGACTTCCGCGCCCAGGATCTTCATCCGGAAAACATTGGGAGCCTGCCGGCGGATGTCTTCTTCACCCATGAAGATTTTGCATTTCATGCCAAAGAGCGCCGCGACTGTGGCCGTTGCTACACCGTGTTGTCCCGCGCCAGTTTCCGCGATAACTTTTTTCTTGCCCATCCGTCGTGCCAGCAGCGCCTGCCCCAGCGTATTGTTTATCTTATGGGAGCCGGTATGGTTCAGATCTTCGCGTTTGAGATAAATTTTTGCGCCGCGTAAAGATTCCGACATTCTTCTTGCGTAGTAAAGTGGCGTGACGCGTCCGGCATATTCCCTCTGATACCATTCAAATTCTTTCTGGAAGATCCTGTCCTTTTGTGCAGTTTTGTAAGCCTTTTCCAGTTCGATTAATGCAGGCATCAGCGTCTCGGCAGCATAGCGTCCTCCGAAAATGCCGAAATGTCCGTTTTTGTCAGGCAATGTATTCTTCATATGTCCCTCTTTTTAAAAATTGATTGCAAATTTTCATGCTTTGTATCGGAGGCCTGGATGATGTCAAAGATACAGGCCAGCTTTTGATGATCTTTTTTACCCGGCGATGCTTCCACTCCGCTGTTGATGTCCAAAGCGACTGGACCAACTGTTTTCAAAGCATCGGCAACATTTTCAGCGTTGAGCCCTCCGGATAAAATCAGCGGTTTTTTACCCCTGAGGTCACCGGCCAGGCCCCAGTTGGATTTTTTGCCGGTGCCGCCGTAAAGTCCGGCATCGCGGGTGTCTATCAATAGCGCGGCGACAGGATAAGTCAGTGCGCGATCGATATCGTCATTGTTTTTTAACTCGACAGCTTTAATCATCATGGATGTCGGGAACTGACGGCAATATTCAGACGATTCATCTCCGTGCAATTGAATCATATCCAGCGCGCAGGCCTCTACCAGCTTTTTTATATTTTCCGGTTTTTCATTAACGAATACTCCCACCTTCACCACCTTATCCGGCAAAGCGCTGATAATTATTTTTGCATCTTCCGGTTTTATATAGCGAGGCGAGGGCGGATAAAAAATAAAGCCCAGAGCGGTAGCGCCGCAATGCGCCGCTACCAAAGCGTCTTCTGTGCTGGTGATCCCGCATATTTTCACTTCCGTCACTTCAGTCTTCTCCTATGAATGCGCGGAGTTTTACGCCCATGTCCGGAGCAATGACGAGATGCTCACCGATTAAAAAAGTATGGATACCGGCTTGCATCAGGGATTCGATGTCTTTTCTTCCGCGGATGCCGCTTTCCGCCACGACGATTTTATCTGCCGGGATGCGCGTCCTGAGCCTGCGGCTGGTTTCGATATCGGTAACAAACGTATCCAGATCGCGGTTGTTGATGCCGATAATCTCCGCGCCGGCGGCCAACGCTAAATCCAATTCTTCCTGAGAGTGGACTTCCACCAGTTGGCTTAAGCAAACTTCCCTGGAGAGCGAAATGAAGTCAGCAAGTTTTTCTTCTAACACTCGCACGATAAGCAAAACAGCATCAGCTCCGATGGCTCTCGTCTCGAAAATCTGAAGAGGATCAACAATAAAATCCTTTCGCAATAACGGCAATTTTACGGTCTTCCTGATTTGCGTCAGATAGTCTTTGTGTCCGAAAAAATATTTTTCATCGGTGAGCACTGAAATCGCCGCGGCGCCGTTTTGTTCATAAATCTGCGCGATCCTCAAAGGATCGAAATCAGCAACCAGCCGGCCGCGTGAAGGCGAAGCGCACTTGACTTCCGCGATAATGTTGCAGTCGCTGCTCGTCAGCGCCTTTCTGAAATCACGGCACGGTTCAAGCCCGGCAATTTGTTTTTGCAGTTGCGCCTCTGTTGTTTCTTTTTTCAGTCGCGCGATCTCTTCTTTTTTTGTTTCAATAATTTTGTCGAGAATCATATTTCCTCTTGATTACCCGCCCCTGGTGGGAGGGGATGAAGGGGAGGGGGATGTCTTGCCACAAAACAGGTGAATTTGTTTTCACCCTCACCCTGGCCCTCTCCCCTCAAGGGAGAGGGGAATTTTAGCTGTTGCTCAGTTCAATCAGCGCCTGCAGTTTCTTAACGGCCGCGCCGCTGTCAATGCAATCGGTCGCAACCGCCAACCCTTCTTTAATGTCTTTTGCTTTTTCGCCGGCAACAATGGCCAACGCCGCGTTCAGCAAAACAACGTTGCGGCAGGCGCCGTCTTTACCGGACAGAACCTCTCTGGTTATTTGAGCGTTGACAGAGGGATCTCCTCCCCGGATGGATGCCAGTGTATCCGTCCGGCCAAAATAATCAACGGGATTAATGTTGTACGTTCGGATGATGCCGTCTTTGAGTTCGGCAACGCGCGTTTCGCCGGTGATCGTTGCTTCGTCGAGCCCGTCAAGACCGTGTACGACAAAAGCTTTTTTTGTGCCCATGTTTTTTAAAACTTCGGCAAACATCTCCGTGAGCTTCGGATCATAAACTCCCAGCAGCTGAGCGGTCGCTCCCGCCGGATTGGTGAGCGGCCCCAGCATATTGAAGATGGTGCGGATGCCGATTTCGCGTCGTGGACCGATCGCGTATTTCATCGCTCCATGGAGTTTGGGGGCAAATAGAAACCCGATGCCGATCTGCTGAACACATTCTTCAACAATTTCCTGATCGGCGCTGATATTAACACCGAGAGCTTCCAGAACATCGGCACTGCCGCAGCCGCTGGAAACGGCGCGGTTACCGTGCTTGGCGACCGTGATGCCGGCCGCCGCAACCACAAACGCTGCGGTTGTTGAGATATTAAACGTGTTCAATTTATCGCCGCCTGTTCCGCACGTATCCACAATGGTCGTCGCACAGGCGTTGACGCGTGAGGCTTTCTGACGCATGATCCGCGCCGCGCCGGTGACTTCTTCCACCGTTTCGCCTTTCATGCGTAAAGCGGTAATCAAAGCGGCGATCTGGGCCGGTGTGGCCGTGCCGCTCATAATCTCTTCCATGGCTTCCATCATCTCGGATTCCCGAAGATCGGTTTTGGTGACCGCCTTATCAATGGCTTCTTTTATCATGACTTATGCTCCTTTCGTCCTGTATATTTTAAAAAGTTTCTTATAATGCGTTTACCCTGCGGCGTTAAAACGGATTCCGGGTGAAACTGGATGCCTTCCACCGGATATTCTTTGTGCCGCAATCCCATAATTTCGCCCTCATCGGTTTCGGCGCTGATTTCCAGAAAGGACGGCAGCGTTTCCCGTTCGACGATGAGCGAATGGTAGCGTCCGGCGGGAAAGGGATTGGGCAGCCCGGCAAAGATGGTTTTCCCGTCGTGTTTAACGGGAGAAACTTTCCCGTGCATGATGCGTCCGGCGCGCACGACTTTGGCGCCAAAAGCGTAGCCGATGGATTGATGGCCCAGGCAGATCCCCATCATCGGCACATCTTTATAAAATTCCCGAACCACATCCACGGTGATTCCCGCCTCCAGGGGTGTACAGGGACCCGGCGAAAGAAAGATCGCTGACGGCTTCAGAGCTTTTATCTCGTCAATATTTATCGCGTCGTTGCGATACACCTTAACCTCTTCGTCCATCTGTCCCAGATACTGGACGATGTTGAAAGTAAAGGAATCGTAATTGTCGATCATTAAAATCATATATTATCTCCAGATTAATTGCCGTTCCTGATTTCAAAGCCGCTGGCGGCCAGGCGCACGGCCTGCAGCATGCCGCGGGATTTGTTGAGCGACTCCTGATGTTCCGATTCGGGAACTGAATCATAAACAATGCCCGCGCCGGCCTGAACATAAACTTTGCCGTTTTTTAAAACCATCGTCCGGATCGTGATGCACAAATCCATATTGCCGCTGAAACTGAAGTAGCCGACCGCTCCGCCGTAAGGTCCCCGTTTAACCTTTTCCAGTTCGTTGATGATTTCCATGGCCCGCACTTTGGGCGCGCCGGTCAATGTGCCGGCCGGGAAAGTCGCCGCCAGAACATCGAAAGCATCCTTGCCTTTGTCCAGGTGGGCGCGCACATTGGACACCAGGTGCATGACATGTGAATATTTTTCCACCACCATATATTGATTGACCTGCACGCTGCCGGTTTGCGCCACCCGTCCCAGATCGTTGCGCCCCAGATCTACCAGCATCACATGCTCCGCGCGTTCTTTTTCATCGGAAAGCAATTCGTCGGCAAGCGCACGGTCTTCCTGTTCAGTTTTTCCTCGCCTTCTTGTTCCGGCAATGGGGCGCAGTTCCATGGTATCTTCCTCCTTACGCACCATGACTTCCGGGGAGGAACCGATCAGAATCAGATCATCCATTTTCAGAAAGAAAAGATAGGGCGACGGATTGATAAAACGCAGCGCCCGGTAAAGATCAATGGGATTGGAGCGGCACTCGGTCTCAAAGCGCTGTGAGAGAACCACCTGAATGATGTCGCCCGCCACAATATATTCTTTGGCTTTTTCAATGGCGTCCTTGTACTGCCGGGGCGTCATATTGGATTCAAAGTTGATTTCGCCTGCCGTGCCCGCGGCAATTTTATGAGAAGCCGCCGCGGAGATGGTTTCAATCATCGCCTCAATTTTCTGGCAAGAGGCTTGGTAGCTTTCCTCCAGCGAATCGGTGTCTTCGGTATAAGCGCAGGCAACCACCTTGATCGTGTGGCGCACATTGTCAAATATTATCAGCGAATCGCTGATGACAAAAACAGACTCGTCCAGATTCAGATCATCGGGCGGGCTGGGCGGAATTTTTTCAAAATAGCGCACCATTTCGTAACCCAGATAGCCGACCGCGCCGCCATAAAAACGCGGCAGGCCCGGAATGACAACAGGTTTGTAACGATTGAGAAGCTCGCGAAGAAAATTCAGAGGCTTGCCCTGATGTTCGCGGGTCGCCACCTTTCCCTTTTCATCAATGATGACTTGATCGCCGTGGACTCTGAAAACCACACCGGCGTCTGTTCCCAGAAAAGAGAACCGTCCCCATTTTTCGCCGCCTTCGACGCTTTCCAGAAGATAGACGTGGCCCTTATTCTGGAGCTTTGTCAGAACGGAAACAGGCGTTTCCACGTCAGCCAGGATTTCCCGGTAAACCGGGATCAGATTTCCCTTGCGGGCTAACTTTTCAAATTCTTCAAAATTTGGTTGGTACATAAAAATTCTCCCTAAAACGACTAAAGCCGTGAAATCTATTCACGGCTTCAATCTGTAGAAACAAAAAAGCCGTGAAGGTCCCGGAGGCTCTCCACGGCTTTGACTTTAATTAAAAAGGATCAGCGGCGGAAATCCCTCCCTTTGAGGTTCCACCACCACCAGTTATTAAGATTGAATGTTTTAATCATTGTTTTTGCAAAGTTCCTTCAACTTTGGGAGTCGTATAGCAACAGTAAAATTATATGTCAACAGTTTTTTGTTTTTACAGATTCATGCCGGTTGCCTCTAAATCTAGAAAGGAAGGGATGTTTGTATTAATGAAGCATAGCATTGGCGGCAGTGTTTTTGTTGCAGGGAACGGGAGCGGCAGGCATCCAGATCAATAAAATAGCCATGTTTTGCACACCAGACATTTTCGCGGAGAGGTTTGTTTTTTGACAATAAATCATCTGCAGGATCACATTTTTTACGGGATATTTTTTTCATGAAACAGAAATAAGTGATAATGATGACAAATGTCAATATAAGATTATTAATCGTTCTTGACACCGGTTCAATTATTTTTATATAAGTTGCCAAATTATTTTAAATTTTGGCGTATCGGAAAAATTTATGGCATTGATGGATTTCACTTTAACTGTTTTTAAAAACATCCGCATTCAGGATGTTCTGGATGTCATCATCATTGCTTTGATGATTTTCGCCCTGTTGACCTGGTTTAAAGCGAGAGCTTCCCGCTTCGTGCTCATCGGCATCATTTTGCTGGGCGGCATTTATGTTGCCGCGCGCTTCTTTCAGCTTTATCTCACCACCATCGTGCTACAGAGCTTTTTTGCCATTTCACTCTTTGTTTTAGTGGTCATCTTTCAGGAAGATCTACGCGGTTTTTTTGAAAGGCTTGCCGTCCTGGGCAATATCGGCAAGAAATTTTCATCACTGTCCGGACTGATGTCCACCGCGGAAATTATTTCGCAAACCGCGGCCAACCTGGCCAAAAAACGCGTCGGCGCCCTGATGGTTATCCAGGGTATTGATCCGCTGGATCGGCACATCAACGGAGGAACAGAATTGGATGGCATGGTCAGCGAACCCCTGCTGGAAAGCCTTTTCGATCCTCATTCGATCGGCCATGACGGAGCGGTGATTTTGGAAGGAAGCCGGGTGAGGAAATTCGGATGTCATCTGCCGCTGTCGATGAATACCTCGCGGCATGGCAATATCGGCCTGCGCCACACGGCGGCGCTGGGTCTCGTGGAGCGATGCGACGCGATGTGCATTGTAGTGTCCGAAGAACGGGGAACAATTTCTCTGGCCTATCAGGAAAATCTTACCCCGGTTCCCAGCGCTGCATCTCTGCACGAAACACTGGAACAATTTTACATTCGCAACACGCCGAGTAAAAATTCGCATCCCGCCTTGAACTGGCTCAAACAAAACACACTGGAAAAATTTATCGCCATTGTTATGGCCTGTCTTTTATGGGTGGCTTTCGGATACCAGCGGGATATCGTCCGCCGCGATTTTACCGTTCCCATTGAGTATAAAAATGTTCCGCAAAACTGGCGGATGGATGAACCGCAGATCACAGAAACAAAGGTTGTTCTTCAGGGGCCTGAACAGGCCTTTCGCCTGCTGGATGAAAAGACGCTGAAGCTTTCTCTGGATCTGTCGGCGGTCGTGGATAAAAAAAGAGAGTTTAACCTGACGGCGGACATGATTAACAGTCCGTCCAATCTAAAGGTCGCCGATATTGAACCGTCCAAAATCCAGATTTACGGCTCAAAATCGATTTACTGGACATTTCCGGTGAATATTCAGACAAAGAACGCCCTGCCGGCGAATCTGAAGCTGCAGAAAATAAGCGTCACGCCTTCCAAGGTTCGGGTTTTGATCAGCGCTCAGGCGAAACCGGAGCAGATGAAAGTCGAAACGGAGCCGATTGATCTTCAGAAAATATTATTCACGACGACGCTGGATACGAAAATCATTCTTCCCGCCGGCGTTTCTTTTCCGGAAGGGCAAGCCCCGAAGGCCCGGGTGTTGATCAAGGTGAAAAATAAAGCTTCTTCTTAAAGGAGAGGCATACGGTGCTCCGGGATTCATGGTGACGGGGTCAATTTTTATGATTTTTTTAGAAAAAAGAAGTAGTTTTAACGATTTGAATTTTGTTGCATTAAAAAAGAAAATATGTTCAATTCACGCCAGATTATTTCAATAACAGGAGGCATCGAAAATGAGCGTTTTTACAGCAAGCGATATCATGGAAGTAGCAATCAGAATTGAAGAAAACGGAGTGAACTTTTATAAATTTGCCGAACAGATCGCCAAACAGGATGACGCGAAAAAACTTTTTGCCGGGCTGGCACAGGCGGAAGTTGCCCATAAGAAAACTTTTGAAAAACTTTTTGCGGGGATGGAAAAATCCAACCTGCCGGAGAGTTATGAAGGTGAATTCAGCGCTTATATAAGATCCTATGTGGACAACAATTTGATCTTCACCAAAGAAATTATGGATCAGCAACTGGCGAAAGTGACGGACACAAAAGCAGCCCTTGAGTTCGCCATTCAAAGAGAACTGGATTCCATCCTCTACTATCATGAAATCAAAAGGCTGGTGCCGGCGGCTCAGCACGAGTCAATCGAAAAGATTATCGAAGAAGAAAGAAAACATTTTATGAATCTGACTGCCATGAAGAAATCTCTGGCGTAAAAAAACGTCATCCGAAAGGGACATGAAAAAGCCGTCTTTTAGACGGCTTTTTTTATGGCCATCCAATGCATGTCCCCCTCTCTCTTCTGCTTATCCAGAATGATTGGGTGTATCAGCAAGGGGAAGGTTCTGCCGAAGATAACAAAGCCGTTTTTACTCTCGCTTGCATTTCCAGACTTGGAATTTCGCAACCGTAATATCCACAGTACCCTTTCTTTCATTACTGACAGACACAATCTTATATGCATCGCCTCCCGCATTATAGGTATTCAGTTGGATATTACGCGTCAGATTGAGACCCGCCATTCCTTTTGCAAATGCGTTTTTAATGAATGTACATTGACGTGTGTCTGATACTTCTGAAATCTGTTCTCCTTCAGGTGGTAAAATATTACTTTTGCCGCCAGTGCAAGCTACCAATGCCAACAACATAAAGACTAAAGTTATCTTTTTCATAAAGCCTCCTTGATGTTATAGTAAATTTGTTGGTCATTATTTCTTTAATAAAAAATTAAAGAAACGGTTCTTATTCATTTAACGCAAGTCTATTTCAATTATGTAGAACCGTTCCATTTTATCCCTATGTTTGATGCTGTTTATAGCTTCCCCCGTTCCCTGGCTATTTCCATATACGTTTTTGCGAAGTTTTCAGGAGGTGTGTACATACGTTCCGCTTGCTTCTTTTCAAGGTGCAGAGCTTCAGGAATTGGACAGGCCATTACGCAATTACCGCATCCGATGCAGCGGTTATAATCGATAACGGCTACGCCGTCGCGAACCGAGATGGCCTCCATCTGGCAGCAGTCGATGCAGATCTCGCATCCGTTGCATTCATCACTGTTAATGACCGCCTGATAATTACTTTTTGCCATTTCGGCCGGATTCGGCTGCATTTTAAGGGAGCGCAGCATCCCGCAGCAATCTCCGCAGCACATACAGAACCCTCCCCCTTTTTGCGTATTGGCCATCTGAATCACAAGGGGCGCCTCACTCAGGATCTTTTTAACCATAGCCTTTGCCTGCTCAGGTGTCACATACCGTCCTATACCATTCTGTACGAAGTAATCAGCTTGTGAACCGAATTGAAAGCAGGCTTCCATCGGCTTGTTACATCCCTGATCAATCATTCGCTGCGATTTCCGGCAGATGCATTCCATTACGGAAACTGTTTTTTGTTCATCAATAGTTTTCATAATATCATCGAAAGGCGTGATGCTACTGTCTTCGTCAAGGCTCTCGTTGATGGGTACCGTGCGCATCAGGGGAGTTTCGGTCGCTTTTATCGTTTGCAGGAAGCCCGATTGAAAATATTCCTCTACATCCTGTACAAAATTTTTATCGATCCGATTAAGCTGGTATTCCAGGATTCCGATAATAAAAGGAACAGCACTGTATTTTACCGAATCCGTTTTTCTTAGCCGGAAAAGCAGCCCTTTCTGCGCCATATCTTCCAGTTGCCCGGCAATTTCCTTCTCATTACGTTTCAGTCGCGAGGCAATTGCGCCGGGCGTTTCGAGAATGGGAGATAAATTTAAGAACATTTGTGCGTCATTTGGAGAGAAAAGCCGTTTAAGGACCTTCATCTCGCTTCCGTTCTTCGTCATTGGGAAACCGGTTGAAAAGTTGTCAAGCCGTTCACGTAATTGTTCATAAACGTCATTCATAACCTGCCTCCTTCATTCTAATAAATTCAAATGATCGTTGTTGAATCGGAAAAAGATTTATTAAAAGAAGCAAAGCCTCTGAGGGCACGATAACCCCTTGGAGGCTAATAATCGGCAACTTCCGGCAACACCTTTTCATGACTTACACCAGAAAGTTGAGATTGAGTTGACTGGTTACTGTTTACGAAAAATTCTTATTTCTTTTATGAAGAAACGTACAGAAGGATCGGTAGGTAACGTACAATTTAGTTATTTACATAGTCCTTTTTTTATTTTTCATCAAGCAAAAATAAATCCTTATATGAATTTTCGTCGAATGTCTGAACAGTGATGGTTGCGGGTGAAAACTTTATTATTTTGGAAGCTTAAGGTTCTGTTTTTTGCCGATGCTTAGGTCAATGATTTACAATTTTATAACTTAGCATTACGTATTGAATTAGGTTATTTCAAATCCTCAGCAAGCCTTATCTTTAATTCTTTAGCCTCTCCGGGATCAATGCCCTCTGTTTCTAATTGTTGCGGTAGCATATCCAGCAATTCCCTGGCCAGTTGCCTGCGCTGAGGTGAATTTTCCTCGGAAGAAACCCAGGCATCCTTTTTTTTGATAAATAAAAGGTTATTAACAAGGCCGGTCAGTTTCTCTTCGCTTCCATTATGATCGTGTTCAACTTCGTTTTGAAGAATCTGCCACTCGATTTCTGACACATAATCGGGGCGTTGCTTCATTTTATCCGAAGCAGGCTTGCCCGAAATAGCGGCCATCGCCGCTGTTTCCTGGGCATGATCAAATTCCTTCCCCAACTTTTTTTCTGCATCTGATATCGTTGCTGCAGCAGACGGTTCTGTATTTTCATCATCCCTGCTGTGCCAATAAAATAAGATGCTGATGGTTATAACTCCGGCCAATAATAGGCCGATGATGATTGATTTTGAAACAGTATTCGTCTTGTCTAACTTGTGGTGCAGCATTATCGGAGTTTCTTTTGCCTTTCCGTTTTTTCACGATTCATGACACATTGTTCAACCCTTCAGTTCATATTTCTTCAGCTTATAGCGCAGCATCCGTTCCGAGATGCCCAGAATGCCGGCGGCTCTGGTTTGATTATCCTGGGCTTTTTCCATGGCTTCCATAATAAGCTTCTTTTCCAGTTCGTCCAGAGATTCCTTCAAAGCGCTGTAGGGTTTCTTGTCTGAATCTTCCGTGAGAAAATCAGCTTTGAAGGGGAGGTCGTTGGTGGTGATGTATTCCTCGCGGGCAATGACCACGGCGCGTTCCATGATATTTTCCAGTTCGCGAATATTGCCCGGGTAGTCGTATTTCAAAAGCAGGTCTCTTGCTTCCAACGTAAAACCCTTCACATTCTTGCCGTTTTCTTTGGCGAATTTTTCCACAAAATAATCAATTAAAGCAGGGATGTCTTCCTTCCTTTCTCTGAGCGGCGGCAGGGATATCGTGACAACCTTCAACCGGTAAAAGAGATCATCCCGGAAACTGCCTTCAGCGACCTGCCTTTCCAGATTGCGGTTGGTGGCGCTGATGAAACGGACATCCACCTGGAGATTCACATTACTGCCCACGCGCTGAAATTCGCGCTCCTGTAGAAAACGTAAAAGCTTCACCTGCATGGTCGGACTGAGTTCTCCAATTTCGTCCAGAAAGATGGTGCCTCCGTCGGCTTCTTCAAACCGGCCGATGCGGCGCGTGGAAGCTCCGGTAAATGCTCCTTTTTCGTGGCCGAACAGTTCACTTTCCAGTAGATTTTCATGCAGGGCAACACAGTTGACAATCACGATGGGTTTGTCGGCCCGGAGGCTCAACTGATGAATCAATCGGGCCAGCAATTCTTTTCCCGTGCCGCTTTCTCCCTGAATCAAAACGGAAGCTTTGCTGGTGGCCACCCGTCCGGCCAGATTGATGATCTCTGCCATCTTCCCGCTTTTGTAGATGATTTTATCGGCGGTGACGCCGCGTTTATTCAAATCTTCTTTCAGCAGTTTGTTTTCCTGGATCAGCTGTCGGCGTTCCGCTATTCTGTTGACGAGGATGACTAATTCATCAAGCTCCACGATCGGTTTGGTCAGATAGTCAATGGCGCCGGCTTTCAGCGCTTCAACGGCTGTTTCCACGGTTCCATAAGCGGTGATAATCACCACGTCAATTTCCGGATTGATTTGCTTGACTTCTTTGAGAACATCCAGTCCGCTCATTCCGGGCATTTTGTAGTCCAGAAGAATTAAATCAAAATGGCCGCTGGCCACGGTTTTGACGGCTTTTTCGCCGTTTTCCGCTTCAGTGACCGTATGACCCTGGGACTGAAGAAAGCCGCCCAACAATTCTCTTTGGGATTTTTCGTCGTCAACAATCAGAATGCTTAATGTCCGCATGGAATGTAGCCCTTTTTAAGATATGTCGTTGAATCTTTCACTCGGCAAAATGACATCAAAAGTGGTTCCTTTGTCTTTCCGGCTGGTCACCTGTATGTCGCCTCCGTGTCCGCGGATAATTTCAAAGGCCAGCGGGATGCCTAGACCGACTCCCTTTTCCTTTGTTGTGTATTCAGGATTGAAAATTTTATTCATTTCTTCTTCCGTCATGCCGCAGCCGGTATCCGCGATTCTGACGACAATGTAATTCTTACCGTCTTTGTCCACCGTGATCAAAATTCTGCCTTCTTCCTGTGTGATGGATTCCATCGCGTTTTTGATCAGATTGATGAAAGCCTGCTGAAGCTTGTTCACATCCATGGAGATATTAGCGGGTTCGAACTTCCATGTTGTTTCAATGGCAATGCCTCTGGCCGACGCTTCCTCCTTCATCAGACTGACAATTTTCTCCAAAAGCCCGGTTACGGAGAAGGTGCAGAAATCCAGTCGGCGGCTTTTGGAAAAGGTCAGAAATTCTTCAATGATGCCGTTGAGGCGCTTGATTTCATCTTTAATAATGCCGGAGATATTCTGAAAATCATTTGCTTTCTGAGGATCGGATGGAACAAAGTCCCGGTGGAGCCTCTGTGCGGCGATGCTGATGGCGTTTAAAGGATTGCGGATTTCATGGGCGACACCCGCCGCCAGTTGCCCCAGAGAGGATAATCTTTCCGCTTTTTCCAGTTGGCGCTCCATTTCCACGACGCCGGCCATATGGCGGTTCTGGTCATGATACAAAAGCCACATGGATACCAAAGCGACGACCACAATAAAGAACGAGAAAAGAAAAATGTTTTGCCTGCTTTCGCTGAGAATTTTATCCATCGAGCCGCGGTCCAGCCCGATTCTCATGATGCCTACTATTTTTTTATCCAGAAAGAGCGGCGCGGCAAAATCAAGAATCATGTTTTTATCGTCAGCGAATTTAGTGCTGGTTACCTTCACCTTACCGGCAAGAATATTTTTCATTTTTAAATTATCAGTAAAACCGGGAGCTTTCTGGCCGACACTGCTGAGGAGCTTATTCTGGTTATTAATGATTTGCATATAAATGATGCCGTGGCCTTCGCCGATTTTATTCATCCCCTTTTCGCCGGCAACCTTCAGGCTCCAGTAAATGATTCCCTTTTTATCCAGACTGATGACGACCGTGCCGCTTTTGTCCCGGCGCGTGATGCCGATGAATCCTCCCGGCACTTTCTTTTGTCTTAGCCGGGACTGTTCGATCAATTCGATTAACTCCAGCGTCGATAATTTGCGCCCCTGTTCCGGGAGATCATCCGGGTCCAGTAAGTTGGTCTGCAAATGACCGCTTTGAAAGACAGCGTTGCCCCTGGCGTTCAATAAGCCAACATATGAAAAATTGTTGTCTTCGGCGAATTGCGCCAGATAATCATTGTTCACATTTCCCTGCTTCCACTGTTCATCCAGATTAAAAGCCAGACTGGTGATTGCTTCGGCTACCCATTTTTTTGAATAGGCGGCCTCTTCCTGTCGGGAGGTTTTAGAGTCGGAACCCGGCTGTTCGGGGGCGCTGATGCTTTTGAAGTTTTCTTCCGTCATGCGCTGCAAAACGCCAATGGTGTTCAAAGCCTGATCTTCCATAAAAGACATCAGATTTTTTTCATTGCGTCTGATTTCCAGAAAACCCATACCGATGATGAGCGTGACTAAAACAGCACTGACAATGGCGACGGCTAAAGGTTGGAGAAAGGGATCATTGTATTTCGCTTTTCGGCGGATAATTAACTCTTTCTTTCTGAAAAAACGCATGGGTATCCTTAGAATATGATTTTACTGGTCAATTTAATCTATTTACCGGAAAAGTCAACTGATTATCGATTGTCCGACATTTTTGTCGAGTTCGTGTGCAATTGGACATTTTAAGTATATATATTTGTATTCATTAGTTTTTATAAAGTAAATACATTATTTTTCGACATTTATTGCCGCAAGAATTGGCATCCATTGGACGGATACAACCTGTTCTTAAATTATTTGTATAATGTAATCAATTAATTATAATTTATGTACCGCATTTGGCACAACAAATGCTTAACTACTTAACAGGTAAATTGTCGACTAAAAATAACGGGTATGATTAGCCGGCAACAAAACAACCAAGAAGGAAAAATCCTTCGCTCTTCATGTTAAGGGAGGCTCCGACCAGGCCTCCCTTTCTGTTTTTATAGACAGCCGACGATTAATCTTCAGACTTCTTTTTCTTCTGCCGCCAGTAATTTAGTCTCTCGTTAATAATTTTCTCAAAGCCCACACCTTTCGGCTGATAAAATATCTGTCCCCTGATTTCTTCAGGAAGATATTCCTGGGGGACATAAGAATCCGTATAGTCGTGGGCGTATTTGTAATCCTTGCCGTATTCGAGCTCTTTCATTAATCTGGTTGGCGCATTGCGGATGTGCAGAGGAACAGGCAAATATCCTTTGGCATCGATCACTTGTCTGACTTTCGCGTATCCGGTGTAAAGAGCGTTGCTTTTCGGAGCGGTAGCCAGATAAACCGCCGCCTGGGCCAGGGCCAATTCGCCTTCCGGCAGGCCGATAAAATGAAAAGCCTGCTGCGCGGCCATCGCGACAACCAGAGCCTGCGGATCGGCGTTGCCGATATCCTCCGAGGCAAATCGAACCATACGCCTGGCGATATAGAGAGGATCTTCACCGGCGGCAATCATTCGTCCCAGCCAGTAAAGAGTGGCGTCCGGATCGCTGCCGCGCATACTTTTATGCAGGGCGGAGATCAAGTTATAATGTTCTTCGCCGTCTTTGTCGTATAAAAGCGACTTTTTCAGCAGAGCGTCCTGAGCGAACTGAAGAGAAATCACCCGCTTGTCTTCCGGCAGATTCTGCACCATCGAGACAATCGCTTCCAGATTATTTAAAGCGGTGCGCGCGTCGCCGTCAGCCAGGCTGACCAGATAACGAAGAACATCGGCATCGATTTTCGCATCGATATTGCCCAGACCTTTTTGTTTATTTTTAAGAGCGGCCTCCAGAATAGCGAGGAGATTTTCTTCCGAAAAAGGTTTTAAAACCAGCACCCGAGTTCGTGAGAGCAAAGGAGCAATCACTTCAAAAGACGGATTTTCTGTCGTCGCGCCGATTAAGGTAATCAGGCCGCTTTCCACATGCGGCAAAAAAGCGTCCTGCTGGGCTTTGTTGAAACGGTGGATTTCGTCCACGAAGAGGATGGTTTTGATGCTTTTTCTTTCCAGCAATTCTCTGGCTTCGTCAATGACCGCGCGGATTTCCTTGACGCCGGAAAGGACGGCGGAAAAACTCACAAACTTGGATTTTGTTTCATTGGCCAGAATTCGAGCCAATGTGGTTTTGCCGGAGCCGGGCGGCCCCCAGAAAATCATGGAAAACAGCTTGTCGGATTCGATCGCCCGCTTGAGCAGAGATCCCTCCCCCAGCAGATGCCGCTGACCGATATATTCGGCAATCGTTTGCGGCCTCATTCTTTCAGCCAGCGGCGCCAGATCTTTGACGTCACCCGGTTTGCCGTCGCTGAATAAATCCATATTTTTCATTTCTTCGCCTTGGCCGCTTCGATTAATTCAATCAGGTTCGTCATTTTGTCCGGAGCTCTGGTATTGATAAACTTGAGCCAACTTTTTTCAGATAGATGACCCTTCAAAAAAGATTCTATATCGAAAACAGGAGACCAGCAGCGGATGATGCGAACGCACGGAAGATGGCCTCCTTCACACAGGCAGTAGGCAAAGGTCATTTCGTCGCCCAGTTTGGGGCAGCGGATCAGTTTGTCGTCGTGTGGCGTTTTCATTGGTTTAAGCTTTACCGAAAAAAGAAAGGCCGTCAAGATATAAATTTCTCGACGGCCTTGTCTGTTGTCATTTAGTGTTTTCTAGGGTTTGGGGAAATTTTTAATGGCTCTTAATGCGCGATCGATCTCATGACCGGGCAATTCGTAAGCCTTCAATTTACCGGCGAAAAACGCATCATACGCGGTCAGATCGATGATGCCGTGGCCGCTCCAGTTAAACAGGATGGTTTTTTCCTTTCCTTCCTTTTTGGCGCGCATGGCCTCATCCACAACGGCTGCCAGCACATGATTGGTTTCCGGAGCCGGAATGAAGCCTTCCGAACGGGCCCATTTGACACCGGCATCGAACGTCTTCAACTGATCGTAGGCTCTGGGTTCGACGAGTTTTTCCCTGACCAGATGGCTGACGATCGGCGCCATACCGTGATAGCGCAAGCCGCCTGCGTGAATCGGCGCCGGAACATAGTCGTGGCCGAGCGTGTACATGGGCAGCAACGGTGTTTTCTGCGCGAGATCGCCGAAGTCATACGCGAAGGGGCCTTTGGTCATGGTGGGACATGATGACGGTTCGGCGCCGACGATCTTGACATTTTTACCGTGAATTTTATCGCGGACAAACGGCGCGGCAATACCGGCAAAATTGCTTCCGCCGCCGCAGCATCCCAGAACGACGTCCGGGTAAATGCCGAGCTTCTGCATCTGTTTTTCCGCTTCCAGGCCGATAATGGACTGATAAATCAACACGTGATTCAACACGCTGCCCAGCGCGTAATGCGTCTTGACTTTACTGGTCACCGCATCTTCGATGGCTTCACTGATGGCGATGCCGAGGGAACCGGGAGAATTGGGATGCTTGGCCAGAAAATCTCTGCCGGATTGCGTCAGCGTGCTGGGGCTGGGAATGCATTCCGCTCCCCAGGTGTTCATCATCAGGCGGCGGTAGGGTTTCTGTTCATAGCTGATTTTAACCATGTATACACGGCACTCCAGACCGAACATCTGCGTAGCCATGGCCAGGGCACTGCCCCACTGGCCGGCGCCGGTTTCGGTGGTAATGCGTTTGGTTCCAGCAACTTTGTTATAATAGGCCATCGGCACGGCTGCATTCGGTTTATGTGAACCCGCAGGACTCACGCCTTCGTTTTTATAATAAATTTTGACGGGGCAATTGAGCAGTTTTTCAAAATTATAAGCACGGTAAAGAGGAGAAGGACGCCACAGTAGATATTTTTGCAAGACTTCTTCCGGAATTTTAATCCAGCGCTTGTTGGATGCTTCATGTTCAATAATGTTCATCGGGAAGATTGCCGACAGATCATCAGGGGTTACCGGCTGGCCGGTGCCCGGATGCAGAGGCGGTTTCATCGGCGTAGGCAGATCCGCCATGATGTTATACCACTTCTTGGGTATTTCACGGTCCTGCAATACTACTTTTACCTGTTCCATATTTATTCTCCTTTAAATAAAATATTGTTTTCCTGAAATAAAAAAAGCCACGGGATTGTATTCCCATGGCGCCGTGTTTTTGAAGAGTCATGGGAAGGATCTTCCCTGCCCATGCTCTTTATTTATTCGAGCTTACGGGCAGACATTTAAAATCTGCCACCACCACCAGTTAATTTTAGAATGTAATTTAAACATTTTCTAACCCATACTTACAGTGGGAGGTTTCGTAGCACAGCGTATCAAGGGATGTCAAGATGAAATTTTTTCATACATGATTTCGCAGTTGAAGCTCCGCGGGATGAGGATGAAGGTATATCTGCTCTTTGAGGTAAGGGTCGTCATATTTCCGGACATAATGGCCAAGCAGCGTCACCGGCACTATCAACGGAATGTATCCGTCCCGGTACTGATTAATCAGTTCGAGCAGCTCCTTTTTTTCATCGGCGGACAACTGCTCCTTAAAATATCCCATCATATGCTGCAGAACGTTGACATGTTTGGCCGGTGTGGCTTTAATTTTCAAAGCCTCCAGAAGCAGATCCTGATATTGCTTCTGGATATCTTTTGCAGAGTAATCTTTTTGCGCCGCCACCAGTTTGCCCATCATTTGATAATGCTTGGTGCTGTGCGCGAGAATCAGTAATTTATGTTGGGTGTGAAAATCGATCAGACCTTTTTTGAAATTTTTCGCGCTTAACGTTTCCCGCCATCTTTTTAGTGTGAATATTCTTTCAATGAAGTTTTCGCGCAAGCCCGGATCGTGCAACCGGCCCTCATCTTCTACGGGCAGCAGAGGAAAATGTTTCATGAATATCGCTGCAAATAGTCCCACGCCGTTTTTAACCGGCATGGATTTTTCATTGTAAACCTTAACCCGCTCCATCCCGCTGCTGGGTGAATCGCTTTTAAAAATATACCCGCAGAGGTCTTCTTCTGCCAAATCGGCGACGCGTTTTTTCGCCCAGTTTTCCATGCGTTCGGTGAGATCCTCTCTGGTGCTGGTCACGATTAACCTCGGCGATTCGGGATTACCTTCCAGACGCATGGAGGGTCTGGGAATACTCAACCCGCATTCGACTTCCGGACAAACCGGAACATAGTCCACATATTTTCCCAGCGTGTCCGTTAGAAATCGATCCAGCTTGTGTCCACCGTCATAGCGGACGTTATTGCCCAGCAAACAGGAACTGATGCCCAGTTTGATTTTCTCCATTTCAGCACCTCCGGATTAAATTTTCATATCATTTTTCAGTGAAATGCACCAAAAAATATAACGATAACCCCCGAAGCTCAACTAAGATATTGATTGATTTTTGCTGAGATAATCTGTTTAATGCCGCAACTGCCTTATATTTTTGGAGTAAAGAATATCAACAATGAAAAAAATTGCCTACTTTGACTCATCGCATGAAATGCCACTGGAAATGATCATGGCTGCCGGATTTACCCCTTATAAAATTCTGGGGGATGTCCACCAATCCAATGATCCGGCGGATAAATATTTATCGAGCTTCTTCTGCCCCGCCGCACGCAGCTGGCTCACCGAAGCTCTGGCTCATTCCCAAGATTGGGCCGGAATTATTTTCGCGCAGGGTTGCAACGCTACCAACCGGCATTATGATATCTGGAAGGTTCATGTTCAAACGCCTTTCCTGCACTGGTTCGGCGCTCCCCTGCTGGACAGTGCTTCCGCTAAAAAATTTTACCGGGTTGAATTGCAACGGCTGATAAGCCACCTGGAAAATCAATTCGATATAAAAATTACATCGGAAAAAATCAAAGAAGCAATCGGCAAATCCAATGAGATAAAGAAAAAACTGCAACGCCTCTCCGCGCTCAGAGCTCAGAAAGACATTCCCAACCGTGATTATCTGGCCGCGGTCATCAAATGTCTGACCTCTCCCGTGGATGAAGTTGTAACCTGGCTCGATTCAGAAATCACGGCCTGGAATTCAAAGCCGGCTTTTCCAGTCGATAAAAAACGGTTTCTCTTAACCGGCGGTGACATCACGTATGTGGAGTGGATGGACACGCTCGAAGATTGCGGAATAAGAATTGTCCGTGACGATCTTTCAGTAGGAGAAAGATTTTTCGCGACACTGATACCCGACGCAAACGATCCACTGGACGCCCTCATGGAATATTACATGAACATCCCCAGGCCTGCGACACGGCCGACCATTCAGAAGAGGCTGGATTACCTGTACCAAGCTCTCGGGGAGACAAAGGTTGACGGTGTCCTTTCGCAAAATGTGAAATTCTGCGAACCGTATGCCTATGATTCTGTGCCTGTCAACAATGCGCTGAAAGACAGGGGCTACAAGGTGATCCACCTGGAAAGAGATTTTTCTCCGGCTGCCGATCAGCAACTCGCGAACCGGCTTGCGGCCTTTGTGGAAATGATGGAGGTAGGGAATAATGGCTGAAGTAAAAAATTCCACTGATAATTCCTGCAGGGTGAAGCTGAAAACTCTGCCTCACTCACAAGATCTAAAATGGCCGATGCTGTGGTGGATCGGCATGGAAAAATTATACAGGGTCCTGCCTTGGAAAAAGACAGCCTGGACCTGCGCCGCTTTTCCGATAGAACTCATGTGGATTTACGATATTTTCCCCGATCATCCTGAAAATATGGCGACCGTGGCGGCCGCCCGCAAGCAGTCCCAGCGCCTGATCGAGCATGCCGAAAGCATGGGATTTTCGCGGGATCTGTGTTCCTACTGCAAGACCAACATCGGCGCTTACGATACCGGCATCAAAAAGACGCTCGGCGGAATCAGCAAGCCTGATATCGTGGTTTGCACCAATGCCATCTGCGATACCCACTGGAAGTGGTTTCAGATCATGGCCGATAAAATGAATGTCCCGTTTTTTATGTTTGATATTCCCAAGTGGGTGAGCGGCACGGATGAAAAAACCCTCGAAGGAAATATTGATTACGTGGTGGATCAGTTTTACGACCTGATGGCCTTTATTGAAAAGCACACGGGCAAAAAGATGAGTGAGAAGAGGTTGAACAAGGTTCTGGCCAAGTCGACGGAACTGTCCAACCTGTGGAGGGAAATTTTTGAACACAGAAAAGCAGTGCCCTCGCCTTACAGCGGCGCCGAAACATCGGCGGCGTTTTTCCCGCTGGTGGTCCTGCCCGGCGTTCAAGTCGGAATAAATTTTTTCAAAAAAATTCTTGCCGATATCAAAACCCTCACTGCCAGGGGTGAGGGAACCATGCCCGCTGGTAAGGAAAAATACCGTGTGATGTGGGAAGGCATCCCCTTCTGGTACCGGATGAGGTTCATGTATGACCTGGCGCAACAGGGTGTTGTCATTGCCTTCGAACCTTACACCTACTCCTTTGCTCCCGTAAAGAAAAAGTGTCTCACCATGGAAGAGACGCTGCGCGATGTCGCCAAGCTCATCATGGACACGCCCTATGCCTACAACCTCGAGCGGCGGATCGAAAATTTCGAAAAGTGGATTGACGAATACAAACTGGACGGCGTCATTCTGCACGAGAACATGTCGTGCAGACCATCGAGTGCCGGGATGGTCGATCTGGCAGAGGCTATCCGGAAAGACAAGGGCATTCCTGTTCTGATTCTCCAGTGCGACATGAACGATCCCCGTGCCTACTCCGAAGGGCAGATTAAAACCAGGGTCGAGGGATTTATCGAACTGATGGAGGCGAAGAAAAAGTAATAGAACCACCCACTTTATTTAGACGATCGGACCCTCGCCTGATGAACGGTGAAACGACCGTCTGATTTTTTCCTTACGATTAGACGAAGACAAACTTACAATCAGCCGAATGAGGGGGGAAAGGGAGCAGGTTCTATTTAAGTCACGATATTTCATTGTTGACAAATATCCTTGTTTACGTGAAAAATGGTTACTTGCTTAATTACTCAGGAGTTAGCTATGCTGGTGAAGTGCACCACAAAAAATCAACTGACCCTGCCCAAGGCTATTGTCGAGGCTACCGGTGCGGCGGACTATTATGAAGTCAGCACGGAAAACGGCCGGATTATTCTGACGCCCCTGCGCATTCAAAGGGCTTACTCCGTGCGATCAAAATTTGCCCAACTGGGCATTACACCGGATGATGTGAAGGATGCTGTTGCATGGGCGCGGAAAAATAAATAGAATAGACATTCCCAATACAATTCGAGGCAGGCTATGAAAAAATGCCCTTTTTGTCAGGAAGAAATTCAAGATTCTGCTATAAAATGTCGCTACTGCGGTGAATGGCTAAATAAACAAGACAAACCGCCTTCAAACAAAGATATTCCTGCCGACAAAATTGCGACACCTATAATATCTACGCAGCAGCAAAGCACAGCTTTTCACCCGCATGAAGAAAGGCCCCAAATAATTGGTGAAGGCAATAAATGGTTCCGGTGGGGCGTATTTATAGTTGGGACTGGCCTATTACTTGTTATCTATGCTGTCTGGAAAATGTATGATGAATCTCATAGTGGTGGATTTGTTACAGGCTTCGCACGAGGCTTCATTTGTGTTGGTGGAATTATTTGGCTTTTTTATTGGGCAAAAGACACTCCTCCAAATAATCTAAAACAATCAGAACACAATATTGATAACGATCGGACACCGGAAAATATTTCTTTGTGGAATTGGAAATCATTTATTAGCGCCTTTTTAATCGCTTTTTTACTCAACATTATTCTTGCCGGTATTACTGATACAAAACCTTATAAAAACATTCTGGGAACAGTTTGTTGGATATATCTAACAATTGAAGCATGGAAGTATTGGCATTGGAAGGCTTTGTTACCGTTTTCACTTTACCTTTTTGCACTAACTATTGGTTTTTTATTTCTCAAAAGCGCGGGCGTTGAGTACCACAGTACTCCCGTTGCGATCCTGTTGATAGTCTCTAATGTGGGAGGGCTTGCTATATTCTATATTTTTCTGAATCGGTCAAGAAGTAGCGTGATATCTGAAACTTCTGTAAATTCTATAAATGAAGATGCCGAAATAGAAAAGATTATTCGCGAGTCAGAAACAAAGTCATCCGGCGATGATAAAAGAGATGCAACTTATTATTCAACATCGGAGGTAAAAAATAATGATGAAGAATTTATTGCATTGTTACAATCATCAATAGAAGAAAACGGACTTAACACAATCCCCGGCAACGAACTGATTGAAATCTATAATCAAGCAAAGATAGTTGAATCACGCAGCAATCAAGAAGACGACGAATTATCAAAAGCTATTAATACCTTGTCTCAAGAAATCGGAAAACGGGGATTAAATGTAGATTCTAAGCCACAAGTAATTTCTAATTATGAAAACACTTATTCTACAACACAAGATAAAGAAAGAGTAAGCGCCAGATATATCGTAGCTATTATCGGCGCAATGGTTGTTGTATTCGTAGGGGTTGTTTCATTTAACATATATAAATCTTATCAATCTGAAGCCGCTGATAAATACTTTAACATGGGATATGATTATAGCAAAATGGAACAATATCAAAAAGCTGTTGAAAGCTATGATGAAGCTATTAAGTTTAAAACAAATTTTATCGCTGCATATTATAACAGAGGTGTTGCGCATGAACATCTTGGCAATTTCAATCAATCATTACAAGATTATGAAAAGGTTATTGAACTTAATCCACAAGATGCCGGTGCATATTTTGGTAGAGGAAACGCATATAATAATATTGGCAATTACAATCTGGCCATCCAAGATTACAACAAAGCTATTGAGCTCAATCCGCGAGATGGAAATTACTTCAATAACAGAGGCAATGCCTATTTCATGCAAGGTAACAACAATCTTGGTTGTCTAGATGCACAAAAAGCTTGTGAAATGACTGTTTGCAATGGTTTAGAATGGGCAAAAGGCCATGGGTATTGTAATTGACATTACCCTGTTAAAATAGATCGCTGTGAGAACAAATTTATGCAAGAAATTCGGATGTCAACTTTAAAAACAGTTCAATTAAGATATCATGAAGCTGAATATTTTTACACTCAATTCACTATCCATAGTGGACCACCTTATGATTCTTATTTCAAAATGGTTTGCTATTTTGATGCATTTTTATCTTCTTTGGTTTCCATTGAAGAAATGGTTAACGAATGTGATCAAAAACGCCTGAGAAAAATAGATCTATTCCGTTTTATAAAGGCACTTCGCAATATTTCCGTACATCACTGTGTTTTTGCGGCACCACAACCGGAAGCAAAATTTGAAAGGCCATTTTTTCGTCATCTTTCAGATAGTATTGGCGGAGAACAACAGTCTTCATCTAAACTTGCAATTAACTATGATGTTTTACGAGAAATCTTCAAGTCAATTGAAGCTGAAAGAAAAAATGAAAAGGAAACGCTTGAAGCAGCACAACGCTATTTGTCAAAGTTGGAGAGTCAACATCAACCAATGTATATTGACTTAGTTCTTCATGATGCACTCAAAGAAGTAAAGGCTTTTGTTCAATAACGCCGTAACTTTTAACTATCATGAGATTAGATTCCGGCTAGACCCATGCCGGAAATAGGGAAAATAGGGGCAGCAGCGCCCTTTTAAATAGCAAAATTTTTAGATACCGTTTTCCAACGGTATGAAGAAGGAAGAAAATTGAAGTTAGAACAGTAGATTATTAAGAAAGGATATAATGAAGACAGCAGGAATTGATGTAGGCTCCGTCACCGCGAAGGCGGCTATACTTACAGGCAGGAAAATCATAGCCACCAAAGTTATTTTTACCGGATACAACGCTGAAGCCGCAGGGCTTAGGGTTTATGAAGAAGTTCTGAAAGACGCGGGCATTGATAAACACAAGGTGGCGAAAATTGTTTCCACCGGCTACGGCCGCAACAGCGTTAAATTTGCCGACAAAACCTATACGGAAATCATGTGCCACGCGGCGGGAGCCCATTTCCTGAACCCGCATATCCGCTCCATCATTGATATCGGCGGGCAGGACAGCAAAGGCATATTGCTCGACGATAACGGCAAGGTGAAAAACTTTGTCATGAACGATAAATGCGCTGCCGGAACAGGCCGTTTTCTGGAAGTGATGGCGCGGGCGATGGAAGTCAATCTTGATGAATTCGGCGCGATGTCCATCAAATCGAAAAAGCCTGCCAAAATAAGCAGCCTTTGCACAGTTTTCGCGGAGTCGGAAGTCATTTCGCTGATTGCCAAGGGAGAACAAAGGCAGGATATCATCGCCGGTATTCACGAATCCATTGCCTCCAGGATTTCATCTATGATCGGGCGGGTAGGCATTAAGGAACCGGTAATGATTACGGGTGGCGTGGCTCATAATGTCGGGGTTGTCCATGCGCTGGAGAAGAAGCTGGGAATGAAAATCGAAGTTTCCCCTTACGCGCAGGTGAACGGCGCAATCGGCGCCGCCTTTCTGGCAGCGTCGTTATAACAAAAAATGTCATTCCGAACACCGATGTATTGGTGTGAGGAATCTTTAAGATGATATAATTATTCAAAACAAGATTTCTCGCTTCGCTTCGAAATGACAAGATAAATAATTGCGACACAGTCTCTTTTTTACTTGACAGGTTCTAAACGCATCACGGCGTACTTGGGGAATACGCCCTACATTCTATGAATGGAGTTTCAATAACAAATATGTCAACAGATTACGATTTCATGAAAATAGCCCTGGAGGAAGCCGAGTCGGGATACCGCCGTGGAGAGGTTCCTGTTGGCGCGGTGCTGGTGCGAGACGGCATTGTTTTAGCCCAGGCTCACAATTCACCTATTGCCAATAATGATCCTTCAGCGCATGCAGAGATGCTGGTTTTAAGAAAAGCAGGAGAAATATTGGGCAATTACCGTCTTGCGGGAATGGAGCTTTATGTAACGATCGAACCTTGCATCATGTGCGCGGGGGCGATTGTTCACGCTCGAATAGAACGGGTGATTTTCGGGGCTCGCGACCAGAAATACGGCGCGGTAGTTTCCTTATATAATATTTTTGATGATAAGCGATTGAATCATCAGGTGAAAATAACGGAAGGTATATTAAAGGAAGAGTGCGGCGAAATTATCAGTAGATTTTTTAAGGAAAAGAGGGTAACATCCGCTCCGCTTCGGCAACTTGATTAAACGCGGAGAGGTACCGAAGTGGTCGTAACGGGATCGACTCGAAATCGATTTGGGGGCCACAAGCTCCCACGGGGGTTCGAATCCCCCTCTCTCCGCCAGGAATAATGCTTTTTGAAAATTGATTTGTCATTTTGAAGAAGCCCGATTAATCGGAGTGGCGAGGAATCTTAATAAAAGGATTTGTAAAGATTTCTCAGCCTGATAAATCTGGATTCGAAATGACATAAAATGAAAAAACGGAGAGATGTCCGAGCGGCTGAAGGAGCACGACTGGAAATCGTGTGTACGCCCCCAAAGGTGTACCGCGGGTTCAAATCCCGCTCTCTCCGCCATTTTTATTTGTAAAATCCAATGCTTATCTATTTGTATCACTTTAGCTTTCTTTAACCTTATGATTCAACTCCCGCGCTTTGCCCAAGGCGCACGCATCACAAATTTCAACCCAAATAAAAAAATTTTACCGTTGATTTAGATCAATGCAATTATCTGACTGGCCTGCTACAGGATAGGCCAAAAGAAGTTAAACCGTCAATTAAGGAGATTTTAATGAATAAAAAGATAATGATACTTTCAGTGTCTTTGATTCTGCTTATCTGTATTCCGCTTGCCCTGCATTCCAGACAATACAGAGCAGATGATTTTTCTCAACAGAAAAATATTGATGCGCCGGATTTTTCTTTAAGGGATATTCAGGGCAATACATTTAAGCTGAGCAGTCTAAAGGGAAGTCCCGTCGTCATGTTTTTCGGCACCACCTGGTGTCCCGGCTGCCGTAGCGAAATGCCTCTCTACAATACGCTTTATTACCAGTACGCCCATCGCGGACTGAAATTCCTTTATATTAATGTCAATGAATCAACTGCAAAAGTCGCTCGATATGCCAGAGAAAGTGAATTTCCCGGTCAGGTCCTGCTGGATTCTGACAGCAATGTCGCCTCTCATTATAATATTCCGGGCGTGCCGACGTTAATTCTGGTGGACAAGGATGGGAAAATCATTGGTAAAGGCCACCAGACATCTGATTTGCCGCTGGATGCGCTTTTCCCTGCAAAAGATCAATTATGCAAATCAGGTGCAACGACAGCTAAATATTGCCGATAAGCAGATAAAATCCGCCTTCTTGGGAATAATCATATTATTGTGAAAAAAGACTTGAAAAATATGAGTTGATTCCTGTTCATTTATCGATTAATAGACTCAACCGGTTAGTTATTGAATATTATGGCCGGGTCCCGCGCAACGGAGGCTTGTGAACCCCGTCAGGTCCGGAAGGAAGCAGCGGTAGCAATGTCCGACATGTGTTGCGGTAAACCCGGTCATCAGAATACCCATCCGTCTGCCTTATGATGTGTTAAATTTTCTGCAGGGTAAACGGACAAGATGATGGAATATCGCGACCCCCTCCCCTTAATCCCCTCCCACAAGGGGCGGGGAAGTTTTTTTGGAGGCATAGTTGGAATATCAGGTTCTAGCACGAAAATTCAGGCCGCAGACTTTTGAAGAAGTTGCCGGTCAGTCGCACGTGGTCAAAACGCTGCGCAATGCCATTGCCCAGGGACGCGTGGCGCACGCTTTTCTTTTCAGCGGACCGCGCGGCGTCGGAAAAACGTCCGTCGCCCGGATTCTTTCCAAAGCGCTCAACTGCGAAAAGGGGCCGACAGCCACGCCCTGCAATCAATGCGCGAATTGTTTGGAGATAACCAATAATTCTTCCCTCGATGTCCATGAGATCGACGGCGCTTCCAACCGCGGCATTGATGAAATCCGGGAACTCAGGGAAAATGTCAAATTCGCTCCGGCCTCGTCCAGATATAAAATATACATCATTGATGAAGTGCACATGCTGACTGATCCGGCGTTCAACGCGCTGCTCAAAACCCTGGAGGAGCCGCCGGCACATGTGATTTTCATGTTTGCCACGACGGAAATCCATAAGATTCCCGCCACCATTCTCTCGCGGTGCCAGTGCTATGATTTCCGCCGAATATCGCTCAAGGAAATTATTGCGAATCTGGAACTGGTTGCCGGCAAAGAAGGGATTAAAATCAGTCCCATGGCTCTTTCCTGGATTGCTGAGGCGGGTGACGGCAGTATGCGCGATTCGCAGAGTATTTTCGATCAGGTAATTTCCTATGCCGGGATGGACATCAAAGACGCCGATGTGGAAGAATGTCTGGGGTTGGCCGCGCGCAAATATCTTTTCCGTCTTTCGGAAGCGGTTTTAAATCAGGATGCCGGCGCGTGCCTGCTGATTCTGGAAGAAGCCTATCTGGCCGGCATCGACATGAAGTATTTCTATCAGATGCTGCTCAAGCATTTCCGGAATCTGCTGCTGGTGAAGATTGCAGGAGATGACAGCGCATCTTTTGATATTGCCACCGAACAGATTGAAAAGCTGAAGGAACAGGTGCAGAAAATATCGCGTGAAACACTGCAGCGTTATCTGGAGATTCTGATCGCGGAGGAGGGAAATTTCCGCCGCAGTCAGGAGCCGCGTATGAAGCTCGAAGCCATCATCGTCAAAATGGCTTATCTGCAGCCGATTGTGCCCATTGGTGAAATCATTGCGACAATTGAAAATATTGAGAAGAGACTGCAATCGGGTGCGCCTGTGAGTTCCGGCAATGCTGCGCCCGGGGTTCTGTACGATCAAACGGTCAACGAAAGACCGGGGGGCGCGACGGAAGAAATCAGAGAATCGGCTCATCATACATTGGATTTGAACGCCCTGCGCGACAGTTTTAAGAAATTTGTCAAAAACGAAAATCCACCTCTGGGAGGGAAAATTGCTTCCACCGAAATTATAGGCTACGAAAACGATTGCCTTGCCATCGGCGTTCCCAACAATCCTTTTTTGCTGGATACGCTGAAAACGGCAGAGCAGATAGAAAAACTGGAAGAGTTGGCCGGCAAATTTTTTCAGAAAAATACGACAGTCAAAATTGAAACGCTGAGCGCGGAAAAAAGCGGCTCGAACGGGAATAGCGCGAAGAACCAGGCCAATATGATCAACGATATAAAACGGGAAGCGCTGAATCAGCCGATTTTAAAGAAGGTTATGGATGAATTGTCCGATGCCCGGGTGGTCGAAATCAAGGTGCAGACGGAAAAAACAAATTCGTAAAAATCATATCAGGAATATTCATCAAAAAACGAGGAGGATGAAGCGTGCAGAACTTTAACACCATCATGAAGCAGGCCAAGAAGATGCAGGAAAAAATGGCAAAACTGCAGCAGGAATTGGAAACAAAAACCGTTGAGGCTCAGGCCGGGGGCGGTATGGTGAGTGTCGTGGTCAACGGCAAATATGAGATTGTTTCGCTGAAAATCGAAAAGGATGTGGTGAATCCCGAGGATATCGAAATGCTGCAGGATTTAATCGCCGCTGCCGTTAACGAGGGCATCCGCAAAGCGCAGGAGATGAGCGCCTCGGAAATGGGTAAGATTACCGGAGGTCTGAATATTCCCGGTTTCTAAAAACGGCAGAAGAAAGTTGATCTATGAAAGCATACGCCCAACCGATAAAAAAACTGATTGCCGAGCTGGGAAAACTTCCCGGCATCGGCGAAAAAACGGCCGCCCGGCTGGCCAATTATATTTTGCGCTCCACGGAGGATGATGTCATCAAGCTGGCGGAGAGCATTGTGGAAGTCAAAAGAAAAATCAAGCTTTGCAAGGTATGCCTGAATCTGACGGAAGAAGAAACCTGTTACATCTGCAGCGATACGTCAAGAGATAAAGAAACGATTTGTGTGGTGGAAGATCCGGACGCGCTGGCTGCGATTGAAGAGTCCGGCGGATATCGCGGAACGTATCACGTGCTGCACGGTGCGCTGGCGCCGCTGGACGGCATCGGGCCGGACAATTTGCGGCTGGGGGAACTGATTCTGCGTATTAACGAAGGCAATATCAAAGAAGTAATTATCGCAACCAATACCAATGTTCATGGCGAGTCCACCGCTTTGCTGCTGACAAAAATGCTCAAAGATAAAGATATCAAATTAACGCGCATCGCCATGGGAGTCCCCATGGGCGGGGATTTGAAGTATATTGATAAGATGACGCTATCCAAGTCGCTGGAATTCCGGCGCGGTATGTAATGAAAAGCCAGGAAATGAGCTCATTCAAGCTCAGAATCTTTTTTCAGGCGTGCGCCCGAAAAAAATTCAATTCGCTTTTCATGAGCCCATTTTCCAAGTGAACGTTCGGTGATTGATTTTTTATGGGTACGGAAATAGAAACTAAAACAAAAATTCGGCGGATTAATGCGAAGAAAATCACTAGAGCGGTGAAAAAGCTTTTTATCGAAGCCAATACTGTTTTGGGCGAAGATGTTTTTGAAGCCTTTCATCTCGCGTCATCCCGAGAAGAATCGGCAACCGGTAAAGAGGTTCTGAAAAAAATCATCGAGAACGTTGATATCGCCCGCCGCAAGAAAATGCCGATCTGTCAGGATACCGGCCTGGCGGTTGTTTTTGTGGAAATGGGGCAGGATGTTCATATTACCGGAGGAGAATTGCACGAGGCCATTGAAGAAGGTGTGCGTCAGGCTTATGCGGATGGCTATCTGCGCAAATCTGTCTGCGATCCGTTCACCAGGGCCAATACCACTAACAATCTTCCAGCAATTATTCATATGGATGTCGTTTCGGGCAATCAGGTGAAGATTATTGCCATGCCCAAGGGTGGCGGCAGTGAAAATTGCAGCGCCGCGAAAATGTTGACTCCCGCCGCGGGAATTGAAGGCGTTAAAAAATTCGTTCTGGAGACGGTAGAGAATGCCGGCGCCAATCCCTGTCCGCCCATCATTGTCGGTGTGGGGATCGGCGGATCGCTGGAGCAGGCCTGCGTTATGGCGAAGAAAGCCCTTTTGCGGCCGGTGGGCGAAGCCAACAGAGTGGACGAACGCGCAGAGCAAATCGAAAAAGAATTATTGGCAAGCATCAACAATCTGGGCATAGGCCCCGCGGGACTGGGCGGCCGAGTGACCGCACTGGCGGTGAATATCGAAATGATGCCGTGCCATATCGCATCGCTGCCGGTAGCGGTGAATATTCAATGCCACGTCGCCCGCCACAAAGAGACGACTTTGTAAAATAAGAAAGTCAAATGAAAATAAATGGAACTTTCACCTTGAATTCGATGGACATCACTCTTGATAGTACTGGATACCGGCCTTCGCCAGGTATGACAAAAAGAAAAACTGGATTCCCGATCAGGTCGGGAATGACAAACGAAAGAAATGGAAACACGAAAAATTAAAACACCTTTAACGGAAGAAATTATCAGATCGCTGCATGCCGGAGATATGGTTTTATTAAGCGGTGAGATTTATACCGCGCGCGATGTGGCGCACAGGCGTTTGTATGAATCTCTGCTCAAAGGAGAGAAGTTGCCCATTGATTTAACACAGGCAGTTATCTTTTACGCGGCGCCGACGCCAAGGCCGCCGAAAAAAGTCATTGGTTCCATCGGGCCGACGACCAGCTACCGGATGGATTCTTTCACGCCGAAATTAATTGAAGCCGGTCTTCGGGCCATGATCGGCAAAGGTAACCGTTCACCCGAAGTGGTGGAAGCCATCAAAACAAACAACGCCGTATATTTCGGCGCCATTGGCGGCATTGCGGCTTTAATGTCTCAGTGTGTCAAAAAAGTGGAAATGGTCGCCTATGAAGATTTGGGTCCGGAAGCCATTCGCAAACTCACCGTCAAAGACTTTCCGCTGTTAGTCGTCAACGATTTTCAGGGGAACGATCTGTATTTATCTACACAAAATAACTGGCGCATCTAATCAATATAACTAATTATTTTAATCATTGTGAAAATTTGTTGACTGAATTTTGCTTCTATATTAAGAAAATCAGTCTTTTTGTAACATCAATAAGGAGATGAGAACAAATGATAGAAGTTAGATGGCATGGACGCGGTGGTCAGGGAGCGGTGACTTCGGTGGAATTGCTGGCAGTGGCGGCCATAGCCGCCGGGAAATACGCTCAGGGCTTTCCCAGTTTTGGTCCGGAAAGAAGGGGCGCACCTGTTGCCGCATTCACCCGTATAGACGATAAAAAAATCAATGTCCGTTCAGGCATATACGAACCTGATGTGGTGTTGATTCTGGATTCCAGTCTGATCGGGCTGGTGAATGTCACCGACGGTTTGAAGCCAAACGGCAAAGTGATTGTGAATACCAACCGATCACCGGAGGAAATTCGTCGAGAACTGGATTTCAAAGGAACGGTAGCTACGGTGGACGGGACGGGCATCGCACGAAAGGAAATGGGCGTTCCTATTGCTAATACCACAATGATCGGAGCGTTGTTGAAGGTGACGGGGGTCATGGAACTGGATGCCATGAAAGACTCAGTTGAACACAGATTTGGCCGAATCGCCCAGAAGAACCTTAACGCCATGAAACGGGCTTACGACGAAATTAAAATAAGTAATTAAGGGGTATATCCAAATGGCATTGAAAACGTGGAAAGAGCTTCCCATTGGCTGTGTGGTTTCCGAGCCGGGAAGCGCCAGTGAATATCATACAGGCAGTTGGCGGTCGCAGCGACCCGTCTGGGATAATCAGAAATGCATCAAATGCGGTATCTGTTATGTATTCTGTCCGGAAGGCTGTGTGCAGCAGATGGAGGATGGTTTCTTTCAGGCGGATATGGATTACTGCAAGGGTTGCGGCATTTGCGCGCATGAATGCTGGCCCCGCGCGATCAAGATGATAGAGGAGGGATAATATGGGCAAACGCATGGGAATGGAAGTGGCAATGGCCGTGGCGGAAGCCGTGGGACTTTGCAATATTGATATGGCGGCCGTTTATCCTATTACACCCCAGTCGCATATCGCGGAACATCTTTCCGATCTGGTGGCCAACGGTGAGGTTGACGCAGAATTCGTGACGGTGGAATCCGAACATTCGGCGATGAGTGCGGTCATCGGGGCATCCGGCACCGGTGCCCGTTCTTACACGGCAACCAGCTCTCAGGGATTGATGTATATGCATGAACTTCTGCCGATTGCGTCGGCGATGCGTCTGCCGATTACCATGGCCATCGCCAACCGGGCGGTGTCCGGTCCTCTGAATATTTTAAATGATCATTCCGACATTATGCCGCAGCGTGATTCCGGCTGGATTTCCATTTTCGTGGAAAACGGACAGGAAGCGATTGACATGTCTATCATCGCTTTCAAGATTGCCGAGCATCAGGATGTTATGCTGCCGGTCAATATCAATATTGACGGTTTTCAATTGACGCACATGGTCGAGCCTTTTGAGATGCCCTCGCAGGAAGAAGTGAACAAATTCCTGCCTCCGTTTGTGCCACATGCAACGTTGCATCCGGCAAAGCCGGTCACGATGGGCGCTTTTGCCATGTCCGATTATTTCCCGGAAATCATGAAGGCCAAGGACGAAGCCCTGAAAAATTCCAAGAAAGTTGTTGTGGATGTGTTCAATGAATGGGGAAAAATGTTCGGCCGCAACTACAAGCTGGTGGAAACATATAAGACCGACGATGCGGAAGTCATTATGCTGACCATGGGCTCCATGGGTGAGACAGCACAGATGGCGATTGATCAATTGCGCGCCAAGGGTATCAAGGCCGGTCTGGTCAAATTAAGATTGTGGCGTCCCTTCCCGTTTGAGGAAATCAAGGCAGTCATTAAAAACGCAAAAAAACTGATTGTCACTGACCGTGCCATCTCTTTCGGCGGTCCCGGCGGTCCGGTCTTTTCGGAAATCAAATCCGCCATGTATGCAGAAACTCAGCGTCCTTTGATTTACAATTATATTTATGGGCTGGGCGGACGCGACGTTCCCGTTGGTGATTTTATCGGAATGTTTGAAAGAGTTATCGCAGATACGGCCAATCAGCTGGCAGACACCTATGAATTTTGGGGAGTGAGAGAATAATGAGTATCGTAGAAAATTTTGATTTATTTGCTCCGCGGTTAATTAATAAAAAAGAATTGTTATCACCCGGTCATCGCGCCTGCTCCGGCTGCGCCGAAGTACTGGCCGTGCGATTGATGGCCAAGGCTCTGGGTGAAAATACCGTGATTGCTTCCGCGACCGGTTGCATGGAAATTATTTCTAGCATGTTTCCGACCACAGCGTGGCGGGTGCCATGGGTTCACGTCGCTTTTGAAAACGCGGCATCAGTTGCTTCCGGCATTGAAGCGGGCATCAAAGCGCTTCGCAAGAAAGGCAAAATTGACGACCGTTACGTGAAAGTTGTCGGCATGGGCGGCGACGGTGCCACGATGGACATCGGATTTCAGGCGCTTTCCGGCGCGATGGAACGCGGTCATGATATGATTTACGTTTGCTTCGATAATGAAGCTTATATGAACACAGGCATTCAGCGCTCCAGCGCTACGCCGATGGGCGCATCCACGACAACAGCTCCGGCAGGCAAGGTCAGCATCGGCCAGAAGACATGGAAAAAGAATATGCCTGAAATTCTGGTTGCGCATGGCATACCGTACGTGGCAACCGTTTGTCCCAGCTACCCGCTGGATTTCATTCGCAAGATGGAGAAGGCCAAAAGCATCAAAGGTCCGTCCTACATTCATTGCTTCTCGGTGTGTCCCACCGGTTGGCGCTGTCCCTCACATCAGGCGGTTTCCATGGGACGACTGGCTGTAGAAACGGGAGTATTTCCTCTTTATGAAGTGGAAGATGGACATTATCGTTTATCTCCGGATATGCCCAAGAAATTGAAACCGATAAAAGATTATTTCAAGGGGCAGGGCCGTTTCCGTCATCTGGGACCTGAAGAAATAGACAAGATTCAGGAGAAGGTGACGACTGAATTTAACAAACTCAAGGAGAAAGCGAAATTTCTTAAAACGGGTAATGTATAAACCTGTCGGAAATTTCAGTGCTTAAACTTTTCTGACGGATAAAAAGAAAAAGTTCTAAAGAAGACTGAGGTGAAAAAAGAATGACGAAAGCCATGAGTGTTGCAGCAAAAACAAAACAGATCGTGAAAAAACACGGCAACGATAAGAGCGGTATGATAGCCGTGTTGCAGGATATTCAGGAGACTTTCAATTATTTGCCGAAAGAAGCATTGAAAGCGGCGGCCAAAGCGATGAAAGTGCCTTTCAGCCGGGTGTATGAAGCAGCTACCTTCTACACCGCCTTCAGTTTGAAGCCGCGCGGTAAAAATATCGTCAAGATTTGTCTGGGGACCGCCTGCCATGTCCGCGGCGCGTCTGCTCTTCAGGATAAATTCGAACGCACGCTGGGGATCAAGCCGGGTGAGACCACCAAGGATAATAAATTTTCCCTGGAAACCGTCAACTGCGTCGGTGCATGCGCGCTGGGGCCCGTTGTGGTCATAAACACCGATTATCATGGCCAGATGACCATGAAAAAAATAGACAAGATCATCGATAATATCAACAAAGAGGGGGCACAGTAATGAAAGAAAACGAGGATGTTCAAGCCCACCAGGTCATAGAAGAGACAAGATTAAAGTACGATGCCAGGAAAAATGTGATTACGGTTTGCGCCGGCACCGGCTGCCGGGCTTACGGCAGCCTTAAAGTCAAGGAAGCACTCGAAACCGAACTGCAAAAACAGAACATGAAGGTGGATGTCGTGGCGACCGGCTGCCTGGGCTTTTGCGAAAAAGGCCCCATGGCTGTGATTCATCCCCATAAATATTTTTATCAGTCGGTGAAGGTGGAAGATGTGCCGGAGATTATTTCCAAAACCGTAGCCAAAGGCGAGGTCATCAGCCGGCTGTTCTATCGTCATCCGGAAACGCAGAAGACTCTGTTCCGGGAAGAAGATCTGCCCTTCTATAAGAAGCAGCTTCGCGTGGTGTTCGGCAAAAACGGCATGATCGACCCGACAAAGATTGACGATTATCTGGGTATTGAAGGCTATCAGGCGCTGGCCAAGGTTCTTTCCGAAATGACACCGGAGCAGGTCATCAATGAAATCAAGAAAGCCGGTTTGCGCGGTCGCGGCGGCGGCGGATTCCATGCGGCCGTGAAGTGGGAAGGCGTGCGCAAGGCGCATGGTGATCCCAAGTACGTGATTGCCAACGGCGATGAAGGCGACCCAGGCGCTTACATGGACAGAAGTTTGATGGAAGGCAATCCCCACAGCATCATTGAAGGTATGATTATCGGCGCTTACGCCGTCGGCTCCAGCCAGGGCTACATTTACGTAAGAAACGAATATCCGCTGGCGGTGACACATCTGACGCTGGCGATTGAAGCCGCGAGAGAAAGGGGCCTTCTGGGTAAGAATATTCTGGGCACCGATTTTTCGTTTGATATCAAGATTAACAAAGGAGCCGGAGCTTTTGTCTGCGGTGAATCATCGGCCCTGTTTGCCTCGATCGAAGGCCGTGCCGGTGAGCCGCGCGCGAAATATGTTCACGCGGTCGAAAAAGGCCTGTATGACAAACCCACCGTTCTCAATAACGTGGAAACGTGGGCCAATGTTCCTCTGATTATCAACAAAGGCGCCGATTGGTATGCCTCCATCGGTACGGAAGGTTCCAAGGGTACCAAGATATTCTCGCTGGTCGGCAAGATCAACAACACCGGCCTGATTGAAGTGCCGATGGGCACAACGCTTTACGAAATCATTTACGATATGGGCGGCGGCATTCCCAAAGGACGCAAATTTAAAGCCGTTCAGACCGGTGGTCCTTCCGGCGGTTGTATTCCGGAAAGCCTGCTGGACCTCCAGGTGGACTTCGACAAACTCTACGAAGTCGGCTCGATGATGGGTTCCGGCGGCATGATTGTCATGGATGACACCTCCTGTATGGTGGATGTGGCCCGATACTTTACCACCTTCCTGGAAGAGGAATCCTGCGGCAAGTGCGTTCCCTGCCGGGAAGGCGTTCGCCGGATGAAAGAAATTCTTGATGACATCTGCGCGGGCAAGGGACAGGAAGGCGATGTGGAGCTTCTGGAAAAAATTGCCACCGGCGTGGCGGACGGTTCGCTTTGCGCCCTGGGCGGCAGCGCTCCCAATCCTGTCTTGAGCACCATTAAGTATTTCCGGCATGAGTATGATGCCCACATTAAAGAACACCGCTGTCCGGCAGGTGTCTGCAAGGCGCTGATTACCTACAGCATTGACGCGGAAACATGCACCGGCTGCGGCGCCTGCATCAGGGTCTGTCCCGTTCAGGCGATCACCGGCGAAAAGAAGAAGGTTCATACCATCGATAAAAGTAAATGTACCCGTTGCGGTGCGTGTATTGAAAGCTGCAAATTTGAATCCATTATTGTGAAATAGAGGTAGGACAAACCATGGTAAATTTTACTGTTGACGGAAAAAATATATCGGCTCCGAAAGGAACCATGCTTCTGGAAGCCATCCGCGGCGCGGGTATCTCGATTCCCACCCTCTGCGCGCACGAGGCGGTCAGCCGCTCCGGTGCCTGTCGTTTGTGTGTGGTGGAAATTAAAAAAGGAAACAGAACCAGAATCGTCACGTCCTGTCTCTATGGTGTGGAAGAAGGACTGACCGTGAACACCAAAAGCGACCGCGTTCTGAACGTACGTCGTCTGGTCATGGAACTGCTTTTGGCGCGCTGCCCCGAATCCGAGGTTTTGCAGAAACTGGCCAAAGAACTTTGCGTGGAACCTCAGGCAAGATTTGTGGCCGATACGGACAAAGGCAAATGTATTCTGTGCCGTTCCTGCGTGCGTGTTTGTGAAGAGGTGGTCGGCGTCAGCGCCATCGGCCTTTTTGCCCGGGGTCCTCATAAAACGGTCGGCACGCCTTATAATGAAAAATCGGACGCCTGCATCGGCTGCGGCGCCTGTGTTTATGTCTGCCCCACCGGCCATATCGAAATGACCTCCACCGGCGACAAACGTAAAATCTGGGGACGTACCTTCAAGATGCAGGCCTGCTCCAAATGCGGTAAGTTCTTCGCGCCGGCTGATCAGCTGAAATTCATCAGCAGGAAAACGGGTACGCCCCTGGAAGAGCTTAAAATCTGTACCGAATGCCGGTAATGTAAATCCGCTCAAACGGAAATCACGTTTCAATCTTTTCAGGTTCTTAATTCATTTTAAGAACCTGATTTTTTTTGTGTCTTTTCTTCTGCGACAGAAGAACGGACTATCCGATCCAAAGCAGACAAATGACCCCGGCCGTATAAAAGGCGAGGCCGATCATCCATTGATTTTTTTTCAAACGGTCGAGAAACCATGAAAGCGCGGCTCCGAGACCGCAGGCGAACAGATAGGGAATAAAGATCTGAATGGTTGTGAAGTGCATCAGGTCGCCGGGGAGATAATAGAAAAGATAGGTGTGAAAAAAGAGAATGGAAAACACATTTACCAGGATTTCCAGCGCCATGGCGTCGATCGCGAAAAAAAAAGCTTTGGCGGCGCCGTTATTGAAATTCACGAGTTTGGGATTTGTTTCAATGGCCTGGTTCATGCCGTAGATGAAAAATCCGTAGAGAGGCCACATCCACATCCCCACGCCGGAGGTGTAGCCATGATACATCGGCCAAATTTTATAGAGCCATCCCGGCTGCCCGAAGCATTTCACAAAAAAAGAATCCAGGATAATTTCGTACCACATCGCTCCGAAAAAAGTGCATCCCATATAGAGCGCGAGCTTCGATCCATGGAGGGCAATAAATTTCCTGCCGATGAAACTGCAAAAGAAATAGATGGAGGGCGTGAAGAATAAAACAAACGTAACGATAAATTTCGGCCAGTCCTGTGAAGGCAGAGGATTGATTTCAATGCCCGCCTTTTCGAATAGAAGCCATCCCGAAAAACGCGCAACCAGGAAAAAGACGATATAAGAGGCGATCAAAAACAGAATTGCCCGCAGCAGATAGGCCGGTGTGAAAATTTTCATCAGAGCCTTCAGGTCTTGGATCATCCGGGCGTTCGCGGGAAGGATTGTGCTGGAAATCTGTTTGTCAAAGCTCATATTTTGTTTAAATGATGACCTCTATAAATAAGATTCCTGATCGAAAATAAAAACTTTTTTCATCACAGAATATATAAAGAAGCATTCTTGGTGTCAATTTAACATAAATATCTGTAATTATTTGTGAATATTAAAAATGATCCAATCATGCTATTTCGGTAAAATCTTGAGAAAATTGATTGACATAAAAAATCAATCGCATTATATTCTCGCCGCTTCCATGATAACTCTCAACAAGAGTTGGATTGCAGAACACTGGGGAATCGTTCAACGGTAGGACACCGGACTCTGACTCCGTTTATTAAGGTTCGAATCCTTATTCCCCAGCCATATACAATTCAAGGGCTTAGGTGAATATCGCTTGAGCCCTTTTTGCTTCCAATTCATTTTCTCCCGCCCCTGTCCCGTTTTATGAAGATTTTCTAATGCATGATTTGTCTTTGAGTCGAAACAAGCGCTTTTCGGATTTGGTTGGAAATCTCATACCATTTCTGCACGCCGTTTTCGAGACGGTAGTAGTGCAGAAGATAGGCGCCGGATAAAGCAAGAAGAATCGCAAAAAGGATAAGTGCCGGAACGGAGGTTATTATAACGGCATAGCCGAAAACGATTAGTGTAAATAAACAAACGAAGAGCGTTACGATGAGATGGATCAATCTTTCATGCTGCATCCATTGAATCTGCTTATCATGGTAGATGAGCAGTTCATTTAATGCTTCGCCGTCAGGGCTTTTTTGCAGCATGTCGTTGACGTAGCTTTCATGCTTTTTCATGTAATCAATCATCATTTATCCGCAAATGTTTTTAGTTTGTCCTATATTAACATATTCTCAGTCAAATATTGACACAAAAAACTATTTTGCATATATATTCCCACACTTCACTAACAGATCATGTTCTAGCCACTCAATGCGGCATCCCGGTCTGCAAAAGGATGCCGCATGAATATACATTTCGATTTTGAAAAATCGTCTTTGTTTTTTAATCAACCTGTTTCCATTATCAGTTGTTCTTCTTTTCAAGATGTTCCGCTCGCGTTTGAAAAAATTGAAGAATCGCTGTCGCGAGGTTTATTTGTTGCCGGATTTTTTTCATACGAATTTGGATACGCATTTGAGGAAGCTTTTTCTTCATACAGCCTGAACGGATTTCCTCTCATATTTATGGGATGTTATGAAAAGCCTCAACCGTATAAAAACCAATTTACTGTCGACGGTCACGATCGAAAAGTTAAAAATCTTCGCTTCAATATTTCCAGAGAAAAATATTTTGAGCATATCGATGTGATCCGTTCGTATTTGCAGGCGGGTGATGTTTACCAGATCACCTATTGCCTGAAAATTCTCTTTGATTTTCACGGCAACGCGTATGATCTTTATAAAACGCTGTTTGCGGTTCAACCCGTGCCCTATGCCGCTTTTGTCGAAACCGACCAGTACGACATGGCATCACTTTCTCCGGAATTATTCTTATATAAAAAAGGGAATTACATCATCTCCAAGCCCATGAAGGGAACCTGGCAGCGCCGAAAATCGTGGTTTGCCGACAAACTGGCCGAATACAGATTCCGACATGACGAAAAAAACCGGGCCGAGAACATTATGATTACTGATTTACTGCGCAATGATCTGGGGCGCATTGGAAACAATATTCGCGTGGAGAAGTTATGCGAAGTCACTCCTTATAAAACTCTATTTCAAATGACCTCGACGGTTGCGGCGGATATTGCACCGGATGTGTCGCTTTATAATTTATTTAAAAGTCTTTTCCCTTCTGGGTCGGTCACCGGCGCGCCGAAAATCAGGGCGATGGAAATCATTCATGAACTGGAGCGCGAACCACGCAACATCTATACAGGCGCCATCGGCTATATAAAACCGAATAAAGACTTCTATATTAATATTCCCATCCGTACCGCCCTGATCAATAAAGAAAATGCGAAGGGCGAAATGGGCATCGGCGGTGGCATTGTCTGGGATTCAACGGCGGAAGGCGAGTGGACCGAGGGAATTTTAAAAGCACGATTCTTTACCGATAATATTCATCTCTGACGCTCAACGTTTTACGGCATTCAGGCAGATAACATTTGATTCCCGTTTGATTGTTTGCGCGTCCTGAATTGTAAATCCGGCTTGCTGAAGCAGCTGCGCCAGTTCTTCTGAACGGTAACTCTTGTTGTCCCGCGGCGGCATTCCTAATTTACTCACGTAACGTATGATCATGGCCAGTTTGGTCGGCAATGTCATACCGGCCAATGTATAGTCCATTGCAAGTAGTCTGCCGCCTTTTCTTAATGTCCGATAAGATTCCTTAAGTATTGTTGAGGGTTCTTTGACAATATGCAGAACATTGCCCATAAACGCGACATCAAAAGTCGATTCGGCGTGGGCAAGTTGATAACCATCAGCCGGCTTGACTTCAACGTTTGAATACTTCTGCAATCGCAGCCTCGTCTTGGCCAGCATTTCCTCCGACATATCCGTTGCCGTCAAATGCCGAACGCTTTCAGCAATCACCGCCGAGAAAATGCCGGTTCCACAGCCGATTTCCAGAACATTGTCTTGTATCGTTAGTTGCTCTTTTAGCCAGTTTTGCGCAGCTTCAAATGTATTTTGCCCGACAATGTAGGTGTTGGCCGCGTCAAAGCTATCAGCTTTTTTGCTCCAATATTGATATTCTTTGGATTCTGACGACATGATTATTCTCCCTTCTGACAGGCCCATCGAAAATGGTCATCATTCGTTAACAGCCATTTTCCCGGATAGTAAAAAGAGCGCTTTGACTCATGCGGATTTCGGGATATTCTTTAACCACAAATCCCTGCTCTTTTGCCGTCTCTATCGTCCTTAGAAAATTTTTCTTTGACACATGAAGCTGCGGTTCAACCAGAAGAAAAAGACTCTCCGGTTTCATCAGTTCGCGGATTTCCGAGAAAAATCTTTTCTGGTCGGGAACTTCATGCGCCATCCAGAACGCCAGAATAAAATCAGCTTTTTCTCTGAATCCGAGTGATTCGGAGCCGGCCAGATGCGTTTTGATTCTATCGGCAAGCCCTTTCTTCTGTGAGCGCGCCATCAGGGCGGAAAGCATTTTCTGCTGAATATCAATGGCGATCACGCGACCCGCAGGACCGACCAGTTCAGCCAGGGGGATACTGAAATAGCCCATGCCCGGTCCGATATCAATTACTGTATCTCCCTGATGAACGTATGGACTGAGCATTTTAATCGGATCATGAATAAGCTTGCGCAGCGGATTGTCGAACGTAAAGCACAACCACCAGGGACAGACATGTTTTCCGTTTAACAAGTTTTTGATCATAACTTTTCAAGCAATCATTTCTATCAGATGTTCATGATGTAGTTCAACGTCCTATTAAAAGCAAATACTATTATCCAGCATCTCAGTTGGAAAGATTTTCTTATTAAGCAGAAGTTCCAACCTTTGAGGCAATTCGCCTATTGAAGAGGTATTGATAATTTTTATGCAAAAGTATAATGTAAAAACAAACCTTCAAGTAAGAAGGATTGTCCGGACGGATTATTAAATGATATGAAGGAGCATTGCATGAAAATTATTAAATCTATAACAGGCGTTTTATTATTGTTCGTTTTAGCTTTTTCTCTCATCCACTGCAGTGGCGGGGGCGGAAGTGATAGCGGCAGCAGTGGCTCTAAAAATAAAGCTTCACAATCCTCCATCGATTCGATGGTTATGTGGGCTATCAATAGCAGTATCATTACTATTTACAATCAGAACGTGGCTGGAACACCTGTGGGAAGCAAGAATATTCAGGCCGTCAGCTGTCCTTATGGCGGCACTGTTAATATCACCGGTACGACATCATTAAGCAACGGCACCAACGGCGTTAATTTGAGCTATGATATGACCAATTGTAAAATAAATGTAACCGGATCGTCTGCGACAGTCATCCTCACCATATCAGGAATTATTACTGAAACCGGATCTTTCAATTCAGGCGTCAAGTTTAAGAACATAATCTATCAGTCTGATGATCTTATTCTGGATGGAACAGTGGACTGGACACAATATGACGACTCCCCAATCTCGGATAACGTTGACTATTTATCAAATGTTATACAGAATTATTCCGATACGGTGTCAACCACAGGCAGTATAGACGGCCGGCCGGTATCCTGGACATACGGCGGCGACGATGACGACGATAACAGTGATTGTAATGCCCAGCGCACCGCTCTTCTGGAAAATTGTTGCGAGGATGTCGGCGGTGTGATTCTAGTCGGCGGACCGTTTCCCAAAAGATGCGGTACGTGTCCGGACGGTACGCACATCGTTGGTGAAGATAATATTACGGATGGTGGGCCCTACTGGCAGTGCGGATGCGACGGGTGTTCGGACGATTAAATATCCTCCTTCCCTTTCGAATGAGCAGGGTTTCCGGGACAACAAGACAGATCCCCTTCAAAGAAGTATCAATATTCATGAAGATATCAGACTGCCCCATTAAAAACTGTCCGAAGAAGACTTTCAAAAAGGAACGGAAATGAAAATACCCATCTATCATGTTGATGCGTTTGCCTCCCGGGTCTTTGCGGGGAATCCGGCGGCGGTTTGCCTGCTGGATTCATGGGTGGACGACCGGCGGCTGCGATCCATTGCTGCCGAGAACAATTTGTCGGAGACTGCCTTTCTGGTCCGCAATGACGATGGCTTCGATCTGCGCTGGTTTACCCCGGCCACGGAAGTCGCGCTCTGCGGACACGCGACGCTGGCGAGCGCGTTTGTCCTCTTTAGATGTCGGCAGTGGGCGGAAGATGAAATCCGCTTCAAGACGCGCCTAAGCGGCGAACTGATCGTTGCCCAACGCGGTGAACTTCTTGAAATGGACTTTCCCGCCCGCCCTTGTCACGACATCACTGCTCCCGCCGGAATGGAGGATGCTCTTGGTGTTGCGCCGGTGAGAGTCATGGGTTCGACGGAAGACATGCTGGTGGTGCTGGACAGTGAGGAAACCGTTGCGCGGCTACAGCCTGACCTTAGCGCTCTTCACCGAATCGAGTGCCGCGGTGTCATTATTACGGCCCGGGGAAATCGGTGCGACTTTGTGTCGCGCTTCTTCGCGCCGCGGGTCGGTGTTCCCGAGGACCCGGTGACGGGCTCCTCCCATTGTGTTTTGGTTCCCTACTGGTCAAATGTGCTTCACAAAAATGAACTGCACGCGCTGCAAGTTTCCAAGCGCGGCGGCGAGTTGTTCTGTCTCTATGCCAGCGCCCGCGTGAAGATCGCGGGTAGGGCCACCCTTTATATGGAAGGCACAATCACAATATAAGAGGTTAAACAGCGCGCCGATTTTGACCAGGAACATCGTGCGCCATCCAGAAAGCCGGGTGCTTTGAATGGTGAATAAGAATGAAGCTGATTTGCCCCGAATGAATCCTGACTCTGGAGTTGATAGCAACACACTCCATTTTTTCGTGTAAGCCTCATTTTTATATTCTTGATTTTATGTTAGGTAAAAAACAAAAGACTATTTTTATATTATAATTCTTAGATTTCTCATATGAGCATTCAAAGAAATCGACGAGATATTTCTTTTTATTGTCTAACAAAGATGACGAAGGTTAAATATGAAAAAGAAAATTATAATAACGCAAGAGAAAAAGAACAAAAGCCAGTCCCAGAATGAGCTTCATCGTGACAAATCAAGTAAAGGACTCAAACACGAAAGCGACGAAAAATATAAAAGCATTCTGGAAAACATGCTGGAGGGTTATTTTGAAGTTGATCTTGCCGGTAACCTTACGCTGTTCAATGATTCCATGGCCAGACTCTACGGATATTCCCAAAAGGAATTAACGGGCATGAATTATCGTCAATATACAGATCCAGAGAGTGCAAAAAATCTTTTTCAAGTATTTAACGGCATCTACAAGACCGGAGAGCCGGTTAAGGAGGCTCATTGGCAGGCTATCAGTAAAGACGGCACCAGAAAATACTTTGAAGGTTCAGCCTCTCTCATCAAAGATCCCTCGGGTAAGGCCGCCGGATTTAGAGGAATTATTCACGATATAACCGAACGCAGAATAGCGGAGGACTTAATCAGAAAAAGTGAATTCCAGTATCGCCTGCTGGCCGATTATACGAAAGATCAGATCTTCTTAATGGATTTTAATTTTCAGTCATTATATGTAAGCCCATCGGTTAAAAAATTGCTGGGATATACCATGGAAGAACTCAATACTTTTCCATGGGATAAACTCCTCACGGCAGAAACTCTGGAGAAAGTCCTAAATTTACTTTCCAACCTCCCTCCCATCAACATGGATTCTTCGGACGATATTTTAGATCGCTCGGTCGAAATCGAACTCATCAGTAAGGATGGCCGAAAGATATGGGAAGAAATCAGATGCAGCTTCATCCGGGATAAAAACGGGAAGGCTGTCTCCATTTTAGGGCAGGGCCGTGACATTACCGACCGCAAGCATGCGGAAAAAGCGCTACAAGAAAGCGAAGCAAAGTACCGTCTTTTGGCGGACAATATGACAGAAAATGTCTGGCTGATGGATTTAAACATGATGAGAACTATTTATCTCAGCCCATCCGCTGTGAAAATGCATGGATATACCGCGGATGAGTATAAAAAAATGTCCTTGAAAAAAGTCCTTACGCCGGAGTCTTTTCAGAAAATGGTGGACGCTTTTATGATCGAGATGCCCAAAGCCATGGCAACCCCTCCACCTGATGTCCATAAATACTCTTTGGAAGTGCAGGCTCGTCATAAGGACGGTCATCTGATGTGGATTGAAAACACCGTAAGTTTTTTGCGGGATAAAAGCGGAAATATAACGTTGCTGCTGGGAGAAAGCAGAGATGTCAACCAGCGCAAGCTAGCCGAAGAAATGAGCAAAAAAAGTGAAGAGCAGTATCGCCTCCTGGCGGATCACATGAAAGATCAGGTCTGGTTAATGGATTTGGATTTGAAAGTATCCTACATCAGTCCATCTGTAGAAAAGTTGCTGGGACACACTTTTGCCGAACTCAAAGAGCTTCTTCTCAACAAATTGCTCACGCCTGAATCATTTCAGAGAGCAATGGATTTCTTTTCCAAGGAAATGCCCAAAGCCCTGGCCGCACCTTCAGACTATGTTTTGGACCGCTCGCTGGATCTGGAATTTTGTTGTAAAGATGGCCGAACGGTCTCGGGAGAAATCAAGTTTAGCTTTATCAGAGACGAAAGCGGAAAACCTGTTTTCATTTTAGGAGAAGGCAGAGATATTACCGAACGCCTGCAAATGGAGAAGGTACTGAAAAAAAGTGAAGAGCGTTATCGCAGCGTTTTTGAAAATGCAGGCCTGCCCCTTTTGATTATGGAAGATTCCCTGCTGATCTTCATGGTCAATGACCGGTTTGTGGAAATGACCGGTTATGAAAAAAATGAAATAGAAGGCCAGATGAAATTCACGGATTTTATCAGATCGGAAGATCGCGATGATATTATAAAGTGTTTTTCACCTCGCGAGGGCGATCAACCTGTCGAATACGAAAGCCTGATCACTCACTGTAATGGAGAAAAATTTGATGTCCTGATACGCATCGGCTGTATCCCGGATGCGGGGCAGTTTATTGCCTCGTTTACGGACATAACCGCGCGAAAACAAGCTGAAACAGTTCTGCTGGAAAACAGTGAGAATCTTCAGAAAGAGAACATTCGTCTGCGTTCTTCCATCCGGGATCGCTACCGATTTTGTGACATTATCGGCAAAAGCCGGAAGATGCAGGAGGTTTACGAATTTATTCTACAGGCCGCCGATACCCAGGCCAATGTTATCATTTACGGCGAATCGGGAACGGGAAAGGAATTGGTCGCCAAGGCTATTCATGGAATAAGCGATCGAAGCAAGAAAGGTTTTGTTATCATCCACTGTGGAGCCATTCCGGAAACACTCATGGAGAGCGAATTTTTCGGTTATAAAAAAGGAGCTTTCACCGGCGCTAACATGGACAGGCATGGCTATATGGACGAAGCCGATGGCGGCACCCTGTTTCTTGATGAGATCGGAGAAATCGGCTTGAATATGCAGGTCAAACTCCTGCGTGCCATTTCCGGCGATGGCTATACGCCAGTGGGCAGCAACTCTATCTATAATCCGGATATCCGGATTATAGCGGCCACAAACCGGAACCTTCGGAACATGGTCAAACGGGGAGCTATCAGGGAAGACTTTTTTTATCGGATTCACATCCTGCCCATTTATCTGCCACCGCTCAGAGAACGGAAAGAAGATCTGCCGCTGCTTATCGATCATTTTCTAGATCTATATGACAGCAATCATCCTCCCTTGCCCGGTTATATCGCCGAATCTTTACTAAACTATGACTGGCCCGGCAATATTCGTGAGCTTCAAAATGTATTGCATCGCTTCGTGACTTTAAAAAAGTTAGATTTTGCAGATATGCCAATAGAACGACCAGCATCAAGGAAAAACGGATTATGGAGAGATGATGATCTGTTTAATAAGGTTACCGCGGTAGACACTGTTATCAACAGCCACGATGAGATGGAGCCTGATAATAGACATATAAAAAAAGAAAAATTACCTGTGGCGTTAACGACTTTCGAAAGAGATCATATTGTTAAAGCATTAGCGGAAAACAAATGGCGTCGCAGTCAAACTGCCGCAGCTTTGGGAATCAGTCGCAGAAATCTTTTTCGTAAAATGCAAAAATTGGGCATTGCCAAATCATAATGAGTCACATGTGGCTCATTATGAGATCTAAATGACTCAACATTTGGGGTCATCTTGAGCCTGTCAGCATCTTATCATTTTTACATATAATACCTTTTATTTTATATCTCAAGTACTTACAATAAATTTAAAAGTATTGAAATCCATCTGGCACCTTTCGTGCTTAGTATAAACCCACCTATCACACTATAGAGCAACAACAAGAGATTTCATAATTCAAGTAATGAAGGAGGATTGTGCATGTCAAAGGTATGTTGGTTCAATATCTTGGGTACAAAGAGTAAATCAATTTTTTACATGAAATTTTTAATTATGATGATTGCCGTACTGGGAATCACTATGACACCGGGAGTGAGCCAGGCCGCAGGCGTTGTCTATGATCCGGCCGCCATTATCAGTGCCACGACCGATGACAACGTCACAATCAAGATCTATCATTACCGACCGGCAACGTCCGAACCGTTCAGAAAAGGCTCACCGGTACTGCTTTTCCCGGGCATCCTTCAAAATTCATCTCAGTATCTTTCCAGCACACCTCCTGAAAACAGTGCGGACTATTCCAAAACTACGCTGCCCGACCCCCTTCCTGACTGGGCCATTGCCAAAGACGCGAATGGTGATCCACTCTACTATGGAAACGGGGAACCCGTGCTCGAAAAATACATCAACGCCGATCATATGAAAATCTGGAGTCTGGCGCATTATCTCTGGATCAAGGGCTATGATGTGTGGCTGGCCAACTACCGCGATACCGGCCGCGGCGCCATGCGCAGCAGCGGCACTTATAAGGAAACTCTGACGACGCTGGATACCTGGGGGGCGCTCGATGCCGCAGCGGCCATCGCCAAGGTGCAGCAGTTAACCGGAAAAAAAATCTACATCGGAGGCCACAGCACAGGCAGTTTTGCAGCCTACATCTATCTCCAGGGGTGCTACATTGATTATTTCGGCTGGAGCAACAAAAATCTTGCTTATCGAACGGCTAATGGCCTTGGCTATCAGCCGCATGTCAAGAACAGCACCGCTCTGGCCGTTCAGCGAAACGCCGCCATCAAGGGCTGGATTGCGCTGGATCCCGCCGGCCGGCCGCCGCTTCCTACCGTTCTGGATTCAAACTTCTTCTGGACGCTTGTCAGTTCAAGATTATATTTGCCCATGGATTACATCGCAGAGTCATTATTAATGAAGGTGCCTGTCAGTACAATGTCGCCGTTGATGGACCAAGTATGGGGTGCCGTCAATAAATGGGATAACGGGAAGACAGGCAATCTCTTCACGTATATCGATGTCTGGTACACGGAAAATATGGATACGTACATGGGAGACCTGACCGCGCGCTATGCCCTCAGCGGCGCCGCGATACGCACCCTCGGTCAGTATATGGATTGCGGTCTGCACGGAGTCACCCGCGAGTCCTATAAGAACGGTCGTGAGCATATATTCACCACTGAAGCTGCAACACCAAATCCCGGCAAAGACGGGTATTACTATTACAGTGAAAACATGCACCTGGTCACCGTGCCCATGGTTGCCACGCTATCCGATTCGGGTTCTCTGGTTTCACCGGATAATGTCTATCAGGACATCATCTCCAAGAAGACACACCATCCCCTGGATGAATGGGAAATTATAACAGACACAGCGCATTTCGACGTAGCGGCTGGTCGGAAATCCCCCACCGTGGTCTTCCCTATGATCGGTGCATGGCTCGACAGGGTTGAAGCTTCTGGCACACCCTAAAAACGAGCCTATGAAGGAATGAAACAAAATAAAAAGGATACAGACGGATCCCCGGTCACGATAGATTCAACCGGAGAATGATCAACCGTCAGCGAATATCTTACAACAGCCGCGTTTTCCAAAACAGCTTTCCATTGGAATCAGGCCTTCGCAATCGACATTTGCCGGGGCCTGATTTTTTTATTTAATAAAGATCGCGCTGCGGATGAAATAATAAAGAGTCATTTCAATAAAACAGATCAAAACGGCTTTCCGCTGCCGTGCCGTTATTACCGTCCGTCTACTTGGCGCGCTTGATCACAATGGCCTTTTCTCCCACTTTGTATCCGTTTTTATAAAGAAAGAGTCCAACCGTCCGGATCGTGCCCTCACTGTCTTCAAAATAAAGCCTTTTGTGATACTGGTCCCCCGGTTTGAAAGGCTCCACATAACGCAATGTTCCCCACTCTTTAGGAACAATCCCCTGCACGATTATTTCTTTCGGTGAGTCTGCGCCGTACACGGCAACTGACGAGAAGACCACCGCTATTGCGATCAATAAAACGCAAAAATATTTTTTCATTTTTCACTCCTTATCGTTGAAAAGTCATTCAACCGTCTGCCGGAAGATGTCCCTTTTTCTCCCGTCGGACAATGGCGCACCTCTGTGGACTGAAGAAATAATCTCTAATTCCTCATCGCAACGAACAAAGCGACAATAGCGACAAAAGAGTAAATCATCGGATCCTGATTAACGGTGATACCCGCGATTTGTTCCTGATTGAGACATGACGACGCCTGGTGTCCCAGATACGCGATGATGCCCAAATTAATGATCACCCCGATTACTTTAAGCATGTGACTCTCCTTTCTTTAGAAAGCAGGCAAAGTTGGTTATTGGATGACGTTGGACAATGATGACTGACTGCCATGTATCATAAAATGACAGATTCAGGAAACAAGACTTTCACATTGAATACAATAAAAAATGCTGTTATCGGCGGACCTTGAATATTGAATGCCTATGTTGATAAGTTGGACAGCTTTATTCTTTCCGATGAGCTTTGGTTCCGTAGTAGGTGTTGACGTGGGCGATGGCCCGGATGGCGTCGTGCAGCTCGTCAAAAACGGGGATGCCGCGGTCCGTGAATTCTTTTCTGGCCAGGGCGATCATTTCCACAATGTCCAGATCCTCAACGCCCCTTTTGGGATTGGCCAGCACCGCAATAATGGGTTTGCCTGTTTCATTCGCGGCATCGCAGACAGACTGGACCAGTTCTTTATAGGGCGTAATCTCTGCCACCTTTTTGTTAAACGTTTTGGCGACTGATTTATAGTGATACAGAAGAGAGACAATGATTTGCAGATCGATCTGCTCGTCCTGAGCCGCGGCCAGCAAAATTTCCTTCAGATAGGGCGGTGGCACGAAAGGATTGGCGACATCAACGGGATTGACCGCGCTGGAACCGGGCTTGGGCAGACAACTGTCGATGCGCGCTTGAAGTTCAGGCGCCAGCGGCGGGATTTCAATGCCGCAGGCTTCCGCCAGATCGCAGGCGGCAACGCCAATGGCCCCTCCGCCGCCGATAACGGATATTTTCCTAAATTCTTTCGGGGGTAAGAGCGCGAAGGCGAGGCTGGCCTGCGCCATTTCTTCCGCGTCCCTGACCCGGATGGCATGGACTTGCTTGAGGACGGAGTCCCAGATGACTCCGCTCCCGCCCATAGAAGCGGTGTGGCTGGCCACCGTTCGGGCACCGGCGCGGGAAAGCCCTCCCTTATAAACGATCACCGGTTTTTTGTCTGCGGCCTCCCGGATTTCATTGAAGAAGGTTTGGCCATTCTGAATGCCTTCGATATACATCGCGATGACCTTTGTTTCCGGGTCATTTTTGAAATAGCGCAAAAGGTCGGTTTCCCGCAGATCGGCGCCGTTGCCGAAGCTGACCATTTTGCTGAAGCGGATACCCATCCATTTTCCCGCGTGCGCGAAATCAATGGCCATGCCGCCGCTTTGCGCGAGAAAAGCGACAGGGCCGCTCTCGCGGGAGAGATCCGGTCCCGGCAGCAGGGTCAGGCCGCTTGCGGGACAATAGATGCCGAAGCAGTTGGGGCCGACAACCCTGATTCCTCTGGCGGCGATTTCTTTGATTTGAGCCTCCAGCGTTTTTCCCTCTTCGGTGTCCAGTTCGCTGAAGCCGGAGGAAATAATTTCCGCGCCGGCGGCGCCTTTTTTCAGGCAGGCTTCCAGCGCCTCGGGAACATACCGGGCGGCCACCGCGATCACGGCGAAATCAATATCGCCGGGGATGTCCGCCACGCTTTTGAAAATCGTCAGGCCATCGATTGATCCGCCTTTCGGATTGACCGGCAATATTTCTCCGGCAAATCCCATGGTCGTAATCGATTTGAAGATCCCGGTGCCGAATCCGGCGCCGCTTCCTTCCGCGGAAACGCCGATAATTGCCAGTCGGCGGGGATGGAAGATTCTTTCATAATCAGGGGGCGTATGATTTCCGCCGGTTTTTTCTGGAATATCTGACATTGGAATCTCTATGGCTGCCTTCTGCCTCATGCTATCCATGTGGCGCAAAAATATCCTCCATTTGAAATGGAAGTGTTAAACAGAATCCTTCAGGGAGGCCTCATGGTCGCGAAGCGGCTTTAAGGAAATCTCCGTCCCGCTTTCACCCTTGTCGCCATAGTCAAACGGATTGTCCAGATCTTTAATCAGAAAAACCATATAGGCAATCAGGAACGTGACGAGCAGCGTGAAAAACAGCGACGCGTAAAAAGGTTCGATTTTCATCACGATCAGACCGACGGCAACCAGAAACCCCATGGCTTCCACAATGGCATAGGCGGAACTGATGAAGCTGGTGTCGCGCACGGTTTTGATTCTTAAGATGATCTTTCGGATATTGCCCTGGTCATTTTTCATTTTGGCAATATAAGGCGCAGGCACATTTTCTTTATCCATTTCAACAAAAAAGTCATTCATCATCCTGAGTTTTTCCAGCATCGCTTTTGTTCTTTCCTTTTTATAAAACCAGTCCATTAATGAACGGGTAAATGACTTTTGAAATTCCAGAAAGTTTTGCGCGGGGGTCGAGTTTCTGCTTTTATAAATCGTATAAGCGTCATCATACATTGATTTCAGGGAGGCCGCGAGTTCGCTGGGAATTTTCTCGCTCTCCTTGTAGTCGGACAGCACGCCCGTGATCAGAAAGCCGATCAGGAAAATGGTACCCGCAACCAGACTGGTAAAAAGGGCGTTGAGCTCCATGATTTCAAATCCGAAATGATGCGAGAGAAATTTCAGGAAAGCGACCAGAACCATAACGGGCATGACCTTGACGGCTACAGACCATTTCTGCCAAATGTATTTTGTGGATTTGTTAAATATTTTCTGATGAGCCATGCGTTTAGAATGTTGTTAAATAAACCATCTTCTTTTGCCTCAACATATAAGGAATATTGATGCGTGTCAATGCGGTATTTCTTATCATGTCACCCGTCAAAAGCTCAACTACTCAAATCTCAAAGCGTCAATCGGATTGAGCAGCGACGCCTTGTAGGCCGGATAGAAGCCGAAGAAAATCCCTACCAATCCGGAAAAACTGAATGACACCAGAACCGACAAAAGCGACACGACGGAAGGAATATCAAAAAACGTCGACAGGATAAAGGAGCCGGCGCTCCCGATGATGATTCCCAGTATACCGCCGATCAGGGAAAGGGTTAGGGCTTCAATAATAAACTGAATGCGGATGTCCCAGGTCTTGGCGCCGATAGCCATGCGAATGCCGATTTCCCTGGTTCGTTCCGTGACGGAAACGAGCATGATGTTCATGATGCCGATGCCGCCGACCAGCAGCGATACAGAGGCGATAGCGCCCAGAAGCAGCGCGAAGATGTTGGCCGTCTGCTCCGCCATCTTCAAGACCTGCGTTAGATTCATCACCGTGAAATCATCCTCTTTATTCGGGCCGATGCGGTGCCGCTGGCGCAGCAGATCCGTGATTTGTCTTTCCGCGACGCTCAGTTCTTCGGTGCTCCGGGCCTTGACCATGATGGTGCGCACCAGGCCGGGAATGGTTCTGCCGAAAAGTTTTTTCTGGGCGGTGCTCAACGGAACGATAATCGTATCATCCTGATCCTGGCCGCCCAGGGATTGTCCCTTGGATTCCAGAACGCCGATGACCGTGAAGGGGATTTTCTTGATGCGGATAATCTGGCCGACAGGATCCATGCTGCCGAAAAGATTATCCACCACTGTCTGTCCGAGCAGGCAGACTTTCGTGGCGCTGCGGAGGTCCTGGTCATTCATGTTTCTTCCCGCGGATAAACCGCAATCCTTGACCTCCAGAATGCCCGGCGTGGTTCCCTGAACACCGGTGGACCAGTTCTGATTGCCGAAGACCGCCTGGGCGTTACCGAATTGCATCGGGGCGATGGCGGCTACGGCCGAGCAGTCTCGCAGAATGGCGTCCGCATCATCGACCGTTAAGGTGGACTGGCTGCCTCCGCCCATCCGGACGCCCCCCTGTGTGGAGCTGCCCGGCATGATGATGATCAAATTGCTGCCGATGCTGGAAATCTGGGAGGAAACTTTCCGGCTGACGCCCGTGCCCACCGCCAGCATGACAATCACGGCGCTGACGCCGATAATAATTCCCAGCATTGTCAGGGACGAACGCATCTTGTTCACCCAGAGGGCCCGAAGCGCGATTTTAAGAGTGGAAACGATGCTGATCATGTTTTGCTGACCTTTTCATCACTGATGACGTGTCCATCCAGAAAACGGATAATGCGTTTGCTGAAGGCGGCGATATCCGACTCGTGCGTGACCAGAATAATCGTTGTTCCGGAATGATTATTAAGCTGCACCAGCAGCTCCATGATTTCAACGGATGTTTTGGTATCCAGATTTCCGGTCGGCTCATCGGCCATTAAAATGGGCGCTTTATTGACCAGCGCACGGGCAATGGCGACCCGCTGCTGCTGGCCGCCGGAAAGCTGATTGGGATGATGATGCTCCCGGCCTTCCAGACCCAGCATTTTTAAAGCGTCGAGGGATTGCCGCTTCCTTTCCCCGGCCGGCACGTGATTGTAAAGCAGAGGAAGCTCCACATTTTCCAGCGCGGAGGTTCGCGCAAGCAGATTAAATCCCTGAAAGACAAACCCGATCTGGCGATTGCGGATGGCTGCCAGTTCATCCCGCGACAAACCGCCGATTTTGTGCCCGTCGAGTAAATAGTCGCCGGCGGTCGGCTGATCGAGGCAGCCGATGATGTTCATGAACGTGGATTTGCCCGATCCGGAAGGTCCCATGATGGCGACAAATTCTCCCTTTTCAATTTTGACCGACACATCCTCCAGAGCGTGAACGCCCTCTTCGCCGACGTCGTATATTTTGACGAGCTTTCTGGTTTCAATCAGACTCATTACATAAACCTCGGGGGCGGACGCTGGGAACTGCTGCCTTTCTTATTATTCAGGTTGTCCGTTATCACGTTCTGGCCTGCCTTGAGATCTCCGGCGCTGATCTCCGTGTAGTTTCCATCACTGATGCCGAGGGTGACCTGGACAGGACGGGGCTTCTCTTTTTCCAGTATCCAGACTTTTGTGCCTTTGATCCTGTGTTTTTCCTGATTCGCGTCACCCTTTCCCGTTTCCACATCCGGTTTGAAGCGCAGCGCGGCATTGGGGACACGAAGGACATCGTGACGTGTTTCAATCGTAATGGAAACATTGGCCGTCATTCCCGGTTTTAATTTTAATTGTGGATTATCCACCTTGATAATGACGTCGTAGGTGACTACATTGGAAACGGTCGTCGGTGAATTGCGCACTTCGGAAACCTTGCCGCTGAAGACCGTGTCAGGATAGGCGTCAACGGTGAAAGACACTTCCTGGCCCGTCTGCACCTTGCCGATATCCGCCTCATCCACGCTCGTGCGGATCTGCATCTTGGTCAGATCCTGGGCGATGCTGAAAAGCGTCGGGGTCTGAAAACTGGCGGCGACGGTCTGGCCGACATCCACGCTGCGGGAAATCACCGTTCCGTTGACCGGAGAAATAATGTTCGTATATTGTAGATTGGTTTCGGCGATTTTCAAAGAGGCCTGTGCCTGCCCGACCTGCGCCTGCGTTACCTTCTGCTGGGCTTCCGCCGAATGCAAATTTGTCTCGGCAGTGTCCAGGTCGCTTCTGGCAATGAAATTCTGCGCGAAAAGCTCTTTGCTCCGTTCATAAGTTCGCCGGGCATCAATGACGGCAACGGCCGCCTTTTCCATATTGGCCCGGGCTGAAAAGAGGTTGGCTCTGGCCTGATCCACCTGGGCCTGAACCGTGGCGGGATCAATCTGCGCCAATAGCTGGCCTTTTTTCACAGATGAATTGAAATCGGCATAAAGATATTTGATGGTGCCGGATACCTGCGTGCCGACGGAGACAGTGGTCACCGCTTCGACGGTTCCGGTGGCCGTGACTTCCGCTTTGATTTCGCCACGGGATATCTTTTCCGTTTTATAGGCGGCGTTTTTCCCGTTGGCTCTGAGGTAAAAGAATAGTCCCGTCGCGATGATCAGTAAGGCGATGATCGAGATGACAACGAATTTCTTTTTCATGGTTTTGCTCCTATGGCTTTTTCCAGACCGGCCTGCGCGATTTTATGATTATAAAGCGCCGTATTCATGGTGGCTCTGGCGTTGTTGAGCGTTATCGTGGCATCTGCCACTTCAATCGGACTGCCCACACCGGTCCGGTAGCGTCCGGAGGCCAGATCATAATTGTCCCGGGCCTGAAGAACGGTGATTTCGGACAGCGCTATTTGCTGGGCCGTATCCTGAACATACAGATAGGCTTTTTCCACATCCAGACGGATGGCCTGGCGGATGGAATCTTCATTGGCTTTGAGAATTTCCAGATTGGCCCGGGCTTCCTCAACCTGATATTTGGTCGAAAGGCCGGAAAAAAGCGGAAAGCTGAGCGCGGCGCCCGCGTTCCAGCCGCTGCCCAGCGGAAAATCTGTTCCCGAATATCCATAGCCGGCGCTGCCCGACAACGTGGGATAATAGTCTTTCCGGGCCAGATCAATGGAGCGTTCCGCCGCCTCTCTTCTGGCCATCACCGATTGCAGATCGGGACGGTTTGCATAGGCAGTGTTGAGAGCGTCATTTAACGCAAGATCGCTTTTCTGATAAGCCAGATTGTCCACGATGGGGAAATCGGCGTTTTCCGGAATGCCCATGACGTCCTTCAGTGTGATCCGCGCCACGCGGACGGCATTTTCCGCCTTCAGGACGTTGAGCCGCGCGTTGCCCACATCCACTTCCGCCTTGGTCACATCGAATTTCGGTTTGGTGCCGATCCGGAAAAACGCGTTGGCCTGATCCAGATGCTGCTGAAACTGCTTCATCGTATCGATGGCCACATCTCGATTCCGTTCGGTCTGCAGAAGATTGTAATAAGCGCTTTTCACGTTCAGGACGATCTGCTCGACGGCATCTTCATAATCAGCGCGCGCGGCGCTGACATTCAAATTCTGTATTGTGACCTGGGTGGATGTTTTTCCGAAATCAAAAAGCGTCACGCCGAGGTTGATACTGGAAGAATATTGATCATACGCATCCCGTGTTTCTCCCGGCGGCGTTGTCGGGCCGATCCTTTGATAGCCCGATGACAGGTTCAGTTGGGGATAGTAGTTGGCCTTGGCCTGTCCGACTCTGCTTTCACTGGCCTTGACGGCGCCGGCGGATGCCTTAAGGCTGGGATGCTTTTCCAGCGCAATGTTAATGCATTGTTCCAGGTTGTATGGAGCGGCTTCCGGCGTCGGCGCGGTAGCTTTCACGTAAAAAGGAAGAGCCAGTATTAAGATGATGATCAGGGCGATCGTCTTTTTCATGAGGTCACCTGCGTTTATTTTTCGTTTTGGCTTTTGCCATGCCGTTTAAAGAAAAAAACGTGATGTGTTCGGTCAATTCTTCAATCTGCCCGGCGTCTGAAAATTCTCTCGGGAAAAGTCTGATGATCACGGGATTGGAATGGCGGAAATAAAGACACTGACCGACAATACTCATAGAGCACAGCCGCACCCTTCTGTCATCAGGTTTTTTCCCGAGGATGGCGGCGACAATGTCCGCGAGCAGTTGAAACGACGGCCGGATCGAACCTTCCACCAGAATATCAAACGCCCAGGTCGGTTCGGTGAATTCCCGCGCCAGCAGTCTTGCAAACCACGGAGGGTGAACGTCATCCATCATCCGCGTCAGGAAAGACCGTATGTATGCCCGCAGCTTTTCTTCAGGCTTTTGCGCCGCCGTGATGCCGAAATCGGGAGGGTACGTCTGAAAAACCATTTCCTGGTAATGCTTCAGGACGGACAGATATAAACCTTTCTTGTCGCCGAAATGGTAATTGACGGCGGCGATATTGGCGCCGGCCTCGCGGCAGATATCACGAACCGTCGCTTTTGAAAATCCCTCCTCGGCGAAGATTTTACCCGCGGATTCCATAATGGCCAAACGTGTTCTGGAAGCGTTTTTCTTTTTATCCATAAAAATATTTCAAACAACTGTTTGAAACACTTGTATGAAAATTTTAACTCTTTGTCAAGTTTTTTTGCGGAATAATGTTTCCACCGCTGATCGGGGTAGAATTATTTTGACACGCCCCGTCGATTGTCATATAGTCCTTTTCTCTTCCGTGAGGAAAAATCCTGTTATTTCAAGGTAGTTGCATCGTGTCAGACGGGAAGGCAAAAGAAAACAGAGATCATCGAGTGAATTTAAAAACATGGCTGCGATACACGTTGACCTGGTGCATTATCATTGCCGTTAGCTTCTTTTTCTATCTGGAATTTAAGAAGAACGCTGATGTCATCCGCGCCTATCATTTTCATGTGAATATTTATTGTCTTGTCGCGGCCGTCATTCTGGGAACGATAGCTCTGGGGATCGGTCCTTTTATCTGGCGCAGCTTCGTCAACGATTACCTCCACAAAAAAATAAATTATCGTGAAGCCATGGCTTTTTATAATACGTCGGCCATGTTTCGATATGTTCCCGGCAAAATATGGAACTACGCGGCGCAGATCGCTATGATGTCTTCCAAAGGGATATCCAATGCGGCTCTGATTTATATCAATCTGGTCTGCTTCATTTGCTTTGCCTTTGTTTCGTTCATTTATACCTCCTATTATGCCATTTTCTGGGCGCGAACCGTCACCGGCGGAACTTACGTTTTGCTGTTTATTATGCTGATCGCTCTCGATGTCGCTTTCATCATCTGGAATGCAGCGATCATGAATTGTCTGATTGTTCCGCTGAATCGTTTCTTTAAGCTGTCCATTCAGCCCGTCAAAATCAAGAAAGTGATTTTCGTCTATACGCAACTGCTGCAGTCGGTCGGCTATCTGCTGATGGGGGCCGCCATGGTTTTTCTCGGCCGCGGCATAGGGCTGGAGATTCCTTTCAGCATGATATTTCAGATTCTGGCCGCGATTACCCTGGCCGGCGTATCCGGCTCGCTGGCTTTTTTCGCGCCGGGAGGCCTCGGCGTCCGGGAAGGCGTCATGTTTATGATGTTCAGGCAGTTCACCGGTATTGAGACGGCCCTGATTCTGCCCGTTGTTGGCCGACTGCTTTACATCATCGTTGAGCTGATTCTGGGGATTACCGGAATCATGATCGGTTTGAAATACGGCTATTTTCCTGAGCTGATGAAAAACCGGCAGGATGTCATCATCCCGGACAATACGCGGCTTGACACAAATTGATAAGGAAAAAAGGATTTTATTATGGGACTTATACAATTACTCTTTAAAGATCCGACGGCGTTTGTCATCCTGTCGGTGCTCCTTCTGTATTCAGTGATTTTTCATGAAATCGCTCACGGCTGGGTTGCCTATAAAATGGGTGATCCGACTGCAAAATGGCTGGGACGTCTTACGCTTAATCCGGTCAAGCATATCGATCCGTTCGGATCCGTAATGCTCCTTCTCATTGGTTTCGGCTGGGCAAAGCCCGTGCCCGTAAATCTGGAAAACATTCCTACTGATCAAAGACGCAAAGGGCTGATTCTGGTTTCAGCGGCGGGCGTCACGGCCAACATTATCATCGCGTTTTCGGCAATGCTGATCTTCCGCCTCATGGCTCCGGCGCCTTCAGGAATGATGACAGAAATTCTTTTTTTACTGGCCAAAATTAATCTGATCCTGGCGGCTTTCAACCTCATTCCGATTCCACCGCTCGATGGTTCCAAAATTCTGATGGGATTCGCGCCGGAATCATGGAACAGAGTTTTTCATCAGATCGAACCTTACGGCTTTTTTATTGTTCTGGGTCTGCTTTTGATCGGCGCGCTTAATCCGGTGATTAACCTGTTTCAGAATCTTATTCTGGCGCTGATATCTGTTTTTTTGCCCGGATAAGTGATAAATGATAATCATTATTTCACCACAACAAACAGGAGGACAGTATTATGATGACTTTTGACGATTTATTGAAAAACAGAAGAGCCATCCGTGATTTTCAGGATAAGGAAGTTTCTCTGAAAGTTATCGAAGAGATTTTGCAGGAATCCACGCTGGCGCCTTCGGCCAGCAACGGCCAGCCCTGCCGGTTTTCTATTGTTCAATGCAGGAAAACCATTAAAGCGCTTTCCGATGAAAGCAAAGCAAATCTCCTCGATGATAACGCCAAAAACAAAATATCCCTGCTGCCGCAATACATCGATTTTCTGAAAGACCAAAATTTCAATGTCTTCTACAACGCACCGTGCGTGATTTTCATCATCGGATCGACAAGCGTGCGTTCACTGGATGTCGATTGTGCGCTGGCGGCAAGCTACATCATGTTTTCCGCCGCAGCGCGGGGACTGGGCACCTGCTGGATCAATCTGGGTTCCAATATTCGCGATCCCCAGCTCAAAGCCCTACTGGGAATTCCCGATGGCTGCCGGATTGTCGCGCCGATTATTGTCGGCTACCCGAAAGAAATTCCGCCGGCATCCGAACGCCACGCCCCGGAGATTCTGAAGGTGATCAAATAAAAAAATCAAACCTCCCTCCCTGGAAAAAGAAATTCCCCGCCCTCTGTGGGCGGGGATTAAGGAGGGGGAAAATACACGGATAGGGGAAAATTGAAAATCTTCTACACTCTATTTCTGAAATTTTCTTCTTACACCTGCCAGGCCCACCAAACCCAGGCCAAGAAGCAATAGAGTTGCCGGTTCAGGGACTGGGGTACCGGTGAAATCGATTCTCACAACCATATCGTTGTAATCTTTGTCGCTGTTTGTCAGAGGGAGATCCTCCATGCCGAGCCAGAACACATCACTGCTTTCCCGGAATGAGACAAAGTGTTGTTCGAAAGTCTCATTCGGATTTGCCCATGAGTACCACGTAGCACCGGTAGTTGTGTTCTTGAGATAAAACGCGAAGTTCTCGGTGAGTTGAGGAAATTCAACTTCCATGACCGGCGAATCGGTTCCTATAAAAATTGGATATAATATACTGCGATCACTCATGGCGTAGTAGCCAAATTCATTTACATCTTTAAGACTAGCAACTTCTAAGGTCAGTTTCGCAATTGCCGTTTCATAAGGTTGACCGCCCCACATATTATTAAAGCCGATCCAATTGTAGGCTGTTCCATCATCAGCCGCCTTGAAAGGGTAGCTGCTGTCCATCAGGTAACCGATATTCTGGTTAGTTCCATCCGATGAAACATTATCCCAAAATTCAACACCGTCATTATTGGCGGTCCAGCCGGATACCCATTGTACCGCAAAAGCGCTCGACGCCACCAACAGCATGAACATCAAAAACACAAAAAAAATGATTCCCTTACGCATGATGCAAATATCTCCTTTCTTATTATTTTGTAACACCTTTCCAAATACATACTTTTATTGCTCTAAAGGTGGATTTTGCTATTAACATTACGCACATACCGTGCCATTTTTATAACCATATAAGATCATTGAATTTCTCCAAAATGGATCTTTTGACAGTCGGCTGCTTTGTTAAATTTCCCGACACTTATAATCAACTTTTTACTAAGAATTGATCGATTTATGGAGCTCTCATCACTTGTAAGACAGGGACGCTATTCAATTTTACACATATTTTTTAAATGTAAGAAAATCCGACATGCGCTGTGACGACTGCGAGGGAAATTGGGGAAGGGAAATTGGGGTCAAATCTTGACGGCCTGTTGCCCAAATAAGTTTTCTAGAATCTTACCGGCGTAGAACGCCCATATTCACGCATAGTGAGCAATAATATTTTACGAAAGCTGTAAATAGCATGCTGGATATTCACAAATAAAAAATG